>Ga0209656_10002830_pt1 | contig 11254 bp, 10 predicted proteins | sample BogFormECP12_OM2_FD_188239 | JGI IMG/M metagenome (GOLD analysis project Ga0209656, IMG submission 188239) | Bog forest soil microbial communities from Calvert Island, British Columbia, Canada - ECP12_OM2 (SPAdes) (version 2) | ecosystem: Environmental > Aquatic > Freshwater > Wetlands > Bog ... | reverse complement strand
TCCGCTGGGCCAGGCCCTCCACGACCGCGGTCTTGCCCACGCCGGGCTCGCCGATCAGCACCGGGTTGTTCTTCGTCCGGCGGGAGAGCACCTGGATCACGCGCCTGATCTCGGCGTCCCGGCCGATCACCGGGTCGAGCTTGCCGTCCCTGGCCTGCTGGGTAAAGTCGATCCCGTACTTCTCCAGCGCCTTGTAGGTGCCCTCCGGGTCCTGCGTGGTAACCCGGGCGCTGCCGCGAATCTGGCTGAATGCCTCGAGCAGTGCGTCAGGCGTGGCGCCGGCTGCGGTCAGCACCGCCTTGGCGTCGCCGCCGTCGGCGGCCAGGCCGACGAGCAGGTGCTCGGTCGAGATGTACTCATCGCCGAGCTGCTTGGCCCGGCTCGACGCGGTGGCGATCGCGGTGAGCAGCGGGCGGGACATCTCCGGAGCGCTGAGCGTGGCGCCGCGGGCGCGCGGCTGCCGGGCCAGGCGCTCCTCGGCCTGCTTGGCGACCAGCGCCGGGTCGGCGCCCACCGCCCGGAGCAGCGGGGTGGTCGTGCCCTCCGACTGCTCGATGAGAGCCAGCAGCAGGTGCAGGGGGTCGACCTGCGGGCTGCCGTCGGCTGCGGCGCGCCGGACCGCGGTGGACAGCGCGTCCTGGCTCTTGTGGGTCAGCTTGTCATCCATCTACTTATCTCCTCTGGGCTGCCCGGTCTCACCGGACTGCCCAGTCATTGGTTCCCAGACCGCCACCCGGGCGCTTCGTACTGGTACGAGCCCGGGTGGGGTGTCACTGCCCGCGCGGCGCAGCTCGGCCAGCCGGGCCGCCACGGCGCGGGTGGATTCGAGCTCCACCCGCAGCTGGGCGAGCTCGGCGTGCAGCTCGGCGATGAGCCTGCGGGCCTGCTCGAGCTCCCGCTGCTGGTCCAGGATCAGCTTGATGCCGGAGAGGTTCACGCCCTCTTCCTGCGACAGCCGCTGGATCTCGCGCAGCGCCAGGATGTCCCGCATCGAGTAGCGCCGGCCCCGGCCCTGGCTGCGGCCTGGGGAGACCAGGCCGAGCCGGTCGTAGGCGCGGAGCGTCTGCGGGTGCATGTTAGCGAGCTGGGCGGCTACGGAGATGACATATACGGGCAGGTCGTCAGACAGCTCGTAGGGGTTGCTCATGTCGTCTCCTCCTCTCAGGCCTCTTTCGCCCGCTCTAGGAGTTCCTCGCGCGGGTCCTGGCCTGCCGTGGCTTCGCGCAGCTCCTCGATGGCACTGCGGGCCTTGCTGTTCAGGTTCTGCGGCACCATCACCTCGACGGTGACGAGCAGGTTGCCGGCGGTCCCGTCCTTGCGGCGCACTCCCTTGCCGCGGACCAGGAAGGTCCGCCCGTTCGGGGTGCCCGGCGGGATCCGGACGGTGACCGGAGCGCCCCGGTGCGAGGGCACCTTGACCTCCGCGCCGAGGGTCAGCTCGGCGAACGTCACCGGTACGGTGACCGTCAGGTTGGCCCCGGACCGCCCGAACACCGGGTGCGGCGTCACGTGCACCCGGACGTACAGGTCGCCCGAGGGGCCGCCGCGCTCGCCGGGCGCGCCCTTGCCCGCGAGCTTGATCCGCTGCCCGTCCGCAACCCCGGCCGGGATGCGGGCCTGGATGGTGCGCGAGCTCATCGCCCGGCCGCTACCCGAGCACTCCGGGCAGGGGTCCTCCACCACCAGGCCGCGGCCGTGGCACTCCTTGCAGGGCTCGGAGATGCCGAACGAGCCGAGGTTCCGGTTGGACTGGCCGGTTCCCTGGCAGGTTGGGCACATCTTCGGTACGGTGCCTGCCTTGGCGCCGGTGCCGTGGCAGATCGGGCACGGTCCCTCGCCGGTCAGCCGTAGCGCCACCGTGGTCCCCTCGATCGCGTCGCCGAAGCTCAGCGTCGTCTCGGTCTCGACGTCGGCGCCCCGGCGCGGCCGGTTCTGGGCGGTGGTGCGGCCGCCGCGGTTGAACACGCCGCCGAACAGGTCGCCCAGGCCGCCGCCGTCCCCGGCGCCACCGAAGATGTCGCCGAGGTCGAAGCCGCCGAAGCCGCCGCCCTGTCCAGGCCGGCTCCCGGTCGGTACCCGGAAACCGCCGCCGAACATCGAGCGCGCCTCGTCGTATTCCTTGCGCCGCTTCTCGTCGGACAGCACCGAGTACGCCTCGGAGACCTCCTTGAACCGCTCCTCGGCCGAGGTGTCGCCCTTGTTCGCGTCCGGGTGGTACTTGCGGGCCAGCTTGCGGTACGCCGCCTTGATCTCGGCAGGCTTCGCGGTCTTGGAGACCCCCAGGGCCTTGTAGTAATCCTTCTCGAGGTAGTCCTTTGTGCTCATACTCTTTGCCCGCTCGCCTCCGGGGCGCTTTTTAGGCGCCGCCTTCCCTCGTCGCTCGTCCCTCGCTCCTCAGTCCAGGCGGCGCCGCGCCCCGTTGGCTCGCGGGCGTGCTCCAGGCGGCGCCGCCGCCCCTTCAGCTCGCTCATGGGTGCCTCGCTGGGCCTTAGTTGTCTTCCTCGGCGTCCGGCCACTCGGCTTCGTTGCTGCTGCCGTCTGGGCCGGTCGCAGGTTCCGCGACGGCGACCCGGGCGGGCCGCAGGATCCTCTCCCCGACCTTGTAACCGGGCTGCAGGATCTCGACGCACGTGTCCTCGGCGACATCGGATGAATAGGAATGGGTCAGTGCCTCGTGGATCTTCGGGTCGAACGGGTCGCCCTTGTCTCCGTACGTCACCAGGCCGAGCCGGCCGAGCGCCGCCTGCAGCGAGTCAGCGACCGACTTGAAACCTCCGGACAGCTCACCGTGTTCCCGTGCCTGGTCGATGGCGTCGAGCACCGGCAGCAGCCCGGCCAGCGTGCCGACCACGGCCTGCTCGCGCACGGCGGCGCGGTCCCGGTCGACGCGCTTACGGTAGTTGACATACTCGGCCTGCAGCCGCTGCAGGTCCGCGGTTCGCTCCGCTAGCTGCGCCTCGAGGTCCGCGGCCTGCTGGCCGCCCTTGACTGCCTGCGCTGTAACCATTATCTCTGGGGCCTCTTCGGCGGACTCCATCGTCTCCTCGGAGTCATGGTCGTCACGGGATCCGGTGGGTTCGGACGACTCGGCGGCCTCGGCGGGCTCAGGGGCCTCGGGGGCCTCGTCCGCGGGAGCCGGCCGGCCGGCACCTGAAGTGCCGGCCGGCTTGGATGCCGCGTGCTTCCCCCGAACCTGACCGGTTACCGGGTCGATGCGCCGGTGGTCATGAATGACCGGACCGGAGCCCGTCTCCTCGGATGCTGGCATCAGGCCGCTCCGCCCTCGCGGGTGTCGGTGTCCTCGTCGACGATCTCGGCCTCGACGACCTCGTCGTCGTCCGCGGGCGGCTGCGTGCTGCCGTCGGCCGAACCAGACTGCGCGCTAGCCTGCTGCGCCTGGGCCTGCTGGTAGATGGCGGTACCCATCTTCTGGCTGACCTGCGCGGCCCGCTCGCTGGCCGACTTGATGGCGTCGGTGTCGTTGCTCTCCAGCGCCTTCTTCACCTCAGCGATGGCCTCGCGCACCTCGGACTTGATGTCCTCGGGCACCTTGTCCTCGTTCTCGCCGAGGAACTTCTCGGTGCTGTAGACGAGCGTGTCGGCCTGGTTGCGGACCTCGGCCTCCTCGCGCCGCTTGCGGTCCTCCTCGGCGTACTCCTCGGCGTCGCGGACCATCTTCTCGATGTCATCCTTGGGCAGCGCGGACCCGCCGGTGATCTGCACCGACTGCTGCTTGCCCGTGCCCAGGTCCTTGGCGGACACGTTCACGATGCCGTTGGCGTCGATGTCGAAGGTGACCTCGATCTGCGGCACGCCGCGCGGCGCGGGGGCGATCCCGGCCAGTTCGAACATGCCGAGCTTCTTGTTGTACGCGGCGATCTCACGCTCACCCTGGAAGACCTGGATCTGCACCGACGGCTGGTTGTCCTCGGCGGTGGTGAAGATCTCCGAGCGCTTGGTCGGGATCGTGGTGTTCCGCTCGATCAGCTTGGTGAAGATGCCGCCCTTGGTCTCGATGCCCAGCGACAGCGGGGTCACGTCGAGCAGCAGGACGTCCTTGACCTCGCCCTTGAGCACGCCGGCCTGCAAAGCGGCGCCGACCGCGACGACCTCGTCCGGGTTGACGCCCTTGTTCGGCTCCTTGCCGCCGGTCAGCGACTTGACCAGGTCGACGACCGCGGGCATCCGGGTGGACCCGCCGACCAGCACCACGTGGTGGATGTCATCGATCTTGACCCCGGCGTCCTTGATGACCTGCTGGAACGGGCCCTTGCAGCGGTCGAGCAGGTCGGAGGTCATCCGCTGGAACTCGGCCCTGGTCAGCTTGGCGTCCAGGTGCAGCGGGCCGTCCGCGGAGTGGGAGATGTAGGGCAGGTTGATCTGCGACTCCATGGACTGCGACAGCTCGATCTTGGCCTTCTCCGCGGCCTCACGCAGCCGCTGCAGCGCCATCTTGTCCTTGGACAGGTCGATCCCGTAGCCGTTCTTGAAGTCCTTGACCAGCCAGTCGACGATGCGCTGGTCCCAGTCGTCACCGCCGAGGTGGTTGTCGCCGTTGGTTGCCTTGACCTCCACGACGCCCTCGCCGACCTCGAGCAGGGACACGTCGAAGGTGCCGCCGCCCAGGTCGAAGACCAAGATGGTGGCCTCGCCCTCCTTCTCTAGGTGGTAGGCCAGCGCGGCCGCGGTGGGCTCGTTGATGATGCGGAGCACGTTCAGCCCCGCGATCTGGCCGGCCTCCTTGGTGGCCTGGCGCTGCGCGTCGTTGAAGTACGCCGGAGTCGTGATCACCGCGTCGGTTATCTTCTCGCCGAGGTAGGCCTCAGCGTCCCTCTTCAGCTTCTGCAGGATGAACGCGCTGATCTGCTGGGGAGAGAACTTCTTGCCGTCGATGTTGACCGACCAGTCGGTACCCATGTGCCGCTTGACCGAACGGATCGTCCGGTCCACGTTGGTGACGGCCTGCCGCTTGGCGACCTCACCGACGAGTACCTCTGCATTCTTGGCGAAGGCCACGACCGAGGGAGTCGTCCGTGAGCCCTCGGCGTTGGCGATGACCGTAGGCTCTCCGCCTTCCAGGATGGCGACGACTGAGTTGGTCGTCCCCAGGTCAATCCCTACCGCACGTGCCATGAGCAGTCCTTGTGTGTGTGAAGTTGAGTAGTTCAGCCTCAAGCTTGCCAGCGGGGGCTACCGCCGTCAAATGACTTGAGTCATATAGGCTCAACTTAGCAGAGCCGAGGAAGATTCCCGCTCAGCCGAGGAAATCCCGCCTGCACCGCCGAAGTCCTGTCGGCCCCGCGCCGCGCCCGCCCGCACCACGAAATCCCGCCCGCACCACGAAATCCCGCCCGCACCACGAAATCCCGCCCGCACCACGCCGCCCACGCCGCCCTCGGCACCCGCACGCACACCGTGCACACGCCCGCGCCCCCAGCCGAGCCCCCCATCATTGTGGACACTTAAACGCCCGATCGGGCGTGTAAGTGTCCACGATCCTGAGACTACGCCGCAGATCGTGCTCATCCGCACCGTCAGTAAACGCCGGGGCTGAGGCCGCGGGAAAAGGGCTGAGGCCGCGGGGATGCTGGGGGCGGCAAGGCTGGGGGCGGCGGCAGAGGCTGGGGGCGGCGGGACGGACTTCCTGGTCCGGGCTCAATCGGGGTGGCGTGGGTGAGACCCCGCACGTTCGGCAGAAAAGGGTTTAAATAATTTAACAAGTAAGCTATAAATGATGGGACTTGGCTCGCGTGGGTGTGGGGCCTGGCTCGGGGCGTGGAAGGGTTTGTGCGGACGTGGTCATGTCATGGCGCGGCTACGCGGCTACGCTTGAGCTCCGGCTATCGAGGAGGTTCGCGTGGTCTTGCGGATGACCGTCGGCCTGGTCCTGACTGTGGTCGCGTTGGCGATCGCCGGGCGTCGGCTGTGGTGGCTGAAGCGGCTGGCGTTCAGCGGGCAGCCCGCCCCCGAGCGGGTCGCGGCAGTGCGCGAGCATCCCGGCAGGGACGTCGAGACGGAGACGACCGAGGTCCTCGGGCAGCGCAAGCTGCTCAAATGGACGGTGCCGGGCACGGCGCACGCCCTGACGTTCTGGGGCTTCACCTTCTTGCTGCTGACGATCATCGAATCGTACGGCGACTTGTTCAGCCGGACGTTCGCGATCCCCGGCATCGGGCACTGGTCGGCCATCGGTTTCCTGGAAGACCTGTTCGCCGTCGCGGTGCTGGTCGGGATCCTCACGTTCGCCGTGATCAGGCTGCGGAACGATCCGCATCGCGAGGGCCGCGCCTCACGGTTCTTCGGCTCGCACACGGGGGCCGCGTGGCTGATCCTCGGCATGATCTTCTTGGTCATCGCGACGCTGCTGCTGTACCGGGGCGCGCAGATCAACACCGGCGTGTTCCCCTACCACCATGGCGCGTTCGCGTCACAGACGGTCGGGCACTGGCTGCACCCGCTCGGCTATGGGGTGAACAGCGTGCTCGAGGTGGTGTTCCTCCTCGCGCAGATCGCCGTCGTAATGATCTTCCTGGTCATCATCGTGTACTCCAAGCACATGCACATCTTCCTGGCCCCGGTCAACGTCCTGTTCGGTCGGCGGCCGAACGCGCTCGGGGCGCTGGAGCCGATGCGTTCGGGCGGCAAGGTGCTCGACTTCGAGGAGGCCGACCCGGATACGGACGTGTTCGGCCTGGGCAAGATCGAGGACTTCACCTGGAAGGGGCTGCTGGACATGGGCACCTGCACCGAGTGCGGGCGGTGCCAGTCGCAGTGCCCGGCCTGGGCCACCGGCAAGCCGCTGTCGCCCAAGCAGGTCATCTTGGACCTGCGCGATCACGCGTTCGCCAAGGCGCCGTACCTGCTGGCCTCCTCCGACGAGGAGCGCGAGAAGCTGCCGGACGCCGTGAAGAAAGAGGCCGAGCGGCCGCTGGTGGGCACGGCGGCCGAGGGCGGGGTGATCGACCCGGATGTGCTGTGGTCCTGCACGAACTGCGGGGCGTGCGTCGAGGAATGCCCGGTGGACATCGAGCACATCGACCACATCGACGGGATGCGGCGGCACCAGGTGCTGATCGAGTCCGCGTTCCCGGTCGAGGCGGCCGGGATGCTGAAGAACCTGGAGAACAAGGGCGACCCGTGGGGGATGGGCGAGGCCCGGCGGGCGGAGTGGATGACCGAGCTCGACTTCGAGGTCCCCGTCGTGGACGGCAAGATCGACGCGGACGTGGAGTACCTGTTCTGGGTGGGCTGCGCGGGCGCGCTGGAGGACCGGGCCAAAAAGACGACCAAGGCGATCGCCTCGCTGCTGCACACCGCGGGGGTGAAGTTCGCCGTGCTCGGCCCGGCTGAGACCTGCACCGGCGACCCGGCGCGGCGGATAGGCAACGAGTTCGTGTTCTCGATGCTGGCCCAGCAGAACATCGAGACGCTGAACGAGGCGGCCCCCAAGACGATCGTGGCGTCCTGCCCGCACTGCTTCAACACCATCGCGAAGGAGTACCCGCAGCTCGGCGGGAACTACGAGGTGATTCACCACACCCAGCTGCTGGCCCGGCTGGTGGCCGAAGGAAAGCTGACCCCCACCGAACGGGTCGATGAGAAGCTGACTTATCACGACCCGTGTTTCCTGGGCCGGCATAACCGGGTGTTCACCCCGCCGCGCAAGATCCTGGAGGCGGTGCCCGGCGTCGAGGCCACCGAGATGCACCGGTGCAAGGAGCGCGGCTTCTGCTGCGGCGCCGGCGGCGCGCGGATGTGGATGGAAGAGCGCATCGGCAAGCGGATCAACACCGAGCGCATCGAGGAGGCCCTGGCGCTTTCCCCGGACACCATCTCCACGTCCTGCCCGTACTGCCTGGTGATGCTCGGCGACGCGATCAGCGCGAAGAAGAGCTCCGGCGAGGCGAAGGAGACCCTCGAGGTCGTCGACGTGGCCCAGCTGCTGGTCCGGTCGGTGCGCCCGGCGAGTCCGGCCGGGGCCGGCGCTGCCGATGGCAGTGCCGGCAGCGGGGACCGGTCGGGGGCCTCGGACAGCTGACCGGAGCAGCCAGCCGCCGGGCCCCCGGCTCCTCATCCAAACGGTCACACGTGCCCCGGTCCGGAATACAAGGCAGGCTCCTCAGGGTCGCTGCCATCGGCCTGGCCGCGGTCCAGGTACGGCCAGTCCGGGTTCGGCGTATCTCCGGCGTGCCGTCCAGGGGGAAGGCGGCGTATCACCTCGAGCACGACGATGTGGCTGCGACGATCGTTCACCACCACCCGGACGTCGCTGGCCCAGCAGGCGGCCCGCAGGATCTCCTTGGCCCCTTCTAGGTCCCCGGCGGTTATCCCGGCGCGGCACCACAGCCACACCCGCTCGCCGAAATCGGCGGGCACGGTGTACAGCACGACCGGGAGCCGGCCATCCCTGGTCTGGATCCAGGCGTGCGTGCAGCCGGTCCTGACGCGGTGCGGCGTGATGATGCACCAGGCCCTGGCGATGATGCGCTGGCGGGACGGCGGCCATGTCATCGCGGCGACGCCGATGGCCATAGTCGCCGCCGCCACGCCAACGAGCCAGTCCAGGCCGAGGGTGTAGCCGATGGTGACCGCGCCCAGGAGGACTCCGGCGGCCAGTCCGAGCTCATAGCGCCAGTGCCACAGGCGGGCGAAGAGGTTCGGTCGTGGGACCGTGCTGACGGCGGTCTCGATGCTGGCCATGATGCTCGGGTCGTTGGGCTGCCGCGGCCGTCCGGACGCCATGGCTAGCTCACCTCCCGGGGAGTGCTCCGGCCCGTACCGAGGCAGGGAGCGCACGGCAGGTCCGCGGTGACGCCCGCGCCATAGCACTTCGGGCACTCGGCCAGCGAGTCGAATCGCGGATCGCGGTATCTCCGGGCCAGGCCGCCGTGCGTCTTGGTGATCTGCCAGCCGCGCCAGTAGGCCTCGGTGTCGTTCATGACGAACAGCCGGTCGCCCAGGCGGCGGGGGAGGCCGGCCAGCCAGCTGAGCAGCAGCCGGCCGACGATGGCCAGGATGCGCCCGAAGCGGGCGGGGCTGGCCTGCGTGGTGGCGTCCGCCGCCGGGGCCGGTGCCCGCGGCAGCGGGGGCGGAGCTGGCCTGACTGGTTCCGCCAGCAGCCACCGAGGGTTGTCTTTGCTGGTGAAGTTGCTAATGTTGATCACATCGCTAGCCCTTCTCGCTCGCTCCTGAGCCTGGGTAGTGTTTCGCTGGGTCGGTGTTGCAGCACCGGCCCAGCGGTGTGTCCGGGGTATCGCGCAGCGGATAGCCGCGGGAATCCCAGATCGGTGCGGTTGCTGCCGCGGATGTAGAGCCGCGGCCCGTACGCTTCGGCACAAAGGAAGCGGATGCGGTCTGTGCTGGCTGAGTGAAATGGCAGTGCCCCCCTTCTCACGTGGCCAGGTCCCGCTGCGGGCGACTCCCGGTCGCCTGGTGCGGGCCTTGGATGGCACGCGGTCTATAGCCGGTAACCCCCTGGGTCACCGCTCGACCCCGTTGTCGGCGGGTCGCTTGAGGATGACTTCTGCGATCTGATTTCATGGTGCATCTGGCACTGGTTCTTGGCAAGTGCCAATTTAAAGTGCATCCTGCATGTATCATCTGCACAGTCCCAAGGGTTGGGACCATCGGTCCCGGGTTATGAGCTACAGCGTTGAAGTCCTGCGAAAGGATGCAACCTTCGTGCCTGAAGTGCGGAGCCCCACCGTTCGCCGCCGCGAACTGGGCGCCCTGCTGCGCACACTTCGGCTAGAGAAGGGCCTCACCGTCGAGCAGGCCGCCGAGCGTCTGATGTTCTCGATGAGCAAGCTGAGCCGTATAGAGACTGGTCATGGTGCCGCTACTCGTCGGGACATCCGTGACCTGTGTGACCTCTATGACGTGACCGACGAGGCCGAACGCGACCGTCTGATGGCACTCGCGCGCGAAGGTAAGCAGACTGGCTGGTGGCAGAGCTATGACTTGGACTATTTCGCCACTTACGTGGGATTGGAGGCAGCAGCGGTCGGAATCAGGTACTACCAGTCCGCGATCGTGCCAGGACTGATGCAGACGCCCGACTACGCGCGCGCCATGCATGAGGCTGGTGTCCCGGAGTTCACCCCGGAAAGGATCAACGAACTCGTTGAGGTTCGGCTGAGGCGACAGAGACTTCTGGTGCAGGATCCGCCGGTACGTCTCGAGGTAGTACTCGACGAGGCAGTACTGCATCGGCTAGTGGGCGGCCCAGCCGTTATGGGTGCACAGCTCGATCGACTCATAGCGTTGTCAAACCAACCCAATGTAACTATGCAGGTCATTCCTTATACCGTCGGTGCGCATCCAGCGATGGACAGTACTTTCAACATTCTCGAGTTCACAGGTTCCGTGGCCAGTGTGGTGTATGTTGAGGGACTGGTGGGATGGATCTATGTCGAACGCCCACAGGATATACGTAGGTATCAAGAAATATTCGAACACCTATGCACCATTGCACTAAGTCCAAAAGAATCAATCAAACTGATGACGGGCGTTGCGCGCAATATCAGGGCCATGCAACCCCTCGCAGCAGCGGAGGATGCCTGGACTTAGAGTACGACCGAGTTTCACAAGATCCGGTCTACTCGCAGCTGGCAACTCCATTTAAGTATGGAGTAAGGAGTTTTATTATGTCGCCGAGTCAGATAGAGCTTTGCCAGCTAATTTGGCGAAAGGCCACGCACAGCATGAATGCTGGCGACTGTGTAGAGGTCGCCCCGGCAGAGGGCAAGATCTTCGTTCGGGATTCGAAGAATCCAAACGGTCCAACACTGGAGTACCATTCTGACGCATGGCGCAACTTTCTCACCGAGGCAAGGCTAAGCGTCTTGACAAAAGGTGATGCGTCTACGTGAGCGAGGTGTGAACGTTCTCGAGGTTACGGCTTGAGGAACGCCGCATACGAAGTGTTCTAGCACTTTGATGAATTTGGGGGGTGGTTCCGCCGTGAGACGTAAAAATCGTGGACTGTTGAAACCGCCCGTTCGTATAGGGGAAGGCAGGGAAAGATCCCCAGCCAACTTGGCAGTCAAAAGCGATCCGCGCGTCCGCGTGCCGCGCGGATTTGCTAACTCACTGATAGCTGTAAATTTTTGCGCTAGCTTAATTGAAGGTGAGCTTTCATGCTACGCGCGACATGCGGTCAGACTGTAGGTATTCGGAAGTCGGGTGACGGGGGCTCTCGCCTCTACGGGCGTGTGTGCGGCGGCACGCTGGCGTGGGGTGCGTGATTTTCGGT
>Ga0209656_10002828_pt1 | contig 11256 bp, 4 predicted proteins | sample BogFormECP12_OM2_FD_188239 | JGI IMG/M metagenome (GOLD analysis project Ga0209656, IMG submission 188239) | Bog forest soil microbial communities from Calvert Island, British Columbia, Canada - ECP12_OM2 (SPAdes) (version 2) | ecosystem: Environmental > Aquatic > Freshwater > Wetlands > Bog ... | reverse complement strand
GCCAGGATCGTCGGCAGGGTGGCGCAGAGCCGGAGCGCCTCGTCGTGCAGCGTCGGCGCGTCGATGTCGTGGGTGGGGGGCCACCCGAGCTCGGCTCCGAGGAGCGACACCGCGGTGCGGGCCACCTCGAGGGGGGTCCCGGTCCCGGCCAGTGTCCGGAGCTCGGCGGCCAGGCGGTCGGGCAGCCGGCGGAGCGGGGCCACCCGGCGGGCGAACGTCTCGGCTTCGGCGGCGTCGGGCAGTGCGCCCTCGAAGAGGAGGTGCCAGACGTCCTCGAGGCTGCACCGGTCGGCCAGTTCGACCGCCGAGTACTGGCGGTAGTGGTAGAAGCCCTGGAGGCCGCGCACGTCGCCCACCGCCGTCTCGGCGACCACCACGCCCTCGAGGCCCTTGGGGACATCGGCCCCGGTCTCGGCGGCCGGGCGGAGCTGGGCCAGCCCGAGCAGGTCCCGCACCGACACCACCCCGACCAGCGCGCCGTCGTCGACCACCGGGAGGTGCCGGTAGTGGTGGTGGGTCAGGCTCGACCAGGCGGCGCCCGCCTCCTCGTCGGGGCCGAGGACGTCGGGGTGGGCGGTCATCCACAGCCGGACCGGCTCGGCCGCCGCGTCGGCCTGGACCCCGGCCGCCCGCAGCACGTCGCGCTCGGTCAGGATCCCGACCACCTTCGCGCCCTGCACCACGACGACCGACCCGATCCCGGCCTCCTGCATGACGAGGGCGGCGTGGGCCAGCGACGTGTCGGGGGGACACGTCACCGGGGGGGTCGACATCAGGTCTCCGACGGTGGCCACGGCGGCCTCCTCTCCGTCGGGCCCGGCACCGGGCCCGGTCCTGCCGGCACCGGTGCCGGGTCGATGGTCTCTTCGGGTCCTATCTTCGCCTGCCAGCGTCGAGTCTGTCAACGTTGATCAAGTCAATGTACTTGGCTACGCTGGCCGCCGTGACGGCCCTCTTGGACAGCGAGGAGGCGGCCCGCCGGCTCGGGGTCAAGGTGAGCACCCTCTACGCCTACGTCAGCCGGGGACTCCTCACCCCCGAGCGCGAGGTGGGCGGCCGCCGCAGCCTCTATGCCCTCGACGACGTCGAGCGACTGGCCCGGCGGTCACGCCCAGGACGGGCCGACGGCCCCCGGCTGGCGTCCGTGGTGACGTCGGTCACCCACCTCGGCGAGGACGGGCCCGCCTACCGCGGCGTGCCGGCGACCGGCTTGGCCACGACGGCGACGTTCGAGGACGTGGCCGAGGCGTTGTGGGCCTCGGGCCCCGAGTCGTGGGACCCGGTCACCCTCGGGGCGGCCCCGCCGGGCGGCCTGGCCGTCGCCGACCGCCTGTCGTGGGTGGCCGTGATGGCCGGGGCCTCCGACCCGCTGCGCTCCGACCTGCGCCCCGAGGCGGTCGCCCGGGCCGCCGCCCGGCTCATCGCCACCCTGGTCGACGCGGTCCCGCCGCCCGCCGCCGGGGCGCGGCTCGTCCTCGACGGGGGACCCGCGCCGTCCGGCTCGATCGCCCAGCGCCTGGCCGGGCGGCTGTCGGGCACGGCCTCGGGCGACCTGACCCGGGCGGTCAACGCCGCGCTCGTCCTGCTGGCCGACCACGAGCTGGCCACCTCGACGGTGGCCGTCCGCCTGGCCGCCTCGACGCGAGCCGACCTCTACGCGGCGGTCCTGGCCGGGCTGGCCACCATCTCGGGCCCCCTCCACGGCGCCGCCAGCTCGCTGGCCCACGCCCTGCTGGTCCGGGCCGAGGCCGACGGGGTCGAGCGGGCCCTCGACGAGACCCTGCGCTGGCAGGGGCTCCTTCCCGGGTTCGGCCAGGCCCTCTACGAGGACGGCGATCCCCGGGCCACGGTCCTGCTGCGGTGCGCCGGGCCGCTCGGGACGCCGGCGCGTCGCGACCTGGTGGCGGCCGTCGTCGACCTGGCCCGGCGCCAGGGCCTGCCCCCGCCCAACGTCGACCTCGGCCTGGCCGCCGTCACCTACACGGCCGGGCTTGCCCCCGACGCCGGTCGGACGCTGTTCACCCTGGCCCGGGTGGCCGGGTGGGCGGCCCATTTCACCGAGGAGCTCGGCGAGCCACCGCTTCGGTTCCGGGCCCGCGCCGCCTACTCGAGCGGGACCGGCCGCCCCCGCTGACCCGGGCCCCGGGGGCGGCCCGGTCAGCGGCCGGTGAAGGGCAGGACGACCGCCGAGGGGTGGCCGCTGACGTAGATCCCCCGCCCGGGCGGACCGGCCGGGAGGGACACCGGGACGAGCCACCCGTTCTGCTGGGCCACCCACGCCACCTGGCGCCCGGGCCCGTACGCCAGGTCGACGGCCTCACCCGGGTCCCGCAGCGGCACCGGGACGCCGGGCGTGAAGACCCGGCCGCGGCCGCTCACCGGGGTGAGCTCGGCCCCGTCGGTGACCCAGAGGGTGACCGGACCGCTGCCGAGCGGGGCCACGGCGAGGCCGGTCGGGTTGCCGCCCAGGGGGACCGCCGGGCCGGTGGCCAACGTGGCCAGATCGACCACGCTCAGGGTGTTGGACCCGAAGTTGGCCACCACCGCTGACGGGCCGAACAGGCTCGGCACCATCACGATGGCCACCGGCTCGGAGCCGACCGCCACCGCGGGCCCGGGGCGACGGGTGGCGAGCGAGATCACCTGGACGGCGTCGGCTCCGTAGTCGGCCACCAGGGCCGAGCCGCGCCGGGCGGTCGACCCGGGGGTGACGGCGATGGCATCGGGCTGGTGGCCGGCCGGGATGGCCGGACCGGCGCGCAGCGTGCCGAGGTCGACCGGGGTGACCGTGTCCGACCCGAAGTTGGCCACCAGGGCCAGCCCCGCCTCCCGGGTCCCACCGGGCACCACCGCCACCGCGTCGGGCTCGATGCCCACCCGCACCCGGCCGGTGACGGTGCCACTGGTGACGTCGACCACGCTCAGGGTGTCGGCCCCGTAGTTGGCCACGAGCACTCGGCGGGTGTCGAGGGTGACCGCCAGGGCCGCCGGCTGGCTGCCGGTGGAGACGGCGCTGGTCCGCCGGGCGCCGAGGGCGAGCCCGGCAACGGTGACGGTGTTGCCGGGGTCGCTCACGTCGGCGTGCGTGGCCACCCAGGCCGCGTCCGGCGGCAGCGCCGCCCCGGCGCTCGCCGGCAGCGCGGCTCCGAGGGCGGCCAGCGCAGCCGCCACCCGGACGGGCCTCATCCCCGGGCGCAGGCGGCGCCGGCCGGCCGCTCGTCGGGCGACCACCCGGGGCCGCCGGTCTCGGGCCAGAAGTCCCCGGTCGCCGGGTCCTGGTGGTAGGGGACGGGGGCCGGCCGCCCGGCCACCAGCTCGCCGAGCGCCTCGAGCAGGAGGTCCACGTCGGCCCCGGTGGTCCCCAGGCCGCAGCTGGCCCGCACGGCGCCCGGGATCCGCCGCCGGTCCCCCATCCGGACGTCGCGCCGGGCCGCCTCGACGCCCGCCGGGCCGACCCCGAGCAGGCGCAGCAGGTACGGGTGGGCGCAGAAGCACCCGTGGCGGACGCCGATCCCCCACTCGGCGCTGAGGCGGGCGGCCACCAGCGCGTGGTGCTGGCCCCCGACGGCGAAGGCGGCGACCGAGAGGGTGTCGGTGCCGACCGGCGGCCCGAGCAGGGTCACGCCGTCGAGCGCCGCCAGCCCCGAGCGGAGCCGGGCGGCCAACGCCGCCTCGTGGGTGGTCACGGCCTCCCAGCCGAGCCGCCCGATCTCGCCGAGGGCCGCCGCCATGGCCACCGCCCCGATCACGTTGGGCGAACCCGCCTCCTCCCGCTCGGGGGGCTCGGTCCAGATCACCTCGTCCAGGGTGACCAGGTCGACGGCCCCCCCGCCCGCCAGGAACGGGTCGCCGGCGGTGAAGGCGTCCCGGGGACCGATGAGCGCCCCGGCGCCGTAGGGGGCGTAGAGCTTGTGCCCCGAGAAGGCGATGAAGTCGGGGCCGGCCGGCAGCGGGCGGTGCGGTGCCAGCTGAGCGGCGTCGACCACCACCGGGACCTGGCGGGCCCGGGCCGCCTCGCAGATGGCGTCGAGCGGGGGGAGCCACCCGGTGACGTTGGACGCCCCGGTGACGGCCAGGAGGGCCGGGTGGGGCCCGGCATCGAGCGCCGCCACCACGGCCTCGGTGTCGAAGGTCCCGTCGGGACCGCACTCGACGAAGCGCTGACGGGCCAGCCGGCCCCAGGGGAGGAGGTTGGCGTGGTGCTCGACCACCGTCGAGACGACGACGTCGGCCGGACCGAGGGCCAGCCGGTAGGCGAGGTGGTTGAGGGCCTCGGTCGTGTTGCGGCAGATGATCGCCACGTCGTCGCGCCCGGCGCGCCCGCCGAACGCCAGGACGTCGCCCCTGGCCTCCTCGTAGGCGGCGGTGGCCACCCGGGACCGGTACCCGGCACCCCGGTGCACGCTCGAGTACCACGGCACGAACTCGGTCACCCGCTCCGCCACCGCGACCATGGCCGACGTCGAGGCGGCGCAGTCGAGGTCCACGTAGCGCCGATGGGACCCGTCGAGGACCGGGACCTCCTGGTCCGCCCCGACGAGGGCGGCCAGTGGCCCGGCCGCCGGGGCGTCGTCGTCGAGGGCGGAGGGCACGGCCATGGTTCCAGCCTACGGAACGGTGCGCCCCCATCCCGACCGGGAGGGATAGGTTGGCCGCCGTGGACGACCACCCCTACGCGGCGTACTCGGCCGTGCTGTCCGACGCCGAGCACCTCCTCGACGAGATCGACGACGCCCTGTCCCGCCTCGAGCACGGCACCTACGGGACCTGCGAGCACTGCCGGGCGCCGATCGGGGCCGACCGCCTGGCCGAGCTGCCGCTCGCCCGCACCTGCGGGAGCCACCCCCAGCTGGCTGACTCGGCCCGCCGCGCCCCCGCCGGTGACGGGCCGGTCGCCGTCGACGGGCCGCCCGCCCGGTAGGGGCCCGGGCGCCGTGGCGAGCGCCGGGTCGGGTGACGTGCGTCGACCGCCAACTGTCCGCCGGCGCGGCGGCCGGTCGTTCTGACGCCCGGACGACGACCCGCCGACCGGGGCCTCGTCGGCGGGACGCCTCGTGCGCTCAGACCCGGAACGTGATCGAGTGCTGCTGGGGGTCGCCGGCCACCGTGATCTGCAGCGTGTGGGATCCGGTCGACAACTTCGAGGAGTTCAGGGCGTACAGGTCGACGTTGAGGACCGGCACGAAGAAGAAGGCGTTGTTGGGGTCGGTGACGGCCGGGACGGGCTTGATCGAGTTGTCGACGGTCACCGCCGTCACCGTGAGGCCCGGGGTGGTGACGTTGTGGCCCTGGGCGTTGCACACCTGCACCGCGAACACCACCGTCCGGCCGAGCTCGAACGGCGCGATCGGCAGGCAGATGCGGTAGCCGACGGTGTACGTCACCGTCTTGGTGACCGTGTTCCCGACATTGTCGGTGGCGGTGACCGAGAAGCTGTAGGTCCCCGGATTGGTCGTCGGGATCGGCGCCCCGTTGGCCACGGTGCCGACGCACGAGGCCACCCCCGAGCCGCCGTCGGTGCAGGCGTAGGAGGCGGTGACCGACTGGCCGACAGTGTAGGTACCGGCGGTGGGTGAGGTGATCGTGACCGCCGGGGCCTTCTTGTCCACCTTGTTGCCGGTGATCGGGCCGGCGGTGGTGCAGTTGCCGACGTTGTCACAGACCACGGCCGAGTTGGTGGCCGCGTTGGCCGTCTCGGTCCCGGCCGCCACGTTGGTGGTCAGCGAGAAGCTGGCCTGGGCCGGGTTGGCCAGCCCCGACTGGCCGTCGCTGGCGGTGCAGCCGATCGAGACGTCGCTCCCGTGCCAGTTGCCGTCGGGCGACCCGCAGGTCACGGTGGGCGCCGCCGTGTCGACGTTCACCGTCACCTGCTGGGGGGGCGAGACGTTGCCGACCTCGTCGGTGGCGGTCACCGTGAAGGTGGTGGTGCCGTCGGCCGTCAGGGGCACCGCGGCCGACGACCCGTTCACGGTGACCGGCCCGCTGGCCTGGGCCCCGGTGGCCGAGTAGGTGATCGACGCCACCCCCGAGCCACCGTCGGCGGCCGACGCGTTCAGCACCGAGCCGGGCGGGAGCCAGCCGTTGACCGGCGTACCCGAGACGCCGGTGGTGAGGGTCGGCGGCTTCTTGTCCACCTTGTTGCCGGTGATCGGGCCGGCGGTGGTGCAGTTGCCGGCGTTGTCGCAGACCGAGGCCGACGGCGTCGAGGCGTTGGCCGTCTCGGTCCCCACCGGCACGTTCGTCGAGAGCGAGAAGCTGGCCTGGGCCGGGTTGGCCAGCCCGGACTGGCTGTCGCTGGCCGTGCAGCCGATCGAGACGTCGCTCCCGTGCCAGTTGCCGTCGGGCGAGCCGCAGCTGACCGTCGGTGCGGTGGCGTCGACGTTGACCGTCACCTGGGCGCTGGCCGTGTTCCCGACGTTGTCGGTGGCGGTGACGGTGACCACCGTCGTCCCCGAGGCGCTCACCGGGATGTCGGCCGAGGATCCGTTGACGGTGGTCGAGCCGACGGTCTGGGCACCCGACTCGCGGTAGCTGAGCGTGGCCAGGCCCGACCCGGCGTCTGCGGCCGCGATGGACACCGTGGCGCCGCCCCTGACCCAACCGGTCGGCCCCGGCACCGGCGAGACGGCGGTGTCGATGACCGGCGGCTGGGAGTCGATCTGGACGACCTGGCTGGCCGTGTCGCCGGCCGTGTCGGTCACCGTGAGGAGGTGGGCACCGTCGCCGCCGATGGCCACCGGCCCGGTGACCGGGGTCGGGGTCGACCCGTCGATCGAGTACGTCAGGCCGGCCGGGCCGCTGATGGTGGCCGTCACCGGCCCGTTGTAGTAGCCGTCCACCTGGGTGGCCCCGCCGAGCGAGATGTTGATGGCCGGGGAGGGGGCGGGCGGGCTCACCGCCGGGAAGTAGTGGCCCTTGTTGGTGGAGACGGCCACGTTCCCGTCGCCGTCGACCGCCTGGACCATGTAGTCGAGGGTGCCGCTGGCGGTCGCCGCCCCGGCCCCGCTCCAGTGCACCCCATCCGAGGACACGAGGTCGACCGGCGTCCACGCGCCGGGGTTCTGGGCGTCGGTGTAGAGGACGAGGACCCGCTTGATCGGCGCCCCGGCGGCGCTCGTGCTCACCACGAAGTCGGTGTTGGCCCCGGTCACGTAGCCGCTCGTGGTGTCGATCGTCGGCGGGTTGAAGTTGGTGTCGCTCGGGTCCGTGTAGAGCACCTCGGTCGAGATCGAGTTGAACAGGCGCTGGGTCCCGGTGCCCGGGTTCGCCGGGTCCGGCAGGTACTGCCCGGCCACCAGGTCGACTTGCTGATGCTCCACCGGCTGGCCGGTCGTCGGGTCGGTGGTCTGGTACGTGGCCACCCGTTGCAGCTGGGACGGGAAAGCCGTGTCGCCGAGCGGTTGGACGTTGGTGTTGGCGGTCGAGTCCACGCCGGGCTCGGAGATGAGCGGCGAGATCGGCTCGTCGGTCGAGGACAGCCCGGTGATGAGCGCTCCGTGGGCCACCAGCCCCAGGGTGTCGGGGTTCGCCGCCGAGGGCTGGGTGGCGTCGAAGGAGGTGGACGGCTCGATCGGGCGGTACTCGGTGGTCTGGGTGGACCCGAGCGCAGCCGAGGCGACGTCATCCCCGTTGACCTGGTAGTAGGCGTGCTTCCCGTCGGTGGACGTCTGCTTGGACAGCTGGCCCTTCTTGGTGCCCTTGGCCAGCTGGATGCTCTTGTCGGTCGCCGGCCGCTTGGTGATCGGGTCGGTCTTGCGGGGCAGCGGGGTGGGCGGCGGCGGTGGTGCGGGCGGCGTCGAGTTCAACGTGAACATCGGCAGCCCGTAGAGGGTCGACTCGTCGACGGACTTGATGTCGTAGGGACTGAGCACGGCGTTGTCCGCCGCATAGGCCTGCTTGGCGTCGGTCAGGGCCGCCCCGATCGTCTCGGACCCGTCGAGGTGGTCGGCGAATTTGGTCAAGACGCCGGCCGAGTAGGCCACCCTGGCGGTGTCGCCGTAGCCGTAGCCGGTGTTGGCGACCCACAGCGCCCCGCTGTCGGCGAAGGTCTTGGCCCAGTCGTCGACCGGCGTGGTCACCCCGCTCGCCGCCACCTCGAACGAGCTCACCTCGAGGCCAGCGTGGCAACCCATCGAGAACAGGAGCCGCCCGGCGTAGGAGTTGACCGGGGCGCCCCGGACGTCCTGGGTGGTGAAGAGGTCGGACTGGTTCCCGGTGGTGTTGCCGATGGCCGGCAGCGCCCGCGAGAAGTCGAAGTGGGCGTTGATCGAGTCGAGCCCGGGGGCCGGCGTGGCGGCCAGGGCATTGTCGAGGTCCGAGTGGGTCCACGTCTCGCTGATCAGGGAGGACACGTTGCGGGCCGAGACCTTGGCGAGGTTGGCCGCCACCAGCTGGGCCCCCGAGGTGAGGAACGAGTACCCGGTCGACAGGGCGGCCGAGGCGTCGAGGACGCCGTGGGAGGAGACGAAGCGGTTGAGGGAGGCCTCGATCTGGGTCGGCGTCTCGACCAGGCGCCCGATCGCCAGCTGGGGCAGGTAGAGGGTGGCGCTCCCGACCCCGAGCGGCTGGGCCGCCCCGTACGGGTCGTCGCTGAAGTAGTAGCCCTGCGACAGGGCGTCCGCTTCGACGTTGTTCTCCCCGGCGAAGGTCGAGGTGCCGTAGTCCCGCTCGTTGGACTGGGTGGCGCCGTCGGCCAGGCGGGCGAAGGGGATCTGGTCGTCGGCGCCGACGATCACCAGGTTCCGCACGGTCGGGTGGGCGGCCCGGATCGAGTCGACCAGCGACGAGATCGCCTTGACCACGCCGTTGGCCGCCCCGACGTTGCAGGGGTCGTTGTTGAACGTGGCGAAGGCGCCTTGGGTGGCCGGGTCGCTGTCGACCGGGACCACCGCCCCGTTCACCCCGTCGGCGCCGTCGGTGGCCACCGCGTTGACGGCGCTCATGACCTGGCCCTCGGCCGCGGCGCCGTAGGCGGCGGTCAGGCGCTGGGTGTCGACCAGGAACAGCGTGTTCACGCCGGCCGGGTAGTTGGCCGGGGCGGGGGCGGGGGCGGGCATGGCGTTGGGGAAGGAGATCCCGCCCGGGCAGGTGTTCTGGACCGACGGGAGGAGCGCCCCCCGCAGGACGTAGGGCTGGGTGCTGTCGGCCCCGTTGTACCCCGAGACCTGGACGTAGTAGGTCCCGGCGGCCAGCGGCGGCGTCTGGATGTTCTCGTCGTCGGTCCCCCGGTTGGCCGACTCGGCGAACACCGAGTAGCCGCTCGGCGGGTTGAGTGGCACGTCGCTGGCCGTCTGGTCGGGTTGGGCGACCGGGGTGAGCGACGGCGGCGCGTCGGTCACGGTGGGCGCCTGCTGGGCCGGCGTCCCCTGAAGCTGCTGGCTGTCGCCCGAGGGCGCGTAGAGGACGAGGTCGTAGTCGGCCGGCAGGTTCGAGAGCGAGAGGGCCAGCTCGTCGCCGGCTTGTTGCGGGGAGACCGTCACCGACCAGAGGTTCGTGTCGGTGGCCGACGTGAGGTAGCCCATGTTGAGCCAGCCGGTGCCGGCCGACTCGTCCCCGGTCATGAGGGGCGTCGCGTTGGCCTGGGTGCTGTCGGGCTCGAGGCCGTCGACGACCTGGACGGTGGCCGCCGCCGACGAGGACGAGGACCCGGCGGTGGCGGTGACGCTGGCGCCGGTCGTGCCCAGCCCGATCCCGGCGTTGGCGGTGACCGCCAGCTGGTGGGGCCCGACGTTCATGTTCGCCACGAAGGTCAGGGCCTGCCCGTTGACCGACGGGTCGGGCAGGGCCGAGCCGTCGAGGGTGGCGCTCCCGGGCCGGTAGGCGAACCCGGGCGGTAGGGTCAGGGCCACCGTGACCGACCCGGGCTGGCCGGCCACGGTGACCGTCGAGGTGTAGGTCACCTGGCCGCCGGCGCTCTCGTACTGGGCCAGGGGCACGTCGTTCAGGTTGAGCGAGTTCCACGCGTACGAGGTCGGGGGCATGAGCGAGAGCAGCAGGTCCGACAGCGTCACGTTGGGGAAGCCCGGCACCGTGTAGTCGAGGTTGCCCAGCAGGTCCTGGAGCGTGGCGTCGTCGTAGTAGCCGAGCTGGCCGACGGTGGTGTCCTCGTAGGGCGCGAGCAGGGCGACGATCTGGGCCACCAGCGCCGGGGGGAGGTCGGACAGGGCGGCCGAGCCGTAGTAGCCCAGCTGGTCGAGGTTGGTCCCGTTGTAGGTGCCGAGCTCACCCAGGTTGGCCCCCGGCAGGATGGCCCCGGCGTTCAGCGCGTCCTCGAGGGTGGAGCCGGGTGGGCAGGTGAACCCGCCGAAGGCGCCCGAGCAGTCGACGACGTTCTGGAGGCTGGCGATCGAGCGCAGCGGGATCGACCGCAGCGGGATCGACCGCAGCGGGATCGAGCGCAGCGGGATCGACGCCAGGTCGGGGATCGAGGGGACGTCGAGTGAGTCGAGGTCGAATGCGGTCGGGAACTGGGCGGCGATCGAGCGCAGCGGGATCGACCGCAGCGGGAGGGCGGCGAGGTTGGACGTCCCGAGGCCGTACGTACCGAGGTCGCCCAGGATCACCGGGTCGGCGTTGCCGAGGACGCCCTGGATGTCCGCGAGGGTGGTCCCGTTGAACGTGGTCAGGTCGGCCAGGACGGCGCCGCCGAGGATGGAATTGCCGCCGACCCCGTTCGCCCCGTCACCGAGGGTGAAGCCGGGCGGGCAGCTGGTCCCGCAGCTGAGGACGAGCGCCGCGTTGTTCCCGAGCGCGGCCGCCGGGACCGCCTGGAGGGGTGTCTGGAGCACCAGGGTGTTGGTCAGCCCGATGTTCCCGAGCGAGCCGGTGAGCGAGAAGTTGTCGATCGGGATCGAGCGCAGCGGGAAGGTCGAGAAATCGATCGAGCGCAGCGGGATCGAGCGCAACGGGGAGGTCGCGAACTCGATCGACCGCAGCGGGATCGACCCCAGTGGCGAGTTGGCAACGCCGATCGAGCGCAGCGGGATCGAGCGGAGCGGGAAGGTCGAGAAGTCGATCGAGCGCAGCGGGATCGACCGGAGCGGGATCGACCGCAGCGGGACGCCGGCCAGGCTGAGGGCGAGCAGCGTCACGTTGTCGGCGGTCGCCGGGTTGTTCGGGTCGATGCCGAAGTCGCTGAGGCAGTTCTTGCCCAGCGTCGACAGCAGCTGGCACCAGGCGTTGAGCCGGTCGGTGGGGCTGGAGCTGGCCGCCCCCGGCAGGCCGATCGAGCGCAGCGGCGTCGACCCGAGGGCGATC
>Ga0209656_10002827_pt1 | contig 11258 bp, 12 predicted proteins | sample BogFormECP12_OM2_FD_188239 | JGI IMG/M metagenome (GOLD analysis project Ga0209656, IMG submission 188239) | Bog forest soil microbial communities from Calvert Island, British Columbia, Canada - ECP12_OM2 (SPAdes) (version 2) | ecosystem: Environmental > Aquatic > Freshwater > Wetlands > Bog ... | reverse complement strand
GAAACACATGAAACATGAAACACCGGCCCCACGTCCGAAGCGGGATCGCGACGCGCAGTCCGAGTCACGAAGGAAGAGGCGATGACGCGCGAAGAAGCGTTGGCGATGTATCATCCGATCCGCGCTTCCGTGCGACGTATTTTGAGCGCGGCGTTCCGAGTGTGCAATCAAGCGGACTTGATGCGAGCCGCCAAGCAGCTCGGGCTGTGGGCCGACGGAAAGATCGTTCTGCCCGAAGACGAAGCCGCCGAGATGCTTGCGGACGTCGCGCTCTTCGAACCGAACCAGCGCGGGCGGCGAGCATTCGATACATTCCTCGGCGGCAAGGCGCTTCAACTCGAGGCTGGCGATTTCGAACTGGCCCGACGAACGGGCGACGCGTTCTTTTCCTTGTTTCGATTCAGCGCGCGCCACGAGGTCGCCGGTGTTTGGCTCCAAGACCTTTTGGCCGGCAATCGGGGGCTCTGGCTCATGGACGAGAGCATGGAGGCGTCCGCTTCGAAAGATGTCGCTTTCGGCATGCGCGTTTTCGACGCTGGCGAGTTTCATGTTGGGTTCGGGATCGCCGCGCCGTCGGACGACGAGACGACCGAGTTCAGCGTTGAAGGTATAGCGCGTAATGGCCGCACGCCGTTCCGCCACCCGCTCGCCGTTACTCTGTACGGCGATAGCCTTAGCGGCCGCACGCCAAAAGATGGCGAGCCAGGACAGGAGGCGGCGGCAGTGCTACATGGGCGGCGCAAGCGCCCGTTCGTCTCGGCCCGGGATCGCGCGTGGACAGGCCGATGGTGCACATGACCACAAGCGCACTATCGATTCCTGGGCATCGCTACGTGCCTCGACGCGGCCTCAATGCTGGGCGTTTCCCAAAGGGGCAAGGTCGACCCAAGGCGACCTTTAAGGTTGGCGTTATGAATGGGCGGAAAGCGCCCCTTTCCTGACGTTGGCGACTAACGCGAACAGGACATTCGCCCGTATGATTTGCGGAGCTTTTCCCTCGAGAATGGACCCTCCGACCTCAGCCCTTCAGAGCAACAAGACACAGTAACTCGAACAGCACCTGTGCGGCGATCTGCGCCGTGTTGGTGGTCGCATCGTATTGCGGGGCGATTTCGACGACATCGCCTCCGATGATATTGATGCCAGCGAGGCCGCGTAGGATTTGCAGAGCTTCGCGGGGAAGTAGGCCCCCAACTTCGGGGGTTCCGGTTCCTGGCGCGAAGGCCGGGTCGAGACTGTCGACATCAAAGCTCACATAGGACGGGCCATTGCCGACCACGGCTCGAGCCCTCTCGATTACGGCCGCGACGCCCATTGCGGAGACCTCCTCGGCGTGGATGACCGTCATGCCGGAGGCGAAAGAGAAGTCCCACAGATACTCTGCGCCGCCACGAATTCCGATCTGGATGGTCCGCTCTGGATCGAGCGCGCCCGCGAGCACCGCCTCCCGAAAAGGCCCGCCGTGGTGGAATTTCGAGCCTTCGTAGGAACCGGCTGTGTCGCAGTGAGCATCAATATGGATCATGCCCACCGGCCGAGAAGACGCCAGTCCTTTCAGGATCGCGCCCGAAATCGAGTGGTCTCCGCCGACCGACAGCGGCGTTGCTCGGCTCTCTGCGATCATGCGATAGCAGGCCTCGATGTCCGCATGACATTGGGTGAGGTCGAAGCGGCTTTTCATCGGCACGTCGCCAACGTCGGCGGCCTTAAGCTGAGTCATCGGCGCAAGGCGCAGGACGTGTTCGTAGGGGCCGATGCGTTCGACGGCCCGCACAGCCCGCGGCCCCAGACGGGCGCCGGCGCGGTTCGTGACACCGAGGTCCATCGGCACGCCGATCAGGGCGACATCAAGGGTGTCGAGAACTGCTGGCGTTAGCCCGTCGTGGATGTAGGGCGCATCGAGAAAGGTCGCCGGTCCCGCGAACGGCCATTTCCGACGATCGCCGTCCTTGAAGATAGAATTGGCGATCTCCCGAAAATGGGGATCCTGCATGTCGCCCCCGCCAGAATCCTGATAGAGGCGGCGAAGGTCGTCGAGTTTCTTTTGGTCGAAGGGCATTTGAGCGAGCACCTTTCCGGGGCCTAACGGTCGACTCCCCGACTGTTTCTAGGAAGCTCGAAAATTATCGGCCCGATATAAGGAACCTTGATATATCGCCTTCTGCCTGTAAGGTAGGCAGGTCGATGTTCTCGCATATTGTAAATACGTTTTGTAAATACGTTCTCGATGCCTGGGGATGAAGGCACATGCCGCCTCAACGTTTGGCAGACTGCCGAGCATTCACAAACGCTTATAGCGGCAGAATCTTTTTCCGGCTATCGGCGTCAATGAACTTGGTCAAACTCCCTCACGCCAAGCCCAGCCTGTTTGGCCTTCGGGGGACTTCAAGCACGGTTCCGTCATGACGCTTACCCTAGCGCGCCGGCATCTTCTCGGTCCGAGAGCCGCCGCCTCCGCAAACGTTCCGGCCCGTGCTGCCAAGAGCCCCAAGCTGGTGAGGATGCCCGAGTTCCGCGATCGTCGACCGGATCGACTTAGCGGCGGCGAGCAGCAGCGTGTTCCACTTGCTCGAGCGACCCGGCCGAGTCTGCCTTTGCTCGACGAGGCCATGTCGGCGCCTGATGATGCCAGGATGCGTCGGGAACGCCGTACGGACCTCAAGCAGATGCTCACGACTTCAAACCAGGAGACGCCAAAATGAAAATTGGAAAGAATACGGTTCGCGCGCTTGGGCTTTCCGCCCTATTCGTCCTCAGCGCTTCGGTGACCCAAGCCGACGGCCTCGACGACATTCAGAAGGCTGGCGTCCTCAAGGTCGGCGTCTTTGAGGATTTTCCGCCGTTCTCCTCGGTTGGCGGGGATATGAGCCTTAAAGGCTATGATATCGACGTAGCCCAGATTTTGGCCGATGCGCTCAAAGTCAAGCTCGAACTGGTAGGCGTCACCGGGCAAAATCGCATTCCCTATTTGACGGGGCATCGGGTCGACGTGCTGATGAGCGTCGGCAAGAGCGCAGAGCGCGAAAAGGTAATCGCATTCACGCAGGCATATGCGCCCTACTACATCGCGCTGATCGGCCCACACGCCATGAGCGTAGCTTCCGCCGCTGACCTCGCCGACAAGAGCATTGGCGTCGTCCGCGGGACGCTTGACGATACCTCGCTGACGAGCGCAGCCCCAAAAACAGCCGATATCCGTCGCTTCGACAATTATAGCGCGGTGATCCAAGCGTTCTTGTCCGGCCAGACTCAGCTCATGGCGGTCGGCAACGACGTCGGCGCTCAGGTGCTCGCACGCCACACCGACATTCAGCCCGAGCAGAAAATCCAGCTCCTGTCCTCGCCCGATCATCTCGCCATAAACAAAGACCAACCGGCGCTGATGAAAGCTCTCGACCATGCGGTCGACGCAATGAACAAAGACGGCGCGCTCGACAAGATTTCGGTCAAATGGTTGGGCAAGCCATTGGATCCGAAAGACTTGATCGACTAGGACCAAGATGCTCGACTTCAGTTGGCTCGTCGCCGACGCGTTTTGGACGATGGGGCGCGGCGCCGCCACGACGTTGATCCTAATCATCGTGGTGACCGCGTGCGGCACAGTGTTGAGCGTGGTCGGCGCTGCAGTCCGCCGTGGCCGCAACAAACTCTTGCGGCAAGCCATTGGGGGTTATGTCGAGCTAATCCGGAACACACCGTTCTTGGTCCAACTCTTCTTCATATTCTTTGGCCTGCCGAGCCTCGGCATCCGCCTCAGCAACCTCGCCGCGGCGGCCCTCGCCATGACGCTCAACATGGCGGCCTATGGCGTCGAAATCATGCGGGCGGGCCTCGACGCCGTCCCGAGGGGCCAATGGGAAGCCGCCGATTCCCTTGGTCTCACCCGTTATCGGGTTTTCGTCGCCGTAATTCTGCCCCAGGCTCTCCGCGTTATTTTTCCGGCGCTCTCGGGGCAAATCGTCATCACCATGCTTGAGTCAGCCGTGGTGTCCCAGATCGCTGTGCGCGACCTCACCTACGAGGGGGATATCCTCCAGGCCCGGACCTTCAGGCCCTTTGAGACCTATCTGATTGTGACCGGCATCTATTTCCTTCTCGCGACAATGATGCAAAGGGCACTCCACGCTGGCGCCGTCCGCTGGCTGTTTGGGGGACGCCGCTGATGGATGACTTTTCGAGCGGGCAGATTCTCGTCAATCTTCTCCTTGCGGCGCGATGGACGGTTGGGTTGACGCTCGTGGCGTTTGTGGGTGGCGGTGTTGTCGGCATGGCGATTTTGATCGCGCGTATCGACCACCGGTCCTGGCTTAGACGGAGCGCCACGTCCTATATCGGGCTGTTCCAGCGCACGCCCCTGCTGATGCAATTGTTTCTGGTCTTCTTTGGTCTTCCGCTTGTCGGCATCCGCATCGAGCCCTGGTTGGCTGCGGGACTCGGTTTGACCTTCTATGCCGGCGCCTATCTCGCCGAGATATGGCGGGGCGGCGTCGAGGCGCTGCCGCGCGGACAATGGGAAGCGGCGGCGGCGCTCGAACTGTCTGCCGCCGCCCGGCTGGGGCTCGTTATCCTGCCGCAGGCCTTACGCATGACGTTGCCGCCGGCCGTGGGTTTTCTGGTGCAACTCGTCAAGGCGACGGCGGTCACCTCGATCATCGGCTTCAGCGAACTGATGAAGACGGCGAACGCGATCAATAATGCCACCTTCGAGCCCTTCACGGTTTACGGCATGGTGGCGATCATCTATTTTGCTCTATGCTTTCCCTTGACGACCTATGCTAGGCGACTGGAAGCCGCGCCGTCGCGATGATGGTCGGTCCGGAGCAGCATGTGATGACGCTGCGTTCAGCCGCCAGGGTGGATCTCGATCCGTACCTCCTCCGCGCCTTCTTGACTGTCGTTGAAGTCGGCACGGTCAGTGGGGCGGCGACGGTTCTCAATCGCACCCAGGCCGCCGTCAGCATGCAGATTCGCAAGCTGGAGGACCTCGTCGGCGTCACGCTTTTCCAGAGGTCGACCAAGGGGCTCAACCTGACCGCAGAGGGACAGATTCTGATCCCCTATGCGCGCGAGATCATAACGCTCAACGACGAAATCGGGGATCGCTTAAACGGCGAGGTCATAGAGGGGCGGGTCCGATTTGGAGTCGTGGAGGATTTCGCAGCGACCCGCCTCATTGACATCCTTCGCTCGTTCCGGGGCCAGAATCCGAAGGTTGATATTGACATCATTGTCGAGCCGAACCGGCGGCTCGCGAAGATGTTTGAAGACGATCAACTTGATCTCGTGGTCTGCGATAGCGCATGCGTCGAGCGCAAGCCGTTGCTGGTCTGGACTGAACATTTGTTGTGGTCGATCCGCTCCGATTTGATCTTGGAGCCTGGCGTTCCCTTGCCGATCATCATGTTTGACGAGAGCTGCCCCTGGACCGTGCATGCGATCGCGGCGCTGTCGCACCGCGACATAAGTTGGAAAACCGTCTGCATCGCCTCGACTCTTGTCGCCATGGCGACGGCCATCCGTGTGGGTATCGGGATCGGGCCGATGATCGCGGCGACGATCCCGGAAGGCTGCCGGGCGCTCGACCGTTCGGCCGATCTGCCGGCGCCGATCCGCATCGATATCGGCTTTTATGCCCGCTCCGGAGTATCGAAAGAATCACGACATCTCGTCGATTTCATTTCGCGCCAGTCTGTCTTGAACCGGCCATGACGATGGTTTGGCAGCAAGTCAGCCGAGGCCGGCCATCGGCCGCAGTCAGCTTTTGGCGCGCCAATAATCGACGACCGCGACGAGGTGGGCAGCGCACGTACATGGTTGCGAACGGGCCAAGTCCGAACAGCGTTGGTTACCAGAATTTCCGTTTCTCAGCCTGAGGAAAAACGATGTCTTCTTCTACGAGCTCAACGCTATCGGGTGATGCGTTTGATGTCGCCGTCCAGATTATTGGCCTGAACAAGTGGTATGGCGAGTTCCACGTCCTGAAAGACATCGACCTCACCGTGAAGCGCGGCGAGCGCATCGTCATTTGCGGGCCGTCGGGGTCGGGCAAGTCGACAGTCATACGCTGCATAAATGGGTTGGAAGAGCACCAGAAGGGCAGCATCGTCGTCGACGGCATCGAGCTGACCGGCGACCGGCGACGTATCCATGAGGTGCGGCGCGAGGTCGGTATGGTGTTTCAGAGTTTTAACCTGTTTCCGCACTTGACGGTGCTGGAAAACTGCACGCTGGCGCTGCGGTGGGCGCGCAAAATGGCGAAGAGCGAGTCGATCGAACGCGCCATGCATTTTCTGAGCCGCGTAAGGATTCCGGAGCAAGCGGCCAAATACCCCGGCCAATTGTCCGGAGGTCAGCAGCAGCGCGTGGCGATTGCACGAGCTTTATGCATGAACCCGAAGATCATGCTGTTCGATGAACCGACCTCGGCGCTCGATCCGGAAATGGTCAAGGAGGTGCTGGACACGATGGTCTCGCTCGCGGAGGAGGGCATGACGATGCTCTGCGTCACCCATGAAATGGGCTTTGCTCGTCAGGTGGCTGATCGCGTCATTTTCATGGACGCCGGCCAGATCGTTGAGATGAGCGCACCATCCGAGTTTTTTTCCAACCCACAGCACGAGCGCACGAAACTGTTCCTGGGACAGGTTTTGCATTGAAGTCGTGACCGTCGTGCCGCTCGATCATAGTCGCCCGCGCTGAGGCTGCCGTCGCCGGTGCGTTTGACGATGCGGCCGTGATGCGCGTCGATGGCGGGATCGATGAGATCGCTGCGCAAGCCCCGGAGCCGCGACAGCGTGCGATCCTCGTCCGTTCCCGCAAGACGGCTGTAGCCGACGATGTCCGCGACCAGGATCGCCGCGATTTTCCGGGTTCCCGCCATGGTGGGCCCTCAGGCGCTATGCAGGGTAGCACGGAAAATCGGCCAGAGCCGCCGCCTTTTTCGAGAGCCTGGCCGCTCTCGAATGACCGGTATTTGCGCATTCCGGCCGTCCACAGCAGCGTCTTCGAACAGCAAGACTCCACCCATCGCGGTCGGTCCCGACCCGAGTCGCGCTCACCGGGATTGGTATTATCGCTTCGCCGCCGCAAGGATTGGCCCCGTTTCGGCCGCCTGAACGATCGCGGCCTCGGCGAGCTCGGCTTCGCTGTCGGGCACCGGGAACATCGCCGCCTCGCCCCACCAATGGCCGAGAAGGATCATCTCCCGCACGACATCCTTGTGGGGCAGCGTGCGCCCGGAGTTCTCGCCGTGCCTGACTGCGACTTCGATCGTTCGCGGATCGTAACGCGCGAGCCACACGTCCGCCCCGGCCGCTGGCGCGGCGCCCGCTGCGACCGCGACCGCGCCGGCCGTAAAGCCGACGCTCGGACCGCCCGCGCCCCGGTCGCCGCGGCTCACGAGCCCAGCGAGCGCCGCCGGCTCGAGGCCGTCGCCCTCGACCCGGCCGTTGACGACGACCTGAGGCGTATAGACGTCGTCACGTCCCATCGCATGGGCGTAGGAGTATTGGCGCGCCGTCCAGGCGGGCTTCGAGAACGTGTCCTTCCAGCCGAGCCGGTCCCAGTAGTCGACGGCGAAGGAAAGCGCGAGGACGTCGGGACGGTCGCTGATCGCCGCCACATTGGCGGCAGCCGGCGGGCAATCCGAACAGCCCTGACTTTGGAACAGCTCCACAACGGTTGGATGCCCCGCATCTGCGGCGTAGCCCGCCTGCGGCAGCACCGCCGGGATCGACAGCGCGGCAAGACCGACGCCGAGTTTCAGCCAGATCGTCATCGCTTCGTCTCCCACCGGGGCGCCTTCGATCCGACCCGGCCAACTGATAATATCATAGGTCGTTCGGCCTAGCGGCGGCAGCGTGAGGATCACTCCAAGCGCCGGGCGTCATTCTCGCCCTTGAGTCAGCACGCCCACCGACTTGCGTATGATGGTGGGCGAATCTGACAGCTGGTCTTTCGTGATCGAGGCCAACTTCAGCGGGGAGGGCAGCTGGTGACCAGATAAGAAATCTGACCGAGGCGCGGCGGATGGAGCGGGGCGCAATGAACGGCAAGACATCGAACCGCCACTCCGCGATTCCCAGGGCCATCTGGACGCTTGGCTTCGTTTCGCTGCTGATGGACGTTTCGTCGGAAATGGTCCACGCCCTGCTGCCTGTCTTTCTTGTCAGCGAGCTCGGCGCCTCGTTCGCCGCCGTCGGACTTATCGAAGGGATCGCCGAGGCGACCGCGGCGATCACCAAGATCTTTTCCGGGGTCCTATCCGACTGGCTCGGCAGACGTAAAGCTCTCGCAGCGATCGGCTATGGCCTCTCCGCGATCGCCAAGCCCGCGTTCCCCCTAGCGGCGTCAATCGGATGGATCGTCGCGGCGCGCTTCGTCGACCGAGTCGGCAAGGGCGTTCGCGACGCGCCGCGCGACGCGCTCCTCGCCGATCTCGCGCCGCCGGAGGCACGGGGCGCGAGCATGGGTCTGAGGCAGGCGCTTGACACAGTCGGCGCCTTTCTTGGGCCGCTGCTCGCCATCGGCCTGATGGCGCTGACGGCCAATCGGTTTCGCGTCGTCTTCTGGGTCGCAGTCGTTCCCGCTTTCCTCGCGGTCGCACTGCTCGTCGTCGGCGTTCGCGAGCCGCTGCGGCCTACGCGCGGTGCGCCCGGCTTCCCGCTCAGCTCCGATGAACTGCGGCGGCTCGGCGCGTTCTTTTGGCTCGCCGTCGCGACCGCCGTCGCCTTCTCCCTTGCCTGCTTCAGCGACGCCTTCCTCATCCTTCGCGCCCGAGATGCAGGGCTGCCGATCGCTCTCGCGCCGGCCGTTCTGGTCGTCATGAATGTCGTCTACGCGGCGGCGGCCTACCCGGCGGGCGCTCTGTCGGACCGGTTTGGCCGGCTGGCCGTGCTCGGGCGGGGTTCGCCATCCTGATCGTCGCCGATCTCACGCTCGCTTTCGCGGCCGGCCTTATGGGCGTGGCCGCCGGCGTCGCGCTTTGGGGGCTGCAGATGGGCGTGACGAAGGGCGCTCTGGCCGCGTTGGTCGCCGACGCGGCGCCGTCGGACTCGCGCGGCTCGGCCTATGGCATCTTCAATTTCGCCAGCGGGCTCGCGCTGCTCGTAGCGAGCGTTCTCTTTGGCGTGCTGTGGGATCGCAGCGGACCGGCCGCGGCATTCTTCGCCAGCGCCCTGTTCGCCGCGGCTGCGATCGCGAGCCTGCTGCTGTTGCGGCAAGGGCTGATTGGACGCGCCGTCATACCGTAGATCGATCGCCCCTTCGCCGATCTCGCGCGCGGCTGAAGCCGCTGCTCGCGGCCCTTCAGGTCGAGGAGGGCTGCGCGGCTGGGTCGCGCACACGAGGAACAACCGCTATTTACGCACAGCGGCCGTCCGCGTCGTCGTCTTCTGACGTCGACATCCGGAAGAGGCTTCCGCCCTTGACCCTGGTCTGTTTGGGTGCGACCCAAAAGGGGGGGAACCTTACCGTTCACGCCGCGAGCTTCGCGGCAGTCTTGGCGATCAGTGCGCCTTGGTGCCGCGCGCCGTCGAGTTCGAGCTTGCTCACCTGACGCTCGCCTTTGCCGCCTGCGATCGTTGTCGCCCCATAGGGCGCGCCTCCAACGATTTCCTCGAGCGTCATCTGTCCGGCATGGCTATAGGGCAAACCTACAATGACCATGCCGAAGTGCAGGAGGTTCGCGATTATCGAGAAGAGGGTCGTTTCATTGCCGCCGTGCTGGGTGGCGCTGGACGAGAAGGCCCCGCCGACTTTGCCATGCAGGGCGCCGCTCAGCCACAGACTGCCGGCCTGCTCCCAAAAACTCCTCATCGCCGAAGGCATTCTGCCAAAGCGAGTCGGAGCGCCGACCACAATGGCGTCGCTCCGGCTCCATCGTGTCGAACACGAAGGCCGGCGAGCCATCCCGCTTCATAGGGCATGATAATCGGTTTCTAGTCATAGACCACATCACCCTATCCACACCAACTCATTCTCGGGGCCGCTTGCCGAACGGTCGTCCATCGGCAACTTGCCCAAGCAAATTCCTGTGAATTCGCCGTCGCATCACTTTTGGATGCAAGTGGCACGACCCCTTTTCTTCTTCTGAGAATAGTGATCTAACCAAAATGCCGAATCCGCCGGATGGAGACAACAATGTCAGAGCCAGACGAAAAAGCGCTCGTCGCGCAAATCTTATCCTCTTACCTCTCCAACAATACCGTGGCTCCTGCCGATCTGCCATCGGTCATTGAGAGTGTGAAAAAGGCCTTTGGAGGAAGTGCTGAGGCGATATCGACGCCACCTTCGGATAGCGCTACGAAGACCTGGCAACCCGCCATTCCCGTAAAGAAGTCGGTCACACCCGATGCGATTATATGCCTATGCTGCGGGCAGAGGCTCAAAACTCTGAAGCGGCACTTGCAAACGACCCATCAACTCAACCCACGAGAGTATCGTGCTGCTTTCGCGTTAAAGAGCGATTATCCGCTCGTCGCGCCGAATTATGCCGCGCGTCGATCTGACCTCGCCAAATCGCTCGGGCTTGGTCGTAAGGTGGGCGCAAGAGCCGCTCCGAAGAAGAAGGGTACGAAGGGTTCCACCAAGAAGGCGACGGCGGCAGCCTGACCCTCGCCTTTCAAGGCAGTTTCCTGTTGAGCTGCTTTCGAAACGGCTCGGAAAGCGTTCTGAGACTAAGACACCGCGTTTTCCCAGGGCGTCTATGCTGCCAGCCGCGCCACCGTCTTCGCCAACTCCGGATTGAGCCTCACCACTCCGTCCGCCCTTATCGTTGATCGCATCGTCGGCGAACCGGGCTAGGGTGCTTTCCCCTTTGAGGCGCGGCCTTACCTCGGTCTCGAACCATTAGTCGAGCACATAGTGCAGAAAGACGTTCGAGAGGCAGGGCGAGATCACGCCCCCTCGCGGGGGAAGGTCGCGGCGGGGGCGCGCAAAGGTTCGGCCCGAACGGCGATCCCGGCTCCAAGCCCCCGGGCGCCGGCGCCTTGAAGCGTTTGGCGCAACACGGGCAGACGCCGCCTTGCAGCGTCACGCGCGTCACGTCGGGATCGACCTTTGGAATTTCGATCCGGTCGTAGACTTGAACCGCGCTCTGCGCCACGTTCGAGACATCCGTGCCGCAATCCTGGCAGACACGAGCCGAAACGATCCGCTCGCGCGTCGGATTAGGGTGGAGCGGGCGATGCGCCCCGGCGTGCGGATTGGCCTTGGGCCTGGGCTTGGACGACTCTGACGCCTTTTGGCCTTTCGAGGGC
>Ga0209656_10002826_pt1 | contig 11258 bp, 6 predicted proteins | sample BogFormECP12_OM2_FD_188239 | JGI IMG/M metagenome (GOLD analysis project Ga0209656, IMG submission 188239) | Bog forest soil microbial communities from Calvert Island, British Columbia, Canada - ECP12_OM2 (SPAdes) (version 2) | ecosystem: Environmental > Aquatic > Freshwater > Wetlands > Bog ... | reverse complement strand
CAACTGCTGCTTGCTGGCAACACAGGAAACGAGGTCCCGCAAATCAAAATGCAAGGACTCCAGCTCCCGCGGCTGGACGGCATTGTCGTTACGCTCGGAGACCCGTTGCCCATCAGCCAGGTCCGTGGAGATACGACCGCCGGTGGTACAGCACCGCCGCCAAAACTCGTGCCGGTGCCGGTCATTCCTCAGGAGTGTTAACCCATGGATGCCAATTTAACCCGCTTCCATTTGCTCCTTGGCAAGGCCGACTGGACGCGTTCCACGGGTCCTGACGGGACAGCCGCCTTTGGCATTCCGGAAGCCGTCGTGGCTTGGGATGAGGAACTGTACGAAGTGAGTCTACAGCCCAAGCTTTTTCAATTCATCCCTGCAGCACGGCACCAGAAACCGAATCTCGGCTCTCCCAGGGGGACGGACAGCGATCGCCGTGGCGCGGCCCGGGACCGATTTGGAAACTGGTATTTCATTTCCACCGATCAGCTCCAGATTATGGTCTATTCCGCCGGCTGCCACGAGACGACACATTTCTGGTCTACGAGCGACGGCCAACCGGGCGGCTGCCCGCCTGATGAAACGTTCCAGCCAGTCAACCCGCCGGGCTTCTCTCCGCCCAGCATGTTGAGCGGCCTGGCAATTACAGAGGACCATTATTTGGCTGTTGGAACGCTGGCGCCCGCCGGACTGTTGATTTTCGATCTTCATGCCGGTGGTCCACCTGTACAATTGTTCTGGCCGGCAGAAATTCCTTTCGCACCGTTCGACATGGCGCCACGCCCAGGCGGCGGGGTATGGATCTTGGACCGCGCGAACGCGCGTTACTGGGGCCTCGACCGCCATTTTCGGGTGCTCGCTCAAGGCCAGTTTGAAGTCGAACTGACTGCTTCGGAACCAGATTTGTTTCAGCCGACCGCCGGACAGCCGACGCACTGCACTGCGCAGAAAACTTTCCCTGAAGGCATTCTGCTAGGCCAAAGTTCACCTGTCGCCGCCGTCGATCCAATCGCCATCGAAGCGCTCCCAGATGAAACGGTGCTCATTCTCGATGCCAATCCGGGAGAGCGGTTCAGCCGCGTGTTTGCCTACAAGTTAGGAACGATGGTTGGCAATCCCGTGTTACCGGACACGATGCGCGACCTTATCGAGAATTCGCTGCGGGATAAATTCACGTTGACCGCCTACGATTTTGCGTTTGTCTCTCAAACTGATCAGCAAGACCCAACGACGCTCGGTACCCTCTGTTTCGTCGCAGAAGAGGGTACTCAGTCCTTTTCATTCAAACTCCGGCTCAGTGGTAGTCAAATGCAATTGGTACCATTGCGCGATTACCTGCCAATGCGGCTGTTTACCGGGATGGGACTGGTCACTGCGGATGGTGCATTATACTACGACTCGAACCGGCGCTGGATTCCGCTGATCGGTCAAGCCCGCTCCCGTTACGAGACGGAAGCAATACTCTGGACGCCGCTCTTCGATGGCCGCGATCCGCAATGCGTCTGGCACCGTTTCCTGCTCGATGCTTGTCTGCCGGCGGAAACAGAAGTCGAAGTATGGAGTCGTGCCGCCGACGACCGACAAGATGTTCCGTTGCAAGACTGGTACCAAGAGCCGTCGTTGTACCGACGCAGCAACGGATCGGAAATTCCGTTTGTGAAGCCGCCGGTGGCGCCGAGTCGCGGCACATTCGAGCTGCTTTTCCAAAAGGCGAAAGGCCGTTATCTCCAGCTCCAGTTGCGGCTCACCGGAAACGGAAGCGCGACGCCGCGACTGCGCGCCCTGCGCCTTTACTACCCGCGCTTTTCCTATCTCGCTCACTACCTGCCCGCCGTTTATCAGGAGGATGCGGCTTCGGCGTCGTTTCTTGACCGCTTCCTGGCCAATGTAGAAGGAACCAACACCGCGATCGAAGACCGGATCGCCGCCGTGCAAATGCTTTTCGACGTCTGCAGCGCGCCAGCGGACGCGTTGGAATGGCTGGCGTCCTGGTTTGGGATCGCATTGGATCCGGCCTGGGATGAGTGGCGGCAGCGCCTTTTCATCGGGCACGCCATGGATTTCTTTCAGTGGCGAGGAACGCCCCGCGGACTGCGCATGGCGTTACGGCTGGTATTCGAATCGGAACCGGATGCGAACATCTTCGCCCCGCCGGGCGCGGAATGCCACTGCGCCGAGCGGTACCGCATCGTCGAAAAATTTCAAACCCGCCGGAGCCCTGGTGTCACGTTCGGCGATCCTACGGTCAACACCGGACCACGTCAGGTCAAATCCACTGGACGATGGCTGCCGGACATGGGGGCGGCTGAATTGCAGCGGCGCTATCAGGCTGCACGCGGAAGCAAGGACGTTGTGTTTGGGATTGAGCCAGCCAGCGACCCTATCGAAGCGGCCGCGCGAGCCGCCTTTGCCTCGCGCGAACTGGGCTTTGTGCCGTCCGATTCAACAGACGATTTGGCGGCATGGCAAAATTTTCTTCGATCTCGTTACCGGGACATCGACGATTTCAACAACGAGAACGGCGGAACCTCGTCCAGTTTCGACGAGATCCCGCTACCGACTGATCGACCGGCAGCCCAGTCTCTCCGGGACGCCTGGTACGCGTATCAAACAGCTACTGGATCACAGCCTTTTGGCGTGAAGAGACGGATGTGGCAGGATTTTCTCTCCCGGCGTTACAGCAGCATTCAGATGCTAAACCTTGCGTACGGCACACAATGGGAGTCGCTCGACACCGTGGCTTATCCCGCGTCGCTCCCCGGCGACGGCCCGCCGCTCCAGGACTGGTTTCAGTTTGAAGCCGTCGTGTTGCCAACGTTGGCGGCTGCACACCAGTTCTCGGTTTTACTGCCGTTCACAGGCCAGACCTTGACTGCGGTCGAAGATCGTCAGCAAAAGCTTCAGTTGGCTCAGCGCATTCTCGAACTGGAGAAACCTGCGCACACCACGTTCGACGTTAAGTTTTACTGGGCCCTTTTCCGCGTTGGCGATGCTCGACTCGGGTCCGATACAGTAATCGGCCTCGGCGGACGCGACCCTGCGTTGCTGCCCGCAGCTGTACTGGGCCAGACCTATTTGTCGGAGACCTACCTTGCCCCGGGCCATCCGTTCGATGTCACCGACCGCCAGGTTTTGGGGCGTGATCGTCTGAGTTGAAACCAGGAAAATCATATGAACTCCTTCAGTTCGACATGCGCCGGCGCTACCACCGCGCCACCCGATCCGCGCAAACACGTCAATTATGTCCAGGGCATGGTTCTTGGCGCGGATGATCTAAACCAGGAATTTGTTTATCACCGGCACCAGACCCACTGGCTCGCGCGCGATGCCATCGGCTATGGGACACTCAGCGGATTGAGCGTAGCTGTTGGACCCAGTAGCAATGGCCCGGAGGTGTCCGTCACCCCTGGAACAGCTCTCAGCCCGCGCGGTCAGTTGATTCGCGTAGCGCCGAAACAATGCGCGGCGCTGAACAGTTGGCTCGCCCTCGCCGACACGCAACAACAGCTCGCGGCACTCGGTGTCGGCGCTAATGGCTCTGTCACAGCCTATGTCGTGCTCTGTTTCCGCGATTGCCAGACCGACCCGCTCCCGGTCCCCGGCGAACCGTGCCGCTGCGACAGTAACGCAATGGCACCATCCCGTATAACGGACGATTTCCGCCTTGAACTACGCCTCGCGGCTCCCGCGCAACCCGAAGAAGACGCCATCCGCGATTTCGTTCAATGGCTGCGCAGCATCAAGATCACCGGCGCCGCGAGCGGATACACCAGCATCGAAGATTTCCTGCAAGCCATCCGTGACGCGGCGCACGGGTTGACCTCTCCCGTCGAATCACCGCCCGATTTTCTCGAAGGCTCGCCGCCGGGTAATCTGGTGATACCGTGCAACCGGCTCTGTGATTATTTGCGGGCGGCGTTGCGTTTGTGGGTCACCGAACTCCGTCCGCTCTGGCAGGTGCAGTGGTCGACGCAAGCCGGTGGCGGCTGCGGATGTCACGGCGCGGTACAAACAGTGGGCGCAGATGGCGAAGAGTGCCTGCTCTTGGCTGCACTGACAATTCGACTCACCAGCGGCCAGGTCACCGATCCAACGCGTGTACAAGTGGACGATAGCGCCCGCCCCTTTGTCGTCCATTTGCGTATGCTGCAAGAGTGGCTGCTCTGCGGCAGCTGTGGCGCGAGGCTATGCAACGAACACACTTTTGCCACGGTTTTTGCAGTCAACCCGCACACGATGCGCATCTGGGTGCATCACCCGCTGACTGTTCATCTGACCGAGGCAGCAGTACAGCTGGAGCTGGACGACGAGCCGGTCGGAGGCTTCAGCGTTGCTCCGGTGGAGACGGCAACGAGTCCTGGCGCGGCGGTTGAACATAACGTCTTTGATCTCGATCTGGGCGCCTCACCGCCCACACCGCTGCAGGAACACCAGCGGTTTGCGATCAGATTTGATGCCCGGCTCATCATCGAAGACGCAAGTCCGGCTCGCTCGTTGGCGGACGCGATCGACGGAGGTTGTTGGTGCTATCCGGACTATGCCGACGATCTGGTAACTGTGTTTGGCACTGTCGCCTTCGGCGGTGCGAGTCAATTGCTGAGTGGCGATGTGACCGGTCCGCCAGACTCGAACACCGTACATGCCATCCGCAACTTTCCCGTAAACCTTACAGGGAATGGCACCTTACTCGGATTTACCGGATCGGAGTGGCAGCTAACAACCTTGCCATCAGTGCCGTTACCCGCGACTACGGTACCTGTCGTGGAACAACTTGGCGGCCAAGGATTATTAGGTGGATCGGTCAGATACGCGCGCGAAGACCACGTTCATCCATTGCCTGTGCAGCAATTTGAGAACCAATTCGTCGAGCATCCGAAGGAAGCAGGAAGATACCTCATTGTAGCTGCAGGCCGGTTTCAAGTGGGCAAATCGCAGTCTGGCATACCCGATGGGGGGCCAATCGCACCAATTTACAATACCCTGAGGGCTACGCCCTTTCCAAGCGCACCGCCAAACCTCGTCATTTCAGGAGGCAGTGGCTACCTTTTGACGTTTGGCAACGGGACTGGCGATGCCTCGCAATCATACAGATTTCCCACCGAAAAGTTCGCCTACCTTGTCAAAGGCACTCCTTTTTCAGCAACCTTTGATGAAAAATCATTTTTTCCGAGTCTGTTCTCCGTGGTCCAGTTTCAGAAAGACGGCATTCTCGTGCAAATCGGGTCTACCAACACCGATGCGCGGATCGCGTCTTTCATGGTGGAGATAAGCCTGTATGGCGCGTTTCAGTAGTCTTTGGATTGTTGAAATTGGGAGCATACTCAAGCAAGAGACCCGCTTCTCGCGATCCTGCGCCCCATTGTTTAACCGAAACCTTGGAGTATCATGAGCACTGAACTCGATTTGGAAGAGGCGATTCTCGACAGTGAGCTTCGCTACGTCAATTTCTTCAACGGTCGCTTACTCACGGGCGGGGATTTGAGCGCCGAACAAGCGGCCAACCGCGCTTGCTCGCGCCATCTCGGCCTGGCGGTGGGCGCCGGAGTTGCCTACGGGTTGGAAGTATCCATTTCGCCGGGAAGCCTAACGACGGATGCGCTGGTGGACGTCGCCGCGGGTCTCGCGGTGAACCGCGATGGCCAGACGCTCCGTGTGGAATCCAAGCAAACCGTCGCTCTCGTCCGTCCCCCCGACCAGCTGTCCACCGCGGGTTGCGTCTTCGCCGACTGCCAACCGCTGGCTGCCGGCACCACTCTTTCCAGCGCCGGTTTCTACCTGCTGACAATCGCCCCGGCTTCCGCACGCGATGGACTGGCACCGGCGAGCGGGCTCGGCAACGGGATCGCAGACTGCAACTCGCGTTACCTCGTCGACGGCGTGCAATTCCGTCTGCTCCCGCTGAATGTCACTCAGAGTGATAATCCGAACCTCGAACGCAACAGCGTTGCTTACCAGTGCTTCGGCTTGCCCGCGTTAGGGCCGGGTGATTTTCTGGACGAGGCTTTCGGTACCGGCCCACTGCTCGTTTATGGGGTAGAAGCGCTGGTTCCATCCGGACGATTAACGGAACAGGATGTGCCGCTTGCCCTTGTCGAATGGACAACCAATGGCCTTGGATTCGTCGATCAATGGTCAGTCCGGCGGCGACTGACACGGCCGGACGCCTCAGGCCATTGGGGATATTTCGCCGGCGACCGGCGGGTGAGTGAAGGCGAGGCCATGTTTCTCCAATTCCAGGAGCAATTCGCCACTCTTGAAACGGGGACATCTCCCCCGCAGGGACTCACCGCCGATAGTCGTTTCCAGTTTCTGCCGCCCGCAGGAGTTTTACCAGATTCCGATGGTACATTCTGGCCGACATTCCTCGGCCCTCTTGGGCCTCTCCAGGAGACCGCGATCGATGCGAGCCTTTGGCTCCGCCTTTTGCGTGAATCATTTACCCTCGAACCGGTGCCAGTGCCTGCCTTCACGGTGACGACGCCCACTGGGTTGGTCCGGCAGGTCCGAGCCAGTCTAGCAGCGAAACAATCTGCAGCCGCCCTGCGATTCGGGAGTTCTATCGCTGCGAAAAGCGCGGTGAACGTCTCGCGCGCACAGATAGGAGCAGCCACGACCCGACAAATCGTCGGTCCCACCCAGCCACCAACGCCTTTGAAGGTCTACCGTGTGCCCGGACGCAATGAAGTCCTATTCATTCGCGCGAGGCTTGGCCGTATTCGAATCTTTTTCGCACGGGCGATAACGCTACCGACGGGAGTGAACATCGGCATTCAAGTGACAAACAGCAACATTCTATTGTTCGCCGCGGCCAACAGCTTACCCTCTGCGGAGTTTGTCATAGACGATGTGCCGGCGGGAACGCACGCTCTGGTCGAAATATCCTCTGTGGGTAATTCTGACTCTAAGTTGGAACACTTCGAAGTGTTCGTCACCGAATTCACCGTGGTCGTAGTGGAAGGGCGCACGACGGATTGGAAACCACCCGTGACAAACGAGCGCGTCCGAATCCAGGCGGACAGGTTATCGCTGTTTGGGACTGCCCGGTCTGGCTGACCGGAGATCTCCGCTAGTCAAAAGCACGCTTGCTGCATGGCCGAACTTCAGACCAGCGTTCGTCGTCTCATGACGCGGTGCAGCCAAGAGCACGCTCTGGCAAGGCGATGGCAGTTGTCCCACGCGCTCGACGCCCTGGACTGGTCTCCCCCGGGATTACCGCGGACCGCGATCCTCTGTCTCCGCCATCTCGCAAATCCATCGCCCGGCCCCTTGCTGACCGGTTCGGCGCCGTGGCAACCGACGGATGCCTGGCGCGCTGGCTTTTCGAAATCCTTGGAGCAAAACGCCCGACACGCCGCGCGACCTGCCCATGAGGTCGTCGGGGCGAACGCCAACGCCGTGCTCTTTGCTGACCATGCGGAACTCCTCGCATGCTTAGCGCTGGATTGGTGCGCCAGAAGCACTTTTCTACGTTGGTGGTGGAAAGTGCTGTTCCCGGCGCTGGACGTCGCGGAGGCGGTAAGAAAAGCTTGGACCGAAAACCCACAACACGTCCCGGCTGCGTTGTGCCGGCTCGACCAAGCCGGTCACAGTACCGAGTTTCTTCGCGCCTTGCCGGTCTCGACGGCGGCGAAAATACTGGAAAACGTTCTTAGCAGTTTCGGCCTCGTGGAGTTGCGTCCCGCACTTATGGCCGCGCGCGACTCGCTTCCGGTTACTGGCAACACTTATTTGCCAACTGTTGTAAAACCATCCGCGCGCGACTCGTTTCGGGGTACCGGCGACTCTGATTTGCTGATCGCTGTAAAACCGGCCGCGCCTTGGAGACGCTGGGTGGAAGTTGATCCAGTGTTGCCCTTGGAACATCGACAACTGCTGGTCATTTGTGTCATGCTGGAACGCGCGCTGGGTGCGCTACGCTCGACGGCCTTCGCGCACGCATTGTGCGAGTGCACCGAAGGTGCAGGGAACGGCATCGGCTCCTTAAACTCGCCACGGAAATTTCCCTCTTCGACACGAAAAGTCGCAACTCGAACGAATCTCGAGTCCGAACATGCGGAAGCCCACCGTGCCGGCACTCATAGCAACTCGACCAGATTGGCTCCCAGGAAATCAGCAGCATTTTCGAACGGGGCTAGCCGCCATACGGACTCGTCCTCAATACCGAGCGATCTCGGAACGTCCTGCGGAATTGTCCCCGGCGATTACAATGTGTGCGCGTACTCGGAGAGGCCAACTTCCGCCGTTACATCAAAGCCAAAATTGCATCCCGCTCCTTTGCGCGGGCCGCTAGCCGAACCTCTCACAGAAGTCGTTCACACGCATTGGGGAGGGATTTTTTATCTCGTAAATGTGGCGCTGGCACTCGGGTTCTATAGCGATTTTACCATGCCCGCGCGACCTGGTCTGACATTGCCGCTCTGGGATTTTCTGGCAATGTTGGGCGAGCGAATGATCGGCGATTCATTCACGACCGACCCCCTCCCTGCCCTGCTCGCGTGGCTTTCCGGACGCGGCGATGACGAGCCGCCGGGCGCATGGTTTGAGCCCCCGGATGGCGAGCCGATCGCGCTGTGGCTCGCTCGTATTTCCAACCAAGTGGAGGCGCGGTTGGCTGCCGCGCTGGGCGTGGCGGATCACGAACCATTGTGCCGGTTGGTCTATCGGCATGACGCGCAGGTCGAGGCGGACTCCAGCCACGTTGATGTCTGCTTTTCCCTAGCTGCGCACCCTGTCGAGTTGCGAATCGCGGGCCTGGATCGCGATCCCGGCTGGGTACCGGCCGGGGGGCGCACCATCGCCTTTCACTATGACTAAACCAAGCACCATTGCGCCCGAAGCGTTGTTTGCCGATTTTGGAACGACTGCCGAAGAGCACTTTCGGCTGAATTTTTTCGGCGCGGTGCTCGTCTGCATCGAGTACGCCTCGGCGTGCGCGGAGTCATTCGAGGCAGCGCTCGAGCGTTTTCCGTTCCTGATCGGGTACTACAACGAACTCGCGAAACTGCTCGACGGACTCTCCTCGCACGAGGCTTTCGCGTGCTGGTGCCGAGCGCTCACGGCGTGGGAGGAGCGCGCCACCGCACACCTGCCTTTGCGCGCATTGCGCGAATTACTCGACCTCGATGCCGCGGCGACGATGTGCCTGCTCACCACCGGGTTGGGCGATGAAGATGCGCGCTTCGGCGTGCTCTTTGAGGCGCTCCAGGGCTCGCCCGGTCAGCGGCGTCCGACCGCGGGACTGCTGCGCCAGTGCTGGTGCGAGCATCTTCCCGCCGAAAACTTTTCGCTCCTGCTACGCAACGCTCGCGGGCTCGGCCTGATACACGCGACGGAAGCGGATGGAGCGCAGCCTGATCTCGGGCTCAAGATTCCACCCCCGATGTGGAACGCTTTGCGCGGCGATGGAGTCGGCACGACCGTTCCGTGGGCGCGCTTTCGCGAGGCGGATTCGCTCCTGCCGCTCGAGGACTTGATCGCGCCGCCGGAGATTCACGCCGCGCTTGCCGCGTGGCCGCGCCTCTTCGAGAGCGGCGAAACGCGAGCCGTGTTCATCCGCGGAGCGCATCACAACGGACGCCGCACCTCGCTCGGCGCGCTGGCGCGGTCAATGTGCCGCGGCGTGCTGGAACTCCGGAGCGTCGAGAAGATTGATGACGCGCGCTGGCGTGAAGCTGCGACTCTCGCGTGTTTGCGGCACGCCTTCCTGATCGTTAGCGTCGATCTCGGTCCGGGCGAAACGCTTCCACTGCCGGAAGCCTGGCCCGCCGGAATTCCGTTCGGGCTGGTTCTCGGCCGACAGGGCGGGCTCGCGGGCGAGCTCGCCGCGGAAGCGGTGACGCTCTCGCTGGATCTTCCAGATCTTGAATCGCGCCACTCCCACTGGCAACGGGGCCTCGCTTCCGCGAGCAGCACAACTATTGCCGAAATCAGCGAGCGGCATCGTCTGGCCGCTGGTCAAATCCATCGCACCTCCCGCCTCGCACGGATGCGGGCGACCATCGCGGGCCGCGACCAACCCGCTGCCGGAGACGTGCTCGACGCAATGCGGACGCTGAACCGCGAAGCGCTTGACGCGCTCGCGCGTCGTGTTCCCGCCGAGGGCGACTGGAGTCAGCTATCCGCGAGCGCGCAAACATTTCGCGAAATCGAGCACCTTGAAAGCCGCTGCCGCAACCGCGAGCACCTGCCAGCGATGCTCGACTCCGCACCGACGCTCGGAGTGCGCGCCCTCTTCACGGGACCCAGCGGCACGGGCAAGACGCACGCCGCGCGCCTACTCGCCGCGCGCCTCCGAAAGGATCTCTACCAGCTTGACCTCTCCGCCGTGGTGAACAAATACATCGGCGAGACGGAGAAGAATTTAAATCGGGTGCTTGAAGCTGCCGAGGAGCTTGACGTCATCCTTCTCCTCGACGAAGGCGACGCGCTGCTCGGCCAGCGCACCGATGTGCAGAACGCGAACGATCGCTATGCAAATCTCGAGACGAACTTTTTGCTCCAGCGGATCGAGAGTTACCAGGGAATCCTCATAGTCACTACGAACGCGCGGGCGCGTATCGACTCCGCGTTCGAGCGGCGCATGGATGTCACCGTGGAGTTTCATCCGCCGGACGCAGAGGAGCGCTGGGCTTTGTGGGTGCTGCATCTCCCCGCGACGCGGGAGGTCAGCGAGGAGTTCCTCGGTGAAGTGGCGAGCCGGTGCGAATTCACCGGCGGCCAGATTCGTAACGCCACGCTGCACGCCGCGTTGCTCGCCCTTGACGATGGCGGCGTAGTCAAGACCGCGAGCCTCGAATCCGCAATCCGTCGCGAATACGCGAAGCAAGGCGCGGTCTGCCCCCTGCGCCATTTTCCGCAAAGCCTGTAAGCCATGCCCGCCGTCGCCCGAACTCCAGATACCAAATCCAATCCGGTTGCGCCAGCAGCCGCTTGGGCCGCGCCGACTGCAACGCGAGCGTCACTTCCGTCCCAGATGCCTCGGTATTTGGCCCACGCGCTCCCGGCGCTTTCGCTGTCGCGCGTCCCTTCCTCTGAATCAAAGAGGGATCGTCAACCCGCGATTTCCGTTTTCGTTCACACGTCACGGTTCGCGTCAAAAATCCCGGCCGCTTCAGTCGGCATAACGCCTTCAGCGGCCTCGGCGGAACCGCAGACGAGCGCCACAGCGCAAAATATCTTCGCGAAACCAGCGTCGGGAGGTTCCATTCCTCAAGGAAGCCCGAGTAACCGCTCATCCGGCGAAGACCTCGTTATCCACCACACCG
>Ga0209656_10002825_pt1 | contig 11259 bp, 12 predicted proteins | sample BogFormECP12_OM2_FD_188239 | JGI IMG/M metagenome (GOLD analysis project Ga0209656, IMG submission 188239) | Bog forest soil microbial communities from Calvert Island, British Columbia, Canada - ECP12_OM2 (SPAdes) (version 2) | ecosystem: Environmental > Aquatic > Freshwater > Wetlands > Bog ... | reverse complement strand
ATTTGATTTGATCGCGAAACAGATCTACAACTCCGGCGCCTTGTCGCTGGTCATCATCATGCTGTCCGGATTGTTCGTCGGAATGGTGCTGGCACTGCAGGGATTCCAGCTGCTGCAGCGATTTGGTTCCGAGGATGCCTTGGGCACGGCGGCGACCATCGGGCTGGTCAAGGAGCTGGGCCCGGTGGTCACGGCGCTGCTGTTTGCGGGCCGCGCCGGCACCGCCTTGGCCTCCGAACTGGGGTTGATGCGCGCGACGGATCAATTGTCGGCCATGGAAATGATGGCGGTGGATCCGATTCGACGGGTCGTGGTGCCGCGATTTCTGGGCGGTGTGATCGCAATGCCGCTGCTGGCCGCCATATTCAGCGTCATCGGCATCTATGGAGCGCAGCTCGTGGGAGTGCAGATCATGGGCGTCGACGCAGGCAGCTTCTGGTCGCAGATGCGCGCCTCCGTCGGCCTGTCGGACATCAACGAGGGCATTGTCAAGAGCTGCATATTCGGCGTCACGTGCAGCCTCATCGCCGTCTATGAGGGATACTATGCGACGCCGACGGCCGAGGGCGTCGGCACCGCGACCACCCGCACCGTCGTCACATCGGCAGTGATCATCTTGTTTTTGGACTATTTGATCACCGCCGCGTTTCTGAAATAGAGGTATCGCCATGGCCAAATCACGCACATTGAATCTCGGCACGGGGACATTCGTGCTGCTGGGATTTGCGGCTTTGTTTTTTTTGACGACTCAGACCACCAGCCGCGGCATCTCCTTCGCGAGTCCGCCGCACTACGACCTGTCGGCGAAGTTCGACAACATCGGCGACCTCAAAGTGGGCGCTCCGGTGTCGATGTCGGGGGTGGAAATGGGTCGGGTGACGAAAATCGACTTCGATTCGAAGGAGTACAAGGCGGTGGTCACCATGCGTCTGGATGCGCGCTTCAACCAGATCCCGACCGACAGCGACGCCACGATCTACACACAGGGACTGCTCGGGGGCAAATTCATCGGCCTGACCGCGGGCGGCGCCGAAACTTATTTGAAGGACAAGGATCAAATCGAGTTTACACAGTCCGCCTTTGTGCTCGAGAATTTGATCGGCCAGCTGCTTGCGAACTTTGCAAAAAGCAGCGCGGATTCCGGCAAATCGAAAGCGGACGCACCGGCGGCGGCGGCGCCGAAATCTACGGAGAAAACGCAATGATAAGACTGGGAATTCTCGCCGCATTGGTCTTGAGTTGGGCCGGCGCGTCGTACGCGGCGGATGCGCCGGCGGCGCCGGCCGCGGCCGCAAACACTTTGGGTCCGCAGGAGACCGTGGAGAATTCCGCGAAACGGATGCTCGTCGAACTCGACGCGAATCGGCCGGTGTATGCCAAGGATCCGGCGAAGCTCGATGCCCTGGTGGCCAATGTGCTGTTGCCGAATTTCGACACTGAGTATGCGGCGCGGCTGGTTCTCGGCCAGACCTGGAGAACCGCGACGCCCGATCAGCGCAAGCGTTTTGTCGACGCCTTTTATCATTCGTTGCTGCGCAACTACGGTGCGGCGCTGGTCGACTTCACGGCCGATCGCTTCGTGATTCTGCCCTACAAGGGCGACCCGGGCGACACCATGGCGACGGTGCGAACGGAAGTGAAGCGCTCTTCGGGCCAAAGAGTCCCGGTCAATTTCAGCTTGCGCAAAACCGACGGCATGTGGAAGGCCTGGGATGTGGTCATCGAAGGCATCTCCTACGTCAAGAGCTTCCGCACCGACTTCGGCACGGAAATTCAGCAGCAGGGATTGGATGAGGTGATCAATCGGCTCGAAGCCAACGGTAAGCCCGGACCCGGCACCGCAGGCAGCAGCCATTGAGCCGCAGCCCCAAGCCGGCCGCTTCGTTCGAGGTAGTGGCAGGCGACCGTTCGCGCGTGACGGGGCCGCTGCAATTCACCACGGTGAGCGCGCTGCTCCCCGTGGGGATTGAGTCGATCACCGCCGGAAAGGCGGCCGTGATCGATCTGGCCGGCGTGACGGCCGGCGACAGTTCGGGACTTGCCCTGCTGATCGAATGGTTGAGCGTTGCGAAGGGCGCGAGCCACGCCCTTCGCTATGAAAATATTCCATCGCAATTGCAACAACTCGCGCGCTTGAGCGAAGTTGAGGAACTGCTGATCCCGGGCTAGCGGCAGGGCTGCGTGTGCGGCCACCGCGGGCGTTAGTCGGCCACCGGCGGCTCACTGGTCCCCGCCGGGGGTGTGGTAGCCGGCGGTGTGCCCTGGGGTGGAGCCGGCGCCGGCGGCGTTGTGGCCGGCGGCGCGGTGGGCACCGCCTTGTCAGAGTCCGGAGCGTCAGCCCCCGGATCGACCAGCGGCTCCTCGGTGATTTTTCCGTCGGACACGAGGTAGGCGCGGTGCTGCAAATAGGCGTCGCGTACGAAGGCATAGGGGTCATAGACCTTTTGCAGCGTGTCATCCAGCGAAAGCAGCTCCGCGCGCTTGTCGACCAGCGCGGGAAGGTAAAGCCCGTATTTCACATAGGAGTTCTTGATGTATTGCCGCGGGTTCGTGTACGAGTCCACGACTCTGGACGGCGCATCACGCAGATCCGAGGGGCCGAGTATGGGCAATTCCACGAAGGGACCGGGGTGTACGCCCCAGTGACCCAGGGTCTGTCCGAAATCCTCATCATTGTGCGCCAATCCCGCCGACGTGGCCGGGTCGAGTATTCCGCCTATACCGACAGTCGAATTGAGCAGGAATCGGCCGAGATCGTTGGCGGCCGCCAGGAATTTTCCCTGCAGGGCGTCATTGATCATGACCGTCGGAGTCGTGAGATTGTCGAAGAAATTAGTGACGCCGGTGCGGACGGGCTTGGGTACGACGCGCACGTAGGCTTTCGCCACCGGTTTGGCGATTGCGCGGTCCAGCTTGTCATTGACCTTGTAGACCCCCCGGTTCCACGACTCCCACGGATCCTGCGGCACCCGCTGGCTGTTGGGCGGCAGCGTGACGCAGGCGCTCAAGGCGAGTGCACTGACGATGCCGAGCGCGGCGCGCGCATACCTGACTTTCCGCATGTAAACTCCCTAAAACAGCAAAACCAATAGCGCAACGATACTAAGGATCGATGCCGCGATACAGCGGTCCATGGGTAGGTCGGCCGTCAATGCCGGCCGTTGCCGCCGTTGTCCTCCGCGACAGTGTTCTTCCGGTCCTTGGGCATCGCGGCGCGCACTTCGGCGAGGCGCGCACTCAGGCGCGCACGCTGGATCGGATCCAATCCAGGCATCCCCAGGCCGAGCTCCAACTGATTTGCGGCCATCTTGAGATCGCCGTTCATCAGGTAGAAGTAGGACATGTAGTAGTACGAGTCGGCAAGATCGCCGGCGGCATGGGCGGCCTTGGCGATCAGCCGGGTTTGATCGGCCGTGGGTTCCACCACGTTGAACAAATCGTCGAGTATGAGATGCGCGCGTTTGTTGTCGCCGGCATGCATCAACGTTTCCGCGAGACGAATGGTGATGGGCGCATTGCGCGGAAATAGAATCAGCGCCTTGTCCAGTACCGCCTGAGATTCCTTCAACTGGCCGTTCGCGAGATAGGCTTGACCGAGCGCGCCGTAGAACTGGTTCACCTTCGGATACTCGTTCACGAGCGCCTGTAAATCAGGGATGGCCGCGGCGGGGTTGCGCGACACGATGTCCGCCACGGCCTTGCCGTAACGCTCCTCGATACTCAGGCCTGCTCCGTTCTTGACCAAATTGGCATAGTACTGGCGCACCAGCTGCGGATTGCCCACCAGCGACCGCAACCGCTCACGCATCAAGGTATAGCCCAAGGAATCGGTGTGTCGAATACGGCCGATCTGTTCCGCGCGATTTCGCGCCTCGGCGATGCGATCCGACGGCAGCGGGTGATCGATCAAGAATTGAACGGCGTTGACCCGGCTCGGCTCCGGCCCGCTCGATCCCAAGTACTCGAAAAAGCTCGCCATTCCCAACGGATCGTATCCGGCGGCTGCCATGGTGCCGATTCCGATGCGGTCCGCCTCATATTCGCTGGCGCGCGTGTAATTGATCTGGTGCTGAATGGCGGCGCTCTGGGTCGCGAGGATGGCTCCTTCCATGGCGCCGGGGTCGCCGCGGCCGGCGGTTGCTCCCAGAAGAATCGCGGCCAGCATCGCGGCGGTCGAAATCAGGCCGGCATGACTCTGATCGATGAGCTGCCGGACCAAGTGCCGTTGAGTGACGTGCGCGGTTTCATGCGCCATGACGCCGGCCAGCTCATTTTCGTTGCGGGTCGCGAGGATCAAGCCGCTCTGGATCGCGATGAATCCGCCGGGCATCGCGAAGGCGTTGACGATGGGATCCTTCAACACGAAGTAGTAGAAGTGATGCTGCCCTTCTTCGGCTTGGCTCGACAGGCTGTGGCCGATTTCTTGGATGTAATCGTTGACTTCGGGATCCTCGAGGATTTGCCCGCTTTGGCGGATCTGCGCGAACCAGCCCAGTCCAGCCCGGTATTCGTCCTCGAGGGAAACAGCGGCGGTCGCAGGGCTTCCCAAATCCGGCAGGTCCTGATCCTTGGCGCTCGAGCCCTGGCCCAAGCCCGCGGCCCAGCCAACGCTGATCAGTACGCTGGCTCCGGCAGCGGCCGCAAACGCGCAAAAGGACCTCAACAGCGACATTCGGTCTCCCTCATGCTGCTTGGAGTGCTGTTCGTGTCCCGAAGTTCGCTCATTTTCCCCGCCAAATCAAAGAACTTCGGAGGCATAGTCAGCCAACCGCGAACGTTCGCCGCGGACCAGGGTGATATGGCCCGAAAAGGCCCAGCCGTGAAACCGGTTGACCACATAGGTGAGGCCCGAGGTGGTTTCGGTCAGGTAGGGGGTGTCGATTTGCGCGATATTCCCCAAGCACACCATTTTGGTGCCGGGACCGGCGCGGGTCACCAGCGCCTTCATCTGTTTGGGCGTCAAATTCTGAGCCTCATCGATGATGATGAAACGGTTCAGGAATGTGCGGCCCCGCATGAAATTCAGCGAACGGATTTTGATGCGATGCCGGAGCAAATCATTCGTGGCGCCGCGCCCCCAAGTGCCGCCCGGCTGACCCTGCGTCAAAACCTCCAGGTTGTCCATCAGCGCGCCCATCCAGGGCTCCATTTTCTCCTCCTCCGTGCCCGGTAAGAATCCGATGTCCTCGCCCAACGGGATGGTGACGCGCGTCATGATGATTTCGCTGAAGCGATTGTGGTCCAGGGTTTGCGCGAGGCCGGCCGCCAGAGTCAACAGGGTCTTACCCGTGCCGGCCGGACCCAAAACGGTCACGAAATCGATTTCCGGATCCATCAAAAGATTCAGGGCCAGATTCTGCTCGCGGTTGCGCGAGGTGACCCCCCAAACATTGTTGCGTTCCGCGCGGTAGTCGAGCGTGAGTTCCAGAATCGCCGATTCGCCCTCGAGCTTGCGAACCACGGCCTCGACGCCGTTCTCACCGGGATCGTAGACGAACTGGTTGGGATGCCATTCGCGCACCAGGGGCCCGCGTACCCGATAATAGGTGCGGCTTTGCTGCTGCCAAGATTCCATGCCCTTGCCGTGCTTGTCCCAAAAGTTCGGCGGCAGCTGCTGTACGCCGCTGGCCAGCAAGTCCGCATCTTCGATGGTCTTGTCGCTCGAATAATCCTCCGCCTGCACGCCGAGGATCGCCGCCTTGATCCGCAAATTGATGTCTTTCGATACCAGCGTGACCCTGGCGTTGCGGAATTTCTGCTGCAGCGCCAAGGTGTTGGCCAGGATGGCGTTGTCCGCACCGTGTCCGGGCAGGCTGTCCGGCAGCACCGATTCGAGCAGTTGAGTTTGAAAGAACAGCCGGCCGCCCGGCGGGCGCTTGCCATGATTGATCGGCACCGCCGTGGGCAGCGCGAGTCCGCGGTCGATCTGCTTCTTGGTCGCACCCTTCATCAGCTCATCGAGAAAGCGGCTGACCTGGCGCACATTGCGCGCCGACTCCGACAGTCCCTTTTTCCCGGCATCGAGTTCCTCGAGCACGGTCATCGGAATGTAGATGTCGTGTTCTTCGAAGCGGAAGATCGCGGTCGGGTCGTGCATCAGCACATTCGTATCCAACACAAAGATGCGTCGCGTCTCCTTGGCCTTGCGGTTCTTGACGATCGCGGCCGCGACAGGCCGCAGGTTGCCGGTCACAGTGCTTTTACCGCCGCCAATACCGCAGCGGCGTGGCCGTTCACTTTGACTTTACGCCACTCATGCCGCAACACACCCTTGGCGTCGACCACGAAAGTGCTGCGCTCTATCCCCAAGAATTTCTTGCCGTACATGCTCTTCTCCTGGATCACGTCGTAGAGCTTGCAAACCTGCTTGTCGGGATCGCTCAGCAATTCGAATGGAAACCCCATCTTCTGCTTGAACTTCTCGTGCGCGGCCAGACTGTCGGCGGAGATACCCAGGATCAAGGCCTTGGCTTTCTTGAAAAGCGGATGGGCCGCGGCAAAGTCCGCGCCTTCCTGGGTACAGCCCGGCGTGTTGTCGCGCGGATAAAAATAAATGACGACGGCGCCGCCGATCGCATCGCTCAGCGACCAACTGCCGCCGGTGCCGTCGAGGGTGAACTGCGGCGCCTTCTTGCCGATGTCGATTTTGCTCATGGACGGATTCAACTTTTGACGGGTTCGAAAATGGCATCCAAATTCAGATGGTCGCAGAAATCCATGAACTCCTCGCGCAGCACCCCGATGTGCAGCCGGCTCGGCACGTTCACGATCATTTGCACCGAAAACATGGGCGCGCCGGTATGCGCGGCGGCATACGAGCGCGTCGACAGTTCGGCGATGTCCACCCCGCGTTGCGAAAAGAACCCGGAAAGACCCGCGACGATGCCGGTTTGATCGAGGCAAACGACGTCGATCGAGTAGGGCAGCATGTCATTGCGCGCGGCCCGCTCTTCGGTGCGCCGCAACTGAATGTTCATGCCGGTGCCGTCGGCGAGCTTCTTGAACTCACCCTCGAGCTTGGCGAGAGTGTGCCAGTTGCCGTTGACCAGCAGCAGCATGGCGAACTCGTTGCCGAGCGACGTCATGCGGCTTTCGCTGATGCTCCCGCCGCAGTCGGCAATAACCTTGGAAAGCTCATGGACCATGCCGACGCGGTCGCCGCCGACCGCGGAAATCACGATATGTTGTTTCATCGGGGCAAATTCTACCGGATGGACGCTTGCCAGGGTGAGTCACGCCACTTAAGGTAGCGATATTTCCCGCGGAGCCCTTCGATGTTTTCCGGAAGCTTGGTGGCTATTGTGACCCCGATGACCGCGGACGGAGGCCTGGACTGGCCGGCCTGGGATCGATTGCTGGATTTTCACGTGCGCGAAGGCAGCGACGGCATCGTGGTCGCCGGCACCACCGGCGAGTCCCCCGTGCTGTCGGGCGATGAAATCGAGGAACTGACCCGCCGCGCGGTTGCACGCTGCAGCGGCAAAGTCAAGGTGATCGTGGGCGCGGGCACGTATTCGACCGCCGGCACCGTTGCGCGGACTCGCTCTTTTTCGCGGCTCGGCGTCGATGCGGTGTTGCTGGTGACCCCGTACTACAACAAGCCGCCTCAGGAGGGCCTGTATAGGCACTTCAGCGCGGCGGCCGACGCCTCCGCGGCGCCGGTCATTCTGTACAATGTCCCGAGCCGCACCGGCGTCGATCTGTTGCCGAGCACCGTTGCGCGGCTGGCGCGCCATCCGCAGATCGCAGCGGTCAAGGAAGCGACCGGATCGTTGACCCGGGCGCGCGAAATACGCGAATCGTGTCCATCGGAGTTCACGCTGCTGTCGGGGGATGATGCCACGGCCGTCGAGTGGATGACGGTGGGCGCCCGCGGGGTCATCTCGGTGACGGCCAACGTCGCGCCGCGGCGCATGCACGAGGCCTGTGCGGCCGCGCTGTCCGGGGATTTCGACAAGGCGCGGACGATCGACGCCCGTTTGCAGCCTTTACATAAGGACTTGTTCGTCGAATCGAGTCCCATACCCGTCAAGTGGGCGGTGGCCAAAATGGGCCTCATCGGGAACGCAATCCGCTTACCATTGGTCGAACTGTCGACGGCGAACCAAGATACAGTGCTGCGCGCAATGCAGATCGCCGGAGTTACCCTCGAGGAAAGAGCAGCATGAGTCTTGAGCGAGTTTTATTGGTTGTTGCCGCGGTGGCGCTCACCAGCGGCTGCCATCTGTTCGGTAAACTGACACCCGATTGTCACACCCCCCAGGAATACCAGCGAGCCGGGCAGGTGCCGCCGCTGAAGGTACCGCCGGGGCTCGATACGCCGAACACCCAGGGCGCCCTGGCAATCCCCGCCGTGGAGCTCGCGCCGCCGCCCCCGGGGCCGAAAGACGCCTGTCTCGACGTGCCGCCGAAGTACAAAGCGGCGCCGGCCAACAAGGCGGCCAGCGGCTAGATTTGATCGCTCGGGCCACCTCCGGTACCCTTGCGGCCGCGCGGAGAATGAGGTTTATGGAGAGGTGGCCGAGCGGTCGAAGGCGCACGCCTGGAAAGTGTGTAACACCTAACCGTGTTCGTGGGTTCGAATCCCACCCTCTCCGCCAAACGTTGGGTAAATTTTCGTCGGTGTGGATCAGCCGACAGCGAGGGCAATGAAGCGGGGAAACGCCCAAAGGGCGGCCCCGAAAGGGCGAGGAGCGGAGCGACGAGTAATCCCACCCTCTCCGCCAGCCATGGATGAGTCTATGGTGGCTCGCGTTTGCATCTTCGCGACGACTGGCTGCGAACCCCGTCAGGCCCGGAAGGGAGCAGCGGTAGCGGCTTTAAGTCGGGCGCCGAAGTCCTGCTGGCGCGGGCCGCCTCCCTACGCGGGGCGCCCTGGGCGGACCCCTAAAAGCCACGCGACCACGGCGTTCCGAAGCTAAACTTGAACCCATGAGCTATATCGTACTCGCGCGTAAATGGCGCCCCAAGCGCTTCGCCGAAATGGTGGGGCAGGAGCATGTGCTGCGCGCCCTCGCCAATGCACTCGACAGCGGCAAGGTGCACCACGCGTTCCTATTCACGGGTACGCGCGGGGTCGGCAAAACCACGATTGCGCGCATCCTCGCCAAGTCGCTGAATTGCGAGACCGCGGGGGTGAGTTCGAATCCCTGCGGCGTTTGCGCCGCCTGCCGGGAGATCGATGAGGGCCGCTTTGTCGATCTCCTCGAGGTCGATGCGGCTTCGAACACCAAGGTCGACGATACGCGGGAACTCCTCGACAATGTGCCGTATGCGCCGTCCCGAGGCCGCTACAAGGTGTACCTCATCGACGAGGTGCACATGCTCTCGAATCATTCCTTCAATGCCTTGCTGAAAACGCTGGAAGAGCCTCCGCCGCACGTCAAATTCCTGCTGGCGACCACCGATCCGCAAAAACTGCCCGCCACCGTGCTGTCGCGCTGCCTGCAGTTCAGCCTCAAACGGCTGCCCGCTGCGCTCATCGGCGACCGCATGAAGTTCATTGTCGAGGCGGAAGGCCTGCAGCATGAGCCGGCGGCATTGGCGCTGTTGGCGCGCGCGGCCGAGGGCAGCATGCGCGATGCCTTGAGCTTATTGGACCAGCTGATCGCGTTCGGCGGCGGCACCTTGAGCGAGGTCAATGCGCGCGCCATGCTCGGCACCATCGATCGCGGACACGTGGGCCGGCTCATCGAGGCGCTGGCCCGTGCGGACGGGTCGGCGCTTCTGGCCGAAGTCAAAGAACTCGATCGCGACGCCCCCGACTATGACCGGGTGTTGGTGGAATTGGCGGCCTTTCTGCAGCGCGTCGCGATCGTCCAGATCGTGCCCGAGGCTGCGGCGCAAGACGAGGAATTCGATGCAGGGTCGCTGACGCGCCTGGCCCAGGCAATCTCGCCCGAGGATGTGCAGCTGTACTATCAAATCGCACTGGGCGGACGCCGCGATTTGGCGATGGCGCCGGAACCTCGCGCGGGATTCGAAATGACGCTGCTGCGCATGCTGGCGTTCCGTCCCGATACGGCCGCGGCGCAGGAGGTATCAAACGGCCGCACGCCGGCGGCATCGGCGGACGCCGATGCGGGTAGCCTGAAGGGCCGCACCGCCGCGCCGCGCTCGCCCAGCGTCCGATTGACCAGCATCGATGCGGGTAATTGGCCCGCGGTGGTCGAAGCGGCAAACTTGAGCGGCATGGCGCGCCAGTTCGCCCTGAACTGCGTGCCGGCCGCATTCGAACAAGACCGGTTGGCATTGAGGCTCGATCAAGCGACGGCGGACCGGCGCACGCGCCCCATCGAGGAAAAACTCGTGCAGGGCTTGTCGAAGTATCTCGGCCGGGACATTCGAATCACGTTCGAAACCGCGCACTCGGACCTCGCCACGCCGGCGCGACAACGCGCGCAGGAGGAACAGGACAGGGCGGCTCGCGCCGCGGCCGCGTTCGAGGCGGATCCTGTGGTCAAGGGGTTGCGCGAGCGCTTCGGCGCCGACGTGGATGCAGCTTCGGTGAAACCTGCGAACTAGTGAGGTGAGGGCATGATGAAGGGCGGACTGGGAAATCTGATGCGCCAGGCGCAGCAAATGCAGGAGACCATGAAGAAGGCTCAGGTCGAGCTCGCCGAACTCGAGGTCACGGGCGAGTCCGGCGCGGGCATGGTCAAGGTGACGCTGAACGGGCATCACGAAGCGAAGAAGGTGGCGATCGAGCCGAAACTGCTGGGCGAGGATGTGGGGCTGCTCGAAGATCTTATGGTCGCGGCCTTCAACGATGCAGTGCGGAAAATTGCGGCGCGCAGCCAAGAGAAGTATGCCGGCCTCATGTCGGGACTCAATCTTCCGCCGGGCATGAAGCTGCCGTTTTGAAATACACTCCGACGCTCGCGCGCTTGATCGAATCGCTTCGCTGCCTCCCCGGCGTCGGCCCAAAGTCGGCGCAGCGCATGGCGTTCTATCTGCTGGAGCGCGACCGCGACGGGGGCAAGGTGCTCGCCCACGCGTTGGCGGAGGCGCTCGACAGCGTCGGCCATTGCAAGCGCTGCCGCATGCTGACCGAGAGTGAGCTGTGCGCGATTTGCGCCTCCACCCAGCGCGACGCGGCGCAGCTCTGTGTGGTCGAGTCCCCGGCCGACGTGGTGGCCATCGAACAATCGGGCGGATTTCGCGGCCGCTACTTCGTGCTCATGGGCCATTTGTCGCCGCTCGATGGGGTGGGGCCGGCCGAACTTGGGCTGAACGACTTCGAGAGGGTGCTGGGCGAGG
>Ga0209656_10002823_pt1 | contig 11266 bp, 13 predicted proteins | sample BogFormECP12_OM2_FD_188239 | JGI IMG/M metagenome (GOLD analysis project Ga0209656, IMG submission 188239) | Bog forest soil microbial communities from Calvert Island, British Columbia, Canada - ECP12_OM2 (SPAdes) (version 2) | ecosystem: Environmental > Aquatic > Freshwater > Wetlands > Bog ... | reverse complement strand
GCCGTGGCCCACAGCCCCAGAACGGTTCGCCTCATACCACGTCGAGAACACGCGGAACGAGGAAAGCCGACTTAATAACCGACGAGCCCATACGTTCGAAAACTTTTCGGGATAACGGGATCCGCGTATCAGCAGTCCCAGCAGGCGCACGCGTGCCACCGCACAGGGCCGCACCTAATATGACGGACCGGGCGAAGCCACGCCATCGTTCTGGATACCGCTTTTATGTTTCCAGATACCCCGCGAGGTGCTCGGTCACCTCGCGGGCGTCGTCCTCGATGCCGTAGATGAACGTGGACTTGCGCCGCCGCAGCACGGGCAGCCCCAGCGCGTACAGCCCCGGGCTGCCGGCCACCACGCCGCCCTCGTGGCGCAGCTGGCCCTTCGCGTTGACCACGGGCAGGTCGAGCCACCCGTAGTCGGGACGGAAGCCCGTCGCCCACACGATCGCGCGGAACTCGCCGCTGCCCAGGTCGATCTGGAGTCGCGACGTCTGCGGCGCGCGCGTCGGCGCGAAGCGCTCCGGGGCGCCGAACTCGGCGTCCCGCCCGCTGGTGAGCGCCCACTCGTCGAACGTGTCAAGCAGGCGGTTCATCTTGAGGTCCGCGAGCGAGAACACGTTGCGCAGGCCGCCGGAGAACAGCGCGCGGCCGTCACGGACGGCCGCCCAGCGGCCCGCCAGCTCGACGCCCAGCGAGGTGAGCGCGTTGAGGTCGAGCGTTATCCGCTCGGGAGTCCCGACGAGCTGGGGCGAGGGCAGCCGCCGGGCCCGGGTGAGGTCCTCGACCTCGTCATACCGCTGGTCCCACACGCCCGACGCGTCCATCCACCACAGCACGTCGCGTCCGCGGTACGTGCGCGGCAGCCGCACGTGCTCTCCCACCGACAGGGTCACCGGCCGGCCCGACCGGCTGATCTCGGCCGCCAGCTGCACGCCGGTCGCCGACGCTCCCACGACCAGCACGCCGCCGTCGGGCAGCTTGGCCGGATCGCGGTAGTCGAACGGCGTCAGCTGCTCGACGGACGCCGGCACCGCGTCGCGCAGCGGCGGCACCGACGGCTTATTGCAGGCGCCGCTCGCGATGACCACCGCGCGGCAGGCGATCTCGCCGCGGGTCGTCGTCACCTGGTACCCGTCGCCGGCGCGCCGGACCGACGTGACGTTCGCGCCGGTCCGGACGGGAGCGCGCGTGGCCGCGGCGAAGCGCTCGATGAACTCGGTGACTTCCGGCACCGTCATGTAGCCGTCGGGGTCCGGGCCTTCGTAGCGAAGGCCCGGCAGCCGGCTGAGCCAGTTGGGGGTGAGCAGCCGGAGCGAGTCCCAGCGCTCGCTCCGCCAGGAGTTCGCTACCTCGCCGCGCTCGAGTACGACGTGATCGATCGACCGCCCGGTGAGGAAGTGGCTCGCGGCGAGGCCCGCGTGCCCCGCACCGATGACGACGACCGTCGTGGTGGCCTCGATTGGCTGGCCCCTCAGGCGACTTCGACGGTGATGTTCGTCGGGTTGCTGAGAGCGTCGAACACGGCGGAGCGCTTCTGGGACTGGGCCACCAGCGCCTCGATGTCCTCCTTCGACGCGTCCGCGTCGATCTTGAACGTCACCTTGATGTCGTTGAAGCCGTTGCGGACGTCGCTGTCGGCACCGAGGATGCCGCGGATGTCGTGCGCGCCTTCGACCGTCGACTCGACCGAGTGCAGCTGGATGCCGCGGTTCTGGGCGACCGACGCCACGCCCGCCGTCAGGCAGCTCGTCAGGCCCACGAGGAGGTACTCGATCGGCGTGATGCCGTTGTCTGTCGCCGCGAAAATCTCGGGATGGTCGGCCTCGAACACCGACTCCTGGTTGTGGCCGTGCTCCTCCCCGAGGCCGAAGAAGCTCTGCACCTTGATCTGGCTGTGCACGCCGCTCTGCCACGTGGCGGACGCGCGCCACGTGAACTGCGCGGCCTCCGGCGCGCCCTTCAGTACTTCCCGCGCGTCGAGCAGTGCCTGCACGTTAACGCCGTTGTCGGCAACCGTGGTCATGTCGCGTGTTCCCCTCTCACTCGCTTCCTCAAAACCCTATGAGGTCGCTTGACAATACACCGGACATGGGGAGTTAACATAGCCCGTATGGCGGAGCCAGCCTCGACGCTCGCGGCCGGCTCTGTCGGCACTGTCGAAACCCAGTATGTCGACCTGCCGGAACCGGTGCGGCTCGACTGCGGTCGCGACCTGTACCCGGTGCGGGTGGCGTACGAGACCTACGGCACCCTGTCGCCCCGGCGGGACAACGTCATCCTGGTGTGCCACGCGCTCAGCGGCGACGCCCACGCGGCGGGCTTCGCGAAGAAGCCGTCCGAGGAGAGCACGCGCGACGGGTTCGCGGCCGAGGACCGCGACGGCTCGGCCGGCAAGGGGCTCGGCTGGTGGGACGGGATGATCGGCCCCGGCAAGGCGTTCGACACCGGCCGTTTCTTCGTCGTGTCCACGAACCTGCTCGGTGGCTGCCGCGGGACGACGGGACCGTCGTCGGTCAACCCCGCGACAGGAGAGCCGTACGGGCCGGACTTCCCGGTGATCACGGTCGCGGACATGGTACGGACCGAGCGCGCGTTCCTGGACGTGCTCGGCATCGACCGGCTCGCGGCGGTGACCGGCGGCTCGCTCGGCGGGATGCAGGCGTTCGAGTGGGCGGTCCTGTACCCCGGCCAGGTCGACGCCGTCGTGGCGATCGCCAGCACGCACGCCCTCCAGCCGCAGGGCGTGGCCTGGAACTCGATCGCGCGCGACGCGATCATGCGCGACCCGGCCTGGCAGGGCGGCCGCTACTACGGCACGGGCGCCGCGCCCGAGGCCGGCATGGGCGTGGCGCGGATGGTCGGGCACGTCACATACCTGTCCGCGCAGGCGCTGGGCGACAAGTTCGGCCGCCGGCTGCAGTTCGCCGACGACATCCGCTACACGATCATCGAGCCGGAATTCGCGGTGGAGAGCTACCTGCGCCACCAGGCCGGCTCGTTCGTCCGGCGCTTCGACGCCAACACCTATCTCTACCTGTCGCGCGCGCTGACGTACTTCGATCTCGCGCGGCAGCACGGCGGCGGGTCGCTCGCGCGGGCGCTGGCGGGTGTCTCGGCGCGGACGCTGCTGATAGCGTTCAGCTCCGACTGGCTGTACCCGCCGTCCGCGTCGCTGGAGATCGCCGACGCGCTGGGCGGCCTCGGCAAGCCGGCCGAGTTCCACGTGATCGAGGCGCCGTACGGCCACGACTGCTTCCTGCTCGAGGAGGCACGGCAGACGCCGATCATCCGCCGGTTCCTGGAGGTGGCATCGTGACAGGCAAGCCCGAGGAAGCCCGCGCGTTCGGGTTCGAGACCCGGCAGCTGCACGCCGGGCAGCGGCCCGACCCGAACACGGGCGCCCGGGCGGTGCCGATCTTCCAGACGACCAGCTACGTGTTCGAGGACCCCGAATCAGCGGCGGCGTACTTCAACCTGCAGGAGTACGGGAACACGTACTCGCGCATCATGAACCCGACCGTCGCGGTGTTCGAGGAGCGGGTGGCGAACCTCGAGGGCGGCGCCGGCGGGGTCGCGTTCGCGAGCGGGATCGCCGCGCAGGCGGGCGCGCTGTTCACCCTGCTGCAGCCGGGCGACCACGTCGTCTCGTCCGCGGCGCTCTACGGCGGGTCGGTGAACCAGTTCAAGCACATGCTGCGCAAGATGAGCGTGGAGCTGACGTGGGTCGACCCCGACAACCCCGACGCGTGGCGCGCGGCGGTGCGGCCGGACACCAAGGCGTTCTTCGGCGAGACGATCGGCAACCCCGCCGGGAACGTGCTGGACATCGAGACCGTGGCGGCCATCGCGCACGCGCATGACCTGCCGCTGATCGTGGACAACACGTTCGCGACGCCGTACCTGTGCCGCCCGATCGAGTGGGGCGCGGACATCGTGATCCACTCCGCGACCAAGTTCATCGGCGGCCACGGCACCTCGATCGGCGGCGTGGTCGTCGAGGCCGGCACGTTCAACTGGTCCAACGGGCGGTTCCCCGTGATCGCCGACCCGTCGCCGGCCTACCACGGCCTGCAGTTCCACGAGACGTTCGGGACCTACGGGTACCTGATGAAGCTCCGGGCCGAGACCCTGCGCGATCTCGGCGCGGCGATGTCGCCGTTCAACGCGTTCCTGTTCCTGCAGGGGCTGGAGACGCTGTCGCTGCGGATGGAACGCCACGTGTCCAACGCGCTGGCGGTCGCTACGTTCTTGCAGGGCCATGAGCTGGCGTCGAACGTGACCTATCCCGGACTGCCGTCGAGCAAATACCGGCCGCTCACGGAAAAGTACCTGCCGCTCGGGGCCGGCGCGGTGTTCTCGTTCGACTGCGCGGGCGGCCGGGCCGGCGGGCAGGACCTCATCCGCGGCGTGTCGCTCTGGTCCCACCTGGCGAACGTCGGCGACGCGAAGAGCCTGATCATCCACCCCGCCAGCACGACGCACCGCCAGCTCAGCGACGACGAGCTGCGCGCGGCCGGCGTGGGCCCGGGAACGGTGCGGCTATCGGTCGGCACCGAATCGGTCGAGGACCTGATCTGGGATCTCGGGCAGGGCTTCGCGCTCGTCGCCGCGACCGCGGCCGCGGGTGCGGGCGCGGGAACGGAGGCCACGGCATGAGCGATCTGGCGCGGTACCAGGATCCGCTGACGATCCAGCGCGTGCTCCACTCCGCCAGGACGATCGCGATCGTGGGCCTGTCGAAGAACGAGCTGCGGGCCAGCTACTTCGTCGGCTACTACCTCAAGCGGCACGGCTACCGGGTGATCCCGGTGAACCCCCGCGAGAGCGAGATCCTCGGCGGGAAGTGCTACGCGAGCCTGCTGGACATCCCCGAACCGGTAGACGTCGTGAACGTCTTCCGCGCGCCGGACGCGCTGCCGGGGATCGCGCGGGACGCGGTGGCGATCGGTGCCGGCGCGCTCTGGTGCCAGTTCGGCGTGATCAACCTCGAGGGCGCGAGGATCGCCGAGGAAGGCGGCCTGACGGTGATCATGGACCGCTGTCTCAAGGTCGAGCACGCGCGCTATGCCGGCCGGATGCACTGGCTCGGCTTCAACACGCAGCGCATCACGTCCGTCCGCGCCGGCCTGCAGTGACGGCGGCCGGCTGCGTGTTCTGCCGGATAGTGGCGGGCACGGAGCCGTCGGACGTGTTCCACATGCACATCCACCTCGTGCCCCGGTACGCGGGTGACCAGCTCACCAAGTCATGGGTTGCCCGGCCCGCGGCGGAACGGGAACTGGACGAGGTGCTGGCCCGTATCCGGTAGCCGTCATCCGCTAGACACAGCTAGGTCGGCGAGGACCGCGGGCAGGCCCGTGCTGAGCATCTTGCGGCGGACCCGGCCCAGCAGCTGGGCCATGAACAGGCCGCCGAAGCCGGTGAACCCGGTGTGCTCATAGGTGAACCGGGTGCCGTCGCCCGCCGGCTCGAGGCGGTAGGTGACCTCGGTGTCGTCGCCTCCGCCGTCGTCGGTCCAGGTGTAGCGGAGCAGGGTCGGCTCCCGCGCCTCGAGGACCTCGCAGTTGACGATGCCGTTCCAGCCGGGCTTGGGCCTGGCCACGAACCGGAATTTCGTGCCGGGGACCGGCGCGAACCCTTCCGGCCGCCCGCCAGCGCCCGTCGCGGTCCACAACGGGATCAGGTCGGGATCGGTCAGGGCACGCCAGACCGTGGCGACCGGGTAGGGGTAGTCGCGGACGACGCGGATCTCGCTCATGGAGTCCTCCTCGGGACTTGGTCGATAGTTCCGTTACTAAAAAATACTGTGACAGAAAAAATCCTGCAACTATAAAAATTGCCCTAGACTGGAGCCATGAGCAGACGGGCGGTGGACTGGACGGCCGGGGCCCCCCCGGTCCCGTCGGCCGAGGGGCTGCGCGAACGAAAGAAGCGCCTGATGCGCCAGCAGCTGTCCGACACCGCGACCGCGATGTTCCTGGAGCGTGGCTTCGACGGGGTCCGGGTGGCCGAGGTCGCGGTGGCGTGCGGGGTGTCGGAGAAGACGGTCTTCAACTACTTCCCCGTCAAGGAAGCCCTCGTCATGGACCGCCTGGAGACCACGCTGGCCGCGCTGCGTGCCGGACTCGCCGACTCCGCGCGCACGCCGGTGCAGGCGGCGCTGGTGATCCTCGACCGAGAGCTGGGCGCCATGACCGGCTGGCTCGCCGGCCAGGAGGACAGCAGCCAGGGACGTCAGGCGATCCGCCGGTTCGGCGACCTGATCCGTGCCACGCCCTCGCTGCGCGCCTACCAGGCCGACATGATGGACCAGTCGGCCTCGGTAGCCACCGAGATCCTGGCCGCGCGGGCCGGGATGACCCCGGACGACCCCGAACCGCAGATCACCGCCAGGGCCCTGCTCGGGCTGTGGCGCGTCCAGGGCGACAGCCTGCGCAAGCACCTGGACCACGCCTCGACGCCAGCCCGGCTCCACGAACTGGTGACCGCCGACGTCCGCCGCGCCGCCCGGCTCATCGACGCCGGGCTGCGCACGTTCGCCCCGCCGGCCTTAGTCCCGGCCGCCGAGGCCCTACGTCTCCCCGGCGACGGGATGTGCGCCCCTGACCCCCGTCTGGCGGCAAGCCTAGCGTTAGGGCGAAGACGCAGGTCAGCCCGAGGAGGAGAGCAAGATGCCAGGAATCATCGTCGGCATTGACGGCTCTGTTCATTCCCGCCGTGCCCTGGAGTGGGCCATTAGCGAGGCGGCGATCCGCCGTACGCCGCTGACCGTGCTCACCGTCCAGCAGGCCATCGCGGGGTACTGGGGCCCGGTCGTTTACCCGCAAGACCCGGACTTCGCCGAGCAGGCAGCCAAGGTGGCCCAGGAAGAGACGGATAGCGTCCTCGAGAAGCTCGACACGGGATCGCGCCCTCCGTCGGTGAGCGTCCGGGCCGTCGTGGGCCTGCCCGCCGACGAACTCCTCGCCGCGGCCCAGGACGCGGACATGATCGTCGTCGGTTCCCGCGGCGCCGGCGGATTCAAGAAGCTGCTCATGGGCTCGGTCAGCTCCCAGATCACTCATCACGCCCGCTGCCCGGTCGTGGTCATCCCCGCTGAGAACGCGTGACGACCGTCAGGCGACGGTGACCCAACGCGCCTTAGGCGTCCTGAGGCAGGTCGCGGATCATCTGGATGAGTTCTTCACGGCCGTAGCCGGCGCAAGAACCTGAGCGACCTGACCGGCGCGTTCCGTTTCGGCTCCTACGCCGAGCCGCCGGTCCTGCCGGACATCAGCGGCCCGCTCACGGTCGCCGCGTACACATCCGCGCAGTACCCGCTCCCGGCGTTCCCGGGCGCGGACCAGACCCCGCCCGTCCAGCCCCCGGGCCGCCGCCCGCACGTCGGCTGACAACCCATTAATCAGAACGGGACCGTAGCGGCTCTCGCCACGGTCCCGTTCTGTGTAGTTCAGTGAGCGGCGGCCTTCGGCTGTACGGCGGAGGCGAAGTCGGGATAGACCCCCAGAATCCTTACTTGCGGTAGCTTCCGTGGCGGAACTCGTCCGCGAGTGACGGATGCGATGGCTGCCAGCCGAGGTCGGCGCGGGCCCTGGCCGCGGCGGTGCCCTGATCGAGCAGCAGGACCTCGGCGAACCAGTCGCCGAGGCGTGCCCGGGCCTCGTCAGCGGAGCCGGGGACCGCTCCAGGGGCGCCGGCCGCGACAGCGGCCGCCTCGGTCAGCTCGGCGACGGTCGCGTTCACTCCGTTGCCGATGACGTAATAGCCGCGGGCCGCGTCATTTTCCAGGGCGCGCCTGAAGGCGTCCGCCAGGTCCGCCACGTGCACCGCTGACCAGTGCTGCGCTCCGGTACCGAGCATGATCAGGTTGCCGGCGTCGTCCCGGGGCGAGCCGAGGAGTACCCCGGGAATCCCGCCCCCGCCGTCGCCGTAGGCGACACTGGAGCCGATCACGACTCCGCGCATCCCCGCCGTGCCGAGCACGCGTCGTTCGATCGGTTCCTTCCACGACACCATCGCGGGCGCGCGGAAGGGGGAGTCTTCGGTGATCGAGGTGTTGGCCCCGTAGACCCACACGCCGCTGATGTGGAGGTACGGCTTGCCGGTGCCCGCGAACGCGCCGGTCACCGCGTCCACTACCGCGGAGTCCAGGTCCGCGCTGGTGGCGTCACCGGGACTGGCTGTGTGGATGGCCCCGTCCGCGCCGCTCAGCAGGCTCGCGACCGCGGCCCGGTCATACAGGTCGATCACGACCGGCGTGGCATCACGGGCCTTGACGAGCTCGGCCTGGGTGTCGTCGCGGACGAGCGCCGTGACTTCGTGACCGTGCTCCTGCAGCTCGCTCAGTATGTGAGATCCGATGAACCCGGTTGCTCCGGTGAGGGCGACATTCATTGTGAAACAGCCTCCTGTGAAGCTTTTGACTTGTTCGTTCAAGTGAACCGTAAACTATCATCGCTTGAATGGTCAAGTTATACTGCATCGAAGAACGAGCTCTGTGCCGGGAAAACCGCTACCTAACGCCATACTTCACTTGAATCGTCGAGTGACTGATATCATGACGTCATGACTGAAGGAGCTCGGCGCGATGCCGAAGAGCCGCCGGTGAAGTGGCTGACCGACGCGGAGGTGGAGTCCTGGCTCTCCCTGGTCCGGCTGATGACCTGGCTTCCCTGGTCGATCGACCAGCAGCTGCGACGCGACTCGAACCTGGGGATGGTGGAGTACCAGGTGCTGGCGAGACTCTCCCAGAGCCCTGGGCGGACCATGCGGATGAGCTCGCTCGCCGAACTCACCAACGCGTCGCTGTCCCGGCTGTCGCACCTGTTCAAGCGACTTGAGCAGCGAGGCCTCGTGCTCCGGGAGCCCGATCCCGCGGACGGGCGGTTCACCAACGCCATCCTGACCGAGAAGGGCTTCCAGACACTCGCCGAAGCGGCGCCCGCGCACGTGGCACACGTGCGATCGCTGGTCATCGACGTCCTGTCACCAGAGCAGCTGCGACGCCTTGGCCGCGACGCGGACCGGATAATGTCGCGCATCGACACCTCGGGCATCAACTAGGAAAACGGTTTGCTGGCCGGGGCCGTGGCGGGCTACGGTCGCCGCGTGGGTATCTACACGGTGATGGTCCGTCGTGCCCGCCTCCGGGCGGTCGCGCCGGGCGTGGGGCTGGCACCGGCTCGCTGACGAATGGGCGGCGCGGGTGGTCGCCGCCGCCGGAGTGCGGCCCGGCGAACTCGTGCTCGACATCGGGGCCGGCGAAGGGGCGCTGACCGCACACCTGGTGCGGGCGGGGGCGCGGGTGGTCGCGGTCGAGCTGAACCCGCGGCGGGCGGGCATCCTCCGCGAGCGGTTCCCCGGCATCACCGTGCTGCACGCGGATGCCACCTCGATGCGGTTGCCCGGCCGGCCGTTCCGGGTGGTGGCGAACCCGCCGTACGGGATCTCGTCCAGTCTGCTGCGGACGCTGCTGGCACCCGACAGCAGGCTGATCGCCGCCGACCTCGTGCTGCAGCGCGCCGTGGTCCGCAAGCACGCTTCTGGCGCCGCGCGAAGGTTCAGCCTGACCGCCGGCCTCACGCTGCCCCGGCGCGCGTTCCTGCCACCGCCGCACGTAGACTCCGCGGTGCTCGTCATCCGCCGCCGATGAGCGCGGCCGTCAGCGGGCGCCTGGGTGATCAGGCCGCGGGCTCAGTCTTCTTGCCTCGTGACGCCTCGGTAGGTGCCTCGGCCTGCTTGCGGGCAGCCCGGAAGCGTTGCTGGGCACCTTGCTTGGTGAGCCCGTAGCTCGCGCCTATCTCGATCCACGTGGCTCCGGCCTTGCGGGCGGCTTCAACCTGGGTAGCCTCCAGCTCCTCCGCCGCTTCTCGCAGGCGGCGGGCGGCGTCGAGCCGGCTCATCGGCCTGTCGGCGACGTCGAAAGCGTTGAGCGCGGCGAGGATCCGCTTGACAGGACTCCTGGGGGCCACCGTCACAGCGTACTCGACAACTGGTATCGGTCAATGATACGTTGACGACTTGTCAACATTTCGTTGACCTACTGGGTCGTGAAGTGGGGTGATACACGTGGCTAAGAAGAGCAAGAAAGCTAAGAAAGGCAAGAAGGGCAAGAAGGGCAAGAAGTAGTTCCTCAGCCTGGGCGGCAGCGGTCTAGCGATGTACCGCTGCCGTCCGCAGGCCCAGGCCCTGGGCCCAGAATCGGCGGTGCTTATCACCCTCACCTGAGAGGCGGCGGTCTGCCCTCGGTGCTGCCAAGGAGGTCGGTGCTCCACTCACACGCCAGGCAGGCGTGCCGGAACGCCGAGTGAGCGAACTCCACGGCCGCCGCCCGCGGATTCTCCGCCGTGCGTACGTCGTCCCAGTCCAGGATAGCCGACAACGATCTGTTCGGCGTCGTCCGAGTTGCGGGTGATGAAGCCGTCCCCTGACGGCTCGGCCGGCGCTCCGGAATACAGCGTCACGGCGAGGTCGAACGAGCCCCACCACGCGTTGACCGGTGTGGACCGGCCACGGTAGGGGGCGCTGAACTCCGCCAGCGCGAGCGCGGCCTGGGTGACCGCGGCGAAGTAGTCGCCAACCTGGGCAGGGTCGTAGACCGCGCCAGGTCGGCGTCGCGGTCCATGATCGCCCTGTGGATGGCCCGGTGCAAGTCCAGCGTGCACTCCAGCGCGCGCGGCGCGCCCATCACCGCAGGCGCGCAGGTGCGCACTAATGTCACAACTCGGGTCTAGCGCTTTCTAGGAGATCATCCAGCTCACCGGCATGCTGGAACGCGTGCCCGGCAACCTGCGCGACGCGTTTCCCGGGGCCGGCCTAGCCGGCGCGGAGGGTGGGCGGCGCGTGGCTTCGCAGGATCTGCCCGTCCGGCCCGCGGGCCTCGGTGGTGCCGTCCGGGTTCAGGACAATCTCCCAGCCCCACCGGTGAATACAAATGTCGTGGTGAAACTGGCACAATAGAACACACGAGTCAACGCTGGTCTTGCCGCCGTTCTTCTTGTGCACGACGTGGTGCACGTCGCACACCGCGGCGGGCCGGCGGCACCGCGGCCAGGCGCACCCCCGGTCCCGCATCGCGACCGCGCGGCGGATGTGCGCCGGGATGCTGTCGGAGTACCCGATGTCCAGGGGGAGGCTCGCGGTGCTGAACGGGCCGTCGAGGAGTCTGGTGCGCAGCAGAGCGGCGATGCCGGGCGGGCCGGAGACGAAGTCGATGGCCAGCCGGGCGATCCGGTACCGCAGCGCGGTCAGGTCCTCCGGCGGCA
>Ga0209656_10002822_pt1 | contig 11267 bp, 7 predicted proteins | sample BogFormECP12_OM2_FD_188239 | JGI IMG/M metagenome (GOLD analysis project Ga0209656, IMG submission 188239) | Bog forest soil microbial communities from Calvert Island, British Columbia, Canada - ECP12_OM2 (SPAdes) (version 2) | ecosystem: Environmental > Aquatic > Freshwater > Wetlands > Bog ... | reverse complement strand
AAATGCGCGGGAAGCTTACAGAGTTTGGGCGGGATCTTCCGTGAGAATGGTCACCCTGAGAAGTGACTGGAGAATCCTGAAAACTTTCGCAACTTCAGTGACGCTGGTCACGAGGCGAAGTATTAGCCCTCACAGAGTTTTGCAGCAGTAGGCAACTTTGTAACGTAGCGATATCACTCAGGCTGTGTAGAACTCACTCAGCATCGCCACCAATAAGCTATGAGGGCCATATCTTCCCGATGAGAACTGCCACAGAATGCGCGCTCACGCCAGTTGGCTATTTCTTTCCGGGGCGGCGTATGCCTTGCGCCTGTACCGTGCCATTCGGATAGTGGGCTACTTCGTGGCAGACGAGGGCGCAGCTGTTGGCTCCGCGGTTGTAGGTGATGGGAGAGTTTCCGTTGGCTCCGACTACCTTCAGGTCGAAGTTGATCAGGCGCTCGCCGGTGACGTTGCCGCTGCTGGCACCCATGCCGTGCGCGGTGTGGCAGGTCGAGCAGGTGAATCCGGCGTTGATATGCGCGGCGTGCTGATTCCAGCTGCTGTTGCTCAACACCTGTCCGGCAACATCATGGCACTTGGCGCACATGGCGTAGGGGCCGTTCACGCTGGTATCTGGATTGGGATAAAGATTGCTGATGCGCTGGCCGGGGCCGGGGGCTTCGCTGAACTCGTAGCGGCGCTCCAGCAGATGCGTCCACTTGGATCCGTGCGGGCCGTTGGGGCCGACGCCGCCGAATTCGCGGTTGTCGTCGGCATTGTGGCAGTCGGTGCAGTAAATCTGCGTGCCCATGGCGCGTCCCTGCGTCTTGCCGTCCAGATTGAGCATGTAACTGAGCAGGCTGGGCTGCGGCAAGGCGCTGGAGCGCGTGTGCAGCACGGGATGACTCGAGGTCGCCGTCGTCGACATTTGCGGAATCAGATTCAGCGGATCGCTGGCGGTCACTTCGCGCCGCGGGAGATATCCGAAGACGGCCTGGGTCTGCTTGCCCGCGCTCAGGCCGTGGCAGCGCAGGCAATTCTCATACTGATTCACCGCCGGATTCAGCACCGTGGTGCCATCGGCGGCGCTGATGCCGACCGCGCCATTCTGCGAAGGACGGATGTTCGGCGGCAGAATCGCAGCGAACGAAGTTACCTGCTGCGAGGAGTGCGCTCCGTGGCAGTCGACGCAGGTGGCGTGGCGATTATTGTTCAGCAGCGCCGGCTCGGCGGCGTCGTGCAGGCTTGCGCCGGACGGAAATGGATGCGAGATCTTGGTGAACTCCGCGTAGACGTTGGTGATGGGCGGCGTAATGTTCGATCCGCCGTTGTGGCAGGTGATGCAGTTCTGCGTGGACGAGTCCATGTTGGGCACCAGCGGAACCGGCCCTCGCAGCAAGCGCGCTCCAGCCAGCGAGTTGTGCGGCATGTGGCACGACAGGCAGGCATTCTGCGCGACGGTGGAGTAACTTCCCAGCACCGGGCCGTTGGCGATCGCGTTTCCGGCCGTGGCGTGAATGCTCGCCGGCCACTGCGCCAGCGGATTGCTCTGCGTATTCACAGTTCGCGCATTGGGCTCATGACAGGCCAGGCACATCTGTCCGCTCGAGCTGTCGCGCACCAGAAAATTCTTCGAGATCATGTCGATGGACTGCGAGTGCGGCGTATGGCAGCTGGTGCACTCCACATCGCCGTTGATCAGCGTTACCGCCTGCAGCGGGTCGGCGGTCTTGCCACTCGCAACCAGCGACGGCACCAGGTCGGCCGCGTCCACCAGCGGCAGCTTCAGGCTGAAGGGATGCGAGCCCTGCAGGTTGGTCCCGAACTGATCTTGCGGGTACATGCTGCCGGACATGGTGATCTGTCCGGAAGGCTGCGTCTGCCCGACGGCCACGGTGCCGTCATGGCAACTGAGGCAGAGGCTGCTGTCGGCTCCGAGCATGGGCTGTTGCGAGGTGTTGTGCAGCGTCGTGCTGCTGTAAGTCGTATAGGTTTGCGTGGAGAGTGACTGGCTCCAGAGCGCGGGATTCGGATTCTGCACGCCGGAGTGCGGCACGTGACAGTAGAGGCAAGGGTCCAGCCTGCCTTTGATGGGCGACGTTCCGCTCAACGACATGTTGTGCGAGCCCAGGACATCGGCAGAAACCTGCGCTTGCACGCGGCACATCAGACCCAGCATCAACAGCGCGGAGGCCATGAGGATTCTCTTCATGGCTGGCCCGCCTGCGCCCGCTTGGGCAATCCGGAATATTTGTAGACTTGCACGCGGCGGTTAAAGGAATCGACCACGAAGATGCGGTCGTCGTGATCGATGAATAAGCCGGTGGGAAGCTGGAATTCTCCACTGCCGGTGCCGCGTCCTCCGAAATAATAAAGAAGCTTTCCCTGCTGGTCGAAAACCTGCACGATGCCCCACAAGCCATCGACCACATAAATATGACCCTCGGAATCGACCGCGATTCCCTTGGGCCGGAACATCGTGCCGCTGGTGTCGCCCAGTTGCCCCAAAGTGGTTTGATACCCGCCCGAGCGATCCAGCGACTGCACGCGGAAATTCATGGCGTCGACGACGAACAAATTCTGCTCGTGCACCAGCAATTCCGTCGGAAGATTGAATTCGGCCTGGCCGCCGCCGCGTTTGCCGATGCTCTGCAGCACGGTGCCATCCATGTCGAGTACGAAAACCTTGTCGCGCAGCGTGTCAGTGATGTAGATGCGTTGCGCAGCCGAATCGACAGCAATTCCTGTGGGCCGCTTGAAATAACCTTCGCCGCCTTTCAGGCTGCCGATGGCGCGGCGGAATTTTCCGCTGGGGTCGAAGACGAAAACCTTCCCGGCTTCCGAGTCGGTGACGTAGATGTTGTCCTGCGCATCCAGGGCAACGCACTGCGGCGCGCGCATCGCGTCTTTATCTTTATCGCGGCGCTCAATGAATTTGTATTTGTGATTTTCGAAGTCGAAGATATGGATGCCGTTCGCGCCCGGATCGGAGATGATGGCTCGTCCGCGCGAATCGACGGCAATGCTGTAAGGCCGCACCAGATGCGGATGGTCGGGCTCTCCGATCGCCACGTCCACCAGCTTGGTGAAGAAGCCGCGCTTGCCTTCCACTTCTTTCTCCGAGCTGAAGCTGCGTTCCCATTGCAGCTTGCGTCCACCCTCCAGCAAAAGGTCCGGCGGAGGCGGCTCAACCGCCTTTTCCTTGTGCACCTTCGAGGCCCAGGCCGGGGCAGCCAGCAGCAGGATCAAACATGCCAGGCCAGCCCCGATATGCAGGAATCTCCTCTCCGCATGTCTTAGAAGAAGTTGAACCATCTGGAGAACCCAACGTAATAGGACGTTACCACAATCGGCGAAGCGCTCACCGTACCCACCGTCTGGTTGAGCCGCGTGTATCCGCCAATCAGAAAAATCTTTCTGAGCCGGTATTGCATGGTCACATTGATGAGCGTGTTGTTGTTGTAGGTAGCCAGTGCCGGATCAATGGTGTTCCCATTTGACTTGGCAAACGCCGCGGTGAGCGTCAGCTTGCGGAACAGCGTGCCGCCTGCATTGATGCCCCACCCATTCGACTCGTAAGACGTGAAGCCGCTCCCCAGAACACTCGTGGGCAGTGTGGTCGTTACCGGGACGAGGCCGTTCGCGGTCAGGATCGCCATGCCATTGGACTTGCTGTAAAACCCACTGAGGTTATAACCGCGGTACAGAAAGGTCATGTACCCTCTCTCGGCCGAGCTCGTCGTCCCGGAATTCGCGGTGATGCCGCTGTGCGCGCCGCTGTATCCCAGGATCAGGTTGGTGCGCTCGCCGATTCGCTTCCGCAAATTGCCCAGATAACTGTACGAGGAGGTCGTGTACACCAGGTTCACGGTCTGGACATTCTGCGCATAGCTGAAATTTGCCCCGACGTCCCAACCGAAGAACTTGCGGCTGTAGTTCAAATTGCCCACGAAGCCGAGGCCGGTATTGCTTGCCTGCTGCGCGGTATCCACCACTGCCAGCGAGAACGATAATCCTCTCAGAATCGAGTGATCGAAGTTGAAATTCGCGCTGCCTCCAAATTGCGTGGCGTCATTGCTCTGACCCAGGAAAGACTGCCGCTCGTGACTGATATCGAAGTGAATGCCCAAACTCTTTAGGACCTGGTAATACACATCGGTACCCACCAGGAACGAATGAAAACTTCCCAGGCTGGTGAAATCCACCGCCGTCCCCGAATTTGTAACCGGCTCAGGAATGCTTCCCAGCAGGCTGTCGGTGTAATTGGCATTGAGCGCGATGCCCAGGTTCTGCACCGGATGAAAGGCGGCGGTCGAGTTCAGCGTGTAGGAACCGCCTGAGTTGCTGGTGTGATTGGCGTCTTCGTAGCTATATGAGTAGCCCAGATGGCTGAAGCTGACGCCGAAGTTTCCCGCCCAAGGCAGCGGATGCTGTGCGGTCGCCGCATAGCTGTTGCTCGAACTGTTCGAGGTTACAGGTACCGCGCCGGCTTCCAGCTCTTCCCCCAGATTCGACTGGGTGTGGCGATGCTGGAACTGCCCGGAGAAACGCCAGGCGTCTACTCTGTAATTCGATTGCAGCATGAGCGTACGGTCGTGCTCCGTGTCTCTGCCGGTGGTTCCAAACAACTGATTGGAAGTCGAGTCGATCGCATAGTTGGCGGTTAGCGTCGGCCAGCCGGGAACCAGGGCACTCCAGCCGATGCCAATTCCCTGCGTGTTGCCATGCTGCGCGATGCCCACATCGGATCCGGGAACTCCGTAGTCGCTGCTACCGTTGTACAGGCGGTTGTAAGTGATCGATCCCGGAAAGTGGGAGCCGGTGAAAAGGTTCACCCCGGCCACCACGCCCGTCGTATTGGTCAAACTGCCAAAGAGATTGTTGGTCTGCGTGCGGTTGTACGAAGGATCGATGTTGAAATTCAGAAAATTAGGGCTGTAATAATTGCCGGTTAGAACGCCGTTTCCAGAAAAGCCCATGCCGTGGCTCGAAAGACCATCGTCGATACTTCCGGAATACGTGGCGCCAATATTCCCGCTCAGGTTCATGTGCAGGTTGTCGCCGACCTGCAGCTGCGCCGCCGCCGGCAGCGCCAGCAGAGCCAACCCGGCGAGCCCCCACCACGCCTTCTGCACTCCCTTCCCCAGTACCCTCATCCCCCACCTGACTTCCGCCCCCATGAACCAGCGCGCCCGGAATGGTAACGGTGCCGCGTTGGCCAGTTGATTCATAGGACCTCAATTTTTGCCGTCTTTCGCAATTTCTTGTTCAATGCGGCGCGCAGCTGCTCGGTCTTATCCTTCTGCATGTCCGTCATCAGCTTTGCCTTTACTTCCGCAAATGGCGTTTCGCCGGCCGGAATGTGCGCATTCAGACGAAATAACGTGTAGGCTGAGCCCATCTGGATCAGATCGCTCACCTGCCCCGGCTTCATAGCCAGCGCCGCGTTCACGATGGGCGGCGGAAGCGTTGACCGATCCACCGCCTTGCGGTCGCCCATATTCACGTGCCAGTCGTCGTCGGAAACTTTTTCCGCCAGCAGCCCGAACTCCTGGTAGGTCTTGGTCGCCTTGGCCAGCTTGAACGCGTTGTCGGCCTTCTTGCGCGCTTCCTGTGTGACCTCTGGATTGGCGTTCTGCGGAGGAATGATCGAAATGGTCTGGATGCTGAACATCTCCGGGTGGGCAAACTTTTTCGGATTCGCGTTGTAGTAGGCTCGGGCCTCCGCCTCACTCACCCTGGACTTGTCGTGCACTTCCGTCTTCATCATTTCTTCGATCAGCAGCGACCGGCGGATCCTTTCGTTCAGCAGTTGCTGGTTGCCCTGCACTTCGGCCTGCAAAACCTGGTCGTATTCCTCTTCGCTGCGGAACTGTTTGCGGAATTCCGCCTCCGCGCGCTTCATGCGGTCGGGCGCCACGGTCCGCTTTTCGCGCAAGGCTTCCTGGTAGAGCAACTCCTCGAAGATGATCATTTCGAGCGCGCCCCTGCGCATCTCCGGCTCCATCGATTTGGGAACCGAGCCGTTATGAATGTTGGCGTATGGGAAAATCGCCTGCTCTTCGCGCATCAGATCGCGGTCGGTCAGCACCGCGCCGTTCACCTTCGCCACCGGATTGCCGGCCCCCGCCGGTAAAGGCGTGACCGCGGATGCGGAGGGCGCCGGAACGCTGGCACTGCTCGCCGCAGTTGCCGTCGACAAGGCCGGTGCGTGCGAAGCCACTACCTGCGCGCTGCCATACAGCGCGGAAGCCAGCATCGCCCCGCCGATCGCCATCCGGATTCCCATTGGGTGCTTCATTTCTTTTTCTCCGTTCGGCTTCTTGAAAAGAAGGGGAGAGAAACTTCCTCTCCCCCACTGCCAGACAGACAATTAGAACTGCGTTTTCACAGTGTTAATGCCTGCGTATTCGTTGGACTCGCTGAAGTGGCACTGACGGCAGAACTGAGTCGTCGAGGCTGCCAGTTGCGGGTTGTTGTTGCCAGCGCCCGGGTTATAGGGGCTGTTGATGAAGAAGTAGGTTGGGTAGTTTCCGCCAGCAACGATCGCGGAGCTCGCCTGCTTTCCGCCGGGGGCGGTGTAGACGTACATCGCGTGCTGGTTGTGGCAGGTGGTGCAGGTCAGGAACGCGTCGCCAGGATTGGTGTCGCCATTCGGAATGGAGAGACCATAGGACCATGGGCTGCCAGCCAGGGCCGGATAGCCATAGTTGGCGGCGAATTGCACGTAGGAGGCGGCATTCGGAAGCACGCTGGTGACTGCGTTGTTGGCAACTACGATCGTGACTGGGGTCGTGGTGGCGTTGTTGCTCCACACGCGAACCTTAGCCACTGTCGCCTGTACGCCCACCGGGTGATCGTTGCTGTATCCAGCGGTGCTGCCGTTGCCGCTATCGTTGCCCAGCAACGTCGGGATCGGACGGGTTCCGTAAACTCCAGCAGGCAGCAGGTTCATTCTCTGCTCCCACGATTGGCCGTTCATCATCTGGCCTTTCGCAACCACGCCGTCATGGCAAGCCAGGCACATGGTGATGCCTTCCAGTTCAGCGGTCTGCGTCGTGTAAGCGGTGGACTCGCCAGGCAGCGTCTCAACATAGCCGTTGCCCAGAGTGATGGAGTATCCCAACAGAGGAGTTACGTCTTGTCCGAACAGAGCTGCGCTGCCGGAGAGAGGATCGTTGAATGCGACCGCGTTGTTGGCCACGTTGCCGCCGCCGCCCGCCGCGCCGCTGTGAGGAGCATGGCAGCCTGCGCAACCACGGCCGCCGTTCTGGTGAGCACCCAGGATATCATCGCCGGTCAGGCCGGAGCCCTGGGTATAGGTTTGCGCCGAGGCCAGGCCGACGGCGATTACTGCTACGAACATCAAGAAGAATAGCTTTTTCACGGTGTAAAACCTCCTGTTTTGTAACAGCTGTTACAGCCACCTCTACCACTAAAGTACTGCCTTTGGTGCCCGGAGCCAGCTTCCGCCAGCCCCGGTTTGGCCATCCGCGGAACGGCCAAACTCTATTGCGGCTTTGCCGCCGCAGAGCCTGTTGAGGGAGCGGGAGTACTCGCGGGCGCCGCTGCGTCTGCAACTCCTGCCTTCCTCGTTTGCGATTTCTTTTCCGCATCCGCCATGCGCTGTTTGATCTGCGCCCTCGCCTCGTCATCGGTGAAGTAGCGGAACATCTGCACGCGTCCGGGATACTGCTCGGACGTAAACATCCGGTTGTTCTTGTCGATATAGAGCCCGGCCAGCGCCCGGAACTGCCCCGGGAACAGCCCGTGCCCGCCCATCCACATCAAAAATTGCCCGTCGGCCGTGTAGCACTGCAGCACGTCTTGCACCGCGTCAGCCACCCAGACATGGCCGTCGGCGTCGATCGCGATTCCCTTGGGCCGCGAGAAGAATCCCGGACGGTCTCCGGCTTTGCCCCAGGCGCGAATAAAGTTGCCGTCGGCGTCGAAGACTTCGACGCGGTTGTTGTACATATCCGTTACGTAGAGATTGTTGTCGGCGTCGAGCGCTACATTCGTCGGCACCGAGAACTGGCCGGGCTCGGTCAGCGAGTGCTTCTTGCCGGCGGTGCCGATGACGCGGATCAGGTTGAGCTTGTCGGCGTCGTAGACCATGACCTGATCGCGGCCGGCGTCGGCCACATAGAGGAAGCGGTTCTCGTTATCGACGACCATGCCGCCTGGATCCAGCAGATTGCCCTCGCTGATCGCGCCTTCCACCTTGTGATCCTTGTCAAAGACCATGATGCGGTGGAGCTTGGTGTCGGATACAAAGAGGCGGTCGGAATCGTCCATCGCCAGGCCAATAATGTCGCCGAAGTGCGCCTGCACCCCGTGCTTGATCATCTGCAACTCTTTGGTCTCAGTGTTGAAGATGAAAATCGCTCCCACCTTGCCGTCGGCAACGTAGACGTTTCCTTTGGAATCGGTCGCCATGCCATAGGGCGTCCAGAGCGCGAACAGGGGCTTCTCCATCTGCTTCTGATCTTGCGATTCGCCGCCCGCCATGCGATCCATCCAGGAACTTTTCTGTTTCGCCGGGGCGGGAACGTACTTGTCGCAGCAGAAGTAATTGAGATACTTCACGCGCGTGGGAGCCGGCGGATTCGGCCACACCAGCTTGGAGTAATCGATCTCTTCCAGAACATTGGGCTTCGCCGCCGCCGGTTCCTCTTTCTTTTTCTTGCCGGCGTACAGGGGCCCCGGCGCCGCGAGGCTGAGGCAGAACAGCACTCCGGCGAGTGTTGCCGTGAAGCGAATGAGTCCGTGATGGAATCGCGTCTTCATTTTGTTTTCCCGCCTTGCGGTTGCGGCTGCGTGGCCGGCGGCGGCGCAGGCTGCGTGCCTTGCGATTGCCCAGGTTGCGCTCCAATCATGTTGGAGTGGCAGGTCATGCAGAACGCCATGTTGTTCGGCTGATCTTTCACCAGCATTCCCGGGAACGCTCCCGAATGCGGCTGATGGCAGGTCAGGCAGTTGATCGGCTTCAGGACCTTGTTCACATTCGTCGGGTCCATGATGTCGCTGACCGGGTGGCGATCGACCGGATGACCGTGACCGTATTGGATGGGCAGCTGAATCACTTTGCGGAAGTAGTCTTCCGGCAGCTTCACCTGGCCGTTGAAGATCGTGACCAGATGCTCTTTCTCAAGCGTCTTCGGGCTGGCGTCCGGCCCATGACATTCCAGACACAATCTGTTGGTGCTGGCGGCGCGGAGCAGGTGGTCGTTGTCCCCACCGTGCGGCTCATGGCAGGTTGCGCAACCTTGCTGGAAGGCTGGCTGGTGCAGGTGAGCCTTCTTCATCTGATCGGCTTGATCGCTGTGGCAAGCCAGACAGGCCTGCACCGGGTCCGGTTGCAGGAAGCCAGGAGACTTTCCAGCGTGCGGGTTGTGGCAGGTCACGCAATCGCCCTGCGCTCCGGGATGCTGCACTTTCGCGGTTTCAATCTTTTTCGCCTGATCGTCGTGGCAGGTGACGCAGAGCGCCTTGCTGTCGGCGTTGGTCAGGACAACTTTTCCGTCTTTCGCCGGCAGATGGCACGAATCGCACATCTTGTTTTCGAACGGATTGTGCAGGAACGTCTGCATCAGCTTCGGCTTATCCGACTGATGAGGACTGTGGCATTGCAGGCAGTTCGCCGTTCCGAACGGCTGCCCGAAATGCGACTTCTGCAGGCCGGCATCTTTCGGATCGTGGCAGTCGACGCAGAGTGCTGGAACATCTTTCTTCAAATGCGCTGCGAACTCGATCTTGCCGCGGTCGCCATTCTTATGCGTGAGGTGGCAGGTGTCGCAACCCATATCCAGCGCTGCATGCCGGCTGCCATCCTTGGGGACGTTCATTCCTTCGCTGTGGCAACTAAGGCAGAGGTTCTCTTCACGCGTAGCGCCCGTAGTCGCCTTCAGGAGCTGGTTCGGATTGTCGGACTGGTGCGGGTCGTGGCATTTGACGCAATCCCGGATCGCCGGGGGATGCATCGTCATCCCGGGTTGAACTTTCTTGTCGTCGTGGCAGCTCAGGCAAAGCGCCTGAGTGGTGGTGGTCTTCATCTTCACGCGAGTGACGTCGCGATTGACTCGAACTTCGTGACAACTCAGGCATCCCATCGCGACGGCGGAGTGGACCGCCTTCCCTTTGGTCTTATCCTCATGGCATTCAAGACACTTGGCCGAGTCGACGTTCTTGTCGAGCGGCACGGGATGAGTCTTGGCCAATGCTGGAGTGACCGCAAGGGCCAGCGCCCAAATCACCAATAGAACTTGGAGGAGGGCTCTTCCGTTCTGCTTGGAGCCGGTTCGATTTGGCGATTTGGGCAACATGGCCACTCTGACTTATGCATGCGCATGTCCTTAATTGAGGCAAAACCACTCAATCCCGGGCCGACTTGTAAGTGCTTTCCACACAGCGAGATCAAGAGCGCAGCGGGGAGTGTTGCGAATTTCCACAGCCTGCGGACCGCGGCCGAATGGGCTTTCTCCCGCAACGGCACTGGTGAAATAACGCACGCCCTTTCGGGTTTTTGTGATTGAAATCACAGGGTTTACGCCGGTGGGTGAAATCGCAGCAGCACCAATGTGGGAATGAGTGTTATGGCTCATTCCAGACCGACGAACTATCGTCAGAGTGACTCTAAGTGCCTTGTTTCTTTGACACTTGTGCTTATTTCTGCGGTTGGCGGCGAACGTGCATCAGTGCCGGTGAGACGAGGATTTATCATGGCCCTGTCATTCCGGACTGCTACCCGCAATCTCTGGCAAACTCTGAGCTCGATCAAGACCGGCGTGATCCTGATCATTTTGTGCGTGATTTTTTCTGCCGCCGGCACGGTGATCCTGCAACGGCCCCTGACCGACCCCGATGACATGGAGCGCGCGTATTCCCCCACCATGCTGCGCTTCCTGGACGCGACGGGCTTAACTGACGTCTTCCATGCACGCTGGTTCGTGGCGCTGCTGGTGTTGGTGAGCCTCAGCATCATTGCCGCTTCGATCCAGCGCTTCCCCAACTCTTGGCGTTACTTCTCGCGGCCTTACAAGAGCCCAGACGACAACTTCCGCCGTGTGCTCCCAACCCAGGCCCATATTGCGGTCGCCGATGAGGAACAGGGACTCATGGCGGCGGATCACGCTCTCCGCCACTTCGGACTGAAGTCAGAGAGAATCGTTCGTCCCAACAGCTTCTCATTGTTCGCCGAGCGCAGTCGTTTGTCGGAGATGGCTGTCTACATCGTGCATGCCAGCCTGCTGCTGATCTTCCTGGGCGGCATCGTGGACGCGCTC
>Ga0209656_10002821_pt1 | contig 11268 bp, 9 predicted proteins | sample BogFormECP12_OM2_FD_188239 | JGI IMG/M metagenome (GOLD analysis project Ga0209656, IMG submission 188239) | Bog forest soil microbial communities from Calvert Island, British Columbia, Canada - ECP12_OM2 (SPAdes) (version 2) | ecosystem: Environmental > Aquatic > Freshwater > Wetlands > Bog ... | reverse complement strand
GCACCGGCCCGAAGATCTCCTCCCGCGCGATGCGGTGCGCCTGCGACACCCCGGTGAACACCGTCGGCGGGAACCAGAAGCCCTTCACCGGCAGCTCGCACGGCGGCGACCAGCGCTGCGCGCCCTCCGCCTCGCCGACCTCGGACAGCTCGCGGATCTTGGCCAGCTGGGCCGCGGAGTTGATGGCACCCACGTCGGTGTTCTTGTCCAGCGGGTCACCGAGCCGCAGCGTCTCCAGCCGCCGCCGCAGCGCCGCCAGCACCTCGGCGTAGACCGACTCCTGCACCAGCAGCCGCGAGCCGGCACAGCACACGTGTCCCTGGTTGAAGAAGATGCCGTTGACGATCCCCTCGACTGCCTGGTCGACGGGCGCGTCCTCGAACACGATGTTGGCGGCCTTCCCGCCCAGTTCGAGGGTCAGCTTCTTGCCCGAAGGGGCGCACGCCCGGGCGATTTCCTTGCCGACTTCGGTGGAGCCGGTGAACGCCACCTTGTCGATGCCGGGATGGGTGACCAGCGCGCGGCCGGTCTTCCCGGCCCCAGTGAGGATGTTGACCACACCCGGCGGCAGGTCAGCCTGCTGGCAGATCTCCGCGAAGGCCAGCGCGGTCAGCGGCGTCGTCTCGGCCGGCTTAAGCACCACCGTGTTGCCGCAGGCCAGTGCCGGGGCGATCTTCCAGGCCAGCATCAGCAGCGGGAAGTTCCACGGGATGACCTGGCCGGCTACCCCGAGCGGCCGCGGCGCCGGGCCGTACCCGGCGTACTCCAGCTTGTCGGCCCAGCCGGCGTGGTAGAAAAAGTGCGCCGCGACGAGCGGGATGTCGACATCGCGCGATTCCCGGATGGGCTTGCCGTTGTCGAGTGACTCGAGCACGGCGAGTTCACGCGCTTTTTCCTGAACGATCCGGGCGATCCGGAATAGGTACTTGGCTCGTTCCTTAGCTGGTAGTTGCGACCAGGTATGCTCATACGCCTTGCGCGCGGCGGTCACCGCGCGGTCCACGTCGGCGGGGCCGGCCTCGGTCACCTCGGCGAGGACCTCTTCGGTGGCCGGCGAGATGGTCTTGAACACGCGGCCATCCAGGCCGGGGATGAACTCGCCGTCGATGAAGAGCCCGTAGGACTCGCGCAGCGCGACGATATCCCGCGATTCCGGTGCCGGGGCGTACTCGAACTTTCCCATGTCAGTCCAGGGTGGAATAAGGCAGGGCATCCTCTGCCCTGCGGCAGGTCTTCGGCAACGTTTCTGACCTGGGTTTTCTCATCTCAACACTTCTCATCGTATCCGGCGTCTTCCTGCAGCGATGTGCCCTCATTGTGCCCCGCTCGCGCCATCCCTCCACCACGATGACGACCTGTCCAGGAGGTCTATTCGCCATGTCCATCACTTTGTGCTGCTTGAGGACCCAGGGCCAGCATGAGAGCACGCTCCTATCACGCCAGCCCCGGGCATGCCAGACTAGCGCCCTGTGTATAAGCCTGTGGATGATTTAGGTAAACACGCTGGTCAACCAGTGCATAACTGTGGACGAGCGTGGATGTGGAAAAGTGGATAACCCTTAGGCACCGCGTCGCGGGCCGTCCGCTGTCCACAGGCGGAGCGAAGTACCCACAGGCCAGCCCGTTAGGCCGTAGGCTTGCCGTGCACATTCGGGCCGTTCGCGGGGGGAGAGGTGACCCATGCCCTGCCCAGCTCAGCGCCAGGGGTCAATCGTGTAAGTAGAGGACCAGTGTCCTCAAGACGGTTGGCGGTTCCCCTGTGAAGGTGGAGTCAAGATGAGCTGGAATGTGCCCCATGTGCCCTCATTGTGCGCGGCGGCCGCCATGAGTAGGCATCTTGGCTGGTCAGGGTACTGCCCCCTCAGTCCAGGGTGAAGTAGTCGGGACCGGAGTAGCGGCCGGTGGCCATCTTGGTCCGCTGCATGAGCAGGTCGTTCAGCAGGCTGGAGGCACCGATGCGGAACCAGCGGGGATCCAGCCAGTCCTCCCCCGCCGTCTCGTTGACCAGGACCAGGTAGCGAAGGGCGTCCTTGGCGGTGCGGATGCCGCCGGCCGGCTTGACGCCGACCTGGCGCCCGTGCGCCTCGCGGAAGTCGCGCACGGCCTCCAGCATGACCAGGGTCACCGGAAGCGTGGCGGCCGGGGTGACCTTCCCGGTCGAGGTCTTGATGAAGTCGGCACCCGCCAGCATGGCCAGCCACGACGCGCGCCGAACGTTGTCCAGCGTGACCAGTTCACCGGTCTCCAGGATTACCTTGAGGTGAGCCCTGCCGACCTGGCCGGCGGTGCCGGCGGGGTCGCAGGCTTGCCGGACGGCGGTGATCTCGTCGAAGACCTGCTGGTAGCGCCCGGCGAGGAAGGCGCCGCGGTCGATCACCATGTCTACCTCGTCGGCGCCGGCCGCGACCGCGTACTTCACGTCGGCCAGCTTGACGTCCAGGCTGGTCCGGCCGCTGGGGAACGCGGTGGCGACGCTGGCCACGTGCACGCCGCTGCCCTTCAGTTCGGCCGCCGCGACGTGGGCCAGGTCCGGATACACGCAGACGGCGGCGACCATCGGCGCGGTCGGGTCGGCGGGGTCGGGGCGCTTGGCCTTGGCGCACAGCGCGCGCACCTTGCCCGGCGTGTCCTGGCCCTCCAGCGTGGTCAGGTCGATCATCGAGATCGCGGCGTCCAGCGCCCACTGCTTGGCCGTGGTCTTGATGGACCTGCTGGCCAGCATGGCCGCGCGTGCCTCCGCCCCCACCCGGTCCACCCCGGGCAGCCCGTGCAGGAACCCTCGCAGCGAGACCCGCGTCTCTGCTGGCGCGCTCATCGGCGACCCCTCCTTCAAGGTCATTCTTACCTGCTCCGCAGAATTGTCAGTGCGGACGGGACGCCTCAGCCCCGCCGACGTCAACTCAGGGCGGCCTCGATGGTGGTGGGCAGGCCCTCGACATCGATACAGTCCTTGACCGCGAGCCGCGGGCCGTCGCCCGGCGCGTCAAGCCGCACTATCCAGGTGGAGTCGTCCATGCGGTGATTGTCGCCCACTCGAGGGGTCCGGGGGGGCGTCCCCCTCGGCTAGCACAGCTAAGAAGTCATGGAAGTTTCGCCTGGAAGTCACGGCGGCTGTGATGCCGCGATCGGTTGATATCGCACCTTGTGACCATGAGGGTCGCGATTATCACCGAGTCCTTCCCGCCCGACGTCAACGGCGTGGCCCATTGCGTCCTGCGGGTCGCCGAACTCCTCACCAGCAACGGCCATCATCCACTCGTCATCGCGCCCCGGCCGCCGGGCGAGCGGGCCAGGGACACGTTTGCGTTCCCGGTCGTGCGCGTTCCCGCGGTGCCGCTGCCCGGCTACCCGAGTTTCCGGCTCGGCCTGCCCTGCCGGCGGGTCCGGGCCGCGCTCATCGGGCACCGGGCCGAGGTGGTGCACCTGGCCAGCCCGGTCTTCCTGGGCGCGCACGGCGCCGCCGTGGCCCGGCGGCTGGGCCTGCCTACGGTCGCGGTGTACCAGACCGACCTGCCGTCCTACGCGCGGGCGTACCGGCTCGGCCGGGCCGGCGAGGCGTTCGCCTGGAGGTGGCTGCGCGGCATCCACAACGGCGCCGCGCGCACGCTGGCCCCGTCCACGGTCACCGCGACCGGCCTGCTCGGCCAGGGCATCGCCAACGTCTGGCTGTGGGGCCGCGGCGTGGACACACGGCGCTTCGACCCAGCCAAGCGCAGCCAGGACATCCGGGCCGCTCTGGCGCCCGGCGGTGAGCTGATCGTGGGGTACGTCGGCCGCCTGGCCACCGAGAAGCGCGTCGAGCTGCTGGCCGGGATCACCGCGCTGCCCGGGGTCCGGCTGGTCATCGTGGGGGCCGGGCCGGCCGAGGCCATGCTGCGCCAGCACATGCCGGACGCCGTCTTCCTCGGCGAACGCCGGGGCGAGGAGCTGGCGGCCATCTACGCCAGCCTGGACGTGTTCGTGCACAGCGGGCCGTATGAGACGTTCGGGCAGACGCTGCAAGAGGCCGCCGCGAGCGGGCTGCCGGTGGTCGCGCCGGCCGCCGGAGGGCCGCTCGACCTGGTGGCGGACGGGGTGACCGGATACCTGGTGCCGCCGTCGGACCCGGGCGCGTTCACCGCCGCGGTGGCCCGGCTGGCCGGGGACCCGGCGACGCGCGCGGCGTTCGGCGCGGCCGGGCGGCGCCAGGTGCTGAGCCGGAGCTGGCCGGCGCTAACCGAGGAACTGATCGGGCACTACGCCGCGGTGCAGGAAACCAGGCCGGCCAAGGTCACGATATGAGGATCGTCCGGCTGGCCAACTTCGTCGCGCCGCACTCGGGCGGCCTGCGCACCTCACTAGCCGAACTGGGCGCGGGTTACCTGGCCGCGGGACATGAGCCAGTGCTGGTCGTCCCGGGTGAGCGGGACGACGACCAGCCGACCGCGCAAGGGCGGGTGATCACCATGCGCGCGCCCCGGGTGCCGTTCGCCGGCGGGTACCGCGTGCTGTGGCGCAGGCGCCGGCTGGCCCGGCTGCTGACCCGGCTGCGGCCGGACGTGCTCGAGGTGTCGGACCGGACCACGCTGCGCTGGACCGGGGCGTGGGCGCGCGAGCACGGCGTGCCCGCCGTCATGGTGTCGCACGAGAGCGTCACGGCCCTGCTGGAGGAGGCACTGGCCGTGGTGAGGCTGGCCGGGCTGGGGCGCCCCGTCGCCGACTGGCTCAACCGGCGCACCGCCCGGGCGTACCAGCGGGTCATCTGCACCACCGGCTGGGCGGCGGCCGAGTTCGAGCGGATCGGCGCGGGCAACCTGGTCCGCGTGCCGCTCGGCGTGGACCTGACCACGTTCGGCCCGAGGGTCGGGCAGATCCGGGCGCGGTACGTCGGCGAGGGGCAGACCCTGCTGGTGCACTGCGGCCGGCTGTCGGCGGAAAAGAAGCCGCTGCGCTCGCTGACCACGCTGGCCACCCTGCGCGCGAGCGGCCTGCCGGTCCGGCTGGTGGTGGCGGGCGACGGCCCGCTGCGGGCAGGCCTGGAGCGCCGGGCCGTGCGGGCCGGGCTGCCGGTCACCTTCGCCGGCTTCCTGCCCGGCCGCGCCGACCTGGCCGCGCTGCTGGCCAGCGCCGACGTGGCCCTCGCGCCCGGGCCGGCGGAGACCTTCGGGCTGGCCGCGCTGGAGGCGCTGGCCTGCGGGACCCCGGTGGTGGTGAGCGCGGAGTCCGCGCTGCCCGAGGTGGTGGGCGAGGCCGGGGCCAGCGTGCCAGGTGAGGACCTCGCGGCCGGCGTGCGCGCCGTGCTGGCCCGGCCGGAACGGGCCCGGAGGGCCGCCGCCCGGGCCCGCGCGGAACAGTATGACTGGGGTACGGCCGTGCAGGGCTTCCTTGCCGTACACGAGGCCGAGGTGGGAGTCGGGGTATGACGACGTTCGTGGCGCTCGGCGACTCGATCACGGTGGGCATGGGCGATCCGGCGCCCGGCGGTGGCTGGCGCGGCTGGGCCGCGCTGCTGGCCGGCACGCTGCCCGAACCCGAAGTGCACAACCTGGCCAGGCTGGGTGCGCTAGCCGCCGACGTGGAGCGCGTTCAGCTGCCGGCCGCGATAACGCTGCGGCCCGACGTGGCCAGCGTGGTGGTGGGCATCAACGACACGCTGCGCGGTGATTTTGACCCCGAACGGACCGGTTCGTCGATCGACCGGACGGTAGGCGCGCTGCGGTCGGCGGGCGCGCAGGTGCTCACCGTCCGGCTGCCCGACCCGGGACAGATGTTCGGGCTGCCAAGAGCGCTGGCCCGGCCGCTGGCCCGGCGGATGCGCGCGGTCAACGCGGCCGTGGACGAGGTGGCCCGGCGGCACGGGACCGTGCACCTGGACGCGGCCCGCGACCCCGCCACCTACGAGCGCCGCTACTGGAGCGTGGACCGGCTGCATCCGAACGAGCGCGGCCACCGCCTCATCGCCTGCCGCTTCCACGCCCTGCTGGCCGCGTCCGGGTACCCGGTCGGCCCCGCCCCGGACCCGGAGCCGTCCAGCCCGCCACCGACCAGGCTGGCCCAAGCCTGCTGGACCGCCTGGCTAGTCCGGCGGTCCAGGGACCTGGTGCCGGCGCTGGTGGGGCTGGCGGTGCGCGAGTGGCTGGCCGGTGAGGACATACCGGAAGAAGACGGTACTGGACAGGACGGGTCCGGACAGGACGGTGCCGGGCGCCAACCCGTGAACCTGAACGTCTTAAGCAGGCCTTCAGGAAACTTGCGGCCTAACTGAGGGTTACCCTCGGCTCCCCCCAAGGTCGGCGGCCGATCATCAAATCGTAACGAAAGGACGAGCCGCCACCCGAAGCGGCACCGATTTGGGGGCAAAACCCATGAGCCAGACCTTCGACCCGAACGATTCAGAACAGCAGGCCCAGGGCTATCCGGCCGGACCGGGCTACGCCGGCGGAGCCGGTTATCCGGGTGGACCGGGTTATGGTGCTGGATACGGCTTCGCCACCGAACCGCCGCCGCCACCGCGCAGGAACCACAAGCGCGGGCTGGTCATCACCGGCGCCGTCGCGCTCGCCGCGGGCGCCGTCGCGGGCGGACTGATCGGCAACCTGAACCCGACCTCGGTGAGCACGGCCACCGCCACCTCCAAGACCATGCTCTCCGCCAGCCAGATCGCGTCCCGGGTGGACCCCGGACTGGTTGACGTGGTGTCTACGCTTGGCGATGAGCAGGCCACCGCGGCCGGCACCGGCATCGTGCTCACGTCCAACGGCGAGATCCTGACGAACAACCACGTGATCGACGGCGCCACGTCGATCAAGGTCACCGATGTCGGCAACGGCCGCACCTACACGGCCACGGTCGTGGGGTACGACGCCACCCAGGACGTCGCGGTGATTCAGCTGCAGAACGCGTCCGGCCTCACCGTCGCCAGCCTCGGCGACTCCTCCACCGTACAGACCGGTGACAGCGTGACCGCGCTCGGCAACGCCGGCGGCAAGGGCGGCACTCCGTCCGTCGCCGCGGGCACGGTCACGGCCCTGAACCAGTCGATCACCGCGTCGGACGAGGGGTCCGGGAACAGCGAGCAGCTGACCGGGCTGATCGAGACCAACGCGGACATCCAGCCGGGCGACTCGGGCGGTTCGCTGGTCAATGCCTACGGCCAGGTGATCGGCATGGACACCGCGGCCTCATCCGCGACCCAGCTCCAGTCCCAGTCCGGCCAGACCGCGGAGCAGGCCTACGCGATCCCGATCAACGAGGCGACCACGATCGCCAAGCAGATCGCGGCCGGCACCACCTCGACTAACGTCCACATCGGCGCCACCGCCTTCCTCGGCGTGGAGTCCCAGCCCGCGAGTCAGGGCTCGAGCAGCGGCTTCGGGGGTTCCGGCTTCGGGGGCTTCGGGGGCTTCGGGGGCAGCCAGGGCAGCAGCACCAACGGCGTGACGATCTCCGGCACCCTGTCCGGATCTCCGGCCGCGAATGCCGGCCTGACCGCGGGGGACGTGATCACCTCGGTCGGCGGGCAGTCGGTCGCCACGACCCAGGACATCGCGCAGGTGCTGGTCAAGTACCACCCCGGCGACTCGATCTCGATCAGCTGGGTGGACCAGTCCGGCCAGTCGCAGACCACGACGGTGACCCTGGCGAACGGTCCCGCCGCCTAGGAGCGGGCAACCCTGCAGGCCCGCACCGAGCCAGTGATCCCCGGCCGCCCCCGGGGATCACTGGTTTCGCCGTCTTATCAACCGACCCGGCGTCACACCACCGGAAGCGCAGAGCTGGCGCAGAACTGATACACCCACTCGTTCGGGATAAAAATTGACATGAAGCCGACGAGAGGAAGAACCGGTGCGCACAGCCAGACTCCACGCGGTGGGCGACCTGCGGGTGGCGGACGAGCCGGCGCCGGAGGCGGGGCCCGGGATGAGCCTGGTGCAGGTCACCGCGGTCGGCATCTGCGGCTCTGACCTGCATTGGTGGGATGAGGGCGCGATCGGCGACGCCAAGCTCACGCACCCGCTGGTGCTCGGCCACGAGGGCGCGGGGGTGATCGCCGAGGGGCCGCGGGCCGGCCAGCGGGTGGCGATCGACCCGGCGATTCCGTGTGAGACGTGCCGGGCCTGCCGGGACGGCTACCGGAACCTGTGTTACCGGCTCAAGTTCTCCGGCCACGGCGAGACCGACGGCATGATGCGCGAGTTCATGGCCTGGCCGACGACGTCGCTGCACCCGCTGCCGGACCGGGTGTCCGACGCGGACGGCGCCATGCTCGAGCCGCTCGGGGTGGCGATCCATTCCGTGGACCTAGGGCACCTGCCGTTCGGCGGCACCGCCTCGGTGATCGGCTGCGGGCCAATCGGGCTACTGCTCATCGGCGTGCTGAAGGCGGCGGGCGCGAGTTCGCTGCTGGCGGTCGAGCCGCTGGCGCACCGGCGGGAAGCCGCCGAGCGGATGGGCGCGGACCAGGTGATCGATCCGGCCGCGTTCGACGAGGGCAGGGTGGACGTGGCGTTCGAGGCGGCGGGGAACAACGAGGCCGTGGAGCTGGCCATGGCGTCGGTGCGGCCGGGCGGCCGGGTGGTGCTGGCCGGCATCCCGGCCGACGACGTCATCAGCTTCGGGGCCTCGCTCGCGCGGCGTAAAGGGCTGACGATCGCGATGGTGCGGCGGATGAACGAGGTGTACCCGCGGGCCATCAGCCTGGCGGAGCGCGGGGTGGTGGACCTCGGTTCGGTGGTGACGAGCCGGGCGGGCCTGGGCGAGATACCGGCGGCGTTCGGCGAGGCGGCCCGGCGCACCGGGCTCAAGGCGATCATCGAGCCCCAGCGATAGGCACGACACCACGTTAACCTGGGTCGCATGCGCTCGGTACGGCTCGCGGTGATCCTCGACTGCTGTTGCGTGCTGCTGTTCGTGATCATCGGCCGGGCCAGCCACACCAAGGGCGAGAGCCTGGGCGGCGTCGCCTCGACGGCGTGGCCGTTCCTGGCCGGGCTGGCGGGCGGCTGGCTGGCGGCGCGGGCCTGGCGGCAGCCTGGGGGGCTGTGGCCCGCCGGGGTGGGCGCGTGGCTCGGTGCCGCGGGGTTGGGCATGGTGTTCCGGGTGGCGTCCGGGCAGGGCACCGCGGCCGCGTTCATCGGCGTAGCGCTGGCGTTCCTGGGCCTGTTCCTGCTCGGCTGGCGGCTGGCCGCGCGGCTGCGCGGCCGGGTTCAGGCGCGGATGGAACGGTCCAGGTCCTAGCAGTCGATGACGATGACCAGTTCGCCGTTCGGGTAAGGCTGGGCATGACGTGCTCCTTCGGGGCTGACACGAGCCTAGGGCGGTTAAGATCCGAACGGGCGCGCGATGGGTCCCTGCGGTTGTCTATTATTCCGATGTGAATAACAGTGAAGGAGACCCCTTGATGCTGCTGCCCTCGCCCGCCCACGGTGTCGTCGCCGCCGAACCGCCCGGTACCGGGCCGGGGTACTGGTCCGGGGCACCGTGCGCGGCCGCGGGTGACGGCGAGATCTTTCTCGCCTACCGGCTCAGGCGGCCCATCGGCCAGGGCCGCGGCTACGCGGTGGCGGTGGCCCGTTCGGTGGACGGCGAGCGATTCGACACGCTGCTGACCATCGGCAAGGAAGACATGGCCACCGAATCGCTGGAGCGGCCCGCCCTGGTCCGCACCCCGGCGGGACGCTGGCGGCTGTACCTGAGCTGCGCGACCACGGGCACCAAGCACTGGCGGGTGGAGATGACCGAGGCGGCCCACCCGGCCGAGTTCAACACCCGGGGCCGGCAGACTGTGCTGCCCGGTGACGCCAAGACCGCCGTGAAGGACCCGGTGATCGTGTACCACCGCGGCCTTTGGCACCTGTGGGCGTCGTGCCACCCGCTGGATGACCCGCGGCAAACAGATCAGATGACTACCGAGTACGCGACCAGCGTCGACGGCCTGACCTGGACGTGGCACGGTACCGCCTTGAGCGGGACGCCAGGCCGCTGGGACTGCAGGGGCACGCGGGTCACCGCGGTGCGCTTCGACGGGGACACGGTCACGGCCTACTACGACGGGCGGGCGAGCGCCGCGGAGAACTACGAGGAGCGGACCGGGGTCGCCTCCGGCACCGACGCGTCGGCGCTGACCCCGATCAGCGCCGAGCCGCTGGCCTCCTCGCCGCATGCGGGCGGCGGCCTACGGTACCTGGACATCGTGCCGCTGCCCGACGGCCGGCACCGGCTCTACTACGAGATGACCAGGCCGGACGGGTCGCACGCGCTCCTGACCCAACTCTGCTAGCCGGCTGAAGGCTCCGCTAGCCGGCTGAAGGCTCCGCTAGCCGGCTGAAGGCTCCGCTAGCCGGCTGAAGGCTCCGCTAGGGGCGGCCGTTCCTGGCCTGGCCCTGGCCGGGCGGTCGGCCGCCGACCATGCCGCCGGACCGCTCCCTGGGCATGATCCAGTCGCGGAAGCTCTCGCCGAGGACGTTCTCGAGGAGCTTGATGTCGGTTTCGAACCGCTGGATGAGTTCCTGGCGCTGCTCCCAGCTCAGCGGCTGGCGCTCCCGGCTGTGCCGCTGCAGGAACCGCTCGAGCGGGCCGGTCAAGGTGGCCGCGGTCAGGCCGGGGATCACGCTGCCGACCGCGCTGCCCGCGCGCTGGGCCAGCGCCCCCGCCCGGTGCGCCAGCGTCGGTTCCGGGTGGGAGGTGACGTTCTGCCGCGGTATCTCGGTCAGCACTCCCGGCTCGACCCCGAGGAACGCGCAAATCCGGTCCAGGGTCTGCGCGGGTTCGTCGACCATCATGCGGTAGCGCAGCACCAGGACCTGCTCCCGCGGGAAGAGGGTGAACAGGTACTCAAGCTGCTCGCCGTACCGGCCCAGCCCGGTGTAGTGCCAGAAGCTGGCCCAGCCGGCCGCGATCCGGCGCTCCTCCTCGCCGCACGCCCGGATGAAGTCGCCGACCGGCTCCAGGCCCGCCGACCATAGATGGGTCCAGTTGGAGTGCGCCCGCTCCACCGGATCGCGCACGATCACGATCAGCCGGGCTTCGGGCAGTGTCTGGCGGATCCGCCGCATCGCGGCCCGGTCGTACAGGTAGAGCGGCGTCGACTCGCCGCGCAGCGCGCCGGGCGAGGCCGGCTCGAACAGCGCCTCGTACTCCGGCCTGCGCCAGATGTGCTCCCGGAAGGTCAGCGCGTCCCCGGGGCCGCCCTTAGTGGGCGGCGGGCCGTCGGAGAGGAAGAACTTGGGCTCCTTGACCGCCGACATGAAGAGCCCAGGGTGCCGGGTGAGCGCGGCGTGCAGCGCCGTG
>Ga0209656_10002820_pt1 | contig 11274 bp, 9 predicted proteins | sample BogFormECP12_OM2_FD_188239 | JGI IMG/M metagenome (GOLD analysis project Ga0209656, IMG submission 188239) | Bog forest soil microbial communities from Calvert Island, British Columbia, Canada - ECP12_OM2 (SPAdes) (version 2) | ecosystem: Environmental > Aquatic > Freshwater > Wetlands > Bog ... | reverse complement strand
CTAAGGAATCGCCGGACCGGGACGCAGCCGCGCCCGGTCCTGCGGCCGCGGGCCAGAGCCAGACTCCGGCGGATCGGCCCGCGATGCTGGCCGCGAGGATCCGCCGTTCCTTCCTCGCCTCGGTGGGATCCATCGTCTTCGGCATGGAGGACGGGACGGTCTCGATCTTCGGTCTGGTGTTCGGCGTGGCTGTCTCGGCACCCGATTCCCGCGCCGTGCTGCTGGCCGGCGGCACCGGCGCGGTCGCCGCCGCGGTGTCGATGATGGCGGGCACGTTCCTCGACGTGGAGTCCACCAACGATCAGGCCGCGGCCCGGGTCGCCGACGCGCGGGCCCGCTACGAGGCCGACCCGGGCCTTCAGGACCAGGACGTCAATCGTCGTCTCGCCTCCGCCGGTCTCAGCGACACCGACGCGGCGACGGTGGCCGGCATCATCGGCAAGCACCCGGAAACCAAGCTCAAGCTCGCGGCCGGCCTCGATCTGGGGACAGGTGAGCCGGATCGGCAGAGTCCCGTCGTGCAGTCGGTATGGATGTTCGTCACCGACCTGTTCGCGGCGGCGGTCCCGGTGGTGCCCTTCGCCCTGTTCACGCTGGCCACGGCCCGGATTGTCTCGCTGGCGGTGACCTTTGTGCTGCTGGTCGGGCTGGGCGTCGGGCGCAGCATGATCGGCCGCCGTCGCCTCCTGCCGACGGTCGCCGAGACCATCGGAATCGCCGCGGCCGCAGCGTGCGCCGGCATTTTGGTCGGCAAGCTCATCTCCTGACGGCATGGTAGATCCTTGTCGGCTCGCCGGTCCGCACTAGAAGTGTCCGGCCGGAGACGACGCGCTCACCGAGACCAGCCCGGCATATCTAGCCGGGGCCGGCGATGTCACGCCGTCTGCGGTCTCGAACAGGATCTGCTGGAGCGGGCGGGGCAGGTCGCCGCTCCACACCAGGGACGCTGTGGCGGTCAGCGGATGAGTTTCGATACTGACCCGGACCATGTCGTGCAAGCCCGTTGACCGGGGCAGCCGGATCAGCCCGGGCCGGATCCCGGCGATGACGGTGGGGCCGGTCAGTACCGCAGTAGGCCGGTCCCCGGCCGCCGCGAAGGCGAGTGCCATGGGCAGCGAATGCCGGAACGGCGGATCGGTGAACTCAAAGCGCGGATCGGTGGCCCGCAGAACCGTCGTCCAGGCGTCGTAAGTCGCCGCCTCGGCGCGACGCGGCCCGTGGATGACGTCCATGCTGACCAGCTCGTCGAGGCTGATGCTCCCGCGACGTGCCGCCACGTGCGAGGAAGGAATCCACACGTCTGGCTCGAAGTCCCCGAGGCTCATGACGTCCAGCGGGGCGGCCAATGCCTCGGGGCTGGTGGTCAGCCAGCCCAGTCCGGCGTCGGCCCGGTGCTGCCGGATCAGCGAGAACTCGGCGTCGAGCGGCGTTTCCATCCAGACGACGTCCACGTCCGCGGCGGCCGCCACCGACCGCAGCGCAGATGCGGTTTCTACCGCCAGGGCATCCGGCAGACCAGGCGGCACGACCACGCGCAGGCGCGGCCGGCCCAGGCCTGCCGCCTGCCGGGTACGACTCACCTCGTGATCCACGAGAGACAGCACGTTCCTGGACGCGTCCAGCAATATGGTGCCCGCCGTGGTAAGCCTCAGGCCTTCGCGCCGACGTTGCAGCAACGGGGTGCCGACGATCTCTTCCAGCCGCCGGATCTGGTGGCTCAGGGTGGGCTGGGCGATGAACATCCGCTCCGCGGCGTGCGTGAAGCTGCCCGCATCGGCGAGCGCTACAAAGTAACGCAAGTGCCGCAGCTCAATACCCGCCGGCGCTTCCGCGGCTGTCGCGGCCGCCCGGGGCAGGCAACTCGGTCCTAGCTGTGCTTGCTCCATATCGGTCACCTATATCTGGTGTGGTGTGCTGTGCTTTCACCTGAATAGTGCCGAGCGCGGCACCGCGGTCGAATCCACGGATTCCCTAGTCATGCCCGTAGGGCTCCTAGGATGGCGCCGGGTTTGGCTGAGGAGGTAGCTCGTGACCACGGGGTTTGCAGGAGGGTTCCCGGCCTGCGCGATCAGCCGTCCGCAGGGTAAGGACACCGAAGCGGCTCGAATCCTGGAAAATCCTAGTCCGGCGGGCCGCCAGCAGGCAGAACACGAACCAGCTGGGTACGCGAGGAGACGCAGAGCTTCCGGAATACCTGACGAAGATGGTAGTCAACGGTGCTAGCGCTGCGCGCACAGCGCGGGCCGCGGCGCTCCCGCCCGGGACGCCCGGTTACCGATGCCTGTCGCTCGGCGTGGACTGCGCATTTCGGGGATTCGATGCCTGAAGGGGGGTCCGTAGCGTCTTGTCATGGTCACAGCGGCCCGCGACCCCGTCGGGGCGGCGGTGATGACCGGGAGGAGACAATCCAATGACGAATGATGACCTGCAGCTCGACGTGGCCGCCGAGCTTTCCTGGGACCCCAAGATAGACAGCCGGGCGATCGCCGTGTCAGCAGATGACGGCGCCGTCACCCTGCGGGGGACGGTCGGCAGCTTCCGGGAGAAGCGGGAGGCGGAGAAGGCCGCCACACGGGTCTACGGGGTCACCGAGGTCAGCAACGAGCTACAGGTGCAGATGCTGAACGGCAGCAAACGCGACGACGCCGACCTGCGCGGGGACGTGCTCCAGGCGCTCATGCTCGACAGTCTCGTCCCGAAGACCATGGACGCCAAGGTCCGGAACTGCTTCGTCACCCTGACCGGCACCGCGGACTGGCAGTACCAGCGAGACGAGGCCGAGTTGCTCACCGCGAGCGTGCCCGGCGTGATGGGCATCAGGAACGACATCACGCTGACCTCGACGCCAGACGGGCGCGACATCAAGGCCGACATCAGCGACGCCTTCCGGCGCAGCGCCAGGCTGGACGCGGAGGAGCTGTCCGCCGATACCACGTCCTCCGGGGCGGTGATCCTGGCCGGGGCGGTGAGCTCATGGGCTGAGCACGACGAAGCCGTGGCCGCCGCCTGGTCCGCGCGCGGTGTTACCGAGGTTGACGACCGCATCGTGATCGAGTACTGAGAGCTGACGTCAGGCGGGACTGGCGATGATGGCCAGAAAGGAGTGAGTGAAAGTGTTCGTGTTCTTCTCGAGCCGCCTTGGATGGCTGGGCTCCATCGCCGTATCACTGATCGTGACCCTTGTTCTCCTCGCTGTCTATCATGTCATTTGACATCCTCCGCACCACGGATGTGCTGTGCCCGGGGAACCAGGTCGGGCCTGGGGTTCGTGACGAGGGGCCATTGGCTGGGCGCCGACTGCGGCTTAGGATCAGCTGAAAGGCAGGCGACTATGAGCACCGACAGCGACATGACCGGAGCCGCGGCGGATGCGGTGGCCGCGCCGCTGGACCTGCTGCTCACCGATGCGGTCTTCGGTGCGCTGCGCCGGGTGAACCCGGGCGGCTCTGGCGTGCGGCTGGCGGCGGCGCTGGCCACCCGGCCCCGGCTTGTCGCCGGGCGGGGGCGGCAGCTGCTGGGTGAGATGGCCCGCATCGCGGTGGGCCGCTCGGAGGTTGAACCGTCCCGGCGGGATCACCGGTTCGCCGACCCGGGCTGGACGGGCAATCCGCTGCTGCGCCGCGCGATGCAGGCCTACCTGGCGGCCGCGCAGACGGCGGAGGGTGTGGTCGCGGACACGGACCTCGACTGGGCCGACTCCGAACGGGTGGGTTTCGCGCTGCGTAACCTGGTCGATGCGCTGGCGCCGAGCAACAACCCGGTGCTCAACTCGGCGGCCCTGAAGACGGCCATCGACACCGGCGGCGCCAGCGCCCTGGCCCGTTGGGTCCGGCTGAGCGGTGCGCACCATCTCTGGCTTACGATGCGGCTATGCATAGCGGTCATCGATGAGCCGGTAGACGACAGCTTCTTGTCCAGGCGGACGCCCGGCGGTGCAATGGCTGAAGCCGGACGGAACGTGAGGTTGGGGGTGGGTGTCCCCACAAGAACAAGCGATCGGCGGTGTCGCGGGCAGCTGGGCCAAGCAGAGGGTCATGGCATACGGTCACGCCGGACGAGTTCTTGCCGCGATACGGCTTCTTGCAGTCCAAACCGGGGAACTGCTCGCCAGCATGGCGCAGCTCGACCCAGACCAGTCGCACCGGCGGCAAGAGGTTCACGGCGCCGCGTGCCGTCTTCATCGCGGCGAACCTGCCCAAGACTCCCATTGCCAAGATCGCCAAGCCGACGCTGCGCGAGCGCGTCTCATCCCCGCCGCGGGAATGACGTGATGTTGCGCCGCCGCGCCCTGGCTGGCTCCCGCGCCGTTCTCGCCGACCTTCGTGGCCCGCGAGCCGGAGCGCTGCCGAGCCACCGCATCCGCGGCAGCGAGCTCCAGTTGATCGCCGGGGCGGGGCACGCGTTCCCGCTCGAGGTCCGGGAGCGTCTTCCGGCGCCGTGCTCGAGTGGCCGGCGCGACGGCCTGACGTCGGCGTCGGGCCGCCGACGGCGGTCGGTGCCGCCGCAAAGCGCTCCGACCCGCGGGACGGGATGTTCAGAGCCGGATTCAGCGTCGTCGTGACCATACGTAGAGGGCGCGACCGGATCACGCCAGCTGATGAGGGGAGCAACCTGTGAGCGCGGACCGAGGACACATTGAGGGTGGGAATAGAGGGCGACGCCCTTCCGGAACCAGGAAGGACGACCATGCGGTGGCCCAGCCCCCGCCGCCGGTGACGGCGTCAGAGCCGGAACCCGGACCGCTGCGCGTTGCGTCGGGTCTGCGGGGGGGCTTGGACATCTTGGTCACGGGCGCACCGGGCATGCGCTCGGCGTTCCTTGCGCCGGCCCCGGCCGCCAGGGCAGCGTTCAGGCTGGCGCGGCGCCCGGGCACGGTGGCTCGCCGGCTGGGCGGCCTGGGCACCGAGCTCGTCGCGACGGCGGCAGGCGTGTCGCAGCGCGCTCCCAGTCCGAAGGACCGGCGCTTCGCCGATCCGGCCTGGCAGCACAGCTGGCTGTTCCGGCGGATCGCGCAGGCCTACCTGGCCGCGGTGGCCACCGCTGAGGAGCTGATCAGCGACGCTGAGCTTGACTGGGCCGCCGACGGGGAGCTGCGGTTCGTGGCCGAGAACATCGCCGACGCGCTGGCGCCGACGAACTTCCTGTGGTCCAACCCGGCCGCGCTGAAGGTGACCATCGACGACGGGGGCGCCAACCTGGTGAACGGAGCGCGGAACCTGCTGCGGGACGTGTCGACGCCGCCCCGCCTGCCGGCCAGCGTGGACACCTCGAAGTTCGCGGTGGGCGAGAACCTGGCGGCGACGCCCGGGGCGGTGGTGCACCGAAGCGAGGTTTTCGAGCTGATCCAGTACGCGCCGAGCACGGACACGGTGTACGAGGTGCCGCTGATGATCATCCCGCCGACGATCAACAAGTACTACGCCTGGGATCTGTCGCCCGGGCGCAGCATCGCGGAGTGGTTCGTCGCTCAGGGCATGCAGGTGTTCACGCTGTCGTGGACGAACCCGACCGCCGCGCAGGCGTACTTCAACCTGGATACCTACGCGGGCGCGTGCGTCGAGGCGGGCCGGGTGGTGCAGGAGATCACCGGCACGGACTCGCTTAACGTCGCGGCCGCCTGCTCCGGCGGCCAGATCGCTGCCGCGGCCGTCGGGCATCTGGTCGTTTCGGGCCAGCTCGGGCACGTCGCCAGCCTCGGGCTGTTCGTCTGCGCGCTGGACCGGCCCCAGGAGGGCGTGATCGCCGCCCTGACGACCCGCGAGGCGGCTGCCGCCTCGGTGGCGGCATCGGCCGCCAGGGGCTACGTGGACGGGGCCGCGCTCGCCGAGATCTTCGCCTGGCTGCGCCCGAACGACATGATCTGGAACTACTGGGTCAACAACTACCTGCTGGGCGCTCCGCCGCCGGCGTTCGACATCTTGTACTGGAACCAGGACAGCATCCGGATGGCGGCCGGCCTGCATGGCGACATGATCCGGGTGGCCGTGGAGAACTCGATGCGCATCCCCGGCGCGCTGACGGTCCTGGGCACCCCGATCGACCTGGCGTCCGCCGATGTCCCAACCTACGTCCTGGCCGGTGAGACCGACCACATCGTGCCGTGGCACAACGCGTACCGCGGCACGCAGATCCTCGGCGGAACCGCCCGCTTCGTCCTGGTGAACAGCGGCCACCTCCAGGCACTGGTCAACCCGCCAGATCCCGGCAGCCGCCGGACCTACCGGGTCGCCGATGCCGTGCCACCCAGCCCCGAAGCCTGGCTGGCCGGGGCCGCCGAGCACAAAGGCAGCTGGTGGCCGGACTACCTGCGCTGGCTGGAGCCACGCTCGGGCGAGCCCAAGCCGAAGCCGAAGACCCTCGGAAGCAAGGAGCACGAGCCGATCGCGGCCGCCCCGGGTACGTACGTCTTCCAAACCTGACGGCAACAGCGCACCCCGCTGGCCCTTCCCGGCGCCGGATGATCACTTTGCGCGACGGCACGCGGGTGACGCTGCGCCCGATCGCACCCCAGGACAAGCCGCTGCTGACCGCCAGCTTCGAGCGCTGAGCCAGGAGTCGCGCTACCGGCGGTTCTTCACGGTTAAGAACGAGCTGTCCGCGGCTGAGCTCGACTACCTTGTCGATGTCGACCATGGCGACCACAAGGCGATCATCGCCGTCGACCCCTCGAGGGCCGCGACCAGCACGCCGACCAGCACGCAATCACCGACGCCCTGATCACGCTCGTCCCCCATGGCGGGCGGAGGCCGGGACTGGGGCGCCCCCCCATCCGTACACCCGCACCCACCCCGCCTGCAGCTGCTCGCCAGCTTGGGGGCCGCGCTCTCGCTGTGCGCACGGTCCGCCGCCGATGCCTACCGCCGCGCCGCTCCGCACTTGCGCGCCGCGCCCGCCCGCGAGCACGCCTCATACCTGCAACTGGCTGCCCGCTGCGGACGCCGGTGCCCCGGTAAGGGTGCGGCGAGGAAGGCGTCCACCACCGGCGCCAGCTCTGCCGCCTCGGTCACTCGGCCCAGATGGCCGCCGTGGTAGACATGCAGCCGCGCTCTCGGGATGAGCAGGTTCATCAGCCTGGCGTTGGCCAGCGGGATGATAGGGTCGTCATCGCCGGCCAGGATGAGCGTCGGCTGGCGGATCATCGGCAGGAACGGCAGGCTGGTCCAGCCCGCCCCGGCGAGGAGCTGATAGGTGTACGCGCGAGGCGATCCGAGCCAGTTGGAGTTGTCCATGGCCGCCACGATCCGCTCCGGATGTTCCCGCGCCGACCCTCCGTACAGCTCGCCGACGACGCGCTGGAGATACTCGCGGTCGATGTGACGCCGCGGCGTGGCCAGGTGCACGAGCACCGACGGCTTGCCCGGCACCATCAGCGCGCCGGTCGCCGTCGCCGCCAGGACCAGCCGGCGGCACCGGGACCGCTGAAACCCGGCGAAGTGCTGGGCCACGCCGCCGCCCCAGGAGACCCCGAGCACGTCGACGCGGTCGTAGCCGAGCTCGGTCAGCATCCGGGCGATCACCCGGCACAGCCCGGTGAAGCGGTACGGTTTAGCCGGCTGCGCGGAGCCGCCGATGCCGGGCGGGTCAAACCTGATTACGTCCGTGGCCGGGTCGAGCTCCCGCACGAACGGCTCGAACAGCTCCAGCCTGGCGCCGATGCCGCTGATCAGCAGCAGCGGCTGCCTGGGCGGTCTGCCTGCCACGCTCCGGCCAGGCCGGACCGCGACGCGCAGCTGTCGGCCGTCGACCGTGACGCTGCGCACCTCAGCGGTCGTGAACATAGGTTCCGGGCGCAGCGCACTGAACGGAGTAGCTGGCACGCCCGAACGTCCGCGGGCACCTCTTCCGCCCGCCGCTGCGCTCGGCCAGCCAGGACGAGTAATCTGGCCACCAGCTGCCCGCCACCGTCGTAGCCGAGGCCAGGAATTCTCGCGGGCCAGCAAGGTTCGATGGGGCAGTATGGAAAGAGGCCTTCGAGTGGGCCGGAGGGTTGACCATACAAGCTCTGTGCCCGCTGGTGGACAGCACGAACCGCGCCCGCGGTGTCCTCGGCCCACGCCTGGCCGCCAGGCTCTTGCCGCGACTGCCGGGCCTGCGCGTCCCCGGCGGCTTCCGGAGGACCCTCGGCCTGCCCGGCCATCACCTGGTGTCCTCGGCCGGATGCACCTCACCCTCGATCCCGCCCTGACCCCGGCGCACGCTGGCCTCGGCGATACCCTGTACCGGCTGAAGCGGTACTCAGAGGCGGAGGTCGCTAGCCGGGAGGCGGTCCGCCTCGGCCTTAACCTCGCCACGGGACACGCTGCTCTCAGCCGTGCTCCATTTGGGATGAACCGGTATCCCGAGGCGGAGGCTGCCCGCCGGGAGGCCATCCGCCTCGACCCTACACTCGCCACATCGCACGCAAACCTCAGCGCCATCCTCGATGGATTGGATCGGCTCCAGTCTTCACGGGTTTGCCGGTTATGGCTCCTGGGCGTCGCTGGCCTCGACGATCCCGAGGCTGAGTTCTTGGAGTTCGGCGAGCAGTGCCCGGAGCTTCTTCGCGTTGTCGAACAGCGGCTGCCAGGCGGCGAGCTGCTGGGCGGTGAGCCGGCGGGTGACGGTCCGGCCGCCGATCTTGCGGGTCCACTCGGCGTAGGGGCCGTGTGCGGCGGCCGGGTCGGCGTGGCAGCGGCAGTTGCGCTTGCCGCAGGGGTAGGCGCGCACGGTGAGGGTGCCGGGCAGGGCCAGGCCGGTGGCGGCCAGCCCGGCGGCGATCCGGTCCCGGGCAGCCCGCTGTTCCGGGCTGATTTCCATGCGACACACCGTCTCAGATCCGTGACCGCAGCGGGAGTCCACAGTATCTTTCCTGTGGAAAGAATGCGGCGGGAGGCATGATGGCGGCGCCGGGGCGCGAGGTGGCCGGCTACATCGCCGCCTGGCGGCCGTCCTCGGTGCCGGCGCCGGCGGCGGCCTTCGCCCGGCAGGCGGCGGGGCGGGCCGGGCCGGCGACCCGGGCGCGGGCGAACGCGCTGCTCTGGGCGGCGGCCCGGCTCGCGGGCTACGCTGTCCCGCCCGGGCTGGACCCGGTGCCGGAGGTGCTGCTGCACCCCTCGGTGATCGAGCGGTTCGCGGTCAGCGCGCCGGGCCTGCCCGGCTCGGCGCGCCGCACGCTGCGGACCAACCTGCGGTTCATCGCCCGGGAGGTGGTCCCGGCGCTGGCGCCCGTGGATGCGCCGCTGCCCCGGGAGCGCGCCAAGGCCCCCTACAGCGCGGCGGAGATCGCCGGGTACCTGGCGCTGGCTGATGCGCAGCCCACGGTGTCGCGGCGCCCGGCCGCGGGCGGTGCCGGTGCTGGCCCGCTACCACGAACCGCTGCTGGCCGCCGCGGCGTTCGCCGGGACCGCACTGGTCACCGGCGGCACCGACCCCGGGCGCAAGAACGTGACGACCCCGCTGACCCGGTCGCTGTCCGGCGGGGGCGGGCTGCCCCGGCTGGAGGTCTCCCGGCTGCGGATGACCTGGCTGCATGACCGTGCCCAGCTGCTCAGGCTGGCCACGTTCAGGCACGCCGCCGGGATCACCTGCTCCCAGCGGCTCGGCGACCTGCTCGCCGCCCTGGACCCGGCCGATGAGGCCACCGCGGTCGCGTTGCTCGGGGCGACCCGGTGAGCGCCCCCGCGCTGGTCCGGATCGAGGAGATCATCGACGCTTCCGGCATCGCCCCCCGGGTCGAGGCGCTGCTGCCCTTCGGGGTGCGGCACCGCCAGCTGCGCGTCCGCACCCTGCTGGCCGGGATGCTGCTGACCCAGGCCGACCAGCGTCCCGCGCACCTGACCCGGGTCCGCGGCGCGCTGACCGCCCTGCCCGCCGCCGAGCAGGCCCGGCTCGGCGTGCCCGGGGACTGGAAGACCGGCCCGCACCAGCTTACCTGCCGACAGACCGGGCGCACCTTCGGCCTGGTCACCGGCGCGCTGGCCAAGGACGTCCCCGACGGCCTGCCCTCCGCCGGCCTCACCGCGATCTGCAATGACCTGCTGGAGGCATCCATCCCCGCCCAGTACAAGCACGCCTCCATCTCGCTGGCGGTGGACTGGACCGACGTGGAAACCTTCTCCCGCCCCCCGCCGCACGGCACCAGCGACTGCGCCGGCCCCGAAGCCTGGTGGGGACACCGTTCCGGCAGCGGCCCCGGCCAGGACAGCGAGCTGTTCTTCGGCTACTACGCCTCCGCCGGCACCATGATGCCCGACGAGCACGGCCCGCCCGTTCCCGAGCTCGCCCGCCGGATGACCGCGTGCTCCTGCCACGCCGAGCCGGCCCGCGCCCTGGTGTCCCGGTGCTGACGGCGATGCCCGGGCAGGGCATCGCGCTGGGCGGCATCCTGGCCGACTCCGGCTACGCCCACCGCGACGCCGACGCCTGGGCCATCCCGCTCCGCCAGGCCGGAACGCAGCTGTGGAGGCCCGCCACGGCGCCATCATCGCCAACGGCAACCTCTACTGCCCGGCCACCCCCCGCCCGCTGCTCCAGCTCGGGCCGCTGGCCCGCGACGCCACCCCGGACCAAATCAGCGCGCATGACCAGCAGTCCGCCGAGCTGGCCCGGTACAAGCTCGGCAGGATCACCAGCGACGATGCCGACGGCTACCACCGGGTCATGTGCCCCGCGGTCATGGGCAAGATCCGCTGCCCGCTCCGGCCCGCCTCCATGACCCTGAACCGGCAGCGGCCGGAAATCCTCACCCTGCCCGGGCACCCGCCGGCCTGCTGCGCTCAGCAGACCATCACCGTCCCGCCCCAGGTCGCAGCAAAGACAAGACAGAAACACGACTACCCGTCCAGGGAGCACCGGCGGTCCTACGGCCGGCGCACCGGTGCCGAGCGGACCTTCTCCACCACCAAGGACCCCGCCAGCAACAACATCGCCCGCGCGGCTGCAACCCGGCTCACGGGCCTGACCCCGCTCATGCTCTGGCTCACCTGCCTGCTCGCCGTCCGCAACCAGCGCATCCTCACCGCCTGGGACGCCCGCCAGCACGGCAACGCCCGCCGCGCCGCGGCCGGGCTGACGCCCCGCACCCGGCGCCGGCGCCGCAACACCCTCACCGACCTGGCCACCTCAGGCACGCCCCCATGACACCGCCGGCGAACCCCGCACGCTGACCATGGGGAGCCCCGAGCCTTCCGGACTGCGGACCTCCAGTAAGGTCCATCCGGAAGGGTTGGGTGTAAATGGCCGGCAAGAAAAAGAACTTCACGCCTGAGTTTCGCGACGAGGCGTCCCGGGAGGTCG
>Ga0209656_10002818_pt1 | contig 11276 bp, 11 predicted proteins | sample BogFormECP12_OM2_FD_188239 | JGI IMG/M metagenome (GOLD analysis project Ga0209656, IMG submission 188239) | Bog forest soil microbial communities from Calvert Island, British Columbia, Canada - ECP12_OM2 (SPAdes) (version 2) | ecosystem: Environmental > Aquatic > Freshwater > Wetlands > Bog ... | reverse complement strand
GAAGTGGACGACCGCTTTGCCATGCGCAGCGACGCGTTGAAGACCCGGATCGAAAAGGACCGCCAGTCAGGACTGGTTCCCTTCTTTGTCACCGCTACGGTGGGTACGACTTCTTCCAATGCGCTCGATCCTTTGCCCGCCATCGGAGTAATCTGCCGTGAAGAAGGTATCTGGTTCCATGTGGATGCAGCTATGTCAGGGACGGCAGCACTCTGTCCGGAGTTTCGTTATATTCAGGACGGGTTAGGCCTTGCCGACAGTTACACCTTCAACCCCCATAAGTGGATGTTTACCAATTTCGATTGCAACTGCTTCTATGTTGCCGACCGCAAGGCGCTCATTGATACGTTGAGTATCCTGCCGGAATACCTGCGCAACACTGCTACGGAATCCGGCGCGGTATTCGACTACCGCGACTGGCATATTCCGCTCGGGCGCCGCTTCCGTTCGCTCAAGTTATGGTTTGTCATTCGGCATTATGGTGTGGAAGGACTGCAGTATCACGTGCGACGACACGTCGAGATGGCGCAGCAGTTTGCGGGATGGGTGAAACGGGACGCCAGATTCGAATTGGCTGCACCTGCCCCGCTGAACCTGGTGTGCTTCCGCCATCGCGGCGGAGACGAGAGTAACCAGCACCTCATGGATCGCTTAAACCGAAGCGGCGACCTATACCTGACGCACACCCGCCTCAATGATCGGCTCACATTGCGATTCTGTGTTGGCCAAACCAACACGACGCAGCGCCACGTCGAGCAGGCATGGAAGCGGATTCAGGAGGAAGCAGGAAACCTGTAAGGCTGTCACATGGCGGGATTCGCATCACTACCCGGAAACGCTCCCGGGATAACAGTTCAGGCAACACGGCAAGCCCTTACGTCTTCGCAACCATACCCGCGGCAGCCATCCACTCACTCATGGGATGCAGTCTGCCACAGTGCAGGCACGGTGTTGCGGGAAACTCTGCTGAGCAATACGGGCAGACGCCATGCGTTTCGAAGATATCAAACATCGTCCTGCACTGCCCGCACGTCCAGAGGTTTCCCCGAGGAGGCGCTGCTTTGCACCACGGACATGCGAACCCTCCGTGATGCGGCAGCCTGGCCAAACGCAATAACGCCATCGATTGTTTCAGTCCTCCCCAACAATTCAGCAGGATGAACACGGAGAGAACACCAAACCATGCAGAACCAATCCGGAAAGCGAGCAAAATTAACCCTGCCACACCCACGAAGCCAATCAGGGTGGCCAGCATCAAGCTGCGGGCGCGTCCCAGCGCGAACCAAAGCAGAGAGCGCACGATTTGGCCGCCATCCAGCGGATAGATCGGCAACATGTTGAAAATCAGCAAGCTCACATTGATGATCGTGACAGCCAGCACTAACTTGTAAACATCGGGGCTTGTTTGCGCCCATCCCAAAGCTTGGCTGATTGTGAGAAGCACCAGTAGAACCGGAACGAGTGCCACGTTTACCAGCGGTCCCGCTGCAATGCTCCAGAGCGTAGCGCCGGGGCGGGGCGGTGGATCCACATAAGCAACCCCGCCGAGGGGCCAGAGCACGATCTGGTTCGCCCTTCCCCCAACCTGCCGACAGGCCAACGCGTGGCCATATTCGTGGATCAGGACGATCAAGAAAAGCGCCAGATACTCCAGAACGTTCCAGACTATTGACGAGTACTTGCCAGCTCGAGCATTGATTTCGAATAAAGCTACAAGAAACCAAGACCAATGCAGGAACACGTCAACGCCCGCGAAGCGGAACAGGTGTATGGATCCTTGGCGACTGGTCGGCATTTGCGAGATTTATAACACAGAGCCTCCAGTGATCTTACGAGGAGCGGCGCGCGGACTTGGCGGGGTATTGCAGACTGGCATGCGATGATGGCGCATTTTCAAATTTGTCCCCCGCTGCATACAACCGGAACTCACAGTCGGCTTAGCACCTCTTCCGACGCATTTCCTCCGCAGGAAATAATGACAACGGTCTTGCCGCGCTGGCGTGACAATTCCTTGAAGAAAGCTGCGATGGCCACTCCCGCCGCGCCCTCAATCGTCCAGTCCCGCTGACGGGCCCAGCGCATCACTTCCAGAATTTCCGCCTCCGATACCAGCACACTGCGGTCAATGACTCTCTGACATAGGTCGAACGTGATCGATCCCGGTTCAACGCCGCCCGCTGTACTTTCGGAAACCGTCGGCTGCTCGGGGAAGTCGATCACCTCGCCAGCCAGCAAACACTCATACATCACGCGGGAGTTTTCGGGCCAGCAGCCTACTACTTCTGTTGCTGGCGACGCTGACTTTAGATAGGCGCCGATTCCGCCAATCAGCCCGCCGCCCCCAACCGCGACATAGATCGCATCAACCGAGCCAACCTGCTCTACAACCTCTGCAGCAATCGTCCCTTGTCCAGCGATCACGAAGGGGTCGTTGTAGGGAGAGATATAGGTCTTGCCGGAGTCTGCAGCAGCGGCTCGGGCTGCAAGTTCGGCCTCCAGAGGATTGTCTCCGGTTTGGCGAATTCGGGCGCCACAATCTTGGATGAGGCGCAATCTCTTCCTTGACACTTGCGAGCAAACGACAACCTCAGCGTCAATCCCACGATATCGGGCAGCGGTAGCAACGCCCAATGCGTGGTTGCCCGTGGATGAAGTGATGATGCCTCTGGACGCTTCCTCCGGCGAGAGACTCAGGATTTTGTTAGTCGCCCCGCGCAGTTTAAACGAGCCGGTCTTCTGCAAATGTTCCAACTTTAAAAACGTCCGTACGGAATCGACGCGACGATCATCTTCAATCAGCGCGACAGGAGTCCGCTGCGCAACCTGGTAGATTCTGGCGCTGGCTTTGGCGACCTTGGCGAGCCATTCGGAGAACTCACCGTCCATTGTGCTGCTCTTCGATGACCAGGGCTGCACCTTTCGGAAGATAGCTCTTGCGCCGGAACCAATCCTCCATCGAGGCGCGTAGGCGTTCCAAAGGCACGCGCACCCCAATTTCCATCTGGGAGTCACCGGTGGGAATGGTGTCGTCAAAGACCTGGTCGTTCGTGAAATTGCGCATGCTGAAACTGTCCAGCCACTTCAGCGGACAGGTATGGCGCTGCCCTGCTTCCTCATATTCGACCCGTATTTTGCGCGAATACATCTCTTGATTGTGACACGAGAGTCGAATTTTCCGCAGTTAGTTTTGGGCCGGCAGCACGCCCACCGCTTGCACGTCAGGCTGGGAAACTGAGTGACCCTGATGAGGACTCCGTGTGATTTGCTACTCTGTTAGTTTCCATGAGACTGCGGCTTTGGCTGGTCGGGAGCGTTCTTGCCGTTGCTGGGCTCGCCGGGTGCGGTACTCCCGGGGCGCCGCAGTTGCCTTCATTACAGTTGGCGCGTCCGGTCGAGGACTTAACCGCCACGCGAGTCGGCGACCGGGTGGAGCTCGACTGGACCCTGCCCCGCAAGAACACGGACCGCACGCTCGTCAAGCGCATTCCCGAGACCCGTATCTGCCGGCACGAAGGCGTCATGCTCATGAGCGCGTGCGCCGTCGTAGGTGAGGTTCCTACTCCGAAGCCTCAGGGGCAGCCCAAGCCGAAGGGACAGCAACAGCCAGAGGCAGTCCGTATGCATTACGTAGACATTCTGCCGGCCCAATTAGGGCTGCAGAATCCCCAGGGGTTCGTTACCTACGCCGTCGAGGAGATGAACGCCAAAGGACGCAGTGCCGGACTATCCAATCAGGTGTTCATTCCGGTGGCGCCAACTCTCCCTGCCCCGGAGCAGTTGTCTGCCCAGGTCAGCGGTGAAGGCGTAACCGTAACGTGGGTAGGGCCTGCGCCGCCCGCGGCGCCGCAGGGATTGACCTACCGTTATCAAGTCGAACGCAGGCCGGTTGGCGGTGCTGCCTACATTGTGGTTGGTGACATGGCCCCGACGGCGCGTGGATTTTATCTGGACAAGACATTTGCATGGGAAACGAAGTACGAATACCGCATCACCACGCTGACCCAGGTCCAGTCGAGTGGTATGAGCGCCTCTGTTCCAGGAGATAGCTCAAAGGCGGTCGAGGTCTTTACCCGCGATATCTATCCCCCGGCGCAGCCGGTCGGCCTGCAGGCGGTCTTCTCCAGCATCGGGCAAAAGCCGTTTATCGATCTCACCTGGGCTCCGAATCTGGAGAACGATCTGGCGGGTTATAACGTCTTCCGGCGCTCGGAAGCTGGAACATGGGAGAAGCTGAACCAGCAATTGGTGCAAGTGCCATCCTTCCGTGACGAGAGCGTTAAGCCTGGGAAGAAGTACATCTATTCCGTTTCTGCCGTGGATCTGCGCCGCAATGAGAGCCCGCGTTCCGCTGAGGCCAGTGAAAGCGTGCCTGATAAGTGGTAAGTATTCAACGAGGATATCCATGTCATATTGCCGATTTCAATATCAGAACGCAGCTTGCTACGGGCTGATCGAAGGCGTGGCTGGCGAGGAAACAATCACCCGAACGCTGGCGACCGCTCCATTGTCGTTCGCTGATTTCGAGCACGGGGACAGAACCGGAATATCGCTGAGCGCAGTTCGTCTGCTTGCCCCCGCAGAGCCTTCCAAAATCGTTTGCATAGGCAGGAACTACCGCGAGCATGCGAAGGAATTGCATCACGCAATTCCGACTGAACCGCTGATCTTCCTGAAGCCACCGTCGGCGGTAATCGGCACGGACGCCGAGATTCGGCGCCCGAATGCGCTCTCGCAACGCGTGGACTATGAGGGCGAGCTGGGAGTTGTGATCGGCAAGCGCTGCTATCGGTTGCGCGAGAACGACGACGTAAGGCCATATATTCTGGGCTATACCTGCATCAACGATGTGACCGCGCGCGACTTGCAGGAAAAAGACGGACAGTGGTCGCGTGCTAAAGGTTTCGATACATTCTGTCCTGTCGGGCCGGTTGTTGCAGACGGACTCGATCCGTGGAAAGGGATTGCTGTCCAGACACGAGTCAACGGACAAGTGCGGCAGGATGGGACCACGGCTGATTTCATCTTTCCGCTGGATCTGCTCATTCGATTCATTTCGCAGGTGATGACCCTCGAACCGGGGGACCTGATAGCGACCGGTACTCCGGCCGGTGTCGGCCCGCTGCAGCCCGGCGATAGGGTCGAGGTCAGCGTGGAAGGCGTCGGCACGCTTACAAATTCTGTAGTCAACCTCGCCTAGCGCGCATCGAATTTACTGCGGCCAGTCTTGATATGAATTCAATTCGCCTTTATCCCATCTTTGCTTTCGGCACTGTTGCGGCCCTCATTGGGTATGCTCTGCTCGCCCGCAAGAACAAGAAGCCGGAGGAGGAAATCGAACGCGAGCGGCGAACCCAGCTCACGCGTGGCGGGCGCATCATCGATGGCAACGTGATTGACGTTCTGGAATTGGAAGACGATGAAACCGGCCGCCAGATGATTCTGCTGGTTTACACCTACGACGTTGCGGGAGTAACTTACGAGGCTTCGCAGGATGTGACTCACCTTCGGCAGTTTATTGATCTGTATTCCTGCCGGCTGGGTTTGCCGTCTTCGGTAAGGTACGACCCGCACAATCCCGGAGATTCCATCGTCATCTCGGAAACCTGGTCGGGACTCCGTAAGTCTCCCATTCGAGTGCAGGCCAAGGCGGGTTAACAGCCGAACAGTGTTCCACCATTTCTGCGATACTAGAGGTACCCTCGCACTTGCGAGTCAATCGTCATGGCCATCGCTGCAGATCCAAAATCCGTCAAAGTTAATGTCTCCACCGGCACCGGCATGGAAATCGAGTGGAAGGATGGCCATCACAGTGTCTATAGCTTCCCTTTCCTGCGTGACGCCTGCCCCTGTGCCCTTTGCAACGAGGAGCGCGGGAAGGACGGCCGACAACCGGGCGATCCGCTAAAGCCTATCGCCGGAGCGCTGCCCATGTTCAAGGCAGCGGCGCGGCCAACACAGGTCGAACCGGTAGGCAAATATGCCATTCGCTTCACCTGGAATGACGGCCATCTGCACGGCATCTACTCGTGGGATTTCCTGCGCGAACATTGCCCCTGCGCCGAGTGCAAGGCGCACCGTGCCATGGAAGCCCCAGTGGCCAGCGGCAAACCCAACTGATTGTGAGCATCTCCACGTTGCCGTCGTATCTGAACGACTTGAATCCGCAACAGCGCGAGGCCGTCGAGGCCGTGAACGGGCCAGTGCTCATCCTGGCCGGCGCCGGTAGCGGCAAAACCCGCGTCATCACCTATCGCATCGCGCACCTGATTGACGCTATCGGCGTTCCGCCCGACTCGATTCTGGCGATGACCTTCACCAACAAGGCGGCAGGCGAAATGGCTGGCCGCGTCGAGTCGCTGGTAGGCTCGCGCTCGGTGACCAAGCCGCTCATCTCGACGTTCCATTCCTTCTGCGTGCGTGTCCTGCGCCGCGACATCGAAGCGCTGCAGATCGGCGGAAAAGGTTACCGCAAGGATTTCGTCATCTACGATGAGGCCGACCAGCAGAGCGTGGTGAAGGCCGCCATGCGCCGTCTCGGGATTGACGATAAACAAACTACGCCGCGCAGCGTGCTGGGGCGCATATCGTGGGCCAAGAACCACATGCTCGATCCGCAGGAGGTTTACCTGCAATCGGGCGATCCCAAGACCGAGCGCGTGGCCCACATCTATGAGGTTTATCGTCAGGAGCTGGCGCGATCAAACGCGCTCGACTTCGACGATCTGCTGCTGTTTACGGTGCGCCTGCTGAAAGCCTCGGGCGAGACCCGCGAGCGCTACAACCGCCGCTACCAGTACCTCATGGTGGATGAGTACCAGGACACCAACCGCCCGCAATACGAACTGATGCGCATGCTCGCGGGCAGCGAACACAATGTGTGCGCGGTGGGCGACGAAGACCAGAGCATCTACTCGTGGCGCGGCGCCGACATCCGCAACATTCTGGAGTTCGAGCAGGACTTTCCTGAGGCGCGCATCATCCGGCTGGAACAGAACTACCGCTCCACACAGAACATCCTGCAGGCCGCTTCGTCGGTTGTGTCCCGCAATCTTAAACGCAAGGGCAAGACCCTGTGGACGAGTCGCAGCGGGGGCGCCCAAGTAGGTTATTACGAAGCGCCGGACGGCGAGAACGAAGCGCTGTTTGCCGCTGACATCATCGCCCGCTATTTGAGCCAGGCGCACGCTGAAAACGGAGAGACGCCGCGCGCCGCCGTGCTCTACCGAACGAATTCGCAGTCGCGGTTGTTTGAAGAAGCCATGCGCCGCTACCAGATGAAGTACCACGTCGTAGGAGGTTTCAGCTTCTACGAGCGCGCCGAGATCAAGGACATGATCTCGTATCTCAAGGTCATCCACAATCCCGATGACTCAATCGCTTTGCAGAGAATCATCAACACTCCCACGCGTGGCATCGGCAAGACGACCATGGAAACGCTGGAGCGCATCGCGCTGGAGACTGGGCTTTCACTGTGGAGCTCCATTGAACAGACGATTGAGCGCCAGTTACTTTCCGGCCGTGCCTTAACTGCGCTGAAGAGCTTTAAGGAGCTGATGGACGACGCGCGTGCGATGCACCTGGGCATTTTCCGTGAGAGGGTAGAGGAAACGTGTGCCGCAAACCTTGCATTGCCTAATCAAGCCGATCTGCAGCACGATATCGAGTTTTTGCCGGAACAGTTCGCCGAGCAAGAGGATGCGACAGACTTCACGCCCGAAGCCTTTGCGGGTGGTGCCTCTGGAGAGGATGCAACCCCAGATAAAGAAGAAGAGCGCGTCGACGGTTTTCGTGCGCCCGGCGATCCCGCTTCCACCGCCGAGCTGCTGAAGTTTCTGTTCGACCGCACCGGCTACATCAAGCAGCTCGACCAGGAAGATACCCCTGAGGCACTGGCCCGCATCGAGAACCTGCACGAACTGGTGAACGCGACGATGGACTCGCGCGACCGCGGCGAGACGCTGAATGAGTTCCTCGACCACGCTGCGCTGGTGAGCGAAGCGGATGATTACGACGAGACCTCGCGCATCACGTTGATGACACTGCACGCGGCCAAAGGCCTCGAATTTCCCCTCGTGTTTTTGGTCGGGCTGGAAGAGGGGCTGTTTCCTCATTCGCGCACATTGCTTGCACCCGACGACATCGAGGAAGAGCGGCGACTGTGCTACGTAGGGATGACGCGCGCGATGGATAAACTGATTTTGACCCGCGCGCGCTATCGCCGCCGCTATGCCACCAACATGCCGGAGTCCAGTGTCCCATCGCGCTTCTTAGAGGAGATCCCAAATGATCTGCTGCAGGACCTGGGTTCGCCCCGCCGTCCGGCCTACACGCAGCGCGACGATTTTGGGAGCAGCCGCCATTATTCGTACGAGGACGAGGACCAGCGCCCGCAATACGGGCGCAGCCGAACGCAGCGCAGCTCCTACAGTGGGCCGACGTATAACTCCATTGACAACATCGCGGAGTTTTTCGCCTCGCGCGGAAAGAAATTCTCGCGGCCGAAAATCGAGGCCCCGGCGCCCACGGGCGGCACTGGATTTCGCGCCGGGCAGCGTGTACGTCATCCCAGATACGGGGAAGGAACGGTGTACAAACGCGAGGGCGATGGGGCTGATGCGAAAATTCTTGTACAATTTCCCAAGTTCGGCTTAAAGAAGCTGGTCGAAAAATACGCCCAGTTGGAAAAGGCGTAACCTGTCCATAAGAGGAAAGCAGAATTCATGGCGAATACGACGATGATCACCGACAAATTGGAACGAAAGAAAGTAAAGCGCGCAGCGCGCAAGAAGGCCGCTCCGAAGGCGCCCCGCACTTACGCCCGGGGCTCGCAGAAGCGCAAGGTCAAGAAGATGGCGCGCGGGCAGTCCAAGCGTTAGCCGCAACCGCAACGAGTCCCTAAGGCTCCAGTCCCTTCCTAAGGGCTGGGGCCTTATTGTTTCACCGGGTCTGTCCCATTCAAGTGCTGCGTACTGGCAGCGGCCGCGTTTTGGGTCTGCTCATCGAGATTGACCAGTTGCGAGCCGGGGGGCTGCTGCAGCGCGAACTGATCGTCTCGGAGAGGTTCGTTGATGATCAACTTCTCCACCGTCAGCCGGATTGTGTACTCTTCCTGCGGGCGCTCGATTTCAATCACATAAGGGAAGCTGACTCCATTGACGTCTTTATAGACCTGGTAGGTCGCCTGGGTAACGACCTCACCTTTAGGATTGAAAATGATCTGACGATGGGGCGTAAGCTTCACGCGCTCGAATATGATCTTGCGGGCAATGTACCAGTCATTGCCGGCGCGCTGGATGATATTGATGACATAATCCGGCTGTTCAGCCGGCTTCTTGATCTTAAGGTCCACGACCGTTTCCGTATCGTTTTCCAGCACTGCAATCTCATCGTTGCCACCAATTTGCGGTAGAAGCAGCGCGTTGTAAATTACCTGCGGGCGGAGGTTTTCCAGCGGATTGCTGGAAGGGTGGGCCACTTCGGCGCTGCCAACATAGAATTTGCTCTTCGCCGGAATCGACAGCTTGAAGCGGTTACCGTCGCTCACCATGTCGAAGGCCGTGTTGCGCACCAGCGGAAAAAGCCCGATCATGCGCAACATGTCCGGCTTGCGCACCAGGATGTAGCCGCGGATCTCCTGATAGTCGGTAACCTTGCCCTTTTTCTCTCCACCTACTGAGGTGTCAATGTTGACCGTGGCGTTCAGTGTCTTTAAGGCGGTGGCTTCCTTATTGATGCGGTCGATGAGTTCCTGCTTGGTGGCGGTTTGCAACTTGGCCGTGCTGGTGCGGGGCTCGACGACTCTGGTGCGAAACAGGCATCCTGTCTCTCCGAAGAGAAGCGCCAGTAGGGAAATGGAAATGAGGACGGGTGAACGCTGCATTCTGGGACCAAACAGAACGACGGGCCGGAAGCCCTAGTATATCTGAACCGGCCGTCGGAACTACTGAGAAGCAGCCACCGCCCTGCGGTAGGAAGCTACATTACGGGCGTGTTCTTGTGGACTGCGCGCGAAGCGATGATGCCCGTTGTTGTCGCTGACGAAGTACAAGAAATCGCTGTGGGCGGGATGTAGGGCCGCTTCCAGCGAGGCAATCCCGGGACTGGCTATCGGCCCGGGCGGCAGCCCTGGGTGCTTGTAGGTATTGTACGGCGAATCGAATTGCAGGTCTGATTGGTAAATGGTTCCGCGATATTTTCCGGCCAGCAGTGCTGCATAAATTACAGCGGGATCAGCAGCCAGCAGCATATCCTTTGCCAGCCGGTTGTAATACACACTGGCCACCAGCGGCCGTTCTTGCGGCGCTGCGGTCTCCTTTTCGACGATGGATGCCATGGTGACGATGCGATGCATGTCAGGATTGCCTAGCAACCCTATCCGCTGTGCTTCCTGCCGGAAACGGCGCACCATGGCAGCCGCGATATCGTGGGGGCTGTCGATGCGCGTGAACTGGTAGGTGTCAGGGAACAGATATCCTTCCAAAGTCTTTGCGTCCGGATCAAGATCGTGGACCAGCACGGTGTCTTCCCTGGCGACGGCCAGGAAGTCGGCCGCCGGGCCTAGTCCCGCCTGCTCGACGGCAGCAGCGATGTCGAAGATGTTGTATCCCTCCGGGACCACCACAGTGCGGGCGTAAACATCCCCGCGGACCAGCCGACGCCATACGTCTAATGCGCTTGCAGGTTCGTCGAACTTGTATTCACCGGCTTTCAGTGTCTTCACGCCCTCGGCGTATTGCAGCATGAGAAATGCTGTCGAACTGCGGATAATGCCTTCACGTTGCAGCTCGGCGGCAATGTGGCGCGTGCTCCAGCCGGGCCGCAGCAGAACAAAGGTGGTCTGCGCGGGCGCTACCTGAAGCAGAGCCGCCCAAGTGAACCAGAGCGCAAATGCGAGTATTAGCGCGACAACGAATTGGAAAAAGGTTCGCACCGGATATAGCAGTTTAGATGAGCCGGGCTTCCCTCACGCTGCCGGTGGACCGAAGAGAAGTGCGCCGTCAGGGAGACTCCTGTTGTGCTATGTGGGCAGAAACCAGCTCGGCGGCCTGTTTGACGATCGTCGGGTCGTCACCGAAGCCTTCAAGCCAAAGCACATCGGGCTCGCGGCGAAACCACGTCATCTGCCGCTTGGCATAGTTGCGATGACCTTGTTGTGCCGCTGTGATCGCCTGCTCGCGCGTGATTTCCCCGCGAAGAAACAGCATCGCCTGTTTGTAGCCGAGGGCATTGAGTGGCGCGATAGCTTGAAACCTGTCGAGTAGCGATTTCGTTTCCTC
>Ga0209656_10002815_pt1 | contig 11280 bp, 10 predicted proteins | sample BogFormECP12_OM2_FD_188239 | JGI IMG/M metagenome (GOLD analysis project Ga0209656, IMG submission 188239) | Bog forest soil microbial communities from Calvert Island, British Columbia, Canada - ECP12_OM2 (SPAdes) (version 2) | ecosystem: Environmental > Aquatic > Freshwater > Wetlands > Bog ... | reverse complement strand
ACCTTCACTGATGGCCGCGCGGGCGAGTCGCCTGCGCGCACCGTGGTCCTCGGCCAGCAGGAGCGCCCGGCCGTGGCCCTCGCTCAGTGCCTCGGTCGCCAGCAGCTCGATCACCTCGTCGGGCAGCTCGAGCAGGCGCATCAGGTTGCTCACGGCGGCCCGGCTTCGACCCACGCGCAGCGCCACCTGCTCGCGCGTCAGGTCGAGCTCCTCGACCAGGGCGGCGCAGGCGCGCGCCTCCTCGATCGGGTTGAGGTCCTCGCGTGCCATGTTCTCGATCAGCGCAAGCTCCAGCGTTTCGGCATCGTCGCGCGGTCGCACGAGCGCCGGGATGGCCTGCAGACCGGCGATCTGCGCCGCCCTCCAGCGGCGCTCGCCGGCGATCAGCTCGTATGTCCCGCCGGCCCTTGGGCGCACGAGGACGGGTTGCAGCAGGCCGCGCTCCCCCAGCGAGCCGGCGAGCGCCGTCAGCGCTCCCTGATCGAACCGGCGGCGGGGCTGCTTGGGATTGGGCGAGATCAGCTCCACGGGGAGCTCGCGCAGCTCCTCCCCACCTGCATCGGTGCCCTCGGCCGAGGCCGACAGGATCGCCTCGAGACCCCGGCCCATGCCGGGTTTCGGCCTAGCCACGCGCCGCGACCTCCTTCGCCAACTCGAAGTACGCCTCCGCACCGGCGCTGTGGGGATCGTGGTGGGTCACCGGGAGCCCGTAGCTCGGCGCCTCGCCCACCCTCACGTTGCGGGGGATCACGGTGTCGAAGACGAGATCGGGGAAGTGCTCCCTGACCTCCCTCTCGACATCGCGTCCGAGTCGCGTTCGACTGTCGTGCATCGTCAGGAGCATCCCCGCCACCGTCAGCCGCGGGTTCAGCTCTCGCTGCAGCAGCGCCAGCGTCTCGAGCAGTCCCGCGAGGCCCTCGAGGGCAAAATACTCCGTCTGCACGGGCACGATCACCCGATCGGCGGCGACCAGGGCGCTCACCGTCAGCGGCCCGAGCGAGGGTGGACAGTCGAGCAGCACGTACTCGAAGCGGTCCCTGAGCGGCTCCAGGCACTCGCGCAGCCGGTACTCGGACCCCTCGATTCGCGGAAGCTCGACGTTCGCGGCCGCCAACCCGGGTCCGGCGGGCAGCACCTGCAGGCCGGGGACCGATGATCCCGTCAACGCCTGCTCCGCCGCGGCCTCGCCCGCCAGGACCTCGTAGAGACCCGGCGAGTGGCCGCGTGCGATTCCCAACCCGACGGTCGCGTTCGCCTGCGGATCGACGTCCACCAGCAGGGTCTCGTACCCGGCCTCCGCGATGCACGCGGCGACGTTGACCGCCGTGGTTGTCTTGCCCACCCCGCCCTTCTGGTTGGCTATCGCGTACACCGTTCCCACGCCCTGCAAGCTAGCGCACGCTCCGACGGCCTCGCCCGCGCTCCGCGCGAGCTCAATTCAGCCGACCGGGCGCCCCAGTGGCCGCTTGCGGGCAACCCCGGCCCTTCGCGGGAAGCGATCAGGCGTGTTGCGCACCTTCTCGTACACGTGCAGATGGCGGTCCCGGGCTCCCGCGAACGGCTCAACCCGGCGGATCTCCGACCGCTCCAAGCCGAGCTCCGCGGCGGCCTGCAGGGCCGCCTGCTCATCGTCTGGCGCCCGCCTGCCCCGCCAGTCCACGAGGGCGCCTCCCAGACGCAGCAGCGGTGCCGCGTACTCGAGGACCACCGACTGTGGCGCGAGGGCGCGCGCCACCACAACGTCGCTGCCGCCGAGCCCCTCACGCCAGTCCTCGACCCTCACGCATGCCACGCTCGCGTTCTGTATGAGCGCGAGCGGGAGGACCTCGCGCAGGTATGCACACTTCTTGGCCTGACTCTCCACCAACCACACGTGTGCATCGAGCGCCACTGCCAGCGCCAGCCCGGGGAAGCCGGCGCCGGCGCCCAGGTCGGCGATCGTCCCGGCGGAGCGGACGAGCTCGAGCTCCAACGCCACCAGCGAGTCGGCCAGGTGCACCTCCACCGCCCGCTCGGGTGTGCGCACGCTCGTCGGCGCGCGCTCGTCCCCCGCCAGCACGACGAGCAGCGCCCGCAGCTGCTCGCGCTGCGGGGCCGCCAGCCCGTACCTCGCCGCCAGCCCGTCCAGGGCCGCCTGTGCGCGGCGATCCGGGGAGCTCAGCGCATCCCCGGCCGGGGCGGCAGGGGGCGAGCAGGTTTCACGTGAAACACCTCTGGGGAGCTCAGGCAAGCGGCGATACGACCAGATAGCGCTCGGGCTCCGCGCCCTCGCTGTGCGTCTCCACATCTCCGCGCTCACGCAGGTGCTCATGGATGACCCTCCGCTCCCACGGGGGCATCGGGTCCAGCTCCACGGGTCCTCCCGACTCGAGCGCCTCCTGCGCCGCGTCGTCGGCATCGTCCTTCAGCACCTGAGCGCGGCGCTCGCGATAACCGTCGGCGTCGATTACGACGCGCACGGCGGACGGGCCGTCCGGGAACACGATCCGCTGCGCGAGGTGCTGCACTGCGTCGATCGTCTGTCCGTGCCTGCCTATGAACAGCCCGAGGTCCTCCCCGTTGATACGACCCGTCAGCACGCCATCGCGCTCGTCCACCTCCACCTCGCCGTCGAGCCGAAGCCCCTCGACGATCTCCTCGAGCAGGTCTTCGAGCGCCTCGGCGGGCTCGAGATCTTCAACGTCCTCGACCTGCTCCTCGCCGGGGAGGTCCTCCGGCTCGTCGCTCATCGCCGTCTCCCGGAACGTTTCTTCTTCTTGCGCGGAGGGGGCGGCGGGGTCGCGCCCGCGGGCGCCGAGCCACCGCCACCGGCGACCCCCGCGCCCGCCAGCGCCGGCTTCAGCGCCCGATCCGGCTTTCCGTTGGAGGAGCTCTTGGTCACGTCCGGCTTCACCGGTGGGGGCATTCGTCGGCGTATGAAGTACTGCTGGCCGACCGTCCACAGGTTCGTCGTGATCCAGTAGACGAGCAGCCCGGCCGGATACCTGTAGAGGATCACGACGAACACGAGCGGCAGTAGGAGCAGCAGCCGGCGCTGGTTCGGGTCGGCCGTGGCGGTCGCCACCAGGGTGGAGGCGACCTGCGAGCCCACGTACAGGATGATCAGAATGATGAGCGCCGCGCCCGTGGCCTTGTAGGTGATGTCGGGGATGAACAGGAACTTGGCCGAGCCGGGGGCAACGACGTTGCAGCCGACTTCTGCGAGGCCCTTCACGGTGTGCCCCGCGACCGTCACGGTGTGCCCCGCGACCGTCGTCGTGTGCGCCGGGACGTGGACCGGCTTCTGCGGGATCTGGCCGTTCGTGAGGATCGGCCTGCCCAGTTCCTTCGTGTAGAACTGCTTCATCTGTTTCCCGCAGATGTCGAGCTTGAGGTCGGTGCGCAGCATGTAGAAGAGCGAGATGAACACGGGCAGCTGCAGCAGCAGGGGCAGGCAGGAGGCGAGCGGGTTGATTTTGTTCTCCCGGTAGAAGTTCATGATCTCCTGCTGCTGGCGCTGCTTGTCGTCCTTGTACTTCTCTTTCAGCGCGTTTATCTCAGGGGCCATCCGCTGCATCTCCTGCATGGACTTCAGCTGCCTGAACGTCAGCGGCACGAGGATCGCCCGGATGAGGACGGTCAACAGCACGATCGCGAGCCCCCAGCTGGTCAGCGGAATGTGTTCGTGAATGCCGACCAGGATCGATTCGAACAGGCTGATCAGCGGCGAGAACGCATCCTGTATGACGTTGGCGATGATTAGCATGCGATCTTGGGATCTCGGCGTTCGTGTCGGGCGGTTGGTGGCTGGGGCGTGGTCAGCTCTCGGGACCGGGCGGCCGCCCACCCGGATGTCGGCTCAGACGCCGGTATGGGGTCCGATCCTGAACACACGCTGGGCTGACACCGGATCGTACCCGCCATAGCTCCACGGATTGCACCTCAGCAGGCGCCAGCCGGCCAGGACGAGGCCCCTAAGTATGCCGTACTCACGGATGGCCTCCACGGCATAACGCGAGCAGGTGGGCTCGTACTTGCAGCGCCTCGGAAGCAGCGGCGAGATCGCACGCCGGTAGACGATTATCGGGGCGATGGCGACGTTGCGGGCCATTCGTGAGGCGCGCCCGGGCGCTGGAGTCCCCGGCGACTCTGACGACGGACCCGTCGAGCTCACGGACCGTCAGCTCCGCTGCCGGCCGTCGAGCCCGCGCGAATCCCGGCCTTTGAGATCAGCTCCCCGAGCGCCTCCTCGACACCCCCCAGACCCTCGCGCTCGGCCAACTCACCCGCCGCAGGGCGGGCGACGAGGACCAGGTCCTGGCCCGGCGCCAGCTCGGCCTCGACATGCGCGAAGGCCTCGCGCAGCAGCCGCTTGACCCGGTTGCGCTCCACCGCTCCCCCGACCTTTCGCGACACCGACAGTCCCAGCCGCGGTCCCTCGGTGGAGGGATTGGGAAAGGCGTAGAGCACAAAGTGGCGGTTGGCGGTCGAGCGCCCCTGTCGGTACACCCGCTCGAACTCGACGCTGCGCGAGAGCCGTCCGCGAGTGGAGTGCCGCGGGTTCATCGCGCGTGAGCCACCATCAAGCCGACAGGCGCCTGCGTCCCTTGCCCCGTCGGCGCTTCAGCGTGAGTCGTCCCGCGCGCGATCGCATGCGGGCACGGAACCCGTGCGCACGGGCGCGCTTGCGCTTCTTTGGCTGATAGGTGCGCTTCATAATCTCTTTTCCACGCCGACCGGCCGTTCCCTTCGGGCGAGCAGAATTCGCCCGCGACCCGACGAGTTCGCCGCCCAGTATACGACCAGCGAGTCCCTTCTGAAATTTTCCCGCCAATTGCGGCGAGTGCCCGCCGAGCGCTCGAGACCCTCGGTTATAGTCGCCTGACCGGGCTCCCAGCGAGCCCCCTTTCGATAGCAGAAGCCCACCACTTCCCCGGGGAGAAGCCGATCAACGCTGCCGTGAGCGTCGAGCTCGAGCACATATGGACACGGGTGCAGGCAGAGCTCGCATGCGCCGTCGACGAGCCCACGTACCGCATCTGGCTCGAGCCGTTGCGGGTCCGCTCCTTCGCTGACGAGCGGCTGCAGATCGAGGCGCCCGCGAACGCGCGCGGATGGATCCGCGATCGCTTCGGTGGAGTTCTGCGTGACAGCGCCCGACTCGTCCTCGGACCGGGCGTCGTGGTCGAGCTGGTCGCTGGAACGTCTTCATCGGTCGGCCCAGGCTTGCAGGCGAGCACCACCGGCGAGCCCGCCCAGCGGGGCCCGGAAGCATCAGGCGAAGCGTGGCGGCGACCGCATCGCGCAGGCCCCGCCGGGGCTGCTCAGGCGCCCTTGGGCCCGGACCCCGGTTCGCACGGCGGGCCGTTGGGCAACCCCAAGCTCACCTTCGAGCAGTTCGTCATCGGCGACTGCAACAGGCTCGCGCACGCGGCGGCGCTGACGGTGGCCGAGATGCCCGCGCAGGCCTACAACCCGCTCTTCATCTGCGGTCCGCCCGGGGTCGGGAAGACGCACCTGCTGAGCTCGATCGCAATGCTCCTGCTCGCCCACAACCCGGGCCTCACCGTCAGGTACACGAACGGCGAGGCCTTCACCAACGAGTTCCTGGGCGCGCTCGGCGGTGGCCGGACCGAGTCCTTCAAGGCGCGCTTTCGCCACGTGGACATCCTGCTCCTCGACGACGTGCAGTTCCTCGAGCGGAAGACCAGGACCGAGGAGGAGTTCTTTCACACCTTCAACGCCCTCCACGACGGTGGCCGCCAGATTGTTCTCACCTCCGATCGCCCGCCGCAGGACCTGCAGGCCCTCGAAGACCGGCTGCGCGAGCGCTTTGCCGCCGGACTGGTCGCCGACGTCGGACCACCCGACCACGGAACCCGGCTTGCGATCCTGCGCAAGCGAGCGCAGCACGACGGCATCGACGTCGCTGAGGACGAGGCGCTGGAGGTGATCGCCGCGCGCGTGCGCAACGATGTACGGGCGCTGGAGGGAGCCCTGATCCGCGTCGTCGCCTTCAGCTCGCTGACCGGGCGTCCCTTGACGGCGGCGCTCGCGCAGGAGGTCCTCGATCGCCTCTACCCCAACCCCACGCCTACGGACACATCCGCCGCCAGCTCCGTGGCCCAGATACAAGCTCGCACCTGCGAGCACTTCGGACTCACACAGGAGCAGCTGCTCTCCTCCTCCCGCACCGCCCGTATAGCCTGGCCGCGGCAGGTCGCGATGTACCTTTCGCGTGAGCTCACAGGCGAATCGCTTCCTGCGATCGCACGGCAGTTCGGCGGGCGCGACCACACGACGGTTCTGCATGCGTGGCGGCGTACGAGCGCCCGGATCACAGCGGACGACGACGCCCGCAGGGCTGTGGATCATCTGCGCCGCGCATTGGAGAGCACCGGCTCCTGATCCTTCCGGCCACGGCCGACCGCTTCGCCTGAGAGACTTTCCAAAAACCCCTCACAGCATCGTCCACAAGGTCCGCCCGCCATTCACCCGCGCTGAAGCCGATATGCACATCCCCACAGCCCCTACTCCCTTCTATCCCTCCCTCATGGTGCGATCGTGAAGCTGTCCCTGTCGGCGGCCGAGCTGTTGACGCAGCTACAGACCGTCACGCGAGTTGCCTCTTCGCGCAGCGCAGTGCAGGCGCTCTCCGGCGTGATGATCTCGGCACCCGGCGACTCCTCGGCGGAGCTGCTCGCGACCGATATGGAGATCGGGCTGCGGGTTCCAGTGCTCGCCGAGACGCAGAGCACCGGCTCGGCCGTCCTGCCCGCGAGACTGCTGCTGGACGTCGCCCGTGCGCTACCGGCCGAGCAGCTGACGATGGAGTTCCGGAGCACCGAGCAGGACGTCGAGTTGATCTGTGGCCCGGCGACCTTTCACCTGCGCACCCTGCGCTCCGAGGACTTCCCGACGCTGCCCGCGCCCACGCCGGAGACTCGTATCGCGCTTCCCGCCGAGGCCTTCGTGCAGACCGTCGCACGCGTCGCACGGTCGGCATCACGCGACGAGACGCGTCCCGTGCTGACCGGAATCCTGATGTCGGCCTCCGGACGCGAGCTGCGGATGGTGGCAACCGATTCCTACCGGTTGAGCGTGAAGGAGACCGCCCTGGAGGAGCCGCTTGAGGGAAGTCTCGAGGCAAATGTTCCCGCCCGCGCGCTGGCGGAGCTCATGCGCATCGCCCAGTTGGCCCAGGGCGACACGCTGGCCGTGAGCGTGGGGCAGAGCCAGGTGGTGTTCGAGCTCGGGGATGTGGTGCTGTCCTCGCGCCTGATCGACGGTCAGTTCCCGAACTACCGTCAGCTGCTTCCGGAGTCCGTGGAGCACGAGCTGCGCCTGTCGACACGCGAGCTCACGGATGTGGTGAGGCGTATCAGCCTGCTCGCTCAGAAGAACGTGCCGCTTCGCCTCAGCTTCAGCGAGGGGACGTTGACGATCTCGGCGCAGACGCCCGACATCGGTGGGGCGAGTGAGGCGATCCCGGTTCCCTTCCACGGCGAGGCCTTCGAGATCGGCTTCAATCCGGAGTTCCTGCGCGACGGCCTCGAGAGCGTTGAATCCGAGGAGCTGACGCTCAAGTTGATCAGCCCGCTGCGTCCGGGCCTGATCGAATCGCCGGACTCGGGCGACTTCGTATACCTCATCATGCCGATTCGCCTCAACGTGTAGCGTCCGAGGACCGCTGAACATGCGCGTCGTCAGCGTGCAGATGCGCGATTTTCGAAGCTATGCGAGGGCCGAGGCTGCGCTCGGAGAGGGGCTGACCGTGGTGCACGGGCCGAACGGCGAGGGCAAGTCGAACCTGCTCGAGGCGATCTACTTCGGGTGCACCGCACGCTCACCGCGTGCGCGCAACGAGCGCGAGCTGGTGCGCTTCGGCGCACAGACGACGCGCGTGGTGATCCAGCTCGACGACGGCCATCGCCCGCACGAGCTGAGCGTGGGCTACGGGACGGTTCCCGGGTCTGCGCGCCCGGTCAAGCGCATGAGCTGCGACGGTGCGACGGTGGAGAGGCCGCTCGAGCTTGACGAGAGGCCTCTGGTGAGCGTCTTCCTGCCCGATCGGCTCGAGCTCCTGAAGGGGTCCCCGGGTCTGCGCCGAGCGCACCTGGATCAGGTCGTCGCGGCCGTGTGGCCGGTTCGTGCGGACGTCCGGCGCGAGTACTCACGCGTGCTCGCCCAGCGCAACGCCCTGCTCTCACGGATCCGTCGCGGCCAGGCATCGCACAGCGCCCTGTCCGCGTGGGACCGTGAGCTCGCGAGCAGGGCCGTGACGCTGCGCAGGCACCGCACCGCAGCGGTTGCGCTCCTGTCCGAGCCGTTTGCCGAACGCGCGGCGCGACTCGGGTGCAACGGCCACGCGGCGCTCGACTACCGGCCGCGCTCCGCGGCCGAGGATGAGGGCGAGTTCCTGTCCGAGCTGCAGTCGCGCCTGCCGCGCGATCTCGAACGCGGTTTCTCGAGCTTCGGCCCGCACCGCGACGAGCTGGCGATCGTGCGCGACGGACGCGAGCTGCGCCTTTACGGCTCTCAGGGCGAGCAGCGCCTGGCGCTGCTCGCCCTGTTGCTCGCCGAGCGTGCCGTGTTGGCCCGTGAGCGCGGGCGTACGCCGCTGATGCTTCTCGACGACGTGATGAGCGAGCTCGACTCCGAGCGCCGCGAGCTGCTCGCCCGCGAGCTCTCGAGCGGGGGCCAGAGCGTGATCGCCACGACGGATCTCGCGCACGTGCCCGGCGCCGGCGCTGCGTCCGTCGCGCGTCTGCGCGTCAGCGCCGGCTCGATCCTTAGCGAGGTGCTCGCCGCGTGAAGAGGCCAGCCCCGCGGTCGCTGTCCGTCGCCCTGGAGGGGATGCTCGGGGCGCTCGCGCCGGCGACGACGCTCGCCCGCGTACAGGAGGTGTGGGAGCGCGCGGCCGGTCCCGCGATCGCGGCCGCCGCGCGTCCTACGGCCGAGCGCGACGGTGCTCTCACGGTGACCTGCGCGGCCGCCGTGTGGGCACAGGAGCTCGACCTGATGGCCGGTGAGCTCATCCCCCGCCTGAACGCCGAGCTCGGCACCGAGGCGATCACGCAGCTGCGCTGCCGCACCGGCAACTGACCGGCGCCGTCCGGGCTGTGACGCCGTTAGGCCGTGAGACCTGAGCGCGCCCATTTTCGCCCGTATTTGCAGGGATTTAGCGGCGTAGAGGGGGCCCGACTAGCGGTGTCACCTGCTATTGTTCAGGACATATTTCATTCGCCCCGGCCGTGGCCTTCGCGCCCCGGAATCCGGGGCGTTCTCACGTCATCGGAGGGCCATTGGCCAAGGGCAGCAACAGTTCTGAAAAGGACGCCGGCAAGGGCGGCGTCAACGACCCGTCGATGACGGGTGCGCCCTCTAGCTACGACGCACAGGACATCACCGTCCTCGAGGGCTTGGAGGCTGTTCGCAAGCGTCCAGGGATGTACATCGGCTCGACCGGCGTCATGGGGCTTCACCATCTGGTGTACGAGGTAGTCGACAACTCCGTCGACGAGGCGCTGGCGGGCTTCTGCACCGAGGTGTCCGTCACGATCCACCCCGACAACTCGGTCACGGTGTCCGACAACGGCCGCGGGATCCCCGTCGCGACCATGAAGAAGGAGGGCCGCCCCGCGGTGGAGGTCGTGCTCACCGTCCTCCACTCCGGTGGCAAGTTCGGTGACGGCGGCGGCTACAAGGTCTCCGGCGGGCTGCACGGCGTCGGCGTCTCGGTCGTCAACGCCCTCTCGGAGCGTCTGCTCGTGGAGATCCGTCGCGACGGCCACGTGTTCTCGCAGGAGTACTCGCGCGGGGCCCCCCAGAGCGAGCTCGTCAAGGGAGAGAAGCTGCCGGCCAAGGCCCCTACGGGAACGACGGTCACGTTCCTGCCCGACGCCGACATCTTCGAGACGCTGGCGCTGGACTTCTACACGCTCGTGGAGCGCCTGCGCGAGACCGCATTCCTCACGCGGGGCCTCGAGATCTCGCTCGTCGACGAGCGAGGCGAGGGGCACTCCGCGAGGTTCCGCTACGAGGGTGGCATCGAGGACTTCGTCGGGTATCTGAACGAGAACAAGGACACTGTCCACCGCAAGGTCGTCTTCTTCGCCGGCGAGAGCGACGAGGGCGCCGCGGAGGTCGCGATGCAGTGGAACGCCTCCTACCAGGAGTCGATCCACTCGTTCGCCAACAACATCAACACGCGCGAGGGCGGCTCGCACCTGAGCGGCTTCCGCTCGGCGCTCACGCGCACGCTGAACAAGTACGCGCGTGACCACGCGCTGCTGAAGGAGAAAGAGGACAACCTGTCGGGCGAGGACGTGCGCGAGGGGCTCACGGCCGTGATCTCGGTCAAGCTTCGCGACCCGCAGTTCGAGGGTCAGACCAAGACCAAGCTCGGCAACCCCGGCATGGCGGGCTTCGTCGAGTCGATCGTCAACACGGGCCTCGGCGAGTTCCTGGAGGAGAACCCCAGCGAGGCCCGGGCCGTGATCATGAAGTCCGTCCAGGCCCAGCGGGCCCGTGAGGCGGCGCGCAAGGCCCGCGACCTGACCAGGCGCAAGTCGGCGCTCGAGAACTCGACGCTGCCGGGCAAGCTCGCCGACTGCTCGGTGAAGGACCCGGCGCTCGCGGAGCTGTTCGTCGTCGAGGGCGACTCGGCCGGCGGCTCGGCCAAGCAGGGGCGCGACCGCAACACCCAGGCGGTGCTGCCGCTGCGCGGCAAGATCCTGAACGTCGAGAAGTCGCGCATCGACAAGGTCCTCCAGAACGCCGAGATCCAGGCGCTGATCACCGCCATCGGCACGGGCGTGCGCGACGAGTTCAACATCGAGAACGCCCGCTATCACAAGGTCGTGCTGATGACCGACGCCGACGTGGACGGAGCGCACATCCGCACGCTCGTCCTCACCCTGCTGTTCCGGGAGATGCAGGAGCTGATCGAGGCCGGCTACGTGTACATCGCCAAGCCGCCCCTCTACAAGCTCAAGCAGGGCTCGCGCGAGCGCTACATCGAAAAGGACTCCGAGCTCGAGGACATCCTGCTGTCGGACAAGTGGGAGAAGATCGAGGTGTTCGATCGGCACGGCACCCAGTTCAAGCTCACCGAGGCCCGCTGGCAGCGGTTCTCGCGACTGCTCAAGCAGTACGAGGGCTGGTCGTCCTCGCTGCGCGCCGTCCACGGTCACGACGTGGTCCAGTTCCTGGAGGAGTCCTCACTGCTCGGCGAGCAGGTCATGAGCGCCGAGGCCGCGATCGAGCTGCTTACCCGCGCCGGCCTCGAGGGCGAGACGC
>Ga0209656_10002814_pt1 | contig 11280 bp, 8 predicted proteins | sample BogFormECP12_OM2_FD_188239 | JGI IMG/M metagenome (GOLD analysis project Ga0209656, IMG submission 188239) | Bog forest soil microbial communities from Calvert Island, British Columbia, Canada - ECP12_OM2 (SPAdes) (version 2) | ecosystem: Environmental > Aquatic > Freshwater > Wetlands > Bog ... | reverse complement strand
GGGTCGTGATCGTCCTCATGGTGGCGGCGGCCGGCCTCTACCTGTGGCACCTCGACAGCCAGATCCACCGGGTGGCCATCAAGCGCCTGCACGCCACGCCCACCCGCGGCGTCGACAAGGGGACGCAGAACATCCTCATGGTCGGGAACACGTCACGCTGCGCCCTCAAGCAGCAGAGCACGTCGTTCGGCCTGTGCTCGGAGGGGGTGACCGGGGTCAACAGCGACGTGGTGATGATCCTGCACCTCGACCCGGCCAACCACACCGTGTCGGTGATCTCGATCCCCCGCGACCTGTTCATCCCGAACGCCCGGACCACCGGCGCCAACAAGATCGACGCCGCCCTGGCGCAGGGCCCGAGCCAACTGGTCGACGCCGTCCAGGACGACTTCGGGATCCCCATCCAGCACTACGTCGAGCTCAACTTCGACAGCTTCGCCGGCGTCGTCGACGCGCTGGGCGGCGTCTCGATGTACTTCCCCGAACCGGTCTACGACCAGAAGACCGGGCTCAACATCGCATCGCCGGGATGCGTCCACCTCGACGGTTTCCAGGCCCTGGCCCTGGTCCGGGCGCGCGAGCTGCAGTACAAGCCGCCCTCGGTGACGACCAGCGACCCCACCTACTGGCCGTACGACCCCCAGAGCGACCTCAGCCGGATCCGGCGGGACCACGAGTTCCTCCGTGTCCTCGCCTCTGCGGTGTCGGCCAAGGGGCTCGGCGACCCGTTCACCGACCGCTCGCTGCTGGCCGCGGTGGCGCCCCAGCTCCAGGTCGACTCGAGCTTCTCGATCGGGAGCATGCTGAGCCTGGTCCTCACCTTCCACGGGGTGAGCATCTACTCGGCCCCCCAGCTCACCCTGCCGGTCTCGGTCGACGGCTCGTTGCACTACTACTACCAGGGCTACGACTACGGGAACATCGAGTTCCCGGCCGAGCCGCTCGACTCCCAGGTGATCGACCAGGCCCTCGGGGTATCGGCGACCACCAACACGATGACCGGCGGCGCGCTGCCCGCCTCGAGGACGGTCACCGTGTCGGTCCTGAACGGCACCGGCGCCGACAACGCGGCCTTCTACACCGCCCAGTCCCTCAAGCAGCTGGGCTTTTCGATCAGCGGGATCGGCGACTCGCCCCCGGTCGGCCAGCCGGCCGAGACGGTCGTCTACTACGCCCACCGCACGGCGGCCGACGAGGCGGCGGCCCAGGCGGTGGCCCGACGGCTCTCGGGGGCGGTCGTCATGGCGGTCGGCCCGACGAGCAACGGTGCCCAGGTCACCGTGGTCACCGGCTCGAATTACCAGGTCGATCCGCCGGCCCCGGCGGCGGCCGGCACCTCGAGCGGACACCCGCACGCCACGACCACCCCGTCCACCACCACCACCTCGTCGCCGGCCGGTGCGGGCACCACGACGACGACCTCCCCGCTCGTGGCCCAGGGGTTCGGCACCCCGACATCGGCGGCGCCGCCGCTGGCGCCGTTCGACCCGAGGTCGTGCACGCCGGCGGGGGGCGAAGGGCCGTAGATCGGGGCCCGCACCGCCCTGGCCGTCGGCCGGCCCACCTACCATGCTCGGGTGGACGGACCGGCGAGCGCCCCCGACGCCGGTGACGACGAGCACGCCGGCGAGGCGGGAAACGGCCCGGGCGACGCCGGCGAGGGCCCTCGGGAGGCCGACCGGGACGCCGCCCCGGCGGTGTCCCTGCTGACCATCGCCCGGGAATGGGGCCGTATCGGGTGCATCGGCTTCGGCGGGCCGCCCGCCCACATCGCCCTCCTGCGCCGGCTCTGCGTCCAGGACCGGCGCTGGATCCCGGCCCAGGAGTTCGAGAACGGCATCTCGGCCACCAACCTGCTCCCCGGCCCGGCGTCGACCCAGCTGGCCATCTACTGCGCCTGGCGCCTGCGCCGCAGCGCCGGCGCGGTGGTCGGTGGGCTGGCGTTCATCGTCCCCGGGCTCTTCCTCATCCTGGCCCTCTCGGCCGTCTTCTTGGCCGGGCACCCGCCGACGTGGATCCGGGGGGCCGCCGAAGGGCTGGGCGCCGCCGTCCCCGCCGTTGCCCTGGCCGCCGCGGTGAGCCTGATCCCCGGGAGCGCCAAGGGGATCGGGCCGCCCGGGCCGCTCCTGGCCGCCCCCCGGGTCCGCTGGGCGCTCTACCTGGTGGTCGGCGGGGCGGCGGCGGCGACGATCGGGCCGTTCCTGGTGGTCGTCCTGATCGCCTGCGGCGTGGCCGAGCTGGTGGCCCGACGAGGCCTGCCGGGCCGCCTCGGCGGCGTGGTCGCCCTCGGGGCCCACGCCGTGGTGACCGGGGGCCTGGCCGCCGTGGCCTGGGTCGCCTTCAAGGTGGGGGCGCTCTCGTTCGGCGGCGGCTTCGTCATCGTCCCGCTGATGCAGGCCGACGCCGTCAACCGCTACCACTGGATGAGCGGCGGGCAGTTCCTGAACGCGGTCGCCCTCGGGCAGATCACCCCGGGCCCGGTGGTCCAGACGGTCTCGGCCGTCGGGTACGCGGCCGGCGGGCTGGGGGCCGCCCTCCTGGCCGCCGTGGTGGCCTTCTCGCCGTCCTTCGTCTTCGTGCTGGTCGGAGGGCCGCACTTCGACCGGCTCCGGCACAACCTCGGCGCCCAGGCCTTCCTGCGCGGCTCGGGTCCGGCCGCCATCGGCGCCATCGCCGGGTCGGCCATCCCACTGGGGCGCGAGCTCTCGCACCTCTGGCAGGTCCCGATCCTCGTGGCCGCCGGCGTGTGGCTCCTGGCCGCCCGCCGCTCGGTGGTGACCGCCCTCCTGGCGGCCGGCGTCATCGGCGTCCTGGCGGCACTGGCGGGGCTGCCGATCGGTCCGTGACGCCGGCCGCCGAGAGGGCGGCCGGTCGGGGCCCCTACGAGGTGCTGGCCCGCAACGCCTGGACGACGGCGGCGGCCATCGCCGTCTCGCCGGCGGCGTTGGGGTGGAACGGCGCCGCGTGCGCGTGGGGGACGAGCGGCTCGATCCAGCGCTGGCCCTCGTCGGCGCACGCGTTGTGGGGGTCGCTGGCGGCGGACAGGTCCACGTAGAGGTCACCGGCCCTCGCCGCCTGGTCGGCCAGCATCTGATTGAGCTCCTGCTCGGTCTGGCGCAGGTAGGGCACGTCGGTGCGGGTGAAGGGGGCCACCGGCCAGCACCCGGCCCCGCCCGGGAGGATCTCGGGGTACCCGGTCACGACGACCCGGGCGAAGGGGGCGGTGGCGCGGACCTCGGCCAGGACGGTCGCCACCCGGGGGGCCACCGCCTGGACCTGAGCGGCCAGCTGGTCGGTCCCACCGGCGTCGTAGTGGGACTTGCACGTCGCGCCGACCCGGGTCGGGCCCCACGGGGTGGCGGCCGCGCAGTTGGCGATGATCCGGGTGAACCCGAGGTCGTCACCGCCCAGCGTGAGGGTGACGAGCGAGGTCGACGGGCTGAGGGCCGAGATCTGGGCCGGGTTGACGCCCATCACCGTCGACTGCGCCTGCTCGACGTCGGCCGTGGTGGCGGCCCCACAGGTGACGTCGCTGAGTGAGAGACCGAGGGCCCGGGCCACCAGGTGCGGGTAGTCGGCCACCGTCCGCAGGCACCCCGCCGGGCCCCCGGCGGTGTGGCCGACGAGAGGGCCCGAGGCATAGGAGTCGCCGATGGCCACGTACCCGCCGCTCTGCGCACCGGCCGGGGCGCCGATGCCGACGGTCGCCGCTGTCGCCAGCGCCACCAGCAGGGCCGTCGCCGGCCACCGGCGGGGGTGACCATTTCGTCGGGGGACGTACATGCCCTCCACGCCTTCTTTCGTCGTGTGCACGCCGGTCGGGGTCCGAGAGCGGTGCCGGCTACCGGCCGCACCACCCGTTTGGACCTTCCACCACCGTTTCGCCAGTCGGGTTCAGAGCCGACCAGAACATTGCGGCTCTGTTACAACCGCAAACAGTACGACATGGAACGAGCGGTCCGGGGGTCGGGTGCCCGACCTGCAGAAACGGTCGAGAAGCGGGGGGAGCCGGGGGGAGCCGGAGCCACCCGACACCCGACCGGCGACGAGCGCCGTGCTGGCGCCCGCTCAGACTTTGGACAGCTGGGCCTCGCGCTGGCGGGTGGTCGAGTGGACCGGGTCCTTGTCGAAGCGGGGCAGGACGTGGGTCCCGAAGGTGGCCACCGCCTCCTCGCAGATCTCGATCGGCATCGACGACGAGAGCATCCCGAAGGCCAGCTGGTCGGCCCGGGCGATCGAGCGCTTCGCCGGCACCGGGGCCGACGAAGCGCTCGATCGCCCGGGCCGCCTCCTCGGGGTCGCCCACGGCGATGAGGCCGTCGGCGATCATCGCGTCGACGCCCTCGGACGGCATGGCCGGGATGATCGCCGGCCACTCGGGGACCGACTTGGGGCGGGGGAACGTGTCGAGGTAGCGGTAGACCAGGCTGAGGTGGTAGTTGCTGTCGGCCTCGTTGAACGCCCGGCGGGCCCGAGCCCCGTCCTCGAGGCAGAGCATCTGGGTCGTGATCATGACGTTGTTGTTGACGTACCCGCCGATGGGCTCGGCGTCCTCGATCATCTCCTTGTACGTGGCGATGAGCGGGGTGAACATCTCGGGGGCCCCGAAGGCGAAGCAGAGCACGCCCACCCCGAGCTTGGCCGCCAGCTCGAAGGTGCTCGGGCTGCCGGCGGCCATCCACAGCGGCGGGTGCGGGTCGGTGTACGGCTTGGGCAGGACGTTGCGCGACGGCATGGTGAAGAACCGGCCGTCGAACGAGTAGTCGGTCTCGCGCCACATGCGGACGATCTCGGGCAGCGTCTCGGCCACCATCTCCCGGGTCAGCTCCTGGTCGTCGATCCCGAAACCCCTCTGCTCGGTGGTCGACGACCCGCGGCCGGTCCCGAACTCGAAGCGCCCCTCGCTCAGGTGGTCGAGCATGGCCACGCGCTCGGCCACCCGGGCCGGGTGGTTGACCGGCGGGGTGATGTTGAAGATCCCCGAGCCGAGATGGATGCGGTCGGTCTTGGCCGCCACGAAGCCGAGGAAGGACTCGCTGGCCGACAGGTGGGAGTAGTCGGTCAAGAAGTGGTGCTCGGAGGACCAGCTGTACTTGAACCCGGCCCGGTCGGCGGCGCAGATGAACGCCACCTCGTCCATGAGCCGGCGGTGCTCGGACGCCTCGCCGTGGATCTCGCGGTAGCTCGGGAGCAGGCTGAGGGCGTTGAAGATGCCGAACTCCATGGATTCGAACGGTACACGGGGCTCCGCTAAATTGCAACGTGTTCCAGAAATAGTCCATCGGCCCAGGTGAGAGAGGTGTGATGTCGTACCCGGCCACCGTGGCCGAGGCGGTCCGGCGGCGCTCGGCCGACGAGCGGACAGGGCTGCGGACGGCGCAGGGGGACCTCACCCACGCCGAGGTGGTCCGACGGGCCGCCGCCCGGGCGGCCTGGGCCGGGTCGATGCGCCGGCCCGGGCCGTTCCACGTCGCCGTCCTCCTCGACAACACCGACGAGTTCGTGTTCTGGCTCCAGGCCTGCGCGCTGGCCGGGGCGGTGCTGGTCGGGGCCAACCCCACGCACCGCGGCGACGAGCTGGTCCGCGACCTCACCCACACCGAGTGCCAGCTCCTCGTGACGAGCACCCGGCACCGAGGACTCCTCGAAGGACGCGACCTCGGCCCGCCCCTCGGGAGGGTCACCGGCGGCAACGAGCGGGTGCTGGTGGTCGACGACCCGGGGGCCGTCGGCGTGCTGGTGGGCTTCGACGGCGCCGCGCCGCCCGAGCCGGGCGTCGGCCCCGAGACACTCGGCTACCTCATCTTCACGTCCGGCACCTCGGGGGCGCCCAAGGCGGTCCGCTGCACCCAGGGCCGCCTGGCCCGCGTCAGCGAGAAGGTGGCCGAGATGTTCTCGATCACCGAGAGGGACACCTGCTATCTCCCGATGCCCCTCTTCCATTCGAACGCCCTCATGGCCGGGTGGGGCCCGGCCCTGGTGGCCGGGGCCACCGCCGCCCTCCCGAGCGAGGGCCGCTTCAGCGCCTCGGGCTTCCTCGAGGACGTGCGACGCTTCGGCGCCACCTACTTCAACTACGTCGGCAAGCCGCTGGCCTACGTCCTGGCCACCCCGCCCCGGCCCGACGACGCCGACAACCCGCTGGTGCGGGGCTTCGGCAACGAGGCGACGCCGAGCGACGTCGAGGCGTTCGCCGCCCGCTTCGCCTGCCCGGTGACCGACGGCTACGGGTCGACCGAGGGCGGGGCGAGCGTGTCGAGGACCCCCGACACGCCGCCCGGCGCCCTCGGGCGGGGCCCCGAGGGCACGGTCGTGCTCGACCCGGCCACCGGGCGACCGTGCCCGCCGGCCCGCTTCGACGCCCAGGGGCGCCTGACCAACGCCGAGGAGGCCATCGGCGAGCTCGTGAGCAAGAGCGGCGGGGCCGGCTTCGAGGGGTACTGGCACAACGACGAGGCCGAGGCGCGGCGCCTTCGCCGCGGGTGGTACTGGACCGGCGACCTGGCCTTCGCCGACGCCGAGGGGTTCATCTACTTCGCCGGGCGGGACCACGAGTGGCTCCGGGTCGACGGCGAGAACTTCGCCGCCGCCCCGGTCGAGCGGATCGTGCTGCGCCACGACGACGTGATGCTGGCCGCCGTCTACGCCGTCCCCGACCCGGTGGTCGGTGACCAGGTCATGGCGTCCGTCCAGCTCCGGCCGGGCGCCGACTTCGACCCGGGCGGCTTCTCCGCCTTCCTCGACCGCCAGGACGACCTGCCGCCGACGTGGGCGCCCCGCCTGGTGCGGGTCTGTGCGGAGCTGCCGGTCACGGCCACGGCCAAGATCATGAAGCGGGCGCTGCGGGCCGAGCGCTGGCACGCCGCCGATCCGGTGTGGTGGCGACCCGAACCCGGGGCCCCGTACCGACGGCTGACCGACGCCGACGTCGCCGCCCTCGACGCGGCGGTGGGCGACCGACCCTGGTGACGGGGACGTCGTGGTCCACCCGCGCCGAACCCCGGCCGCTCACCGTCCGCAGAGCGCCGGAACCCCCTCGCGGAGGCCTCGCCGCCAGGTCCCACCGTTCGGCCACCTGGTCGCGACGAGGTGAGCGGTTGGCGGTAGGTTCGGGACCGTGGGTGACCCCGCCCCGAGCAGCCCGCCGGTCCGACGCGCCGGCGCCGAAGATGCCGGAGCCGTCGGTCAGCTGCTCTACGACTTCAACCGGGAGTTCGGCGAACCGACGCCCGACCCACCGGCGCTGGCCCGACGGGTCGAGGAGCTGCTCGAGGCCGGAGACACGCTCGTCCTCCTCGCCGGGGCCGGACCGGACGGGTTGGCCGTGCTCCGGTTTCGCCTCTCGATTTGGAACGAGGGCCTCGAGTGCTACCTGGCCGAGCTCTACGTGGTTCCCGACCGCCGGGGACGCGGGCTCGGGCGGGCGCTCATGGTCGAGGCGATGGACCAGGCCCGGAGCCGGGGGGCGGACTCCATGGACCTCGGCACGAGCGAAGGCGACGTCGCCGCCCGCGCCCTCTACGAGAGCCTCGGCTTCTCGAATCGAGAAGGTCGACCGGACGGGCCGATCAGCTACTACTACGAGCGGGACCTGCGGTAGGCGGCGTCGCCGCCTACCCGTCGACGGCTGCGCCGTAGACGACGTTGCCCTCCCGATCGACGTCGAAGAGCTCGACGCCCTCGTCGACGTGGGGGCCGTCAGCCCGCAGGGCCACCGCGATCTTGTTCAGCGCATTCCGGGTCACATTGAGCACCACCGCCATCCGCTCCTCGGCCGCTGCCGAGGCGATCAATCGAGGAGCGACCGCGTCGAGGCGCCCGGGTGTCCAGATCATGGCGTCGGTGAAGGCCAGGGCGGCCCGCTGGAGGGGCGTGCACCCGCTCTCCTCGTAGTCGTCGACGGCGCCGAACAGCTCGTCGTCCGCTCCGGCGGCGAGGGCGGCGCGGCTGCGGACCGACATGCACAGCCGGCACTGGTGCTGTCGCGCCCCCCGCAGCCGGACCAGCTCGGTCGTCACCGGGTCCAGCGCCCGGATCCGGGCCACCGCCCGGCTGAACGAGTCGATGGCCCCCCATACCGACGTCTCGCCGGGATCGCTCGGCGCGTCCGGTGGCACGAGCGGCTCCGCCGTGTCGCTCAAGGAGCCCGCAGCGGCCCGCACCCGGGGAAAGAAGTCCATGACGAAGACCATGGCGGCGACGTCGGCGGCCTGGTCACCCACCCACCCGAAGAAGTCGTCCCGCTGCCGGTCGCTCAGCGCGGCGACGTCCACGCTGAACTGGGCGGCAACGTCGAGGACCACATGGTCCCCCTCACCCGGCTCCGCTCCGGAGAGCCACCCGTCGCCGGGGCCGGTGCCCACGCCTCGGGGCGGGACTTCGGGCGGGAGACACAGCTGTTCGGCACAGACCTCGGCCACGCGCTCGGTCAACCGCAGTCGCCCCGACCGCACCGCTCCCTGCCACGTCGCCAACCGGAGCACGTCGAGCGCGCCGAGCGCCTCGGCGACCGAAGGGTCGGAGGCGGGGTCGTCGGAGGTCATCGTGGTCGAGTATGGCAAGGTGCCACGCCGTCTGCTGTCTCGGTTCACGCCCGCCGGGGCTCAGCGGCGCCGAACGGTCCGCCGGCCACGCCCACGGCCCCGGTCTCCGACCCGGTGCCGATCGCCGGTCAGCGGTCGGTGGCCAGGATGAGCGCGCTGGTCGGGACCCCGGTGCCGGCGGTCACGACGACGTGCTCAACCCCGGGAACCTGGTTGACGGCGGTCCCGCGGACGAGGCGCACACCTTCGGCGATGCCGTTCATCCCGTGCAGGTAGGCCTCACCGAGTTGGCCGCCGTGGGTGTTGATCGGGAGGCGACCGCCGATCTCGATGGCGCCGTCGGCGACGAAGTCCTTGGCCTCACCCTCGGCGCAGAACCCGAGCGCCTCGAGCTGCCCGAGGACGTAGGGGGTGAAGTGGTCATAGATGATGGCGGCCTGCATGTCGGCCGGGCGCAAGCCCGACGTGGCCCACAGCTGGCGGGCGGTCACCGCCATTTCGGGCAGCCCAGCCACGTCGTCGCGGTAGTAGCTGGTCATCATGTCCTGCCCGCTCCCCGACCCCTGGGCGGCGGCCACCACCACGGCGGGCGGCTGGGCCAGGTCACGGGCCCGCTCGAGCGACGTGACGACGAGCGCCTGGGCACCGTCGGTCTCCTGGCAGCAGTCGAGCAGGTGGAGGGGCTCGACGATCCACCGGCTGGCCTGGTGGTCCTCGAGGGTGATCGGCCGGTCGTAGAACCAGGCCGCCGGGTTGGTGGCGGCGTGGCGGCGGGCGGCCACCGCCACCCGCCCGAAGTCCTCGCTCGTCGCCCCGTACTGGTAGAGGTAGCGCTGGGCCGCCATGGCCACCCACTGGGCCGGGGTCAGGAGCCCGACCGGCATGTAGAAGGCCAGGTGCGCCGCCTCGGCCGTGGGCAGCGGCGGGCGGCCCTGGACGCCCGTCCCGAAGCGCCGGCCCGAGCGCTCGTTGAAGGCGCGGTAGCAGACCACGACGTCGGCCACCCCGGCCGCCACGGCCAGCGCCGCCTGCTGGATCGTGGCGCACCCGGCCCCCCCGCCGTAGTGGATCCGGCTGAAGAACGTGAGCTCGCCGATCCCGAGCGCCCGGGCGATGTCCACCTCGGGGTTGGTGTCGGCGCTGAACGTGACCATCCCGTCGACGTCGGACGGCTCGAGGCCGCAGTCGCGCAGGGCGGCGTCGACCGCCTCGGCCGCCAGGCGCAGCTCGGAGCGCCCGGAGGCCTTGGAGAACTCGGTGGCCCCGATGCCGGCGATGGCCGCCCGGCCGGCGAAGGTGTGCGCCTCGGTCACGACGGGCGGTCTCCGTCGGCCGCCGGCAGGGCGACCACCACCCGCCCGACGACGTGGTCGCCCAGCGAGTTGGCGCCGCGGATCGCCACCTCGACGCGACCGCGGACCCCGTCGGGCTCGAGGCCCTCGAGCGCCGCCACCTGGCCGGTCAGGGTCATCGTGTCGTCGGGATAGTTGGGTACCCCGAGGCGGATGGCCACCTTGCGCAAGAACCCGCCCGGTCCCGACCAGTCGGTCACGTACCGGCCGACCAGGCCGTTGGTGGTCAGGATGTTCATGAAGATGTCCTTGGAGCCGCGCCCTTGGGCCAGGACCGGGTCGTGGTGGACGTCCTGGTAGTCCCGGCTGGCGATCGCCCCGGCGATGACGAGGGTGCGGGTGATCGGGAGCACCAGCGCCGGGAGCTCGACGCCCACGGCGACCTCGTCGTAGCGCCGGGTGGCCGGGGACCCGGGCGCGCCGGGCGTCGGGGCGGCGCTCACGGCACCGACCCCGTCGCCACCTCGGCGCTCGTGGCCCGCGCCGCGATCAGCTCGCCGAGGCGGGCCAGGTGGCTGCTCGGCGACCCCAGCATCATCTCGATCTGCTTGCCCCAGAAGAAGTACCGGTGGATGGGGTACGTGATGTCGGCGCCGACGCCCCCGTGGAGGTGCTGGGTGGCGTGGACGATCCCCTGGCCCCGCTCGGACGCCTGCCACTTGGCCACCGACACCGCCTCGGCGGCCGGGCGGTCGGTGTCGATCCGCCACGCCGCCTGCCACAAGGTGACCCGCATCGCTTCGAGGTCGATCGCCGCATCGGCCGCCCGCAGCATGGTCCCCTGGAAGGTGCTGAGCGGGCGCCCGAACTGCTGGCGCTCGTTCAGGTAGGCGGCCGTCTGGGCCAGGGCCGCCTCGCACACCCCGACCTGGAGCGCGCAGAGGCCGGTCCCCGCCGCGCCGAGCACCCAGTCGAGGGCCGGGCGGCCTCCGTCCGGGCCGGCCAGCACGTCCTCGTCGGCCGCCACGGCACCCTCGAGGTGGAGGTGCGGATGGATCTCGCGGTTGGTGGTCACGGCCCGCTCGAGGCGGACCCCGGGGGCGCCCGGGTCCACCAGGACGACGACCACCGCGCCGTCCACCTCGGCCGGCACCAGGACGCGGGCGGCCAGGTGGGCCTGGGGGACGGCCAGGACGGTGCCGGTCAGGCACCAGCCGGCCCCGGTCCGCTCGGCCCGCACGCCCGTCGGCGAGCGCGGGCCGCGGCCCGCCCCCGAGAGGGCGGCGGTCAGCATCACCTCGCCCGAGGCGACGGACGGGAGCCACCGCCGGCGCTGGACCGGCGTGCCGAAGCGGGCGATGGGCAACGCCCCGAGGACGAGCGTCGACCACAGCGGCACCGGGGCGACGCAGCGACCCTGGGCCTCGAGCACCAGGCACAGCTCC
>Ga0209656_10002813_pt1 | contig 11281 bp, 10 predicted proteins | sample BogFormECP12_OM2_FD_188239 | JGI IMG/M metagenome (GOLD analysis project Ga0209656, IMG submission 188239) | Bog forest soil microbial communities from Calvert Island, British Columbia, Canada - ECP12_OM2 (SPAdes) (version 2) | ecosystem: Environmental > Aquatic > Freshwater > Wetlands > Bog ... | reverse complement strand
GCAACCGTGCGGTATTCCGGGCACCCGGCGCTGACGGACATCGACGCACCGCAGGCCGCGGCGCGGCCCGGGCAGGGCACCCGTGACTACTCCCGCGGTGACCCCGACGTCGCACTGGGCACATCGGCAGTCGTGACAGACCGGAACTACACGATCGCCCGCAACAACCACAATCCCATGGAGTTGCCCGCCACGATCGCCAGCTGGACGGGCGATCAGCTGACGGTCTGGGACAAGGTGCAGGGCGTCAACTCCGCGCAGGAATCGCTGGCGGCGGCCTTCAACGTGCCGGTCGAAACCGTCCGGGTCATCTCGCCTTTCGTCGGCGGGGCGTTCGGCAGCGCCGGTCGCACCTGGCCGCATCAAATGCTCGCCGCGTTCGCCGCCAGGGTGATGGGGCGCCCGGTGAAGCTGGTGCTGACGCGCAAGCAGATGTACAGCGGGATCGGCTACCGCCCGACGAGCCGGCAGCGCCTCGCCATCGGCGCGGATCGCTCCGGCCGCATCACGGCGATGGTCCACGAGGGCCGCACCGAGACCGCGCGGTATCAGCTCTACGAGGACAACCTCACGACGCTGCCCAAGTTCATGTACACCTGCCCCAACATGCGCTCGACCTACCGGGTCGTACCGCTTGACGTCAACCTGCCGACCTTCATGCGCGGTCCGGGCGCCACGACGGGCGCATTCGCGCTGGAGTCGGCGATGGATGACATGGCCCATCTGCTCGGGCTGGATCCGATCGAGTTGCGCCTGCGCAACGAGCCCGATCACGACCAAACCACCGGCAGCCCGTTCTCCACCCGGCGGCTCACCGACTGCCTGCGCCAAGGTGCCGCCAGCTTCGGCTGGTCACAACGCAACCCGAGTCCCCGCTCGGTGCGCGACGGCCATGACCTGATCGGCATCGGCGTGGCCGCGGCGGGCTACCACACCGTTCGCAGCGCGTCCGACGCGCTGGCCCGCGTCAACGCCGACGGCACGGCGGACGTGCAAAGCGCCACCAGCGACATGGGGCCGGGCACCTACACATCCATGGCCCAGGTTGCCGCGGACGCGCTCGGGCTGACCCTCGCCCGGGTCAGGTTCACCCTGGGCGACAGCCGGCTGCCGAAGGCCCCCGCGCAGTCGGGCTCGCGGACCATGGCAAGTGTCGGCTCGGCGGTGTTCACGGCTGCGACCATGTTGCGGGACAGGTTCATCCGCACCGCGGTGGTCGATCCCGGCTCGCCGCTCAACGGCCTGCCGCCGCAGGCGGTTTCGGTGTCCGACGGCCGAATGTTCGCCACCGCCGACCCGTCCCGCGGGGAGCGTTACGACGCGCTGCTGGCTCGCCGCGGCTGGCCGCACCTCGACACGCAGCAGACATGGTCGCCCGGCGACGCCGACTCGCGGTTCTCGATGAACGCCTATGGCGCGGTGTTCGCCGAGGTGGCCGTCGATGAAACGCTCGGCACGGTTCGCGTTCGGCGCATGCTGGGATGCTACGACGCCGGGCGGGTGATCAACCCGAGGCTGGCCGGAAGCCAGGCGATCGGCGGGATGGTCGGCGGCATCGGCATGGCCCTGCTGGAGGGCACGCACACCGATCACCGGGACGGGCGAATCGTCAACGCGAACATGTCGGACTACCTGGTGCCCGTCAACGCCGACATTCCGGCGCTGGACGCGCAGTTCCTCGCCGGCGAGGACACGATCGCGGACCCCATCGGCGCGAAGGGCCTCGGTGAGGTCGTCATCGTCGCGGTGCCGGCGGCGATCGGGAATGCGGTGTTCAATGCGACCGGAACGCGCGTCACCGACCTACCGATCACCCTCGACAAGCTGCTGTAGGTCCGGGCTTCAGGCCAGCTTCTGCGCCAGCGCCGCGGCGAAGGTGTGGGCGTCGCCCGGCCAGCGCGCCGACACGTAGCCCCCGTCATCGACGACGAATGCGGGGCGAGAATCGGTTGCGGTGTCGCGCACCAGGCCCGATGTCTTCATCCGCCAATGCGGCGAGCCGGCCACCACATCGCAGAAGTCGGCCGGATCGGCAAGCGCGCGGGTCACTTCGGCCTGCACCGACAGGTAGCCGTCCGGCTGCCCGGGCGCCTCGGTGTAGGTGCGGTAGTAGTCGGGGTCCCAGAACCGGGTGATCCGGGTGAGCCGCCATGCCCGCCGTTCGAACGACCACGTCAGCGCGGTGGTCTTCCTGCCGTACAGCACGGAGCGGCCGGTCGCCGGGTCGACACTGCGGGCGGCCAGCAGCACGCCGTGACAGATCGCGGCCACCGGCAGCCCGCGGGCGAACGCCGCCACGACGAGCCGGTGCAGGACCTCGCTGTCGAGGTAGCCACGCATGCCGCGGGCCCGGTGCCCGCCGGGCAACAGCAGCGCGTCGACGTGTTCGGTGCCGGCCCGATTCCAGGTCAGCGGTTGACGGTATTCGGGTGACCGCCGCATCGCGGCATAGGCGCGGCGCGCATCCTTGTCGGCCCGCAGCGCCCGTCCGACAACGGCGAGGCGGTCGATCAGCGGGATCTCCGACCAGAGATCCAGTCCGCGTCCGGTCAGCATGATGTCGTCGGCGTCTGCCGCAGAACCGCTTTCGGTGGCGAACACCACGCGGTGACCACGGTCGGTGAGCACCTGCCAGCTGACCGCGACCTCAGTGGGATCGAAGTCGCGGTCGGGTATCGGGATCAACACGGTACTCATCGGGGCGCCACGGTTCAGATGCTCCGCCGCCAGCCGCGATCGCGCTACCAATTGGTCAGGATGAGGTGATTGAGTGCGATGGCGCCGACGATGTTGACCGCCAGCCACCAGCGGTGCGACGAGGAGGGCAGCAATGCGGGCGCGGCGGTGAGCCAGACACTGAACGGCAACCAGATCCGCTCGACCTCTGCCTTACTGAGCATGCTGAGGTCGGCGCACACCATCGCGATCAACGCGGCGAGCACCAGCAGGACAAGCCCGCAGCGTCGGCGGATCGCCGCGACATCGAATGCCTGACTGACCCCGGCGACGCTGCCCAGCCCGATCGCGCACGTCACCGACGCGAAATTTGCCCAAGCCCAATACCGGAAGGGCCGGTCATGCGCGATGCCCTGCCAATAGCGTTGCTGCACAAGGGTATAGCCGTCAAACCACCAAAAACCCGCCCAGGCGAACACCGCGGCGACGGCGAGCGCCGCCGGCACGGCGAATGCCAGCGTGGTCAGCGCCGCGCATCGCTGCCGCGCGGCGAGAAAAACCGCCACGGCAGGCAACGCCATCAACACCAGGCCGTAATTCAGGAAGACCGCCCAGCCCAGCAGCAGACCCGCGGACAGCGCGGCAAGTCCCGGAAATCGTGTCGTGCGGGTGGCTGACAGGGCCAGCAGCGCGATCGCCCACGCGGCGACACCGGTGAAGTAGCCGTCGGCGGAGACGGCGATCCAGATGACCGTGGGCGCAAGCGATACAAAGGGCGCCGAATGCCGCGCGGTCGCCTCGTTGACGAGTGAGCGCACCGTGACGATCACCGCAGCCGCGGCACTCGAGCCGGTCAACACGCAAAACGCGCCGGCCCACGCGCCGCCCCGCAGACCGATCCGGTCCAGCCAGACGAAGGTCAGCAGCGCCCCCGGTGGATGGCCGGCCACCTGGGTGATCCACGAGTCCGGCTGGAAGTCCAAGATCCGACCGGAGAAGGTCCGCACCGCCTCGGGGATGTTCGTGATCGACGGCACCTGTCGCAGGTATTCGTATCGATCCATCAGCCGCCCGGCGAAGCCACGCTGCCACCCGTCGACCATCGCCAGCGAGAACGCCCAACAGCACGAGGTCAACCAGGTGACGAACGTCAGTGCGCGCCAAGGCAACCGCGCTGCAAGGGTGGGTCCCCAGCAGACGCCGGCCGCACCGATGAGCACCGCGGCGATGGTGCCCCAGCCCACGTGCGGCAGCCACCACCCGAGGATCGGCGCGGTGCCGAAGAACGGGGGCACCCGCAGCGGCCTGCCGTGGAACAGCGGCGTGAGCATGCCCAGGTGCAGGTACGGCACCACGAAGGCCGCCACCACCAGCGCCGCGGCGAGCATCACCGCGACCAGCCCGCGGCCGCGCCGGCGTGCCACCGTCACGGCCGACGCGTCGCAGGTCCGGCGGCGCCGAGCGGGGCGGCACCGCAGAACTCAAGCAAGCGTCCAAACCCACCCGGCTCCAGCGGGCCGCCCCTGATCACCGTGGGTAACAAGGTTGGAGGTGGCCGGGGACACGCTCATCGGCCGGTGCGATTGAGACGCCAGATGTGCGTCGACAACACAGCTGCGAAGGCGCACCAGACCGGGTAGAGACCCAACGCCGACGCGGCTCGTCCGTCCGCCGAGGCCGCGCGGCGGGTGAGGTCCGCGCCGCTGACCGCGAGGGCCGCTGCCGCAACAGCCGACGTCGCGAGCAGGTGGCGGTTGAAGAACAGCCAGGACCAGCCGGCGTTCAGCACCAGGTTGACGCCGAGCGCGCCAATGTACGCCCGGGCGTCGTCGTGCCGGCCAGCGTCGTTCAACCGGTCGATCGTCGCCGCAGACGACACGGCGATGTCACCGTACAACAGTGTCCAGGCGATCGGAAACGCTTGCCGCGGTGGCTGATAGCGGGGCTTGCGCAGCCGGAGGTACCAACTGGATTCCGCCGGCCGAGTAGCCAAACCGCCCACCGCCGCGGTCGCCGCGACGGGCAGCAGGGTGGCAACCAACGTCTTCGCTCGCATGAAGTCCGACACTACGGGAACCGTCGGCGGAAGGTGGCCAAGCGCCAACATTCCTGGGAACAAACTGTCAAAGCCCAGTCTGTTGCCGAGCAAAACCCGCTACGATCCGCGACGATTCCCCAGGCGAGGCGGGCCCACCGACAGGAGACCATGCAATGAAGTTGGCGTCAGCAGTCAGCGGTGTGGCGGTCGCCGCGCTGGCACTGAGCTTCGGCCTGGCCGGCTGCGGCTCCGGCGCCAAGAGCAACCAGGCGTCGACGACGACAACGACCACGACCACCACCAAGGCGCAGGCAAAGGTCGCGCCACGCATCGAGAACGCTCCCGGGCCCAACCCGACGATCGCGACCTACATCCAGGACAACGGCATCACCGAGACGCCGGTGCACCGTGGCGATCCCGGCGCGCCGACGATCAACCTGCCGACCGCCGACGGGTGGGTCGACGCCGGCCAGGACACCCCGGACTGGGCGTACAGCGCCATCGTCTTCAACGGTCCCGAGGCGCAGGACTACACGCCGAGCATCGTCGCACTGGTGTCCAAGCTGACCGGCAACGTGGACCAGCAGAAGATCCTCCAACTCGCCCCCGGTGAACTGAACAACCTGCCCGGCTTCAAGCCGATGAGCGACGGCTCGGCCAGCACCCTGGGCAACTTCCCCGCCTACCAACTCGGCGGCACCTGGGTCCAGGACGGCCAGACGAAGTTGGTCGCGCAGAAGACAGTGGTCATTCCCGGCAGCGACGGTGTGTACGTGCTGCAGCTCAACGCCGACGGCCTGGAAGACCAGCTGGACACCGTGGCGGCCGCGACGATGACCATCGACGACCAGACGACGATCACACCGTAGGAATCGCGCAACGCTCTAAGGTGGCCGAATGCGGATAGCTCGGCTGGTACACATCGCACGGCAACTCGCGGCGCTGGCGGCAGCGGCGCTGAGCGCCGTCACGACCCTCAACGGCTACCACTCGCTGGCGCGCAACGGATACCGGTCGTTGGTGTCGTGGGCATTCGGCCTGATCGTCACCGAATTCCCGTTGCAGACCCTGGCGAGCCAGCTCGGCGGCCTCGGGTTGACATCTCGTCGTCTCACACCGCGGGTGCGCGCGATCGCGTGGATGACCGCGGCGACCTCGGCCATCGGGCTGCTGAACCTCAATCGCGTTGCGCACCACGCCGACCGAACGCTCACCGCCGCCCTGGACGAGGGGCTCGGAACGCAGCGCCGCAGGGACTCCGCGGGCCTGTGGCGCGAGCCGGGCAGCGCCACGGCCAAGGCGCCGGGCGCCGTCCGGATGCTGCGGATCTACCGCGACTACGCGCACGACGCCAACATCAGCTACGGCGAATTCGGCGGGGCCAACCGGCTGGACATCTGGCGCCGTCCCGACGTCGACCAGGCCGGGAACGCACCGGTCCTGCTTCAGGTGCCCGGGGGCGCGTGGACGACCGGTAACAAGCGCGGCCAGGCGCACCCCCTGATGAGTCATCTCGCCGAGCTGGGGTGGATCTGCGTCGCGATCAACTACCGGCACAGCCCGCGCAACACCTGGCCCGATCACATCGTCGACGTCAAGCGCGCCATCTCGTGGCTCAAGGCCCACATCGGCGGGTACGGCGGCGACCCCGATTTCATCGCGATCACCGGCGGGTCGGCCGGGGGCCACCTGTCCGCGCTGGCCGCGGTGACGCCGAACGACCCGCACTTCCAACCCGGGTTCGAGAAGGCCGACACACGGGTGCAGGCCGCCGTGCCGTTCTACGGGGTCTACGACTTCACCCGCGTCGACGACGCGATGCACCCGATGATGCTGCCGCTGCTCGAGCGGATGGTGGTCAAACAACCGCAGACGACGGCGCTGTCGTCGTACATCTCGGCCTCGCCGGTCACCCACGTCCGCGCGGATGCACCCCCGTTCTTCGTGCTCCACGGCAGCAACGACTCGCTCGTTCCCGTCGAACAGTCGCGGCTGTTCGTCGACCGGCTGCGCGACGTCAGCACCCAGCCGGTCGTCTACGCCGAACTGCCACTGGCACAACACGCTTTCGACATCTTCGGGTCGGCACGTGCCGCGCACGCCGCGGTGGCCGTCGGACAGTTCCTGGCCGAGGTCTACGCGACGCGGCTGAGTGCCGCGCGGGTTCAGTCGAACGCTTCGATGACCTGACGCGCCACGTCGCCGATCTGCTTGACGACCATGGGCCCGACGGGCAGATCCCCGGGCTTGGGCACCTCGACGACCGTGGTCACGACGCCGGGTTCGTCACGCTCCCAGACCGCGGCGAACCGGTCCAACATCGCGCGGGCCGGCAGGTTGTCGGTCAGCACGCGCGCCTGGAATCGCTTGATGCCGTCGATCCGCGCTGCCACCGCGAGCGCCGCCAGCAGGAGCATCCCGATGCCGCGGCCCTGGTAGGCGTCGCCGACCGTGAACGCGATCTCGGCCACGGTCGGGTCGTCGGGGTCGCGGACGAATCTGCCGTCGGCCACCACCGCCCCGTCGACGCCGTCGGTGACGACCCATACGAAGTGGTCGACATAGTCGACCTCGAACAGGTAACGCAGCAGCGCCTCGGTCGGCGTCCGCACCGAGAGGAACCGGCGATACAACGTTTCCGGGGAAAACTGCACGTGCCCGTGCGCCACGCGCTCGGTGTCCCCCGGCAGCACCGGGCGCAGCATCAGCCCGGTGCCGTCGCCGGCGTGGACCGGGACGGGGGTGATGAACGCCGCCAGGCGCTGTCGAGCCGTGCGCACCAACATCTCCGCGATGTCGGGGATGTCCAGCAGCCGCTCAAACGCTTCCTCATATCCGAGGTAGCAGTAGACCTCGTCGATCGCGATGACCGTCGCGGTCCGCGGGGCGTTTCGCAGCAACGCGATCTCACCCACGAGCAGTCCCGCCGACAGGCCGGCGACGGCGGTCAGCCCGTCGGTGCCGGTGTGCCGGACCTCGACCTCGCCGGACGCGATGATCATGAACGACTGCGCGGGCTCCCCCTGCCGCATCATCAGCTCGCCGGGCGGGATACGCACCGGTTCGAGGCTGGCCGCCAGGTCGTCGAGGTGGGCCGGCGGCACGCCGGCGAATACCGGCAGCCCGGCGAGGTCGTCGGCGGTGACGGTGCTCAGGTCGGCCATGCACCCCCTTCGCCGTGGCGACGTTTCGGCAAGGACGACAATCCGCTAGCCACGCCGGAACCGCTCACGCAGTTGCGGGTCGTTCTCCCACCACAACGTCGACTCGGCGCGTCCGGGTTGCGTTTGCCCGGGTTGCGTTTGCCCGGGTTGCGTTTGCCCGGGTTGCGTTTGCTCGGGTTGCGTTTGCTCGAGGCGATCCAGCGCCGCGTCGACCTCGGTTGCGTGAGCCTCCTCGTCGGCGGAGAACGCGCGCATCAACACGATCAGGAACGGAAGCCCCAGCGCGTCGCCGAGGAGCCAGAGAATGCCCGCGCCGATGGACTGATCGACACGCGGACTCGGGCCCCAGTCGCGGTGCAGTGCCTGGTAGTAGTCGGTGGCGATCAACGGGCCGAGCCACAAGACGATGCCCAGCAAGCCGTCGCCGATCGTCTCGGCGATGCTGATGACCAGCGAGATCATCTGCGAGTACCGGTGTGGCACCGGGTCGGTCTGCAGACGGGAATAGAAGTAGCCGAACCCGACGAGGACCAACAGCAGCCGGGTGAGGCCGTCGAGCACGGGACTGCGAAGCGCCGCGACGTACCACGGGGTCAGGTACAGCAGCCACGGCGTCGCCAACATCGCAACCGATGTCGTGAGGGGATGGGCCAGCACGCGGGCCCACCGCGAGCCCAATGCCCGGTCGAGCCGCTGCCGGCCGACCGGGCCCAGCGCCCCGCGCAGCACGCTGACGGGCCGGCTGTTGGCGACGAAGAACGGAACCACCATCAACAACAGCAGAACCTGCAGCGCCCGAACCCAGAACAAGACGTAGGCGTACACGCCGACCATGCTCATCGTCGCCACGACCCAGAGCGCGACAGCAAGCGCGAAGCACCATGCCCGCGATGGACTGACCGCCGCGCCCCGCGCGCCCGCCCGTCGGTACGCCCAGACGTACCCGACGGCGATGACCAGGATCAGAGGCGCCGACGCGGTGTCCCACCGCCATGATTGGAGGACGCTCGTCCACGTCAGCGGGGTCGTCATGGCGCCGGGGCCCCGGTGATCCCTCGCACGGCCGCAGATTATCGGAGAAACCTGGCCGGTGGTTGCCGCGGGGGCCGGAAGCGGCGAAAATCCTGCGGTCAAGCGTTAGCACTCTCGATGTAAGAGTGCTAATATCGGGCATGCACAGTGGTTGGCTGCCCGCCAGGGTGGCGGGCACCGAGCGCGACGTGGGAGGTGAATTGCTGTGCTTCGTTTTGATCCGTTCAGCGACATCGATGCTCTGACCCGGACACTGCTCTCGAGCCAAAGCGGATCCAATCGCAGTCCCCGGTTCATGCCGATGGACCTGTACAAAGTCGACGATCATTACGTCCTCACCGCCGATCTGCCCGGCGTCGACCCCGGTTCGGTCGAGGTCAACGTCGACAACGGCACATTGACGCTGACCGCGCACCGCACGGCCAAGCCGGGAGAAACGGTGCAGTGGCTGGCCAACGAGCGATTCTTCGGCACGTACCGCCGCCAGCTATCGCTGGGCGAGGGCATCGACAGCTCGAAGATCTCGGCGACCTACGAGAACGGCGTGCTGTCGATCACGATTCCGCTTGCCGAGAGGGCCAAGCCGCGCCGCATCGAGGTCACCAGCGCCGGCGACCAGAGGTCGATCGAGCCCACGACCATCGAGTCATCGGCCGAATCCTCCTAGCAGGTCAATGCGGGCCCGCAGCCGGTCGCAACCGCCGGCTGCGGGCTTTCTCGCTATCGGATCGCGATCTTCGGCCTGGGCGGCAGCACGCACCGATAGTCCGAGACGTTCCACATGTCCACGGTTTGCACCGCCCAGAACGCCGAAAACAGGACAATCAAGGCGCTTTCGAGCGCGATCACTCCCCATTGGTGCCAGCCGGGGCCGTACTCGGCGTGCACGACGATGGCCGCCAACAAGAAGATGAACATCAATCCGGCGATGACGCTGTAGGCAGCGGTCACCCAGAATCTGCCCGTGCGGCCGCGGTCGGTTCTCTGCCACGCGTATAAAGCGTTGATCACGACGACGACAATGATGCCCGAGAACATCGCCGCGGCCGCCCAGGTGTGTGCGTGTTGCCCGAACTGCCCCGGGTAGGCGACGAAGTAGGCGACGCCGGCCAGAAGCAGGGCCGCGAGCAGCCATGGCAGGAGCCGCTGAAGCCAGTCGCAGAAGGTGGCGAAACCGCCGGCCGAGGGGCCCGGCGGTGTGGTCGACGGACGTCGCCTCGCCGACCTGGCTTTGACCGGCAGGTAGATCAGCAGCGCCAGGGCCGCGGCCGCCAGCAGGGCCCGCACGTTGTCCCCGACCGCGGCGTCATACCCCTCGGGAAGTGTTGGGGCGCATCGGTTCGGCCGGGCGGTGGGCACGAGCGCGACGACGAACGCCAGGAAACCAGAGAAGTTGAGCAGCGCGTCCTCGGTATTGGAGCTGCCCTGATAGACGATCAAGCAGGCGCCGAGTGCGCAGATCGCGCCGATGAAAACCGGATGGGCTGACGTGAAGTAGTAGTCGCTGATCGTCGACTGCAGGCAGGTGGCCGAGAGCCGGGCGAAGACGACGGATGCGGCCAGAAAGGCGACAAGCACCACCATCGCGAGCCGCAGATAGCGGTAGGTCGCCAGCACCGCTCCCCTGACGGGCCCGGGATCTTCCATTCGTCAATCTTAGGAAGCACGGAGGGGCGGGCGGTGCGACCCGGGCGATGGCGGTCGACGCGGCCGGGCTCTACGGTTGAACTCAAGCCACGCACGAATCGGGGAGTACAACGATGAAGTTCCAGCTGCCGTACGTCACCGTCGAGGTGGACGACCGGGTGCGCCAGCGCCTGGCGCACATCGGTGATCAATGGCGCATCAATCTCACCGCGTACATGCGCAGCGCCGCCGACGACCTCGGCATGGCCGGCGACAACGCGCGCGCGATGTTCGATCACGCCACGGCCCGAGTCAACGCCGCGATGGCTGCCGCCAACAAGAAGATCGCCCCACCGCGGTAGAGGCCGGCCGCAGCGACGTTCGTTTGATTTGCCGTGCCGACGATTGTCGGTGATGATTCTCGGCATCAGAGATTGTGGGTGTCGTTCGCTTCCCGGGCGCCCGCTGTTCACTGAGATGCCCGAACCGGACGACGCCGTATGCCCCGGGGGCGACTCCGACAGACACAGCTGCGACCGTGGTGAGCAACTTTCAGGCCAGCGGCTACAAGGTGATCCTCAACCGGTTCGGATCGTTGCCGATGGATCAGTGCACGGTGACCTCGGTGTCGCCCGGACAGGCGATCATCCAACCGATCACCGCCGGCGCCAAAACGCTCGCCCAAACTACGGTGTACACCACCGTGTACGTGACCGCCGACTGCACCCACCCCATAACTACGCCC
>Ga0209656_10002812_pt1 | contig 11283 bp, 7 predicted proteins | sample BogFormECP12_OM2_FD_188239 | JGI IMG/M metagenome (GOLD analysis project Ga0209656, IMG submission 188239) | Bog forest soil microbial communities from Calvert Island, British Columbia, Canada - ECP12_OM2 (SPAdes) (version 2) | ecosystem: Environmental > Aquatic > Freshwater > Wetlands > Bog ... | reverse complement strand
GTGCGAAAGTGTCGAGCGCCGTGGATCGTCCCGGGGTGCGGGAGACGTAGCCGGCGGCGGCGGCCGCCGCCTTTCCGAAGCTGGCGCCGGTCAGCGCCGCCTTGAACCGCAGGCGGCGCTCGCCGGCCGCTCCCGTGAACTGCGCCGACCCTGTCACGGTCCCCCCGGCAAAGCCCGCGTCAACGTCGCCGACATCGACGTCGTTGTCGCGAAGGTCGACCTTGAAGGAGGCCTTGCTGAATTCCACTCCGTGGACGCGCAGGCCCCCGTCCGTGCGAACCTCCGTGTGAAGCGCCCGGTGGCGGGCTCCGGCCGCCGCGGGCCCGTCGAAGTGCCCGCGCAGGTAGAGGGACGGCGGGCGGTCGAATGAGAACGCCGTGACAGCCGCCGCGCCGTCCGCCGGAAGCAGCCGGCCCTCCGGGGCGGGGTCCAGCGTCGACGTCACGTCGAGGTCGAGCCCGCTCCACGCGCCGGTCTGGGGCTCGGTCTCCAGCCGGAACGCTCCCTGCGCGCTCCCGGGCCCCCGCGCGGCCGCGAACTCGAGGCCCTCGCACACCGACTGGTCGACGAAAAGGCGCGTCCGCAGCCGGTCGAGGGGGATGCCCTTGATAACCGGTTCGCGCGCGTCGGCGCAGCAGAAGACCGAGAAGAGCCTTCCGCGAAGGTAGCGCCCCCTCACGTCGACGCTCGCATCGGGCGGCGCAGCGGGGAAGCCGAAATTTGCGAACAGCTTCGGCCACCACTCGCCCAGGAACCAGGGCGAGATGTCCAGCGGGCGCAGCCTGCCATCGAGCAGGTACCGGAATCCATGGGTCGCCAGATCCCACTCGTAGGACCCCTGTGCCAGGTTCTCGCCGCTCCGGATGAGGGCGTCCCTGGCGGTGAAGCGCCTTCCCTCATAGGCCACGTTGCCGCGCGCCTCGTCAATCGTCACGCCGTACGAGACCAGGTTGCGGCCGTCCACGCGCGCCCTGGCTTCCGAGAGCCTCCAGCCCGGGCCGAGGCGGGCCCTGCCCGCTAGGGAGACGCGCCCCCGGAAGTCGACGAAGCGCCGCACGGGAAACCCCAGCCAGGCCGAGAGCGGGTTGAGCAGGTCGGGCGCGACCGAAGCGTCGAAGGTGATGTCGGCCGACTCTGACCCCGGATCGACGTCCGCGCGCGCCCAAACCGGCGAGTTGACCAGCCATCCGGAGACCTCAGCGGCGAACGAGCGCCCATCCCCGCGGGTCAGCCTTGCGGCGGGCGCGAGAGCCAGGGCGCCCCTGTCGGACACCGATCCCGCGGTGACATCCAGCTGCTTCGGGTCGAAATGAAGCGTGTCCAGGTTGAGGATCCCGCGGACCTGGGCCCGCAGGCCGGTCGCCTCGGCCCCCTGGCCGAGCCGCAGGCTCTCGGCAGACACGGAGGCCGCAGCCATCGTGGGTTCGGCGCCAAGGAGCGGGAACCGGGCCGAGGCGTGGATGTCATCGGCCTCTATGGCGGGCGGCCCCGGCATCCTGAGGCCCCTGGCGCGGAGTTCCGCGATCACGATCGCGCCGCGCGTCTCCGACGGCGCGAGGACGGCCGTCAGCGCGGCGTGGTCCAGGGCCGCCATCCGCTCCTCGGCCTGCGAGAACTCGCGGCTGAGCGCGACGTAGTTCTTCGACACGAACTGCGCGAGGGGCAGCGACCTCTTGGGGGCGCCGCGCCGGGCGACGGTGCCCGCGTTTATCGTCCCGTGTGCCGAGACCCAGACGCCCGCGAGGCGGAAGTTCAGGTAGTCGACGGAGAACTCGTCGCCCCTGGACGTGATCGAGAAGCCGGCGTCGAGGTCCTCCACGACCTTCTCGGCGGCGCCGGACCTCGACAGCATCGCGGGGATGAAGAGGTCCGCCCCGGTCGCCCGGATCTCGCTCGGCTCGAACCGACCCCCGAGAAGCGCAAACGGATCCAGCCGCATGTAGATCGCGCGCGCCGTCACCACGGGCTCGCTGAAGGAGGCCAGCCTGAAGCGCGCCTTCTCTATAAGCACCCGCCCCGACGGGTCGAACGTCGCCCTGCCGAACTTGACCGAGACGCCGGACTCGGCCAGGTGGCCCTCGATCGCGTGGAGGAGGAAGCGCGGGACCTCCATCTCCCTCACCGAGGCGATGTAGCACTGGAACACGAAGAGGAGCAGCAGGACGAGCCAAGTCGTCCAGAGGGCCGCCGCGAGAAGCGCGGAGGCGCAGTGGCGGGCCCCCGCCATGCAGGATCTCTTGATTCCCGCGAACATCCGGTCAGGGCTGCGTCAGCGTCCAGAGGGCGTCCAGAAGCGGCTGCTCGATCGCGAACACGGCCCCGATGTCCTTCGATCCCGCAAGCTGCTCGGACGCGCCCGTGCGCTCGGCGAACCAAAGCGTCGTCGTGTTGACCTGCCCGGGCCCGGGGCCGCCGGGAAGCGAGACGACCGCGTCCAGGCGGTACCGCCACGGCCGCACCTCGCCGGCGGCGAACACCTTCTCCGGGAAGCCGTCCTGCACGAAGGCCGCGGCGCGCAGCTGGCCAAGCTGAGCGAGGACCGCCGCAAGGGCCGCCTTTCTCGGGGCCGGCTCGGCGGCGAGAGCCGCGTCCCAGGTTTCGCCGTCGGCGAGCTTGTGCGCGTAGACGACCGAGCCGTCCGCCGTGTTCGCCAGCGTGAGCGACGTGATTCTGGCCGACGCCGGAATGGCGCTGAGCAGCCTCTCGCGCCAGGCGAGGGGGGTGGCGGCCGTCTCGCGCAGGATGTCGGGCTCCACCGCGTAGACCGACGACGAGCCCGCGATGCGCGCGTAGGCCACGTTCTCGCGGCTCGTGGGCAGGCCGACCTGCAGCGTCACCTGGGTGATCGCGGGCCCCGCCAGCGTGAGCGTTATCTCCCTCTCGGGCCGGTTGAATCCCCAGTCCTCGAGGTCGGCGTTGGTCGGGGCGTCGCTCTGGAACTTGAGCGCGGTCAGGCCCTCGAGCTGGTCGATCAGCCTCTGGACGGCCTTCGAGTCCGCCGGCAGCGTCTGCGGCCCGGGCGCGCCCCCTCCGCGCCGCAGGATCTGCCAGCCCGCGACCTGGCCCCCGGCCGACGACTCGAGGCGCTGCAGTCCGAGCTCGGGCAGGTTCGGGGCCGACAGAGCTATCGAGGTGACGGCGTTCGCGTCGAATTCGAGTATGTGCCGGTCGCGCAGCTCGTCCGGGGCGTTGCGCAGCGTGTCCATGAGCACCTTCGGGATGGCCACGGTGAACACCGCGTGGCGGTCCTCCAGCTGGGCGTAGAAGTTCTGGTCGCCCTCCGACGCACCCCCGACGAAGAGCGTCTCGTGGCGGTTGTTGCCCTCGAGCGTGACGCGCAGGGCGGGCGCCGCGGACGGGGCGGCGCCGGGCGGATTCTGCAGGACGAAGGACCTGACGCGCAGGGAGCCGAGGCCGTTGATCGCAAGCTCGGTGGCGTTCTTGCCTGCCCGGGCGATCACCGGGGTCTCGAACGACCATCGGCTGCCGTCCCGGTGCAGCCGGACGCGCACGCCGGACGGGGCCGCCGTCTGGAGGCTCAGGGAGCGGGCCTCGAACACAGGGATCGCGAACACGATGTCGGAGCGCAGCTTCTCGAGCGGTATCGACAGGCTGTCGGCCAGCGAGCGGCCGACCACGTGGACGCGCTCGCCGTCGGGTGACAGCAGGTAGAGGTGGCCCCCCACCTTGGTCGTGTCGCCGATCCGCAGGACGGTCGTCCTCGCCGCGGGCGCCCCGGGGGCGCCCGCCTCGCCGGAGGAGAAGGTCACCGTCAGCTTCGGCTGGTCGAGCCCGTAGTCGGCGAGCTTCTGGCCGTTCTTCTCAAGGTCGCGCGTGGGGAAGCTCGTCGCGTGCTCCAGGAACTGGAGCTCGTTCAGGATCCGGCTGACGGCGTTCGGGTTCGCGGGCCACTCGACGGGCCTGGTCAGGTACCACGTGTCGCCCCTGCGCTCGAGCGCGTAGCCTGCGCCCGGTGCCGTCCCGGCGACCTCGAGGCTGCGTATGTCGGAGGCCTCGGGACCGAGGACCCTCCGGCGCGCCTCCAGGGAGGCCCGCTCGATCCTCCAGTCCCGCTCGAAGTAGAAGATGAAGAAGAACAGGGCGACATTCAGGAACAGGAGGACAAGGGTTACTTTGGAGCGCATTTTCGTGGGACAGCTGGGCGGCGCGTGTGTTCTCTGTTCAGGTTCTCCGGGCCCAGTATACGGCGATACCCAGGAGGGCGGCAATGCCGGGCAGCGCGAGCATGAGCGTGTATCGCATGCGTGCGAGCTCGCCCGCGCTAAGCGAGAGCTGGAATCGGTCGATGGGCCGCGCGGGGACGTTGAGCGCGGTGTCGCGCCCGACCGTCCAGTTGACCGCGCCCAGGAAGAACGCCTCGGAGCCCGTGTTGATGATCCTCGCGTTTGAGATCATGTCGCCGGTCCCGACGACGACGATCCGGCCCCCCGGCACGCTGAATGGCAGGCTTCCGCGGACGGCGACCTTCTCGGACGCGACGGCCAGCCCGAGCCGGTTCGGGGGCTCCATCTGGGGAAGCCCCTTGATGTCGACTCCGGCCGTGAACTGCTGGATGCCGCGCTGGCGGAAGTCGATCTCCCCCCACGCCGTGGTCGATGTCGCCGCGAGGGTCACGACCGTGAGCCCCGCCTCAGCCGGGCGCCCGGGCAGCGGCCTGACGCTGCGCGCGTTGCCGATCCGCAGCGGCTCCTTGTAGTCGACTAGCGGCTGCGTGATCGGGTGCTGCGCGAACGCGAGGATGATGAGGTCGCCGTCCTCGGTCATGTTGTCGGAGCCCAGGTCGATGACCAGGTCGTCGTCCACGAGGACGCCCCAGTCGTCGATCAACAGGTCCCTCAGGCCGGGCTGCGTGCCCGCCTGGATGAACAGGATCAGCCTGCCGGCCTGGGCCCCCAGGTAGTTCCGGAGCACCTCCTGCTCGTAGGGGGTGTACGGGTCCTGGGGCGCGACGCTCACGAGCAGCGCGGCGTCGGGCGGGATCTTTCGCGCCGTGGCAAGATCGAGCATGTCGACGTCGTAGTTGCGCAGGCGGAGCTGGTCCCGGACAAGCGACAGGCCGCGCGCAGGGTCGACGTCGTCGGGGCGCAGCTCCCCGTGCCCGACGAGGAAATAGACCTTCTTGCGGTCGGGATTGGACACGTCGAGGATCGCGTCCGTCACCGCCTGCTCGCCTATGAAGGACTGCCGGACCCTGTTCTCCGCGCGGTACAGGTCCGAGACGGTGAGGATGCGCCGCTTGTCCCCGCATTGGAACAGGACCATGCCGGGCTGTTCGACCCCGTACTTTTCGGTTCTCCGGCGGTCCTGGTAGATGTCGACGTACTCGACGGTCACCTGGCCCGTGGGGTTGGCCTCGGTCGCGTAGACGTACTCGCGAAGCAGGCCCTCGACCTCGGGGTCGTCCGACTGGCCGTCCGAGGTGACGACGACGCGGATCGGGCGCGACAGCTCGCGCAGGTAGGACAGCGTCTCGGCCGAGAGCGAATACCGGCGGTAGCGGGTGAGGTCGAAGCGCCAGGCGTGGCTCCTCGCCAGGTAGTTCAGCCCGCCGACGAACGTCATGAAGAGCACAGCCTGCAGGACCAGGTTGAGCGTTCGGATCCATCGGGAGGCTCGGGGGCTGTCCATCACGGGAGTGGCACCGGGGCTAGCTGTGGAGCAGCTTCGCCTCGACGCTGAAAATGCTGAAGATAAGCGAGAGGACGGTCCCGCTCAGGTAGAACAGGAGCTCCCGCGTGTCGACGACCCCGCGCGTGAAGTCCATGAAATGCTGCGACACCTGGGCGTAGGACACCGCGGCCTTGAGCGGCGCCAGCGACTCGCGGTCGAGCCACGCGGCGCTGCCGAGGTAGCGCCCCCCGAAGATGATCCCGATGAGGATGGTTGTGCACAGGAGCCCGGCCACGGCCTGGTTGCGCGACAGGGCGCTCGTGAAGACGCCGATCGAGACGAAGAGGAGCCCGGAGACGGCGATGAAGAGGTAGCCGCCGAGGATCGGGCCCGGGTCGATCAGGCGCGGGTCCCCCGCGAAGCGCTTGAGGATGTAGAAGAGCCCGCTGGTGGACGCCCAGAAGGCGAGGTAGAGGAGGTACGCCGCGCCGTACTTGCCCAGCACGACCTCGGTCGTGGTGACGGGCGTCGTCAGGAGGGTCTCGATCGTCCCCAGCCTCCGCTCCTCGGCGAGGCACTTCATCGTCAGGAGCGGCACCATGAAGATCACCGGCAGGAAGTAGACCGAGAAGAACACCGTCGCGGGCGACGCCTCCTGCGGCGCCGTGCTGTATTTCTCGAGGATGTTGGTGAAGATGAAGCCCATCACCGAGAGGAACGACACGGCCGCGACGTAGGTGCTCGGGCTGACGAGCAGCATGCGGACCTCGTGGGCCAGAATGGTGAAGAAATGCCTCACGGGCGCCCCCCGTCCCTGGGGTCCTCGACCACGGCGTCCCAGCTCCGGCGCGTCGCCGCCAGGAAGACGTCCTCGAGGGTCGGATGGGCCCGGCTCAGGGCCCGGACGCGCAATCCCTCCGAGAGGCACGCGCGCAGGATCGCCTCGCCGGCGTCCTCCTCGCTCAGCGTCTTGAGCTTGATCTTCCTGAATCCGAGGCAGTCCACGGGCCCCTCGGACGCGACCGAGAGCCCCGGAACTATCGAGCCCAGGACGAACTGCAGCGATCCCATCGGCCCGGCCGCCTCGATCTCGTAGGCCGACTGGCCGAGGACCTCGCGCCGGAGCTCGGCGGGCGTCCCCTGCGCGACGATCCTGCCCTGGTTGATGATGAGCACGCGGTCGCACGTCATCTCGATCTCGGGGAGGATGTGGCTCGAGATGAGGACGGTCATCCGCCCGCGCAGGCTCGCGATCAGGTCGCGCACGATAAGGATCTGGTGCGGGTCGAGGCCGATCGTGGGCTCGTCCATGATGATGACAGGGGGCTCCGCGAGAACGGACTCGGCGATGCCCACCCGCTGCCGGAAACCCTTCGAGAGCTTGCCGATGATCTTGTGGCGGACGCGCTTCAGGTCGCAGAGCTCGAGGACCTCGTCTATCCGCGGGCCGAGCTTGCGCCGCGCCACCTCCTTCAGCCTCCCCCTGAAGTACAGGTACTCGCTCACCCGCATGTCCTCTGGCAGGGGGTTGTTCTCGGGCATGTAGCCCACCCGGCGCTTGACCGCGTCGGGATCGTCGGCGACCCGGAAGCCGCAGATCGACACGAGCCCCGAGGTCGCGGGAAGGTATCCCGTCAGGATCCTCATCGTCGTCGACTTGCCGGCGCCGTTCGGCCCGAGGAAGCCGATGATCTCGCCGCGCGGGACGGTGAAGCTGATGTCGTTCACCGCCGTCAGGCCGGCGAAGGTCTTCACCAGGTTGTGCACCTCGATGGCGGGCTGCTGGGGGGTTTCGGACATGGCAACGGGACTCGGGGGGCCTGCGTCTCAGCCGCCCTTCTCAACGGTCACCTCGCCGGCGCGGTATCCGCGGGTCTGGCCGTGCTCGGCGCGAAGGACCAGCGAGCCCACGTCGTCCACCCCCAGCACCCTTCCGCGCCTCCTTCTGCCGCCGACGGCAAGCGTGACCTCGCGCCCCCGCAGGACGTCGTACCTGTTCCAGAGGGAGACGAACGAATCGACGTGCTCGCCGTCGGCGAAGCGCTCGTACGCCAGGAGGACGCGGCCGATCAGCGCGGCGGTGAGCCGGTTCAGGTCGAGCGGGGCGCCCGCGAGCTCCGAGAGGGAGACCGCGCGCCTGCCCAGGTCGGCCGGCCATCCGAAGGGCTGGCTGTTCACGTTGAGCCCGAGCCCGAAGACGAGGTCGCGTATCTGGTCGGCGTCCACCCGCGCCTCGGTGAGCATCCCGCCGGCCTTTCGCCCGTCGAAGACGATGTCGTTCGGCCACTTTATCCCCGGCGCGACCGGGACGAACTTGGAGACGAGCTCGCAGATCGTGACCCCCATCCACAGGGTGAAGGTCTGCATCCGCTCGGGCGCGATCCTGGGGCGGAACGCGAAGCTCGAGTACAGGTTGCCGTTTGCCTCGCTATGCCAGGCCCGTCCGAAACGCCCGCGCCCCCGGGTCTGCCTGTGGGCGAACACGGCGAAGGGAGCCGCGCGCCCGGCGGCGAGCTGCCGGGCCGCCTCGTCGTTCGTGCTGTCGACCTCGTCCAGGATCTCGAAGGTGAAGCCCTTGCGGCGGACCTTGAGCTGCGCCTCCACGAGCCCGGCGTGCAGCATCTTGGGGCGCCTGGACAGGCGGTAGCCCCGCGCGGGCAGGGCCTCGAAACCGAAGCCCTGGGCCCGCAGCTTCTCCATCTGGTGCCATATCGAGACCCTGCTGACGCCGAGCTTCGAGGCGAGCAGCCCGCCCGATACCCAGCCCGGCTCGGCTGCCAGAAGTTCCCGCAGGATCAGCGACTCGGTCACCGACCGATGCCCCCCGAAAACCCCCCGCCGCCCCCGGGTCCGTTCCACGTCTCCTCTATGGGCCGAATGTAGGTTTCCTGGCTCGCCTTGAGAATGTACTCGCTCTCGGCCTTGTCGCCCCCGCGCGCCATCGCGCGGGCCGTGTCGGTGAGGTCCTCGATGTTCGCCAGACGCTCGTCGTCGAGGTACATCTGGTAGGCGACCTCTGAATTGAGCCCGAGGATGTTGCCCGGGAAGCCGAGGCCGGGGTGCCTCTTGAAGCCCAGGCCGGCGAGCCCCTCGGTCGTGTAGAGGTCGCGGTTGCGGAACACAGGGGGGCGGGACTCGCGCACGACGTACTTGGGCAGGCGCCGGATCTCGTTCCTTGGCTTGTCCACGTCGCGCATGTCCAGCGGCTCGGCGGCCGGGGTGGGCGTCGGCGTCGGGGGGTTGTACCTGGGCATGCCCGACGCGAGGTCCTCCGCGATCTTCGCCGACACGGACCGCCCGGAGCCGTCGTCGGGCTGCAATGGCGCGAGCGTCGGGGCCTTGTCGGCGAGAACGATGCTCGACGCGTCGCCCGCGTCGGGGCCGGCAGCGGGCGACGAATCCGGCGCCGAATGGGCCGGCGCTGGAGTGGGGGAGGGGCCGTTCTGGGCCGCCGCAGGCGCCGCCGCGGCCATGACGGCGAGGAGTATCTTGGAGGCACGGTTCATGAAGACTCTTCCAGAGAGAAACCTAGCGGGGTAAACGGTTCCACGCAACTCTATCCTCGGGTCGCGCCCTTGCGGCGGGCCGCCCGCCCGGTCCCGTGTCACCGCCGGATCTGGCCGGTGCCCGTCACGAGCCATTTGTAGCTGCAGAGCTCGCGCAGGCCCATCGGCCCGCGAGCGTGCAGGCGGTCCGTGCTGATCCCGATCTCGGCTCCGAATCCGAACTCGAAGCCGTCGTTGAAGCGCGTGCTCGCGTTCCAGAAGACGGCCGAGCTGTCGACGGCCGCGAGGAACCTCTTGGCCGCGGCCTCGTCGGCCGTCACGATGGCGTCGCTGTGGGCGGACCCGTCCCGGTTGATCGTCGCAATGGCCTCGTCCAGGGAGCCGACGACCCGCACCGCGACCACGAGGTCGAGGAACTCCTTCGTGAAGTCGGCCGGCTCGGCCGGCTCGTTGGCGACCCCCGCGGCCGAGAGGATCGCGGCCGCGGCCGCGTCGCAACGCAGCCGCACGCCCTTCGCGGCGAGCGCGGCGCCCACCCGGGGAAGAAGCGCGCCCGCGGCGTCGGAATGCACAAGGATCTGCTCGGCCGCGTTGCACACCCCCGGCCGCTGCGTCTTTGCGTTGACGACGATCGACTCGGCCATTTCGGGGTCCGCCGCCCTGTCCACGTAAACGAAGCAGACCCCCTTGAAGTGTTTTATGACGGGGACCGTGCTGTTCTCGGCGACAAACCGGATGAGACCCTCGCCGCCGCGCGGGATGACGCAGTGGATGAGGGAGTCGAGCCTGAGGAGGACTCTCAGGGCGGCCCGCTCCGTCGTCGGGACCAGCTGCACGCAGTCGCGCGGGAGCCCCGCGGAGGCAATCGACTCGGATATGAGCGCCGCAAGGGCGGCGTTGGTCTCGAATATCTCCCGGCCCCCGCGCAGGATGGAGGCGTTGCCGCTCTTGATGCAAAGGACGGCGCAGTCGACGGTGACGTTTGGCCGGGCCTCGAATATGACGGCAATGACCCCGATCGGCACCCGGACCTTGCGGAGAATGAGGCCGTTGGGGCGAACCGCCTCCTCCAGGACCTCGCCGAGCGGGTCCGGAAGCGAGGCCACCTGCCGCACGGATTGCGCGAGCTGACCGAGCCTCTCCGGCGTGAGGGTCAGGCGGTCGACCTGGGCCGGCGTCAGCCCGTTTGCCCGCGCTGCGGCGAGGTCGCGCCGGTTCGCCTCGACGAGGAAGTCGTGGGACAGGTCGATCCTCCCCGCCAGGTCCGCAAGCGCCCTGTTCCTCGCCGCCGCAGGCGCGAGCGCCAGCGCCAGCGACGCCTCGCGGGCCCGCGAGGCGATGGCGGTGACCGTTGTGGCGAAGTCCTCGGGCATGGGAGGCCCCACTGTCGCCCGGGGCGAACCCTTCGGCAAAGGAAATTTCAGGAGGCGCCTTGCGGGGCCTCAGTCGAATATCCGGCCCCGGGCGAACCGCCACACGGAGACGCCCATCACGACGGCGGTCATGAGGGAGAGCCATCCGAGGGTCGGGAGGATCCCGGCGAGGGTCTCGTGGGACCAGAGCACCTGGCTGAACCCCTCCATCGACCAGTACACCAGCGTCAGCCTGCTGAACCGCTGGATGAACTCCGGCATGAAGCTTATCGGGAACCAGGCCCCGCCTATCGCGCACGTGAGCAGGATGACGAATGTCGAGAGCCCCCTCGCCGACTCGGGGGTGGGCGAAATCGCGGCGATCAGCATCCCGAACGAGGTGCACGCGGCGGCCGCGAACACGCACACAAGGACGAGGAGCCCGATATGGCCGGTCACGTCGACGCCGAAGAGGACCTGGCCGGCGAAGAAGAGGATCACCAGCTGGAGCAGGCCGAGGCACACCCCGTAGAGGAACTTGCTCCAGAGTATGTCGGTGCGGGTCACCGGCGCCGAAAGCACGCGCTGGAAGATCCCCCGGTCCCTTTCCTGGAAGAGGGCGGTGGCCGAGGCGGTGACGGCGAACAGGAGGAACTGCATGGCCCAGCCGCCGACGAGCAGGGTCGCCATGGGCGACTTGACGTCCTTGCCCGACACCTGGACGTCGTCGATCCTGACGATCCGGGAGAAGATGTCCTCGGCCGGCGCCGCCGGGGCGCCCCGGGCGCCTCGGC
>Ga0209656_10002810_pt1 | contig 11293 bp, 11 predicted proteins | sample BogFormECP12_OM2_FD_188239 | JGI IMG/M metagenome (GOLD analysis project Ga0209656, IMG submission 188239) | Bog forest soil microbial communities from Calvert Island, British Columbia, Canada - ECP12_OM2 (SPAdes) (version 2) | ecosystem: Environmental > Aquatic > Freshwater > Wetlands > Bog ... | reverse complement strand
ACTCGATGTGCGCATCTCCTCCGTTCTGGCGAGCAAGACAAAGCCAAAAGAAGCGCTCGACGATATCTATCAAGCCTGGGAACAGATCACCGATCGCTACGGCCGAGAAAGTCAGAAGAAACTTTATGCAGAATCGTATGGAGCGTCGTAATTGTAGCGAACTGAGAACATAATCGGCTCGAACCGACAACATCCGCGGTTTTGAAACCGAATTAAGTGAGAATAAGTGGTCCCTCAAAACCACATTGCGTGAGAATGAAACCACATTATTTGATAACAGACCGATTACATCGGCTCTGGACCACATTAATGCGAATAGCTACAGCGGGATCCGCCGCCAGCCGGAATAGTCGTCTTGTCGCAACATCGGTCGAGACGCGAGCGTAGCCAATGCTGCATGTCGCAAATCCGAAAAGGAGCAGCCTTTCTGCGTCATAGAAATTGGGACGACTCTTGGCACAATTTAGACCTCGAGATCCCTGACTTTCGCTGACGAAGCGAGATGTGCGTCGAGTCCGAGGCCACTTTTCCGGAGCGGTCCGTCAACGAGGTACTGACGGAACCGTGCGGGGGCATTAAGCCTGCCTCATGATATTCCCGCGCGCCTTCCACATAATGGCAAAAAATGAGCGATGTTATCAGTTCGAGCCGTTTATGTTCTCAGTTCGCTACACCTAGCTCTCGGTGTACACTTCGATACGGCCTTGCCGCGCCGCGCTCGGTAGCAGTGCTTTTTGCGGGTATGGGATGAGACAAAGACAAATCATGAAAGAAGAGTCAAAAAAAACGAAGGACGAAGCGCGCCAAAAACGTGCGCCCGATATCAAACAAGGTGCCTACAGCGACGGCCATCCGCTCGATGAGTTTCATTATCTCGAATGCAAGATCATCCTCAAGGGGGAGCGTTTCACTTCGGTAGAGAATTTCGGCGATTTTAGCAAGATCGTGCGTCGTACCGCTGAGGCGGCCGATGTTGATTATTCCACCGAGGAATTCAAGGGCTTGAGGCCGCAAATTCGGGAAGTCCTCTTCCTGGATACGCAAGACTTCCGACTCTACAACAACGCCTTTATCCTGCGCAGGCGGGTCGACTACGTGGACGGCTTTGCGGTGGGCGACCCGGAAATCGTCTTCAAATTTCGCCACCAGGATCTGCAAAAAACAGCCGAGATGGACGTGCGGCCGAAGCTCGTTGACGACTACCGGATCAAGTTCAAGGCGGAGGCGCTGCCACTGAAAGATCAGATCGGAGGCTTGCGCCTCCTATACTCGCACAATGCGCAGTTTCCATTGAGCCGGATGCATGAAGCAGATCGCACATCGATGAAGACTCTCGCCAGTGTGTTCCCGGTATTGGAGACCATCAAGACCTCCGACACTGAAAAGATCGAACTGGTCAATACAACAGCCGTCGAAGAGGTGCTCCTAGACATTGGTATGCTGAAATTCGGCAAAGGAATCAAAGCCAAGGCCAATGTGGCGGTCTGGCGAACGCGAGGCGACCAGAAACAGCTCGTCGGCGAATTCGCCTTCCAATGCAAGTTCGAGCGCCGAAACGAACTCCACGATGCCGCTATGAAGCGCGGCGAGCAGTTCTTTTGCTCACTTCAGCAGAACGCACAGGACTGGATCTCCCTCGGAACGACCAAAACCGGGGCGGTTTATCGGCTCAAAGGCAATCCACCTAATAGCCACGAGTAAATCGTCCAGCATGGCCGGCTGCTTCGGCTTCACGCAGGACTTTCAGGACCAGCAAATGCAGCTCCTCAAGGAGCAACGAAAGAAGCAGAAGCCAGCTGCCTCTCCGCCTCATCGGTTGGGCAACTCGGGTCAGGCAGACGGGCCCGGCCAAAATTCATGAAGGATTGGAAGAGCTTCCTGAAAGGCGACCTGCTCGGTGTTCATCTCGCGGTGAACATTTTCGTCGGCACAACTCTTCTTTGGCTCCTGCTACGGTTGGGTGCCAACACGAGCCCAATCTGGGCCATTAGCGCGATGGTCGCATCAATCGATCCCCAGGTGAAGCTGGCCGTGGCCAATTTCCGGGGGCGCATTCTCAATGCGCTTCTGGGTTGCGCCATAGGACTTCTTTTCCTGCTCGTCGGCGGATCGAGTCAGTGGAAGCTTCCATTCGCAATGTCGGCGACCATCCTGCTCTCCTCGTATGTGATACGCGTGAAGGAAATGTGGCGGCAAGCGCCCATCACCGCCGCTCTCATCATCGCTGGGGGATTGACGGAACACTCAAAGCTAAGCGGCGTTGAGATCGGCCTCAGAAGAGTAGGTGAGGTCATGTTGGGATGTGTGATTGGTTTGCTTGTCACCTGGCTAATTGCAAAAATCTGGCCGCCGCAGGAACCACGAAAGGAACAAGGGGCGACCAAGCCACGCTCTTCGTGATCAGGAGCTCAGGTTGATTCGGCTTGTTGTTGCCTGGGGTGTGGAGGCCGATGACATCAAAGTGGTCATCCAGTTCGCCGAGGCATGATCGGCCGGGCCAGCCAACCGAGGTTCACGCATGACCGGAGCTCTTTGATTACGAATGCGAGGAGACGCGCCTTGGGCATGAACGGATTCCTACGCACCCGCGACAGGATGTCGCGGGCGCAACTCTAGTTTACGAACCCAACCCAAAAAAATCTTGAGATATTTTCATGGACGGCCACAGCAAAGGAGTCAAATCAGCGGAGCGGCCCTGGAAGTTGTCTGGCATAGATCAAGAGCACATCGCCGGCGGCTACCGGCATGGTGTAGGCCTCGGAAACGCTGAACCCGTTAACCTTATGCAGGGGCTTCCTCCGTGAGCGCAGGCCACACGCCACTTGGACAGTCCGACCTACTTTGGGCATCAGAGGTCCAGGGTCAAACTGCCCTCTCCGCGCGAGATGCAGACCAGCATCTTCTTGCCTTCCGCCCGCTCGTCAGCAGAGAGAATCGTATCGCGATGGATGATCTTCCCAGCCAGGACCTCAACTTCGCAGGTCCCGCAGCTTCCAGCGCGACACCCGAACGGAACCTCGATGCCGGCGCGCTCGAGACAATCCAGCAGGTGTTCGGTTGCCCCGACGTTGACCGTCTTCCCGGAGTGTTGGCAAACGGCTACGAACGGCGCATCGCCCTTCCTAGGACCCGCACCGAAGCGCTCGACGTGAATCGACTCAGCTGGCCAGTCGAGCGCTTCCGCCGCGTTGACCACCGCGTCCATCAGTCCCGCAGGACCGCAGGTGTAGACGTGCGTCCCCTCCGGCTGGCGCCGGATGAGCGCGGGGATGTCGAGCCTGTGTCCCAGGCTATCGTCATAGAGGTGCACATTCGGGTCGGACTGGAACCCCAGGAAGGGGACGAACGCCGCTGTCTCGGCGCTGCGGAAGGCGTAGTGCAGCTCGACCCGCTCTTCGAGCAATCTGAGATGGGAGCGGTGGGCGAGCAACGGCGTAATGCCGATACCGCCCGCGACCAGCAGGTGCTTGATCGCGTGCTCGGCCGTCGGAAAATAGTTCGCGGGGACGGAGATCGTGAGTTCGCTGCCGCGCACGACTTTCTCGTGCATGTACTTCGACCCGCCTTTGGAGTTCGGCGCGAGCTGCACCGCGATGAAGTAAGCCAGACCTTCGCCATAACCGCCATTGATGAGCGAGTAGCTGTTGCGGTGGACCTTGCCGCCGTCGCGCATGTGGATAACGATATGGCTTCCCGGTGTGAACCGCGGCAGGAGACCCCCGGTCGGGTGGACCAGCAAGAAGAGTTTGGTCGTGGTACTCACGTCCCAGAGCCCCGCGACTTTCACCGTCATGATCTGGCGTTTGTCCAGCCCCAGTTGCTTGTCGGACATGCCGGCGAGTTTCTCCGCCGTCGCAGCCTGCTTGACGACGCTGTCATCCGTCGCCGCGACTTTCACCGGCCGCCGTTCCAGGACCACCGGTAGCTGATCGAATCCCCGCAGGCCCAGCTGCTTGCTTAGTTCAGGCCGGCCCTTGCGCGCGAAGGACCCGACGCGTGCGAACCACTCCTCGAAGGCGACGCGGGCCTCAAGACGTGCGAGCGGCTGGCCGATGCACTGATGATTCCCGCTGCTCATGCTCAGGACCCGCGGGATGGTCCGGCGGATGTCGAAAACTTCCGGATTCTCGAAAACCGCTTCGTCGTGGTTGGCCGAGCTGACAACCGGGGCGACCACACAGCCCGCGGGCACCTTCACCCCGGCGATCTCCACGTCCCGAAGCGCCTTGCGTTGCAGGAAACCGACCGGGCCATTGTACCTCAGGCTCTCCTGGAACGCATTGGGGACCAGCGACAGGTCGTTGGCGAGAAGGCGCATCTGCTCTGGGTTTTCGAGCAGGCAATCCAGTGTCAACGCGAGCGCCTGCGTCGTCAAGTCATTGCCGGCGATGATGCAGAGCTTCATGAGGGTCAGCGCCTCACGGTCGGTCAACCGGTCGCCGCCCTCCGCAGCCTGGAGGAGGTAGGTGATCAGGTCTTGCCGGGGCGACTTGCGACGCTCCTCCATCCTCTCCTTGAGAAACGCCTCCATGTCCTTCGCGTCGCGCGCGAGCTCTTCGTAGCGCTTCTGTCGCGCCGCCTCGTCCTTGATGGCGTGGGCCGTGTTGGCGCCCATCATCGAATTGGCCCAGCGTGCGAACGTCTCCATCATCGAGGCGTCGACGCCCAGGAGCACCGACATCACCGTGGAGGGGAGTGGCAAAGCGAACTGATGGACGAACTCGCACTCGTTGCCGCGGGCCAGGATGTCGTCAATGAGCTTGCGGGTCACTTCCTGCGTGTGCGGCTCCATCGCGGCTACGCGCTCGGGCGTGAAGGCCTGTTGCATGAGGGCCCGCACCCGCGTGTGCTTCGGCGGGTCTTCCCGAAGCAAAGTGTCGATCCTCGTCTCTTCCTCCGCACAGGGCACCGGCTGGGAGCGCTCGAAGGCCGCGGAGAACGTCCTGAAGTCTCGGAGAATCGCATCGCAATCGGCCCACCGCAGGAATCCTAGCGCGCCGAGCGGCTCCACGCGGCAGAGCGATCCCTTGGCGCGCAGTTCGGCTAACAACCGGTTGCCCTCAACGGTGAAATTTGGGTTGCGAAGGTCGAGAACCGGTAGTGCATCGAAACCGGCCGGGACTGGGTTGTTCATACTGGTAGTCACACTCTGCTCTCGCCTTTTGTCAACCTGTTCCCACAGGCAATGTCAACTGCCAACCCACGAAGGAGAGTACACTTCAGAACAGATGAGAAATACGTTAGGAACTGTGTTGCGAAAACAACCGGTTTTGCAGCGTTTCATGGCAGAAGACCTCGCCCACTATGATGACCGACTTACCGGCCTAGCCATTGACTAGGCCCTTCGGGCGTTGAGCGGCAAGGAATCGGAGGGGCGATGAGGAAGGGCGCGATGCTCGTCGGCTACGCCCGGACTTACTTGGGAACTTTAATCGCACCTGACTGAATGCCAGCTGCCACCATTTCAAGGATTTTCGCGTAGTGAAAAAATCCGGATTGGCGTAAGCGATCGCGATTTCGAAGATTATGCAACGCGCTCACAAACTCGCAGGGCTCATTTGAGCGAACTCCAAAGCATGCCGGACGATTGCCGCCGGGTCGGTTGGCGGATCGAACAAGGCGCCGCGGGCTTGAGGTGTCGGGGTCGTCGAACGCCTGCAAGTCATCCGAAAACTTGGGGTCGGCCAGGATCGCGAACAACGCATTCATCGTGCGCGCTATGCAGCGATTGCTCGGGAAACGGCCATTCTCAGCGCTCAGCATCTCTCACGATTTGATACCCAGCGGCGATTGGCCACTCTGGTCGTTTTTGCTCGTGAGATCGAAGCGATTCTCACCGACGCCGCTCTCGTTATGTTCGACAAAATGATCGGTAGCGTCTTCCGCCGCGCCGATCAAGCACACAAGGAACATGTGGCCGATCGGGCGAAGACGCTCGATGCTTCGACGCGGGCTCTGATCGGCATGGCGAAAGCGATGTTGGCAGCCAAGGCTTGCGGGGAGGATCAGATCGCGACCGTGGAGCGTGTGCTGGGTTGGGAGCGGCTGAACACTCTGGCCGCCGAAGCCGACAAGGTTGTCACAGTCACGCGCGAAGACAATCTGAGCGAGATCGTCGATCGTTATCCAACGGTGCACCGCATGGTTCCGATCTTGCTCGGCGCGTTCGTGTTTCGCTCCTGGCAAGGCGGGGATTCATTGCTTGCCGCGCTCGGGGGGATCCGCCGCCGGCCCGAATAGTGGTCTTGCCGCAATATCGGTCTAGACGCGAGCGTAGCCAATTCGCATGTCGCAAATCCGAAAATGTAGCTATTCAAAACTGGCAGGGGCACCGCCGAGGTCCTAACTTCGGCAAAGTTGCAGAAGGTGGAGACCTCTCTTCAGGGTGAAGGTCCCGGTCGTCCTCCGCTTCCCAGCGGCCATACCTTATGAATCACGGCGAACATATAGGCGGTTGTCAGCCCGAACAGAAGCATTCCGTTCAGTGCCTCCAGAGGACCCATCAGTTGCCAGTGAGCTTCCAAATAGAGGCCCGCGTGACCGTAGGTTGTCATTGCGCTGAGCGAATAGAGCATCGCAGACTTGGTGTCTGGTAGGGCGCCGAGAAGCCGATAGGCGATGGCCCAGATGGCCGCCTCGATTCCGTGGAGTGCCGTAGCTAGCAAGGCTGTGATGCCCATGAGCACCGCAAACGCGGGCATGAAGCGGTGGCGCTCCATAGCAGCACTCAGAAGGGGGACGACACTCTTACTGAGGAGCGCGAGGCCCATTACGTGGATGACCACGTTTAGCACGATCAATGGCAGACTCCAGGCCCAGTCGGCGTTCCACGCGCCCATATCGACTGCATTCATCTGCGATATTCTGACCGCTTGGTATTTATTCCGGTCACCTTCCCACCGCTTGTGTGTCTTGCGCTTGCCGTCTCAGACCGCTGTCTCCCGGAGAGTTCCGCTAACCCTTCCGCAGCATGATGTCTTCGTGCCCACATCCGGTAAGAACCCCCGTCAGTCCCTCTCTTGCGTAGACAGAGGGTTGGTGCGACAGCGAAACCTTCTCGAAAGGCGGTTGATCCCATCCGGTCTTGTACGGATCGTGTGCTCCCAAGATCGCCGGACCCGTCGCAGCGAAAGACGGCGTCCCGCTCAGCTGGGCGCCTGGTGCAAGCCTAGTAAACGTGGCACCGTTCAAGTTCGACTTCTGGTCAACCAGATACTTCACCATGTCCTCGTTTGAAACCGGGACTGCATCTTCCTTTGCCAGCGGCAAAGACAAAACCAGCATCATGGTTCCAACCAGCGTCACATCCACGGTCCAGAATCCGCCCTGGTCCTGGCGCTGGCGTAAGGCTGACATGGCCCCTATCGCACCCAGATAGCCGGTGCCGAAATCGCATGGCAGCGCACCGATAAGATGATTCTGCGACCGACCTTCCGAGGCCAACACGACTGCCCCGCAGCAGGTTTGTGCCAATTGCTCCCACCCTTTGCGATTGGCCCATGGCCCAATAGCTCCGTACGCAGACTCATGAACCAGGACTAGATTCGGATTGAGGGCTTTCAGATTCTCGAGCGAGAAACCAAGTCGCTCCAACGCCGGATAGTGGAAGCCCCAGACCAGCACATCAGCGCTCTTGATCAGCTCAGTGAAGCGACTCTTGCCCTTCTCAGACTTGAACTCCAAGAAGATCTGCTTCTTGCCATAGCTCTCCCCGAAGATGGCGGGGTAGAGGAAATCAAAATTAGGGTTCCTGATCGAGATCACATCGGCGCCCTGTTCGGCGAGCATACGTGTCAACCATGGGCCGGCGAGTACGTGCGTGATGTCGATAACCCGTACGCCTTCCAGGGGCCGCCATCTGGCCTCCGGAAGGATGCGATTCTTGGCATCACCTTGGCGCTTGATGGAGATAACGGGGGTAGCGGCCACGGCTTTCCCCTGAGGATGCTCCAGCCACTCGGCGTAAGTGTGCCTCGGGGCAACACACAATCCCAGCGTTTCGAAGTCCTGCTCAATTTTCGCAGAGGAATGTTTGCGGACCCCGGCTGCGATTGCCTCCATGTTGTTGGCCACGTCAAAGTAGTTCAGGATGCCGTTGCGCAGATGGGAGTAAGCACCATTGAAGCACATCCATTTCCCATCGCTTGTTTCATAGAAGCTGTTGACGGGAACCTCGATTTCACCGCCACGAATAGCGACGCCGTTAAGGTAGTGATACATCGGATCGTTGAAATGCAGCAACGCATGACGCCTATCCACGGTGACATCTTGCCCGGGCAACCCACGGCTCATGCCAGCCTCAGCGACGCTGGCACCAAAAGCGCTGAACAGGCCAGCCGCGAAGTCTGCGACCCTGATTGGGTCTTGCAAGAAGGTGGGCGTCTGCTCGACCGTGATCCGGTCATATGAAGTCTTGAGCACCGTCGCATCGGCGATGGCGTTGTATATCTTTTGCTGGTTTTCGTTCATGTTCTCTCCTCTCTGCCCCGATGCAGGTGTATACGCCTTAGTCGGTTACTTTTGGCCAATACTTCGGCGGCACCGTAGCCATATCGAAGATGGCCGAACCTTTGACGACTTTCTGCGTGTCATCCGTGGCCATGACGAAGATGTTCCAAAAGGGCGTCGCATGGCTAGAACCGTCGGCAATAACAAAGGTAAGGTGGCCGCCGAACATCACGACACCATCACCTTGCCAGACCTGTTCGATACCGTGGTGGTATTGTGCAAACTGCACGTCGAACCCGCCGACAGTCTTAATGAATTGATCCGCGCCCTTGAAGGTGTAGTGCGCGAATTCAATGACGACATCGTCCGCCATATACTTGCGAGCGCCCTGGAAGTCCTTCTTGTCAATGCGCGCGAACATGTCTCCCAGCCACGCCGGGATAGACTCGAGCTTATTCAATTGGTTTGTGGACATATTGTTCCGTTCCTTATTTTTTGCCGGGCCATTGTTTGGCAGCAGTTTGTTCGGCCTCAGGCGGGAAGGTCACAACGTAGCGGACGACTTTGCCCCGCTCGTCCAGCCAGATCACGTTGAACAGGGGAGACATGTGAAACGTCGTCTCCGGCCCGAACCCCTTCTTTAGCATATCTGCGCTGCCTTGCATCACGAAGGCATTGGCGACCTGCCAAACGCGCGTCACGTTGTGGACCGTCTTGAAGGGTGTGTCGAACGTGACGAAGAACTTTTTTACCTCCGCGATGCCCTTCACCAAATTATTGCCGAACACCATTTCAATCTCGTCGGCGAATATGGCGAATCCGGACGTGGGAAACATGTCCAATGCATCGATCGCCTTGAAAAGATCTAGCATCCACTGCGGTGTCTCCACCGACTTCATCATTTGATCCATAATTAGGTTCCTGGTGATTGCTTTCTGGTTTCTCTTCTTCCGGATATCGACAACGATCTGGTTGAACATCGGTTCAAGCGGGCCATAGAGGCGTCAGTATTGCTAGCAAAACGCTTATCGGACTCAAGCGGTTAATTGAGGTGATCCGGGACAGCGGCGGCATGCTTTCGGTGGTATTGGCTGGCCATCCCAAGCTAAAGAACGATCTGCGCCGGTCCTCGATGGAAGAGATCGGGTCCCGCGCCACGATATTCGAATTGGAAGGCTTGGGGAACGAGAAGAGGAAATATCTGAAGTGGCTGCTGGTACAATCAGTTGCGCAGAAGACCAAGACTGAAAATGTTATCACAGACGACGCTGTCGCTATGCTCAGCGAGAAGCTCTCCACGCCGCTGCAATTCGAATACTATCTGACGCGTGCCCTCGAAGAAGCCTACAGCTCGCCTTCAACAGCGAAAGTCGCCGATTTTGAGGTTCAAATTGTTCCAAAAGTCGTATCAATTTCTATGATGCAGAAAGGCTGCTCCTTTTTCGGATTTGCGACATGCGCGTTGGCTCCCTTGAGACATTCGCATTAATCTGGTCCAGCCCGGATGTTGAACGAAGCCGCTACGCGGAGTCCCTGAGCGACGAACGCGACCAGTGAAGTCGTGGTCGGCATAATAGCCGGCCTATGACACCGCTACGAGCAACATCCGGGACCTGACCATTCGTGGTCGGGCGCGACGCACTCAGCGGGCCTATACCGGATACGTCTCTGAACTCGCAGGCTAGCGAGCGGATCCGGCTGTGACATTCGACTCCTAAATCTGCGTTGTCACGGCTGCAGCTCTCGGAGTCGCCTACGGTGACAAGGCCCGCAAGCTCAGCACGATTTCCTTAGAGAAGAAGGGTTCAAGCGGGCCGTCACTTACGCCATTCCGGTTTGTCCGAACCGCGGTAACGCAGCACGGGGTCGGCCCAGTATCCCTTTGTTTCCGAGAATTCGACACAGGGCGCTGGCCGCCTGAGAAGACCGAGCGGCGTTTCGGCTTCGAACATGTCCGGGTCAATCAGCTTATACTGCTCCCCGTCGCGTTTGGTGTCGCCCCTGTCAAGAAAGCCCAGGGTGCCGTACCACATTGAGCAACGGCAAAGAGAGACCTTCACATGGTAGCTGCCGCCTTCCCTCGCCCTGCGAATGAGCGCGGCGTAAGCGCCGAGCGTTCCAAAGATGCCGCTGATGACATCGTTCAACAAGCCGTAGGGCGGATACCTTGGAGCGTCCAGCGTCCCTTCCAAAGCGGCCAAGCCGGTCATCGGGATCGCCAGGGGATCGAAGGCTCCACGTTCAGCCCAGGCCCCATGATGGGAAACGCCATGCGCCGAAACGTAGACGATTCCGGGACGTTTTGCGGCCACTGTTTCGGGTGAAAGACCGTGCTCGCCCATGTGGCGAAAGTTCTCCGCGAAAACATCGGCATCCTTCAAGAGGTTGTACATTACCTCGAGTTCAGCGGGCTTCTTGATATCGACATAGGCCTGGCGCATCCAGATTTCACCACGACTCAGACAAAGCATAATCGATAAGTACGTTTTGGATATCCTGCACGGACGAAGTGCACCCGAATGAGCACCATAATTCAATGAGTCGAGTATTTGATTTTGTTGAAAATGGGTTGCCGAAACAGAACAGAAGCGCGCCGCTCGAGGGGGGGAGTGGAAAGAAAATCCCAGAAAGCCGAAGAAGGGAGCGCGGTGGAGAGACATTTTGAAACAGGACTTTGGCCAACTAAACGAGGATCGGCTCTATGGCAAACTCGCGCCCATGAAGCCGCCCTGTGAGGCAAGGAAATAACGCTCTTCTCGCTCAAGGAGAGCATCCTGCTTTACGATCTGACATCGACGAACTAGTGAAGCTATTTGCGCAACACGGCTTTAGCGACGGGTTAAAG
>Ga0209656_10002809_pt1 | contig 11294 bp, 15 predicted proteins | sample BogFormECP12_OM2_FD_188239 | JGI IMG/M metagenome (GOLD analysis project Ga0209656, IMG submission 188239) | Bog forest soil microbial communities from Calvert Island, British Columbia, Canada - ECP12_OM2 (SPAdes) (version 2) | ecosystem: Environmental > Aquatic > Freshwater > Wetlands > Bog ... | reverse complement strand
ACGTGCCGTCATCCAACTGCCCCTCACCGGCGTCAAGTATCTACGGACCCTGACCCATTTCGAAGTCGGCGGACAAGCGCTGCACGCCACCAGCGGCGAGGTCGCCGAATTCACGGCATTGTCCTCGGCCATCGACCTTTACTCCATCGACCGCAACATCCCGCTCCCCTTCCGCATCGAGTTTGCTGTGGCCGGCAGCGATTCGCTGCATTTCTTGCCCCTAGGATCGACGACGACCGTGACGACGCACGTTGCCTGGCCGCATCCCGATTTTGACGGTGCCTTCCTGCCCATTTCACACACCCGCACCGCTGAGGGCTATTCGGCGAACTGGCAGATACTCGGTCTCAATCGAGCTGTTCCGCAATCCTGGCGTGGCAACTCAGTTAGAAATTGCGCTCTGCTGGCCACGGCCTTCGGCGTGCGCCTGTTCCAACCCTCGGATATCTACACACAGAACTACCGTGCCGTGCGTTACGGCATCTTATTCATTGCAATCACCTTCGCATGCTTCTTCACCTGGGAGCACTTGGTTCGCGGACTGCGGCTGCATCCCATGCAATACCTGCTGGTGGGTCTCGCCTTGGCGACCTTTTACCTGCTCCTTCTAGCGCTATCCGAACACATCGGCTTTGGATTCTCCTATGCGCTTGCCGCCGCCGCGCTAGTTGCACTGATCACCACGTACATCGCCGGTGCAACCGCCAATCGCCGTGCCGCCTTCGGCATAGGCGCCGCCCTCACCGCATCCTACGGCGCCCTCTACGTGATCCTGCTATCCGAGGACAACGCACTTCTCTTGGGCTCGCTGCTGCTGTTCGCCATACTGGCCGCGCTGATGCTGGCCACTCGACGTCTCGACTGGGCGCAGATCGGCCGCGAGACTCGGCCGAATGACCCATGAGAACCGATGCCAACTCATGGCCAACCCGACTGGCGTCGACACCCGCACCCAACATAATCATTGCCGTTTCGTCGACTACATTCCAACTTCGTTGCTGGTCGTCAATCGCATCTTGTGCGCACCGCCATCCACTGGCATTTTTCGCTGCATCACTTTGGAGACTGTAATTTATGTCAAAGCGATCAAACGGCCGTGGATCCGAGAAAAACCGTCCACCGACGGAGGAATCCGCTCCGCCGCTTCTGAGCGAGAAATTCATCGCGCAACTCCAAGGCGCGGTCAGCACAGCGCAGCGCAATCGAATGCTCGGCGCCAACGATGCCGCTGTCAGATCCTCTGAAGAGGAGTTCTAGTCGGCCCAAGCTCGAGATCCCGCCCTGGAAACTGATCGCGATGATCGTAAAAGCGAAGCCACCACCTCTGTACGGCGCCCACCTGCCAGTGCCCCCCTATCCCTTTCCAACTTCGTCCAACGAAAGTTCATCAACCATGGCGATGATGCCTAACAAAACCACGCCGCCCACCCGAAGACGGCAACCTTCGATGTCCTGACGGCTAAAAGTCCTCTCGACGCTTCTTCCCTTTACTGCGACTTCGATGGTCGAGCCGGTCGGGACGTCACCCACGGGTTTTGTATCAAGATAGGTAATGCTTCCGTACAGACCATGGGTCACCAGCCGGTTCTTGATTTCGTTCCTAATCTTGGCAAGACCAGTGTCGAATTCCTCTCTCAACTGCTTCTCTTCCATGGCCATCCTCACCGTCCAACGATGCAAGCTCCATGGTACGCGCTAATGAGCCCAAGGGTCCGATGTGTTCGGCGTTGGTGTCTTGACGATCGGTATAACGCGAGGCCTGTTGAGAATTCCTTAACCGTCATGAAGGAGAACTTGCACACCGCGGTATCGACTTCTCGTAGAGTTTTCGTGCCTGCCGCCGGCGCCTTTAGGAGCAGAGTCCATGAATGAATTAGTCAATGTCGACGATCGAGCCGATGTCGTCCATGCCCAGCTCCTGTTCCTGCGACCAGCCGAAGGACGGCCTTTTGTTTATGGCTACGAGCCGGCGGTTTATGAACCACGGCCAACAGCGATGTTCGAGCCGCACCGGGTAGCCGTTCACAACGTGCGCAAGGCTCCGCTGCGACTATCTCTCGATCAGCACGGCGCGATCCTGGTTGAACATTGCAGCGGCGTCCGGGATTTCTACGACGACACACAGGTCATCGCTGCCTACTACCCAGAAGCCGCGGCGGTCATACAGTCGGCAACCGACGCGGAACGGGTAATTGTGTTCGATCACAACGTCCGCCGTGGTCTTTCCATTCCAATGCGACCCGGCCGGTACCCACAAGGCAGGCCGGCGTTACATGCGCACACGGACTACACGGAGAAATCAGCTGCGCGCCGCCTCGACGATGTGCTCGGTACGGTTGAGGCGCAGCGTCCGCGACGTCGATTTCTTCAGGTCAACCTGTGGCGTCCCATCCGCGGCCCGCTGCGAGACGCGCCGCTCGCAATTTGTGACGCGAGCAGCATCGCGCCGCACCAACTCGCGCCGGTCGACCTCGTCTACCGAGAGCGCCGTGGGGAAATTTACTATCTGACGCATGATCCAAAGCAGCGTTGGTATTATGCGCCCGACATGCGGCCCGACGAGGCCTGGATCCTTAAGAACTACGATTCCGCCACCGCCGGGACGGCCCGCTTCACGGCGCACAGCGCCTTCGATGATCCGACGCCATTGAGCCACGTACCACCACGAGAGAGTATCGAGATTCGCGCATTTGCGATCTTCGACACCCACTGAATCACCCGAGAACAGCGACGCTGCCGAGGCGACCTTTGATCGTCAGCCGGGTGCCATAAGGGACCCCTGGCGACCGGACTCCAGGGCGAACCGGTCAGGGGCAGCAAGCCGCGACTGCCATTCCGGCTTCCAGATTTGCGCCGCTCACTAGTATCGTCCTTGTTGCCCCGCCGTCTCCTCCTGAATCCGAACGAAGACTTCTTCCCGATGCACCGCCACGTCTTTGGGCGCATTCACGCCCAACCGCACCTGATTACCTTTGACGCCCAAGACCGTCACGGTCACCTCGTCGCCAATCATCAGCGTTTCATCGACTCGTCGCGTTAGTATGAGCACTCATCTCACTCCTTAAGATTCAAGAATGGTACGACCGCGGATTCCCTCGTTTTCTCCACGGATACCGCCGACTCGCCGGACACCGATAATAGTCTTTCTCATCCTTCCCGATTCATTGTCGCCGTCCGCCGACTTTTTGCTGACGAATCCGTTTATCCTTCACCGCGCACGATCCACGCAACCCAATTCATCGTCTGTGCGTTACCCAACACACACGATTCAACTCCCGTGGGCGGCCTCATTTCGCGGCCCTCGGCAGTCGTCCACAACAATTGTCGGATCAGGCATGATGCTTGGACCGGCCACCAGGAGTCACATGCGTGCGTTTCTCTGACCTGATTCCAGGATTCGTCATTCGAACGCCCCCGCGCATCGTCACGGCAAAGGAGATGGTCGATTTTGCGTCGCGCTATGATCCGCAGTGGTTTCACATCGATCCGGTACGCGCGCGCGCGGGGCGCTGGAAAGGTCTAATTGCCAGCGGGTGGCACACCTGTGCCATCGCGATGGAATTGACGGTACGACACATTCTCTCGGAGTCCGAAGCATTCGGTTCACCTGGAATCGACTCCGTGAAGTGGCTTTACCCGGTGCGCCCCGAAAATACGGTCGCTCTTCGTTTCGAAGTACTGCGTTCGAGCAAGTCCCCGTCCGGCCGCACCGGCATTCTGCTGTCGAAGTCGGAGCTTTGGAACCAGGACGACCGGCTTGTCCTTACGCTGCAGGGCACGACGCTGTTTGATGAAAAAACATGAGGGTCTCCTCAGGTAAGGCCTGCCCGCGCCCGCAAAAACCCCAGGCTTTACGCGGCTTTACTCGCCGGTGGCTGCGTAGGGAGATCGGTATTGGAGGTGCGGCGCGCACTCCAATGAGCGAAATGCATCCGTTGGGCCTCCGCAAAGCAGTATTGGAGCATTCGGGTGGCTTAGATTCCAAGGTACGGTAAAATTGGGGTTCTAAATTAGTCTGGAACGCCTTCAAGAAATGGACGATCAAAAATCAAGAGTTCGCTCAACCAGTGCGCGAGAATCGGAGATTGAATTGCTGGCGCGTGAAACGGGCACCCCAGTCCACACTGTGCAAGAAATCTATCGAGTTGAACATGACCGGCTCGAGCGGTCAGCGCGAATAAAAACTTTCGTTTCCGTGCTCGCTCACCGGCGCGTGAAAGCCCTTCTGCAAGTAGAGCGCGGACAACGTCACTAAACGCTATGTTCTGTCCGGCAAGCCGAGCGCGATGATGCTCGGAACGCAAATACCGGTGCGCCCTGGGCGTTCGATAAGCCGACCGGATTATTTGCCGCTGTAACAACCGTTCAGGCGGCTTCGACGCCTTACAGGCGAGCCATGGCTCCGCCAGCGAGGTTTCACATTGTGAATTCCTGTTGCGCTGCGTAGCATCAACTCGTGCCGCCCATACTCGATCATTTCCGCCGCTTCGCGGCCGTCGTTTGCATGACGCTCACGGCGCTGCTCTTCGCGCCAACGGCCGCTGCCCAGAGCATCGCATTGACCTTTGACGACGGACCCGACATGGCCGACAAGACCGGCCTTACCGCCGCGGAGCGCAATGCGGCGATTCTGTCTCAATTGGCGGATGCCCGCCTCAAGTCCATCCTGTTCGTCGCCAGAACCGACACCGACCAAAAGAGAAACGACTTGATTCGAGAGTGGGGCAATCAAGGCCATCGCATTGGCAATCACACGGCCACTCATCCAAACATTGACGATGTGAGCCTCGCAGCGTACGAACACGAATTTCAACTTTGCGATATCGCAATCCGAGACATGCCCGGATTCACTCGACGATTCCGATTTCCCTACTTAAAGGAGGGCAACACCATCGAGAAACGCGACGGCTTCAAAGCGTTTCTGGACGTGAATGACTACAAGACCGGTCCGGTCTCGGTGGATGCCAGCGACTGGTATTACAACCAACGCTTGAGCGCCCGACTCAAGAAAAACCCGCTGGCCAACCGGCTTCCCTACCGCGACGCCTACCTTCGTCATCTATACGACCGGGCGCAGTATTACGACAGCCTCTCGCGCACCGTGCTTGGCCGCTCCGTGGCTCATGTGCTGCTGTTGCACCATAACTTGATCAATGCATTATTCCTGAGAGACGTCATACAGATGTTCCGGGACAGGGGCTGGACAATCATCGATTCCGAAACCGCATTCCAAGACCCGGTTTACGCAATGCGCCCGAACATCCTCCCTGCCGGCGAGAGCATTCTCTGGGCACTCGCAAAGCAGCAGGGAGTCCCCGGCCTGCGCTACCCCGGAGAAGATGACGTCTACGAGAAGCCCATCCTCGATCGCTTGAACCTTTGAGCTCGGGCACTTATGCCGGTTAGGCGACCGTCTCCACGCTCACTCTCGAAAACCACAGCTGCCTCCATCGCGCTGTCTTCTCATCCGCCGCAAGCTTCTTCGGCGACACCGGCACCGAATCTCCAAAGGTTTCCCGCTTCCCCACCACCCAGGCATTCACCACTCCAAACGACTGCTCGCCATCCTGATACAGCGCACCCACCAAAACACCGCATCGGCGACACACGAGACAATCGATCAATCGATCGCCCTGCCGAAGCCGCGCCGTGGCTCCCGCATCTTTGATTTGAATCCACAGCGACCCTGCAGGGTCCGACACGTACGCCGCCCCCAATTCGCTGCAAAAATCGCAGTCACACGCCCGCGGCCCGTACTCCTTGGGCTCCCGGCCAAGCTCTACCCTCACCGAGAGATTCCCACATCGACATCCGCCCGTTAACTCATGCATCGCATCCTTCCACCCTACATCGCCCCACCGTATCGATTGGGCTGCGTCGGCTCCACGCAAAAGATGATGAGAATGATCCAGCCAACCACGGGGACAAAATACAGCAGCTCCCACCATCCACTTCGGTCGATATCGTGAAGGCGCCGCGCCGTCACTGCGATGCTTGGCAACAGCGTCGCGAGCGAAAACAAGGCAGACAGCTGGTAGCTCATGGATCGCAGGACAAACGCCGCCAGCGAGGTGAAGAGAATCCACCACCAGAACTCCGGCCTCGATGCACACCCTTTGAAATCCGCGTACTTGGTAAAGCAGATTTTCACCGCGTCAATTAGGGTCATTTCCCTCTCCGTCATGGGTTGCAACTTCGCTCACGCCAGAGCCTGCCCATCGCCTACCCGAATTTGGCCTTCATGCGTTCGGTCAACTTCGACAGCTGTATCACCATGCGTTCGTGTGTGCCCACTCCAATCTCCTCGTTTCCGTCGGTCGCACGAATCGAAAACTCGATGCGCCGGCCATCGACATGGGTCACCCTCGCTTCGCCCATGACGCGCCGACCCGCTGGGGTCGCCGCCAAATGGCGCACGTCGACGCGCGTGCCGAGGGCACTCTCGCCGGCGTCGAGATAAGGCTTGATCGCGTTCAGCGCCGCGTTCTCCATCACCATGATCATGACCGGCGTCGCCAGGACCGGAGGCAACGTCACATCCTTGAAGCGGCTGGCGAGATGATCGGGCATGACCACAAGACTGAACGAACCCGTGGCCCCGACTGGTACCGATTGCATGATTTTCCTTGGTGTTGAACCGTCCAACTCAAAGCCACGCCCTGGATTGGATCTCGCGGGATTGTCGACCTGGCCTTTCAAAATTGCGCGGAATCTGATCATCGACCATCGGAGGTCCCGACGCAACAATGTGTCGGCGCCGCCGCATCCACCCCCCGGTGCGGCAGCTCGCGGAAGGGGAAGGAACCAGCATCGCTCGAGCCGCCTACTATTGAGACGTACGTCGCAGAAATCTCCATTTTCACCCGAGCGCAACCAGGGAAAGCTCAGTATGGTCGCTCCGGATACCATAAGGGGGCACCATGAAGTCTCTGATCAGCTTGATCTATGCGAGCCGGTCGACCGAATGCTTTCGCGAACATGAAATTCCCGATTTGTTGCAGCAGGTACGCCTGGCGAATGCAAAACAGGAATTCACCGGCATGCTTCTGTATATCTCCGGCTCTTTCCTGCAGGTGCTCGAGGGTCACACAGAAATGATTGATTCTGTGTTCAGCAGAATCCTTCGGGACGAACGGCACACTCAAGTAACCGTAATCGCGAGAGAACCCATTCCCGAGCGAGCCTTTGAAGGGTGGACGATGATGCACAAAACCCTGGATCCTGTGGAGGCCGGCGAGCTGGTCGGAGAAATCGACTATTTCCAATCACCCACGTGGCTTGCACAATTGGACGTGAGCCACGCGAAGAAGCTTCTCTCGGCCGCGAGCTTGCGCTGGCAGATGGAACACCGTACGGGGAAGTATCGCACGCTCGGCGGCCGGACTGCATAGCGAAGCACCGTGGGCGCATCGACCCCGCCCTCAGAAGGTACTTTTCAGCCGGCGGGGCGACTACCTTTGTTTGTACGTCTTTTCGAACATCGTTGGCAATCCAGAGTCACTCGTGATCCATCGATGTTTGATGAACCAGTGTCCGCCGAGCTTGACGAGCTCATCGCGCTCCCGGCCCTGCTCGACGAGACGAGGCGGTGCCTTGACTGCGTCTGAAATGATTCCGGTCCACACAACCTCGGCTGTCGCAGAGTCGCCGTCAACGCGGATGACGGGATTGGTCAGCAGCATGTGCAGCGTCCCCCGCGGCATTGGGCTCGGCTGCTCGAGTTTTGCGTACAGGTCGTCGATGGCTTTTTTCCCCCGCGATTCGATTCCGTTCACATCGAGGACACCATCCTCGGTATAAAACGAGCCAAAATCACGGTGACCAGCGCCGAGGTTCCCATAGTATTCGACCAGCATGTCCTCGATCTGTACCCTGTCCAGCAGCGTCGCGAGTGTGGTCACCGGGTATTCCGCAAGCGCCGGTCGAGCCGATAGGGCCAGCACCAGCGTCGCCGCCGTGAATTCGAAGCGTCCGAAGGCTTTACCCTTGAACACGTTACCCATTGAAAATCTCATTGAGCGGTCTCCTGTGTGTGCAAGCTTCGGCGCTGCCCCATCCACTGTTAGAATACTTGCTTTTCCCCAAGGTGCCCGTATGCGTCTCTACGTCGACGCCAATTTCGCAAGTCCCTACGCCCTGGTCGTGTTCGTAAGCCTCGTCGAAAAAGGCTTGACCTTCGACATCGAACCCCTCGATCTGGTCGCTCGCGCCAATCACGACCCGAATTTCACCCGAACGTCGATCACCCGGCGAGTCCCGACACTCATACACGACGGCTTCGCCCTGTCGGAATCTTCCGCCATCTGCGAATACCTCGACGAGACCTTGCCGGGCAAACGCCTCTACCCCACCGACCCGCGCGACCGCGCGCGAGCGCGTCAAGTGCAGGCCTGGGTGCGCAGCGACCTCATGCCCATTCGCGACGAGCGACCGACGTTTGTCGTGTTCAATGGTGCCAAACGACCGGCGCTGTCGGAGGCTGCCCGTCGGGCTGCCGAACAACTATTCTCAGCGGCACTGACCTTGCTCGACGCTCGCACCGACAATCTCTTCGGCGAGTGGTGCATCGCGGATGTCGATCTTGCCATGATGCTGCAACGCCTGATCGCGCATGGCGACCCCGTGCCACAGCGACTCGTCGACTATGCCGCTCGACAATGGCGCCGCCCATCGGTGCAGCAGTGGATTGACAAAAAGCGGCCCCCTCTTGTCGGTTATTAAAGCGGTCTCCCTACTACAGCGGTCCCGGGGCTTCCTCACGGACAGCGTAAACATGAAAACCGGCTCTTTCATAGACGTGTACTGCCGCCGGATGATCCCACGTGTCCGTATGCAACCAGATCCGGGTCGGATTGGATTGCCATTCCTCCTGCAGCGCGACTGATAAGAGCCGCGGCCCGAGGCCGCGCCCCTGCGCTTCGGGAACCAGGCCGAAATTCTTAAGCTCAATCTCGGGAAGCGCGCCCCGATCAAACTCGCAGAAGCCAAGTGCCTGATCGCGCTCATCACGCAGGATGTAAATATGAAGCGACTCACCGCCGAGCAGCGCCGAAAGTTCCTCTCCGGGCATCAAAAGCCGCTGATCCCATCTGAGCGGCTCTCCCACCCGTCGGTACAATGCGAGGTAAATCGAGCAGGTTGGCCTCTCGAGAGCGATGCGCTCTGCGCCGGTCTGCAACGGCGCGGAGAAGGGTCGTTCGCGCTGTTCTAAGTAGGTGACGCGCAAAGCCACGGGCTGTCCTGTCGAACTTCGATCACGGTCGGACGATCCGCGTCGAGAGCGTGGCGCACGGTGTGCGCCAAATGATCGGCGCTCGCGGCGCGAGCGGCATGACAGCCAAGCCCCTCCGCCAGCCGCAGGAAGTCCGGACTCTTGGGCTCCACGCCGATGCGCGGAATGTGCCGCCGGTCCATCTGGTCCACGATCTCCTTCAGGGCATCGTTGTTCCAAACGATGACGGGAAGCGCGAGGCGTTCTTCCACCGCGGTGGCCAGCTCATTGACCGTGAACATGATCCCGCCGTCGCCCGCGACGGCCATCACCGGCCGATGCGGAGCGCCGATCTTCGCGCCAATGGCCATCGGCAAGGCGACGCCCAGGGAACAATACGTGCCGGAATAGTACCAGCAGCGCTCCATTTCCATCGGCATCGCAAAGGTGCCGGTGTACACGATCTGCGAGGCGTCGCCCATCACGATGGCGTCCGTAGGAAGGGCTGAACGCAGTATCTTCCATACGCGCGCGTGCAGCTTTTCGAGGTCGGTCATGGTCGCGAGGTTGCCGGCGAGGATTTCCCGGACCCGCGTCTCGCCGGCCGGCCGCTGTGCCGCCGGCTTCCGGCTGGAGAGGCTGGAGCACAGAGCGAGCATCGCGGCACGGGCATCGGCTTGAATGGGCACCGCCGCGGAATATACCGATATCAGTTCAGTGGGATCGATGTCGATCCGGATGATGTCGCCTGAAATATCGAGAGTCGGCAGGAAGTGGTCGCCTTGGCCGACTTCGGAACCCACCAGCAGTACCACGTCGGCGGCAGCCAGCGCCTGCTGGCTCGATTTCTGCAAGATCGAGCAGCCCAGGGACAAGGGGTGGGAATCCGGAAGAATTCCCTTGCCGGCGTTGGTGGAGAGAACCGGAGCCCCGATATGCTCGGCGATCGCGGTCAGCGCCTTGCGCGTGCCGACCGCGCCGCCGCCGACTAGAATCAGAGGACGCTTTGCCTGCGCGAGGCGCTCCGCGGCCTCCTCGATCGCCGCCGGATCGGGCATCGGCAAGGAAGGAGCGCGGCGCGCCTTCCAGTCATTCTCGACGAGCATGGGAAGGACGTCCCGGGGCAGCGACAGATGAACCGGACGCGGCCGGCTGCTGCGGAACACGGCATAGGCGCGAGCAACCAATTCCGGCAGCTCTTCCGGATAGTGGACCATGGTGCTGAACGCGGTGAACCCGGCTGTTACCGCGGCCTGGTCGGCGAGCTCGTGGATCGCTCCCCAGCCTTTTCCCTGCGTGAGCGTGGCACATGCTCCGGATAGCACGAGCATGGGCTGCGAATCGCAGTAAGCCTGGGCGATGCCGGTTGCCGCGTTGGTGACCCCGGGGCCCGCGATGATGGTACAAACGCCGGGCTTGCCGGTCGAACGCGCATAGCCGTCGGCCATGAGGCTGGCGCCTTGCTCGTTGCGACACTGCACGTGGCGGACCCCTGCACCTGCGATGCCGCGATACAGCTCGACCGTCATGGTCCCGGCCATGCCGAACACCGTGTCCACCTCGTAGGCCGAGAGCAATTTCATCACGGCCTCACCGCATGTCATGGCTTGCACCCTGCTCGCTCCCTCGTTCCGCTGATCCGCTTAGCCTATCGAATACCGTGAGCATCCGCTGGAATTAGTATTTTTCTAATCCAACCGGGCGCGCAAATCATCGACGGCAGGGGCCTCTACTTTCGATCGCCGGAAGGCCAGTGGTTTCACTATATGGCGGAACACAATGCGCGTGTTCTTTTCGGCACCGACACGCCGAGCGCGCCGACTTACGCCAATCAGCCGGGCCTCAACGGCTGGCTGGAGATGCACCGGCTGATCGACGCTGGATTGACGCCCGCTCGGGTGTTCCGCGCCGCGACGCTGGCCAACGCCGAAGCGCTCGGGCTGAGCCGCGAGATCGGCGCTGTGCAGCCAGGTATGCGTGCCAACCTGTTACTGCTGCGCGAAGATCCAACTCAGACCATCGAGGCTTACGATGCAATCGTGAAAGTCATTCTTCACGGGCAAGTGCTCGATCGTACGGAGCT
>Ga0209656_10002807_pt1 | contig 11295 bp, 9 predicted proteins | sample BogFormECP12_OM2_FD_188239 | JGI IMG/M metagenome (GOLD analysis project Ga0209656, IMG submission 188239) | Bog forest soil microbial communities from Calvert Island, British Columbia, Canada - ECP12_OM2 (SPAdes) (version 2) | ecosystem: Environmental > Aquatic > Freshwater > Wetlands > Bog ... | reverse complement strand
CCGCGCTCAGCGGGTTCCAGTTGGCGATCGCTCGGAGCACCGCGGGCATGTGCCCGGTCGGTACTAGCGCGTTGGAGATGAGCGCGAGCGGAAACAAGATCACCAGGCTGATGCCCTGGGCGGACTCGGGGCTGTCCGTGACGAGCGCCAGACACGAGCAGGCCCATGAGAGCCCGTAGCTGAACAGCAGGAAGATCGCGAACCCGGCGATCGCCGCGGGGACGCTCCCGGCCGGGCGCCAGCCCATCACCAGTCCGGTGACCGCCACCATGGCGGCGCACAGGACGGCGCCGAGCAGGTCGGAGATCGTGCGGCCGACGAGGATCGCGGGCCGCCACACGGGCAGCGTACGGAACCTGTCGATGACGCCGGTGGCCAGGTCGCTGCTCAGCCCGATGGCCGTGCCGGTGGCCGAGGTCGCGAGGTTCATGGCCAGCAGTCCGGCGATGGCGAACTGGGTGTAGTCACCGGTGCCGCCGACGCCGGCCCCGAGGATGTAGACGAACAGCAGCGTGAAGACGACCGGCTGGATGACCACGTCGGAAAGCCGCAGCGGCTCACGGGCGATGTGCAGCAGGTTCCTGACGGTCAGCACGAGCACATCGGAAACGGGACGCGTCCGGGGGGCCGGCCGGGCTGCGCCGGGCGAGACGGCAAGCACGCTCATCGTGCCGCCGCCGCTACGGACGACCCGCCCTGGCCGGCGAGGGCGAAGAACACGTCATCGAGCGAGGGCGGCCGGACCGCCACGTCATCGACCGTGATTCCCTCCTGGTCCAGTGCGCGCACGACGGCGGTGGCCAGCCCCGGCGCGCTGGCCACACCCGCCCGCAGCCGCAGGCCATCGTCGTCCGTGGTGACCGGGCCGGCGGCGAACGACGCGAGTATCGCGGCGGCGCGCGGGTCCGGCTGGGTGAGGCTGACTTCGAGGTGCGCGCCGCCGGTCCGCGACTTGAGCGAGCGGGCGGTGCCCTCGGCGATGACACGGCCGTGGTCGATGACCGCGATGCTGTCGGCGAGCTGATCGGCTTCGTCAAGGTAATGCGTGGTCAGCAGCACCGTAGTGCCGTCGGCGACCAGGCCGCGGACGACGTTCCAGATCGCCTGGCGGCTGACCGGGTCGAGTCCAGTGGTCGGCTCGTCGAGGAAAAGCACGGGGGGACGTGTCACGATTCCGGCCGCCAGGTCGAGCCGGCGGCGCATGCCGCCCGAGTAAGCCTTCAGCACCAGGTCGGCCGCGTGGGTGAGATCGAACCGTGCCAGCAGGTCGGACGCGGTCGTCCTGGCCAGGCGCCGGCTCAGGCCGGCCAGGCGCCCGATCATGACAAGGTTCTGCCGGCCGGTGAGCATGGGGTCCACGGTCGCGTCCTGTGCGGTGACACCGATGTCGTGGCGCACCGCCATCGCCTCGGTCACCACGTCGTGCCCGCCCACCGCCGCCCGGCCCCCGTCAGGGCGGACAAGCGTGGTGAGTATCCGGACTATGGTCGTCTTGCCCGCTCCGTTGGGCCCGAGCAGTCCGAGGATCGTGCCCGCGGGGACCGCTAGGTCGACGCCCGCCAGCGCTATGTTGTCCCCGTACCGCTTGGTAAGTCCGCGCGCCCAGATGACCGGGGTGCCAGCCACTGCTGCCTCCTCAAATAAGATACATGACTGTATCTAACTGAGTTCAGGCTACAAGACGTCGATAAGATACACAAATGACTCTTAGGAGGGCCGATGGCGGAGAGCGGAGCGACCGCGCGCCCGGCCGGCCCGCGAGTCCGGCGCCGCGGCCCCGGACTCGAGGCCGCGATCCTGGAAGCGGCCTGGAATGAGCTGACGGAGGTCGGCTACGCCGCGCTCACCATGGAGAGCGTCGCCGCACGCGCTAAGACCAGCCGCGCGGTGCTGTACCGCCGGTGGCCGAGCCGGCCGGAGCTGGTGGTGGCGGCGTTGCGCCAGCACACGAGCTTCACCTCGCCGGAGACGTTCGACACCGGCACGCTGCGCGGAGACATGCTCGCGCTGCTCCGCCACATGTCGACACGCGTCGGCGAGATCGCCGGCGTCCTGAGCTTCCTGCTCTCCGCGTCCTCTGAAGAAGCCGGGATAAGTCCCGCCGTGCTGCGGGAGCGAGCGATCGCCGGCGAGCCCAGCGCGCTCGACGAGATGCTGCGCCGCGCCGCCGCCCGCGGCGAGATCGGCCCGGGCGAGGTCAGCCCGCGGATCGCCGCGATGGCGGTCGACCTCGTCCGGCACGACCTGATCATGAACCAGGCTCCCGTGCCCGACGCCGACCTCGTCGAGATCGTCGACGACCTTTACCTGCCCCTGGTCCGGCGGGCAGCCGCGGCACCAGCGCGGTAACGGGCTCATTCCCCGCAAACGGGCAGTGGCGACCCGTTGCTAGCCGCCACTGCCCGTTGACGGCGCGGGCCGCCGTCAGTCAGGGAGCGTTTTACCCGGCGCCCGCGTTACTGGCGGCCGGCCGCCGAGACCGGACACCGCGACCGCGGCGGCCTCCGCACCCGATCGCACCGCGGCGGTCATGGGGCTCCCGGTCAGCCACGCGGCGAGAAACCCCGCGCAGAACGCGTCCCCGGCGCCCGTCGTGTCGCGGACGACGGCGGAGCGCGCCGCGATCTGTTCCGGCTCAGCTCCTTCGGCGGCGACCAGCGCCCCGTCCGCACCGAGCTTGACCACGACGGCCTGGTAGTAGCGGGTGAGAACAGCGGCCAGCGACACCGGGTCAGCCTGGCGGCCGGCCTCCGCACCGGCGAGCACTTCCGCTTCGTCCAGATTCGGGAAGCAGACGGCGGCGTCGCTAGTCCAGGCCAGGAACGCACCGGGCGCCAGCATCGCGAGGAACGCCGCGGAGCCGGGATCGATCGTGAACGGCACGCCCCGGCGCCGCGCCTCGGCGACCAGGCCGAGCGCGACCGCGCGCGGCGCAGGGTCGAAGAACGAGTAGCCGGTCAGGTGGAGCAGCGCGGCACCGTCGAGCAGGGCGGCAGGGACGTCGGGCGGCCCCAGGCGCAGGTTCGCGCCCCGGTCGGTGATCATCGTCCGCTCGCCGTCTGGCCCCACTAGCACGACGATCGAGCCGGTCGGGACGGACTCGTCGGCGGCCAGCAGTGAGGCTACCCCGAACCGGGCAAGTTCCTGGCGGTGAAACTCGGCGTCCTGCGCGCCGGCCCGGCCAGCGAAGATCACGTCCAAGCCGAGCGTGGCCATCCACGCGGCCTGGTTGGCCGCCGAACCGCCCGGACGCGCGGTGATGGCCGCCGGATTGTCCTGCCCCTCTACCAGGGGCGCTGACGTCTCGGCCAGGATGTCGTTGATCACGTCACCGCACACCAGCACCCGCGGCCTGGTCACCTCCCGGGGCCCGCGCGCTCCGACCAGGCGGTGGCGATCTGGCCGGCGAGGGCGATGTTGCCGCGCGCGACGTCCAGGTTGACCGCCACGCTCGCGCCGGCGGTGGCGCGCTGCATGAAGTCGAGCAGGAACGGCGTCACCGCCTTGCCCCGGACTCCGGCGGCGCCGGCCGCGGCCAGCGCCGCGGCGAGCACCCGGTCGTGCAGGACGGGGTCGAGCTGCGCCCACTGCGGGAGCGGGTTGGCGACGAGCAGGGCGGCCTGGTCGCCCAGCAGGTCCCGCGCCGCCATGGCGGCGGCGATCTCCGCCGGGCTGTCCAGCCGCCAGTCCAGGTTCTGGCCCGAGTCCGTCAGGTAGAACGCGGGGAACCGGCTCGTCCGGTACCCGACGATCGCCACACCCAGCGTCTCGAGCCGCTCCAGCGTGGCCGGGATATCGAGGATCGACTTCACGCCGGCCGAGACTACGGTGATCGGCGTCCGGGAGAGCACGGTCAGGTCGGCCGACTCGTCGAGCGACTCGGCGAAGCCGCGGTGCACGCCGCCGAGACCACCGGTGGCGAACACCCGGATCCCGGCTCGCGCCGCCAGCACGGAGGTAGCGGCGACCGTGGTGCCCGCCGTCCGCTTGCCGGCCATCGCCAGCCCGAGGTCACGGCTGCTCACCTTGATGACCGACTCGTCGAACGCGAGCCGTTCCAGGTCGGCGTCGTCGAGGCCGGCCTTCGGCACGCCGTCCACGACCGCGATCGTGGCGGGCGTCACCCCGGCCCCGGTCAGCATCTCCTCGAACGACCTGGCCGCCGCCAGGTTGCCCGGCCGGGGCAGGCCGTGGGAGATGATCGTCGACTCAAGCGCCACCACGGGGCGTCCGGCCGCGAGCGCGTCGCGGACCGGCCCGGATAGCTCCGGCACAACTGGCATAAACCCGACCCTATCCGCCGCCGCCGACCTCACGGCCACGGGACGGCCGGGCCCTTCCGGGGTACAGGCGGGCAGCGTAGGGTGCGGAACAGCGCGTCGTGTTGTTGCGGCACAGCATGCATGAGACCAAAGACGGAGGCCATCGTGACTGAGCGGACCAAGATCATCCTGGACGAGTCGGAGATTCCGACCCAGTGGTACAACGTCATCCCGGACCTGCCCGCGCCGCCGCCACCGGTGCTGCACCCCGGCACGCTGCAGCCGGTGGGACCTGACGACCTCGCGCCGTTGTTCCCGATGGAACTGATCCGGCAGGAGGTCACCGGCGACAGCTACGTCGACATCCCCGGTGAGGTCATTGACGTGTACCGGCTGTGGCGGCCGACCCCGCTGTTCCGCGCGTGGCGGCTGGAGAAGGCGCTGCACACGCCGGCCCGGATCTACTACAAGTACGAGGGCGTGTCTCCGGCCGGGTCGCACAAGCCGAATACCTCAGTCCCGCAGGCGTTCTACAACTCGCGGGAAGGGACCAAGCGGCTCACCACGGAGACCGGCGCGGGGCAGTGGGGCAGCGCGCTGGCGTTCGCCTGCGCGCAGTTCAACGTGGACTGCGAGGTCTGGATGGTGCGGGCGTCCTACGACCAGAAGCCGCACCGCCGGACGCTGATGGAGACCTACGGCGCGATCGTGCACCCGAGCCCGTCCCGTGCGACCAGCGCTGGCCTGAAGGTGCTCGCCGACGACCCGGACTCGCCGGGGAGCCTCGGTATCGCGATCAGCGAGGCGGTCGAGGCCGCGGGCGGCAGCGCCGAGACCAGGTACGCGCTCGGCAGCGTGCTCAACCACGTCCTGATGCACCAGACGGTGATCGGCGAAGAGGCCCTGAAGCAGTTCGCCGCGGCAGGCGAGGCCGGCCCCGACCTGATCGTCGGCTGCACGGGCGGCGGCTCCAACTTCGCCGGGCTGTTCCTGCCGTTCCTGCGGGAGAAGCTGGCCGGCCGGGGCAACCCGGTGTTCCGCGCCGTCGAACCGTCCGCGTGCCCGTCGTTCACGCGGGGGGTTTACGCCTACGACTTCGGCGACACGGCCGGGTTCACGCCGCTGATGAAGATGCACACCCTCGGCCACGGCTTCATCCCGGACCCGGTGCACGCCGGAGGGCTGCGCTATCACGGCATGTCGCCGCTGCTGTCCCACGCTTACGAACTCGGCCTGTTCGAGGCGGTCGCCAAGCCGCAGCGGGAGTGCTTCGCCGCCGCGGTCACGTTCGCCAGGGCCGAGGGGATCCTGCCCGCGCCGGAACCGGCGCACGCGATCGCGGCCGTCGTGGAGGAGGCCAAGCGGTGCGCGGAGACCGGCGAGGAGAAGGTAATCCTCACCGCCCTGTGCGGCCACGGGCACTTCGACATGGTGGCCTACGAGCGCTTCCTGTCCGGCGACATGGTCGACTACGACCTCCCGCAGGACCGGATCGACGCCGCCATCGCCAACCTCCCCGTCGTCCCCGGCGCGTAGGCCCCGCTCATGAGATGAATGGCCCATTCAGCTGCCTGTAGCAAGCTGGATGGGCCATTCATCTGCCGGGAGATGAGTTTTCTGAGAGGGAGTCAGCCGCGGCCGTTCCGGATAACTCGGGAGAGGAGTGGCGGCGGCGGGCGACTGATGATGCGAGCGTTTGCAGTGTGGCGGTCGTCATTTCGATGTCCATGCACGCGTCGGTCACGCTCTGCCCGTAGGTGAGCGCCGCCGGGTCGCCCGGGTTCTGGCGGCCCGCCACCAGGAAGCTCTCCAGCATCACGCCGGTGATGCCGCGCTCGCCCGCGGTGATCTGCTCCGCCAGCGCCTGCGCGACGGTCGGCTGGCGGCGGTAGTCCTTGCCGCTGTTGCCGTGGCTGGCGTCCACCATCAGGCGGCGCGGCAGGCCGGCCGCCGTGACCAGGTCCAGCGCCTTCGTCACGTGCGGGGCCGAGTAGTTCGGGCCGCCGCGGCCACCGCGCAAGATCACGTGCGTGTCTACGTTGCCCGAGGTCGTGACCAGCGCGGCGGCACCCGCCTGCGTGACGCCGAAGAACGTGTGGCCGGCCGCCGACGCCCGGCAGCCGTCCACCGCCACCTGGACGTCGCCGTCGGTGCCGTTCTTGAACCCGACCGGCATCGACAGGCCGGACGCCAGCTGGCGGTGGACCTGGCTTTCCGTCGTGCGGGCGCCGATCGCGCCCCATGTCACGGCGTCGGCGATGTACTGCGGCGTGATCGGGTCGAGCCACTCGCAGCCCACCGGCATGCCCTGGGCGAGGACGTCGAGGAGCAGCCGGCGGGCGGTGCGCAGGCCGCGGTGCACGTCAAAGCTCTCGTCCATGCCCGGGTCGTTGATCAGGCCCTTCCAGCCAGTGACCGTACGCGGCTTCTCGAAGTACACGCGCATCACGATCAGCAGGTCACCGGCATACCGCTCGCGGAACCTCACCAGATGGGCGGCGTAGTCGAGGGCGGCCTTCGGGTCGTGGACCGAGCACGGGCCGGTGACCACGAGCAGCCGGTCGTCGGTGCCGTCGAGCACGGCGCGGACTTCGGTTCTCGTGCGCTCTACCGTCTCCGCTTCGGCTTCGCCGAGCGGAAGCTCGTCCAACAGCGCGGCCGGCGACAACAGCGGCTCGTAGCGGACGATCCGGGTGTCCCTGACGCGTGACATCGGGGTTTCTCCTCCCGGGCGCGCCGCGCCCGGTGACCGGGAGCCAGCTACGCCCATCTTGCGACGAGGATGCTGCCTCGTCTTCGGCTGGCTCCGGGCGGTGGATAAGCGCGCGAAAGGACGCTCGGCTCCATCCGGAGCCAGCGTAAAGCGCCAATACCACCGAGACACGCGGTCGATAATACACTGCCGTGTCCGCCGGGGCGCCGCACGGCATGATCATGGGTGTGGACAGCCTCAACCTTGCCGACACCTTCGTCCTGTTCCTCGCGCTGGCCGGACCGCAGAAGGTGCTGCTGTCGTTCGCCCGCCTCGGACACGTGCTGGACGTCCGGAGCCTGCGGCTGGTGGCCTGGACCTGCTCGCTGGCCGCCGCTGGCGTCGGCGTGGTGTGCGCGCTGACCGCGCCCTGGATAGCGACGTTCTTCCACATCACCCCGGCCTCCCTGGCGCTGGCCGCTGGTCTGACGTTCTTCATCTACTCGGTGGGGCTGGTGCTCGGAGTGCATTTCGACTCCCCAGCCGTCCTGGAGGCGGAGACCGGCGCCCCCGACGCGGCGCATCCGCTGGCCAGCGGGTTCCGCGAGATGCTGCTGCCGTTCGTGGTCAGTCCGCTCGCTATCGCCGCCGACTTGCTCGAATCACTGACCGCGCCCGGATGGGCACACCGCTTGGTGGTCGCGGGAGCGTTCATCGCCGTGGCGCTGGTCAACCTCATCTTCGCCTGGGTGTTCGCGCCGGTCCTCGCGCGAGCGCACGTGATCGTCCTGGACGTGCTGTCCCGGCTGCTCGGCGTCCTGCTCGCCGCCGTCGGCGCGGAGCTTTTCCTGCAAGGGCTCGCGGCTCTGGGGGTACTGCCCGGCAGCGGCGGGCACTGAACTCTTTCGTAATTAAGTAAACACTATCAAACGACGGATTTTGTTACCGTCGCGATATTGATGGCCAAATCGCCAAAAGTTAGCATCTGGGCAACCGCGGCCACACCCAGGCCGCATGTGCCGAGAGGTGCCCCTATGACACACCGTCTCCCTAGGTTCCTCCGCTACCCCCTCGCCGCTGTCGTTCCCGTCCTGGGCCTCCTCGTCGGGCTCGGCGGCCTCGGCGCGGCCGCGAACGCGAGCGCCCGCCCCGCCGCCCCGGCGGCCGCCCAGGCGGCGGCGCAGGCGAAGGCCGCCATCCGGCAGCTCAGCATCGGGATGCACGACACCAACCACATCGTGTCGACGCCCGTCCACCACGTGAGCGGGCTGACCAACGTGCAGAGCAGCAACTGGTCAGGCTACGCGGACACGGGCAGCTCGTTCAGCAAGGTGACCGCCTCCTGGACCGAGCCATCGGCGTCCTGCAGCAGCAGCCGGTCCGAGTCGCTGGCCGCGTTCTGGGTGGGCATCGACGGGTACAGCAGCAGCTCGGTCGAGCAGGACGGCACGCTCATCGAGTGCTACCGCCGGGTGGCTTACCAGTACACCTGGTGGGAGATGTACCCCACGAACGCGATTCAGGTCGTGGGCTCGACGCTGGCGGCGGGAGACAGCATCGCGGCCTCGGTGGTGCGCAGCGGCACCAGCTACACACTGTCCGTCACCGACTCCGGGCATTCGGCCAACAGCTTCACCACGACGCAGACGTGCTCCAACTGCGCCAACAGCAGCGCCGAGTGGATCGCCGAGGCACCTAGCGGTTCGAGCGGCGTCTACCCGCTGGCTCAGTTCGGCACCTGGACGGACGCGAGCTCGGCCGTGACGGAAGGGAGCACCTCCGGCGTGATCTCCTCCTTCACCGACGACGAGATCACCATGACGGACAGCTCCGGCGCCGTGAAGGCGCAGCCGGGCGCGCTGAACGGCAGCGGCAACGGGTTCAACGTCACCTGGGAGCGGGCTTCCTAGCCGACCTGGTCGAACCCGCAGCCCTGACCGCGGAATGGCCTGGCATTCCGCGGTCAGTTCGTTGTTCAGCGATCGGGTACTTTGTGGCGAATGGGCGAGCAGCGCGCGGTGGCCTTGCCGGCGAGACGCCGGCGGGTGCTGTATGTGACCGGTGCCGCGGTGCTCGCCCTCGCGGCGGCCGTTACCGGGATCGCCCTGGCGGTTACCTCCGGAGGCGGCGCCGCCGCGAACGCCACGCCGGTGCGGCTGTCCGCGGCGCCCCTGGGACTCAACGTCGCGCCGTGGGACTACGTGTACGCGGCGAACACGTCGGCGGGCGGCGGCGCGAACGTCATCCAGCCCATGCTGAAGGCCGTCGGCATTGACCAGTTCCGCTACGGCGGCGGCTCCTACGCCGACTACTACGACTGGCGCACCAGCACGGACATCGGCAAGTGCCTGCCCGGCAACGCCACGGCTTCCTTCACGGCGGGCTGCGCGTCGAAGGACCCGCTCGGCTTCGGCCAGTTCTCGCAGCGGGCCAGGGCGGCCGGGGCGGACAGCTTCGTGACGGTGAACTACGGCTCGGGGACGCCCGCTGAGGCCGCCGCCTGGGTGGCCGCCGCGGCCCGCGCGGCTGGCGAGGGTGTCGCGCTCTGGGAGGTCGGGAACGAGACCTACGGCTGCTGGGAGGTGGACAACGAGCTCGCCGGGCCGCCGGCGAACTTCCAGGGCTACCAGCCCGCTACTACCGGTGCCAGCAACCCGACCTGCCCGCAGACCACGGAGGGGGCCGCGGCGGGCACGCGGACGCTAGCGACCTCGTACGCGGCCAACGCGCAGCGGTTCCTGCGGGCGATGAAGGCGGCGGATCCAGCCGCCAGGATCGGCGTGCCGTGGGCCTTCGGCAGCCCGGTGCAGGGCGCGGACGTGCCGGACAGTTCCGAGTGGAACGACACGGTGCTCGGGGCGGACGGGAAGTACGTGAGCTTCGTCGACGCCCACTACTACCCGTTCAGCTTCTCCGGCGGCACCGGCGGCGCCAACCCGACCGACCAGCAGGTCCTGCGCGCGTTGCGGGATATCCCGTCGCTGTACGGGGCCATCCGCGCCGAACTGAACGCCCACGACCCCGGCGCCTCGGTGGTCGTCGGCGAGACCGCGGTGTCCAACAACCCCACCACCACGGCATGCACGCCCGCCGGCGCGCTGTTCGCCGCCGGTGACGTGCTGTCCTGGCTGGCCGCGGGCGCGCAGAGCGTGGACTGGTGGGACATGAACAACTACGGGAACACCGGCGCGAGCTGCGTCAAGCCCGACTATGGGCTCTTCACCTCGTCCTCGCCGCCGGCCGCGGAAGCGGCGTACTACGGCTACCTCCTCGCGTCGGTGCTCGCGCGGCCGCACGCGCTGCTCGGGACGCTGAACACGTCAGATCCGTCAGACGTGCTGGCCTTCCAGTCGGCCCTGCCGGACGGCAGCCACGCCGTGGCGTTCATCAACACCAGCACGAGTTCGGCGCGGGCGGTGACCTTCCAGCCTTCCGACGCGCTGACGGGGACGCTGCGGACGTGGGGCTGCGGGGCGGGAAAGCCGGCCGTCGTCACCGGGACCGAGCCGGCCGCCTCGGTCGCTAACGGCATCATGCTGCCCGCTGAATCGATGACCGTCCTCGAAACGCGGTGAGCATGCCGATTGCGCATTCGACCCGCTCTATTGGGGTCGATTGCGCAATCGGCAGGTTGGCCTGCGGCGGCCGGCGCGTGACCCCCGAACGGGGGTCATGACAGCGGCGGGAACTCCCCGAAAAATAGCCACCGTAGCGATCGAGGTCGAGGACGGTACATCCAATCTCCTCCGCCACGCGGGGGGGGCTCGCGGCTATCGGAGTGGAGGGATGTGCCCGTCCTCGACGGCTCGATAGTACAACTCTATTTTGGTTGGTGCCGAACGTCCGGCCCGCCCATATTTATCACGTACACGGCTTAGATATTGCTTCGCCGTTTCCTCGCTGATGGCCATCTTTCTGGCGGCGAGATCCACGCCTTTCCGGACGAGCAGCGCGCCGGATACCCACTCCCACGCGGGGCGGCCCACCGCGACGAGCGCCAGCAGCCAGCTCGTGCCGAAGACCGACCAGTCGACGGAGCCGACGGCGCCCGGCAGCCGGTCCGCCCACCCGCACAGGGACACGGCGGCGACCGCGATCGCTACCGCGCACGCCGCCTCCCGGCCGGTCACATCGCCCGCGCGAGTCCGGGGAATCAGCCACCACGCGGCCAGCGCGAGACCGGTCCAGGCCAGGACGGGCACGGCGGGGTCGCGGTATTCACGCAGGTAAAGCACTATCTGGACGAAGAGGGTGAGCTGCCAGATCGCGGCCAGCATGCCGAGCACGCGCGGCAGCTCCGACTCGTACGCGTCCTGGACGAGGACGTCCCGGGTCACCACG
>Ga0209656_10002806_pt1 | contig 11297 bp, 11 predicted proteins | sample BogFormECP12_OM2_FD_188239 | JGI IMG/M metagenome (GOLD analysis project Ga0209656, IMG submission 188239) | Bog forest soil microbial communities from Calvert Island, British Columbia, Canada - ECP12_OM2 (SPAdes) (version 2) | ecosystem: Environmental > Aquatic > Freshwater > Wetlands > Bog ... | reverse complement strand
GGAAGCAACCATTCCTACAAACGCTCGCTGCATAAGCTCGTAGGCGTTCTTCAAACCGATGGGGAAGTCGCCCACCCCCGCTTCGTAGCTCAATTTCCGCATGAGTTCGCGGCCCGTTTCGGAAGCAGCAGATGCCGCGACCTGAATGGCCGCATCCTTCCGGCGCAACAGTTCCGCCGCTTCCAACATGACGGGAAAAATGCGTCTGATCTCTCGATTCCGGCTGCCCGGCAAGAGCGCGACAAGTTTCGTATCTCTTGGTTCACTAATCCGGTGCCGGTCCAGCTCTTCTACCATCGGATGGCCGACGAACTCAGTTCGCAACCCGCTAGCTTCGTACAAAGATTTCTCAAACGGAAAGATACAGATCATCAAATCCAGGAAAGCCGCCATGCGCGGTATTCTGCTCCGGTTCCATGCCCAGACCTGGGGACTGATGTAGTAAATCAATTTCCCGGCGAAATTCTTGCGACGGAGGTAATGCGCCAGTCGCAAGTTGAAACCGGGATAATCGACGAAAATCACGGCATGCGGTTTTAATTGCCGTATCTCGCGATACATCCGGTAGAAATTTTCGCGAAAATACGGGTATTTCACCAACACGTCCCAAAGGCCTACGACGGCCTCCTGGGTCCAATCCATGAAATGATTTCCAGCGATCATCCGCATCTCTGGGCCGCCTGCTCCAAAAAACTGCAGATTGGGAACCAATGCAGCCATTTCCCGCATCAGAACCGCACCGTGCGCATCCCCGCTGGCTTCGCCGGCGATGATATAGACGCGTTTAGGGTGCATGGTCGGGAATGTCTTGCCTTTTCTATCTTCATTGGACGTGCGAGCCCGGATCGCGCGGGAGCGCGTCCCTGCCATTTGCAACGGGGAATCACGTTGTCTTCGCTTACCCTCTACGCCCCTCCTATCTCCCTGACCAACTCGCCGGTCGCCAACCTTGTAATCTCTGTGATTTCTATCGCCAACCGCAGGGCCGCGGCAGCTTCCGAACCCGAGACGACCGGTTGAATGCCTCTGCGGCTACAGTCCACGAATGATTGAAGCTCGCGTTTCAGTGGTTCACCCTTGTCAATTTCCACCGGTTCCCGAGTGATCATTCCGTTTACCAATCGAAACATTTCGCCGCTTTGATTCTGGTAATCTAGTGACAAATAGGCGTCCTGTTGAAACACTCGGATTTTGCGCATCTTTTCCGGGCTGATCCTGCTTGCGGTCACATTCGCGACGCAACCGCTTTCAAAACGGATCCGCGCATTCGCAATATCCTCGCCCTTGCTCAGAACCGGAATACCAACAGCGTCTATGCTCTTCACGGGCGATCGAACAAGGTGGAGAATGATCTCCAAATCATGAATCATGAGGTCTAAGACAACACCGATTTCCACGCTTCGAAATGGATACGGCGACAGCCGATGCGCTTCGATAAACCGAGGCTTGGTCAGCCTCTGTTCGAGAGCGCTTAAGATTGGATTGAACCGTTCCACGTGGCCGACCTGTAAAACCAGAGATCTCTCCTTGGCGAGCCTGACCAGCTCTTCGGCTTGGCTTGGTGTTTCCGTGATCGGCTTTTCAATCAAGACATGCTTACCCTTGCCTAACAAATACTTTCCGACTTCAAAGTGATCGGGCGTCGGGGTCGCAACTGTCGCTACATCGATGAGGTCCACGAACTCGAAGAGAGTCGATGCCGCCTTTACGCAGTGCTGTTTGGAGATCGCGCTCGCGGTCTCAGGATTAGTGTCGAGGATAGCCGAGAACTCGACTCCGGGAAGTTCGGAGTAAATTCGCGCATGATTCTTACCGATGCTACCTACTCCGACGATGCCTGCTCGAATGCGATCGCTCATATTTTGTAACCGTAAATCGTGACCTGCTTTTCTTCGGCTAAAACTTTCACTGCTTCTTTGTCCAGCAAAAGCGTTCTTCCGGCTTCCACTGCAATGACTTTTATCCCAGCGGCAGAGGCTACCTCGAGGGTTTGGCAACCGATGACAGGGACGTCAAATCGGAAATCCTGATTCGGCTTAGCAACTTTCACGACGATCGCTCCACTTTTTCCGAGACGCGCCCCGCGCTGTATTGCTTCGTTTGTGCCTTCGAACGCCTCAACAGCCAATACGGTTCCATTGCGAACGACGACTGTCTGGCCGATATCCAGCTTGCTTAACTCCTTTGCGATCTCAAACCCGAACGCGATATCATCGACGAAACGCTTCTTTGGTTTTGGACCGGCGATCAAACCTTCATTGGCCAAAGAATCTTCCAGATAGGTCGTCGCCGGCAACAGGTCAACTCCGATCTTCGCCAATTCGTCTCCGACAGCCCCAAACAAAGTTTCGGCGTTCCTTCTTTTCAACGAGCCCAGAATCTTCAAGACCCTGAAATCCGGCCGCAGGTCGAAAAGGTTTTTGGGAGCAATCTGGCCGGCCATGATCGCCTGGCGAACCCCAGCCTTCTCAAAAAACCTCATGAGCCGGCTGAGTTGACCAACTCGCATCCACTCTATGGAATCAGCGTGATCTGCCAGTTCCGGCTGCGTTTCATTCTCAAACGCAGCGACGTGTATCGCAGTGACACCACTTTGCCGCGCCGCTCTCGCGATAAGAAACGGATAAACACCGTTACCAGCGATGATTCCCAGCACGGACTGATTTCCCATGGGAAAGATTATATTAGGTTTTGAGTTTTGCGTTTTGAGTTTTGGGCGAGCCGCTTGCGGCTCCGGGGCTCCAGATTCAGATAGGTATGTCACGGAGTGTTGTCTAACCGCATTCTTCACTCAAAACTCAAAACTATCTTCCCCGCGTGTTCGCTGCGTTCCATCATCCGGTGTGCCTCGGCAACCTCGGACCACGGAAAAATCTTATGAACCACAATCTTGATTCTGCGTGACTCCAGCAGGGGCCAGACATGCTCACGTAACGCGTTTGCAATGCTCGACTTCTCTTGGACGCTACGAGGCCGCAACGTCGATCCGGTTATTGTAAGCCGCCGCACCATTACGGGCAGAAAGTTGAAGTTGCAGACCTCGCTTCCTTGAAGAAACGCTATTTGCACCAGCCTCCCTTCATACGTCAATAGACTGATATTCTTCTCGATGTATGGTCCTCCAACCATGTCGAGAACAATGTCGAGGCCCCGCTCTCCAGTGATCCTTTTAACCTCAGCGACAAAATCGGCGGTTCGGTAATTGATAACGTGGTCGGCACCCAGACCACGACAGAACTTCGCTTTTTCTTCACTACCCACGGTCGTGAAAACGATGGCCCCAAACCGCTTTGCGATTTGGATGGCGGAGCAGCCGATCCCGCTCGAACCACCATGGATAAGGACGCTTTCGCCCGCTTGGAGCCCGCCGCGACTCACCAAGTTAGTCCAGACGGTAAAGAAATTTTCGGGAATGGCTGCACTGGTTGCGAGATCGAATCCTCTGGGCAAGGCCAGGCAGTGACTCGCGTCGACCCGGCAATATTCGGCGTAACCTCCGCCAGGTGTCAGGGCGCAGACCTGATCCCCAACTTTCCAAGTAGTCACCTCGGCGCCGAGAACAACTACTTTTCCCGCTACCTCTAAACCAAGAATCGGCGACGCCCCCGGGGGTGGAGGATACGTTCCGGAACGTTGCAGAATGTCTGGACGATTGACCCCGGCAAAATGGGTCTGGATCAGCACTTCATTCGGCCCAATTTCAGGGACTTGACCCTCCACAATTCGCAATACTTCCGGTCCGCCTCCTTCACCATAGGTAACATAACGCATGGTCGTAGGTATCATAAGCTTATTCCAGATGGTTGGGACGCGCTCCGGCGCGATCCGGCGCCGCACGTCTATAGTGCTTCACATTTGGTCGATAGGGTTAAGCTGGCACACCGCTGTCCATGTCTGCTCGCCGAATTCTTGCCGGAAACGACCCCGTAGCGTTCCCCCATCTGATTGATTTCGCACGATTGCAAACAGCGTCGATCCCGACCCGGACATTTGCGCTAACAAAGTCTCGGACTGTTTTTTTAGCCAATCCTTAATCACCGGTAGTAACAAGTACTTGGGGAACACCGCCGGCTCAAGATCGTTGCGAAGTCTTCCCCACGTCGTGTCTTCTTCCTGTCCTCTCTTACGATCAGGAGGTAAAGCGGCGTAAGCGCGATATGCGTCGGCCGTGGAAACACCAAAACCGGGTTTGAACAGGCATATCCAGAGATCTCTCGGAAACGAACGCGGCTCCATCAGTTCACCACGTCCCCTACACCGGGCAGACTGACCAGAGACAAAAAATGCGACGTCAGATCCAAGACTGGCAGCCAAGGCCTCCAGCTGCACAATACCCAATGGCGCGTTGTGTAGCCGATTGAGTAATCGCAAAGTCGCTCCCGCATTCGAGCTACCTCCTCCGAGTCCGGCTCCAATCGGGATATTCTTTTCCAGACGAATCTCGTAAGTCGCCTGAATTGAGGTCGCTTCGTTAAAAAGTTGAGCAGCTCGAACGACCAGGTTCGAAGAGTCCCCTTTGAGTTCTGGCGCGTTCGAGGTAAATGATGGTCGTCCTGCTCGTTTAATTTCCAGCGTGTCGTACAGACCAACCGGCAACATCCAGGTGTCCAACTCGTGAAAGCCGTCGGGTCGCCTCCCGAGAATCTCCAACGTGAGATTGATCTTGGCCGGACTAAGGGTATTCATGCATCGTTATGCTGTGCAAAGTTTAATCGCTGCAAAGGATAAAATCATCGTGCCATTGGATGTGCCGACTGCGGAAACCGCCCGCGCACTCATCAAGGCCATTGGTGGAACCGTTGGATTCTTCAAGGTGGGCAGTCAACTTTTCACCGCGGCTGGGCCGGCCATCGTCAAAGAAGTGCAGGACTCCGGCTCAAGAGTGTTTCTGGACCTCAAGTTCCACGATATCCCGAACACTGTCCGCCGAGCAGTTGAGTCCGCATGCGCGCTCGGAGTCGATATGTTGACGATCCATCTTTCCGGCGGACGAGAGATGTGTGAGGCTGCCGTGGTTGGACGCGGCATTTCAAAGGTATTGATTCTCGGCGTAACGGTTTTGACGAGTTTGAACGACGAGGCTCTGGCCGAGGTTGGCTTTCGCACTTCTGCGGAGGACGAAGTACTGTTGCTTGCCGATCTTGCGAAGCATGTTGGCATCACCGGGTTGGTTCTTAGCCCGCAGGAAGTTGTCGTCTTACGCGCGCGTTTCGGTTCGCTCTTCACAACGGTAATTCCAGGGATCCGTCCCAGCTGGTCGGAAGCCGGTGACCAAAAACGAATCTTAACTCCGCTACAGGCACTCCAGGCCGGCGCGGACTATCTCGTCATCGGCCGTCCGATTACTGCCTCAACCGATCCGCCGGCAGCGGTCCAGCGGATCATTGAGGAGTTGGAAAAGTAAGCGAAAGCTCCAGCTTTTGCTCTTTTGGGAAGCACTCAAGTACTCAAGTACTCAAGAAGAACAAATAGTCTCGCATCCCTCTCGAGTTCTAGACTTCTTGGGTTCTTGTCCGCTAGCATCCATGCGCTAAATCCAAATCGAAGCGGATTTCGACACTGGCCTTCCCCCACTCTTCGACAGATCTTTCTGCAACCCGGGCAAACCCGACAGACTCGTAGATCGAGATCGCGCGATCCAAGCCATCCACCGTGCAGAGATAGACCAGATCGAATCCGCTCGCACGGCAGTAACGAATTGATTCTTCGACAAGCCACCGGCCCAAGCCAATGCTGCGGACGGGTCGGTCAACAAAAAGCAAGCGGAGTTGAGCCTGATTGTTCGGTCGTTCCACGATAAAAATCGAACCAACGATCTTGTCTTCCTTCTTGGCGAGCCAAGCACGGGAACGCCGCTTATCCCGATCAAGAATGAATTCAACTGCGATCTTCGCACAGTACGCTTCGTGGAGGTGATTGAAGCCGTAGTCCGCAAAGTTCTGCACACCGTGGATATAAACCAGCTGGCCGAGATCTCCTGGGCCGAATTCCCGGTGAATGGAGACGCCGGCGCTTTCAATTCTGCCGGGCAACTTAAACGATTGTTCGAACGACTCCACCGTCTACTCGTAATGAAGCACCGTTCGTTGCCGACGCTAACGGGCTGCAGATGTAAACGACCAGATTTGCAACTTCCTCGGGTGTCGCGAACCGCTTCAAGAGGCTCGTCGGACGCACTTTTTCGAAAAAATACTTTTCGAATGCGCTCGAAGATTGCTCCGTCTGCGCCGCCAACTTAGCGACAAAATCGCTAACGCCCTCGGACGCGGTCGGCCCTGGAAGGACCGCATTCACGGTTACTCCAGTGCCGACCGTACTCTCAGCAAGACCACGTGAAATTGCCAGCTGCGCCGTTTTCGTGCACCCATAGTGAATCATTTCTACCGGAATTTGAATCGCGGATTCACTGGAGATAAACACGATTCGGCCCCAACCCTTGTCTTTCATCCGCGGCAAGTAGTACCGCGAAAGGCGCACTCCGCTCAGGACGTTTACCTCAAAAAATCTTCGCCATTCCTCATCGCTTATCTCCTCAAAAGGTTGGGGATTGAAAATCCCCAGATTGTTCACGAGGATGTCCACATCGGGATACTCATTCTTCAGTAAGTCGAACCCCTCGACGGTGGAGAGGTCACCAGCGAATCCTTCGACTTGCGACCCAGGATATTTCTGCCGGATCATTTCGATTGCATTAGCTACGCGAGGTTCGGAACGGCCGTTTACGATAACCGTTGCGCTCTCGCGCGCTAATCCTTCCGCGATCGCAAGACCGATCCCTGCAGTCGATCCGCTGACCAGCGCGAGTTTCTCCTTGAGCAATAGATTCATACCCCGTTGAGCGGGAAATCAGTCTACACGACGGCGAGTTTGACCTCAATATTGTCCCGAGTCGCCCTCGAGTACGGACAGACTTGATGCGCCTGTTCGACGAGTTTTTCTGCCTCTGCCTTGTCGACACCCGGAAGATGGACATCAAGCCGGACCGCGAGTTGAAATCCTGGCAAAGGATAGGTCGTCCCACCCGCGTTGTAGGTGGACTTCTCGTCAACCTTACCGAATGTGACATGGCCCGTCACCTGAATATCGCTGAGCTTTTTGTGTTGCTGGTTGGCCACAAAACCAATCGCGCCGGCGAAACATGCAGAGTAGCCGGAAGCAAACAATTGCTCGGGATTCGATGCACCCGGTTTGCCGGGTCCGCCCATTTCACGGGGTACACTCAAATTGAGCTTCACAATGCCGTCAGAACTTTCAACGTATCCGTCTCTTCCACCGGTGGCGGTCGCCACGGCTGTATATAGAGGTTGGTATGCCATAGGTTTTTTTGGTTGATGCTTTTTTATCACAATCAGAATCCCCTGATCGGTTAGACCCTCAGAGTACCGAAAGATCTCTTGCATTTGCCACGACCAATTTCCAGTACGATTCGGCGATTTTGGTAAACCGACCAGTAAAGCCCGCGGCGTGCGTCAGGTTACAAGTGCACGAGAAGCACCTATGATGCGATAGGCTCCCGGTTTCATGCGGTTTAAAACGGCGAGATTATTGCAGATTTTCGCCTCCTGGATCAGACCGACGATGTAAAAGTGAAGTTCTTGCGCCAGCAGTTTTGGCTCCTGCCTTGGAATAACCGCTTCATCCATGGCATCGCGGAGCGTGGATTCCAGGTAACGACACTTCCTTTCGCTGATATGCTGGGCCATTAGCCGAATCGCTTCGTCTTGTGTACTCAGTTCACTTCCCAATGAGACGAACGGACATCCCAGCACGCGACCACGCGTTTCGAAATGCTCAGTCTGGTTTCGGCGAATGTTTTCGAAATAGGCATCCAACCTTTCCAGTGGCGGCGTTTGTGCCGAAAAAATCCCATCCAAAGTCAAACGGCTCCTCTGTTCCCAGTAATATTCGTAGGCCGCAACGGTGAGCTCAGATTTAGACCGGAAGAAATGATAGAAGCTCCCCTTTTTCACTCCAGATTGCTCACAAATCTGGTCAACTCCGACGGAACCATAACTCTGCTGCCAGATGAGCTCGTGGGCCGTCTGGAGGAGGCGCAGCTTTGAATCACACACCCTCATTATCTCAACGGTACTGGACCGATCGGTCAAATTCAACTTGCATTTTGGACGAATGATCGCTGCTGAAGAAGTCAGAAGTTGCAGGAGTTCAGGAGTTGCAGAATGAGACGGCGGCTTTCCGATCTGTGGATGGTGACTATTAGTCGGCCTCCATGCGATGAAGATTTCGACTCAGCTAGCAGCCAATTTGAAGCCAGTATTTGCTCCCGCCACGGATATTGCATCCTGAACTCCTGACTTCTTGACTGCTTTTAGTACGCTAACACTCCAATTCAAGCTGAAAACTTCCGTTCAATCGGCGATAATTGACTAATCCCGAAACGACCTATGATCGGTGGCTTCGTTTTAACCACATTAATTGGCTACTATCTTCTCGATTCTCTTGCCAAGCTCCTCAACCTAAAGAGCCTGGAGACACAAGTTCCAAGCGAATTTTCGGATGTCTTCGATGAAAATCGATATCGCCGATCACAGGAATACACGAGGACAAACACCTGGTTCGACCTTGTCGTGTCCACAACTATGCTGGCGACGTTACTCGCTTTTTGGTTTCTGGGAGGCTTCGAGAGTTTGGACCACTTAATCCGAAGATTGCACCTCTCAAACGTTCTGCCTGGATTGCTTTATCTCGGCGCTCTTTGCGTGGCACGAGAGACTCTCATGCTCCCGTTCACGATCTATCACACTTTTGTGATCGAGCAGCGGTACGGATTTAATCGGACAACCGTCGGAACTTTTGTCGTGGATCGACTGAAAGAGTGGTCCCTTTCTGCTTTGCTGATGGGTGGATTCGCCTCCATCGTTCTGATTTTGTTCGAATTTTTCGGCCTTCGCGCATGGATCGCCGCGTGGATATGCACCGCGGCGATATCGGTTATTTTGATTTATCTGGCACCTACCGTGATCCTGCCGTTCTTTTTTAAGTTCAGCCCCGTTCCTGCGGGGGAACTGAGAGACCAAGTGACCGACTTCTGTCTTCGGCAGCGATTTCCAATTCGCGAGCTGTTGGTCATTGACGGTTCCCGACGTTCTTCCAAGGCGAATGCGTTTTTCACCGGATTCGGTCCGAACAAGCGGATAGCTTTGTACGACACTTTGATCAATAACCACACCGTACCCGAGTTGCTGGCGGTCCTGGCCCACGAGGTTGGCCATTTCAAAAAGCATCACATTATCCAACATTTCGTATTTGGGCAATTCAACCTGCTTCTCCTGTTTCTCGGAGCATCATTCTGCATCTCGCGTCCGGAACTCTTCGAAGCTTTTGGCGTAACGACGCCCTCTTATTATGTCGGGTTAGCGCTGTATTTGATCTTGATCCGACCGCCAGCACTGTTGCTCAGCATTTTTATTAATTTCTGGAGTCGACAGCATGAGTTCGAGGCGGATCGCTTCGCTGCGGAAGCATTGGGTGACCCAATCCCGCTGATTCAGGCGCTCAAGAGGCTTAGCAAAGACAGCTTGTCGAACCTGACTCCCCACCCGTTGCTTGTGGGTTTGCACTTTACACACCCACCGGTGCTCGCACGGGTGCTCGCCCTGAAAATCTCAGCAGGGTCGCGATCCCGCGCCAACACAGCTCCGACCTAACCTGACTTCCGCATGCGGAAGTTGGGCTAAGAGAATTCGACGAGGACGAGGACGATTGAAGAACGTTCCCCCAAATACTCGTCCTCGACCTTTGCTGTTGCCGGCCTCTAGGGTCGCGATTCCCATGGAGGCAAAGGCTGGACTACCACGCCACGCCACCCGCGCAGGAGCGCGACCCTATCCTTCCTATTTAGATCCCATCTTCCTGCCGAGCCGCTTTTCAAGCGGCTCTACAGCCTGGAAATCTCGCGAGTTTGGCTCGCGAAATTTCCAGGCTAGCTGCTCTTCAACTTCCCGCACGATTGCCTCCTGGACCGTCGCCATCTCTTCAAAACCTTGCTCGGTCAGATCCTCCAGTCCCGACAAGTGCAACAATCCGTGCACGAAATAAATCCGTAACTCCCGGCAAAGGTCGCCAAAGAACTTTTCGCGCTGCCGTTCCGCGGCATCCACGCTGATAAAAATCTCGCCGTGTCGAAACGTAATGACGTCAGTAGGCTCATCAACCGACATGAAATCGCGATGGATCCGGGTAATTCGAGCGTCTGAGACAAAGACAACAATGATTTCATTCGGGAACGACGCCTGCCAGCCCCGTTCAATCACCTTCGTCATCGCCAGTTCCGCGAACTTGCGGAAGTATCTAAGATTGAGCCGCCTTTTTCGTTGCCGATTGAGCAGCTCGAGCGATGGCATTAGGCCGCGGTAGCAGGTGGAAGATTGCGCAATCGACGGGTTTCCTGCTCCGCTCGTTCTTCGTCCTTTGGATACTTGATGCGCGTGTGAAGCATGTTCTGAATGGTGAATCGGAACGTTTCGGCGATGATCTTCACTTCCCGCAAGGTCAGGTCACACTCGTCTAGCTGCCCCTCTGAGATTCGCCGATTGATGATATCATTGACCAGTTGCTCGATCTTTTGCGGCGTAGGTTTCTCGAGACTACGTGAGGCGCTCTCAACCGCATCCGCGAGACTGATGATCCCGCTCTCCTTAAATTGCGGCTTCGGCCCGCTGTATCGGAAATTTTCTTCGCGCACGTCCGGGATATCTTCCTCCCGGATGTTCATAATCTTCCCGCCTTCGCGCGCATCCTGCTGCTGCTGAATTGCCCGCTTGTAGAAGTAAGCGACTAGCGAGGTCCCATGATGCTGCTGAATCACATCAATGATCCGCTGATTGAGCCCGTACTTAAGCGCTAAATCTACGCCCTCCTTCACATGCGCGATGATGATCAGCGCGCTCATCGTCGGAGCAAGGTCGTCGTGCGGATTATCGTTGCCGACGATATTTTCAGAGAAATAGTTCGGCTTTACCAGCTTGCCGATATCATGAAAGTAAGCGCACGCACGGCACATGGTACCGTCAGCTCCTATCTTGTTTGCAGCCACTTCAGCCAGATCCGCCACTACGTCGCTGTGGTGCCAGGTGCCCGGAGCCTCAAGACTGAGCCGAAGAAGGAGGGGATGATTCCGGTCAGCCATTTCAAGCCACGACATATCCGTGGTGATCCGAAACACCGCTTCGAGCATCGGCAACGCCCCGCTGACAACCATCGCGGTAACGACTCCGGTCAGAATCGCGGCAGCCGACTGTTTCATGAACATGCTCAGGTCCATGTCATTGAGCCGG
>Ga0209656_10002804_pt1 | contig 11298 bp, 9 predicted proteins | sample BogFormECP12_OM2_FD_188239 | JGI IMG/M metagenome (GOLD analysis project Ga0209656, IMG submission 188239) | Bog forest soil microbial communities from Calvert Island, British Columbia, Canada - ECP12_OM2 (SPAdes) (version 2) | ecosystem: Environmental > Aquatic > Freshwater > Wetlands > Bog ... | reverse complement strand
CGCAGCGGCGCGCATCCTGAAGGCCCAGGCGCAATTAGGTATCACGCGTGCTGACCAACTACCCACACTGGGCGTAGGCGCGGCAGCGATCAATTTCGATGCGCCGAAAAACAAGTTTACCGGCAATACTGAGTCTAGCGTCAACGCAGTAGACGCCAGCTTCAACTGGCAGCTCGACTTCTGGGGCAAATACCGCCGCGCCACTGAAGCGGCGCGCGCCAATCTGGTTGCGGCACGCTGGGCGCGGGAGTACGTGATTTCTACGCTAGTGAGCGATGTTGCTGCTTCGTATTTCCAGCTTCGTGCGCTGGACCTGCAATTGGATATCTCGCGCCGAACCTTGGCTGCTCGCAAAGAGTCGTTGAAGCTGACCCAGACCTTGGTAAGCGGTGGCGCGAGCAACATGCTCGACCAACGCCAGGCCGAGCAACTGGTCGCCGCTGCGGCTGAAAGTATTCCAGATCTCGAACGTCGTATTCAGCAGCAGGAGAACTACATCAGCACTCTGCTGGGGAACAACCCTGGCCCAATCGCGCGCGGTCTACCGCTGATCGAGCAGCCGCATCCGCCAGAGGTGCCGGCCGGACTTCCTTCCAGTTTGCTGGAGAGGCGGCCCGACATCCGGGAAGCCGAGCAGCAACTCGTGGCTGCCAACGCGCAAATCGGAGTAGCGAAGGCCGCCTATTACCCCAACATTTCTTTGACCGCTAACGCCGGATATGCCAGCTCAGCGCTGACTAGCTTGTTTACGGGCCCAGCCGGTTGGTGGGCTTTCGGAGGCGCACTAACCCAACCCATATTCGCCGGCGGCAGAATCAAGTCGGGCGTCAGGTACACCGAGGCGCAAGAACAGGAATTCCTGTTGATGTATCGAAAGACGATTCAGGAAGCTTTTCTCGGCGTCTCAGACTCGCTGGTCGCTTACCAAAAGGACCGTGAGTTTCGCGAATATCACGAGCAACTGACGGTGGCCGCTCAGGATTCGGCACGTCTCTCCGAAGTACGGTATGGCGGTGGCCGAGCCAGCTACCTGGAAGTGTTGACGAATCAGACCAATTACTTCAATGCTGAGCTGGGACTCGCGCAAGCACGGCTCAATGAGCTTCTTGCTTTGGTGGATCTCTATAGAAACCTGGGCGGAGGTTGGCAAAGCTAACCGGCTATGAGCTTAGAAAACCTGAACTTGATTGCTGGCTTCCCGAGTATATTGACCTCAGAGCAGGTAAACAGGAGTTCTGACAAGCTTGCCATGACAGATCAGCTATCAAAATTACAAGCGGCTAATGGCAGGTACCGCACCCTGCTGGAACTGACGACCGCCATTGACAAACAAACCAACGTACAGACGGTGTTGAAGAGCCTCCATAAGCTGCTTTCCGGAATCATTCAGTTCGACAGTGTCGCGATGATGCTACTGGCGAACGATGGAACGGCGCTGCGCCTGGTAGCTTTTGAACCAGGTCCTGCAGGACCTCACATCGATCTCGGAGGTGAAAGCTCATACGCAGGCACCGAAGCCGGCCGTGCCGTCGAGGAGCAACGTACGATCTACGTTCCCGATATTCGCGCGGAGATGTCGAGATTTCCAGAGACAGCTTCACCGGTCAGCACCACCGAGCTGCGCAGTGCATACATGGTTCCACTTTCTACGCCAAGGCGGAAGATTGGAGTGCTGTCCTTTGCAAGGGGCGAAGAGGGCGAAGCCGGACCGGATGAGGTTGGTCTTATGGAGGCCGTCGCTTCTCATGTAGCGACAGCTCTTGAGAGCGCGATGGCTAGTGATGATGCCGAGTCATATCAGAGGCAACTGGTGGCAGAACGCGACCGTTGGAAACTGTTGCTTGAGGTCAATAACCATGTCATCGCGTACCTCGACGTGAACGAACTGTTCCGCGCAGCCTCTGTCTCGCTTCGCAAGCACTTCGACAGCGATTTTGCCGGGATCTGGATCATCGACAAAGACCAGAATCGCTTGCGGTCCGTGGCTTTGGATTTCCCTGGCAGTTACGGCTTAATGGACGACATGACGATGCCGACGCTCACGGCGGAGGACCTCCATCGCATGAAGACCCGCCAACCCGAACTGTGGACGCGTGCAGAAATGCAATACCTTCCAGCCACGGTTCTTGCGCCGATCACGTCCGAAGGCATTCAGACACTGCTCGTCACGGCACTTCGCGCGCCGAGCGGACCTCTAGGTGTGATCACGTTGGGGAGCAAGAAGGCGGATCACTTTCGCGCCGACGACCTCGATTTGCTGGCGCAGATTGCTACGCAGATTTCTCTGGCTCTGGACAACGCTCTTGCGTATGAAAGCCTGAATGCTTCGCGGAACCAGATCGAAGAGGAGCGACTCTACCTCGAGTCAGAGATTCGGGCCGAATATAACTTCGAAGACATTGTGGGCAAGAGCGCCGCACTGCGCAAGGTCCTGCAGCAGATCGAAATCGTCGCGCCTACAGATTCAACGGTGCTGTTGCACGGTGAGACGGGAACCGGAAAGGAATTGATCGCGCGAGCCATCCACAGTCTCAGCTCCAGGCAGAACCGCACGTTCGTTCGCCTGAACTGTGCAGCCATCCCTTCAGGGCTGGTTGAGAGCGAACTGTTCGGGCATGAGAAAGGCGCATTTACAGGCGCCCTGATGCAGAAAAAGGGTCGCTTCGAAATTGCCGACCAGGGCACATTGTTTCTTGACGAGATCGGGGATATTAGCCTCGAATTGCAACCCAAGTTACTTCGCGCCTTGCAGGAGCGGGAGTTCGAGCGTTTAGGCAGCGCCAAGACCATTCGCGTCGATGTGCGCCTGATTGCTGCAACGCACCGTGACTTGCACGCCATGATGCGCGACAACCAATTTCGCGACGACCTGTTCTACCGGCTAAATGTCTTCCCCGTGGAAATCCCGCCGCTTCGGGACCGCCGTGACGACATTCCTCTGCTGGTGAACTTTTTTGTCTCCCGTCTGTCTCGCAAGATGCAGAAGCATATCCAATCGATCCCCAAAGAAGCCATGGAGGCTCTGACGAATGCACCTTGGCCAGGCAATATTCGCGAGTTGGAAAACTTCATTGAACGGGCCGTGATCCTCACGCAAGGCAGCGACCTCCGGGTGCCGCTCAAGGAGTTGAAGAGACCGTCAGTCGCCAGCACCACATCCGGCTCGAGTTTTCAGGAAGCAGAGCGCCAGGCGATCGTGGAGGCGCTCAAAGCCGCACAGGGGAAAATCTCGGGACAAGGCGGCGCAGCGGAGCGCTTGGGACTCAGACGCACAACGCTGCAGAACAAAATGCGCAAGCTCGGAATTCCGCGCTTATCTGCCTAATACCTTGCAATACGGGCACAGGGTGCAACGCCCGTAAGCTCATCTCATGGCAGAAATGGGATTTGTAGCTATCGGCTTTGGGTGCCAAAGTGCAACTAAGAGGAATGAGCACGAAAGGAGACAAGAACAATGATGCGCCTGATGATGCACTCGCACTTGGTTCAGGGAGCCGACGGGAAAAGGCACCTCGACATAGCGTGGGAATCGGCACACACCTCCAGAATGCCTAGCCATTCACGTTCCCAGAGTCAACCAGATGTGAGACACAAATAGCTTCTCGGTCGGCAAACAGCTGGCACTAGCCGGGCTCGGCGACGATTTGAAATTCAGCATTTTGCGGCACTCGACAACAGACCGGACCCACTGACAAGCGGCAACGAGAGTGCTACATTATGCCAAGCAGCCCGTGTAAGACTGGACGGGGCCATACTGTCTGAGACTGTTCGGCTACGAACATGGGAAAGACGGCTTCTCGCCGACTGCTTCTGCTTCGTTTCAACTGGGCCCGCGGCGCGATCGCGGCCATGCTGGGCTGTTGTCTCACGTGCGTGTTGTTATTGGCAGGTTCGGTTCACGCCCTCGATCCCAACAAACGTCTCACGCAGTACATGCATACCTCCTGGCGCATACAAGACGGCTCCGCGCCGGCCGGCATGTATGCGATCACGCAGACCTCAGACGGTTTTCTTTGGCTGTTATCCTCGCGCGGCGAGATTTACCGATTCGATGGTATCCAGTTTCTTCGCTGGCATTTGCCTGCTGACGCTGAGTCAATTGGCAGAACCAGGAACATCGTGGCTGACAGCGGCGGCGGGCTCTGGGTACTCGGAGCCGACGGAATCGCTCACCTGAAAAATGGGGTTGTGACTTCTCATTTTCAGTTGAACGGGCTCGAGGCGAATCCGCTCAACATAAGTCAGGACACCGACGGCTCGATTTGGGTGGTGCGAGGTGACAATGGAATTGCCGAGCCCGTATGCCATGTCAGCGAGCAAGCGATGAAGTGCTATGGCAAATCGGATGGAATACCGATCTCCCCAATCGATGCCATCCTTGCTGACGGGAAAGGCGGCTTTTGGCTGGGAGGGCAGGCTGCCCTTGTACACTGGCACGCCGGCGCGTCGGAGATGTACCCGATCAAAGGTCTAAAAGCCGAAATGGGAGCACCTGGTGTCATGAGCCTGGCACGTGGGCCTGATGGGTCTGTCTGGGTCGGCATATTTTCAGACGGACCAGGCCGCGGACTTGCTAGGTTTGAGGATGGCACCGTCAAGTCATTTGTGACGCCGACGTTCGATGGAAGTAAGGTGACCGTCTTCGCCCTGCGCTTCGACCGCAACGGTAATCTTTGGGTGGGAACCGCAAGCGATGGGGTCCTTCGTATTCATGGAGACGCTGTTGACCATTACCAACGCACCGAAGGCCTGTCTGGTGACTATGTTCGCGCTTTCTTTGAGGACCGCGAAGGTATTGTCTGGACTGCCACCAACAATGGAGTAGACAGGTTTCATGATTCGCAAGTCACCACGCTTTCAGCGGTGGAGGGCTTGGCACGTGACAATGCGGTAGGCATTCTGGCCAGCAGAGACGGAACCATCTGGGTCGCGAACGCTTACTCCCTCGACCACGTCGCTAATGGCACTGTCTCCTCCATTCGAACCGGGCATGGTCTCCCGGGACAGCAAGTCTCTTCTTTGTTAGAGGATCACACCGGAAGGCTGTGGGTCGGAGTAGATGACGGACTGTTTCTGTTTGAGAACGGGGGCTTCCGACGCCTTCCCGAGCGGAATCATCAACCTCTTGGACTAGTTTTTGGATTGGCCGAAGATAGCGACGGAAATATCTGGGCAGTGTGCGCAGGCACGGCGCAGCTTGTGCGTATCGCTGACTTTCGGGTGCAAGAAGCGTTCACTCGAGCCCAAATTCCAGCGGCTCGTATTGCGCCAAATCCTCAGGGGGGAATTTGGATTGCCACCCATAAAGGGGAGCTTGGGCTGCTTCGCCACGGTGCTCTGCGGAAATTCCTTGTAAATCCCGATGCTAAGGATTCGCTCGCCAATCAGATAATTGGGCAGCCGGACGGCTCCGTACTTGCTGCTTTTGACGACGGGCTTGTGGGACTGCGGCAGAACAAAGTGCAGCGGATGACGACGAAAAACGGTCTGCCCTGCGACGAAGTCATTTCTTTCGTTCAGGACGGCGCGAGACGCTGGTGGTTGAACACACACTGTGGAATCGTCGAGTTTTCGGATTCCGAGCTCCAGCGATGGTGGGCCAACCCCGACGTGGTAATCCAGACCCGGGTCTATGATGTGCTGGAGGGCGCCCGCCCTTCCGCTCGGCCACCTTTCAATTCGGCGGCAACCTCGGCCGATGGGCGGGTGTGGTTTGTGAACTCAGGCGTCGTGCAGGTAGTGGATCCCTCCAGTTTGTCGCAGAAAGCGTTGCCAGCGGAGACATACATCGATTCGTTAATCGCTGACCGTAGGGAATTCGCAGCAGCTAAGAACCTCAAAGTGCCCCCGCACCCGCGCGACGTGCAGATTGACTACACTTCGCCCACTCTTCTGATTCCACAGAGGGTGAAGTTTCGTTACCGGCTCGACGGCTACGACCGTGATTGGCACGACGCTGGTACGCGCCGGCAGGCGTTCTACACTGACTTGCCTCCCGGGAAGTACTCCTTCCGCGTGATCGCCTGCAACAGTGACGGCGTATGGAACGATAGCGCCACCAGGTTGGATTTTTACGTTGCTCCCGCGTATTACCAGACGAATTGGTTCCGTGCCCTTTGCGCGATTTTCTTTCTGGCGCTGCTGTGGGCGGCCTACCAGTGGCGTGTCCGGCAGTTGCATCATCATTTCGAGATGACGCTGGACGCGCGTGTCAGCGAGCGCACGCGGATCGCGCGGGAGCTTCACGATACTCTGCTGCAAAGCTTCCACGGGCTGCTGCTCCGTTTCCAGACTGTTTCGCAGTTGCTGCCGGAGCGACCGATCGAGGCGAAGGAGAAGCTGGATAACGCGATCGACCAGGCCGCCGGTGCCATCACCGAAGGCCGGGATGCGGTGCAGGGATTGCGCGATTCGACAATTCAAACCAATGATCTGGCACTGGCGATAAGCACCCTCGGAGAAGATCTTGCAGCGGACTCAACCGGCCACCGCCCTGCATTCCGTGTAGCCGTTGAGGGCCAGTCGCGAGATTTGCATCCCATCCTCCGTGACGAAGTGTATAAGATTGCTGCCGAAGCGCTCCGGAACGCTTTTCTTCACGCAAACGCAAAGCAGATCGAGGTCGAAATCCGCTATGACAATGAGCAATTCCGCTTGCGTGTGCGGGATGACGGAAAAGGCATTGATGCAGCGGTTCTCTCGGCTCAGAGCCGGGAGGGACACTACGGATTGCCCGGGATGCGGGAGCGCGCTACGCTCATAGGAGGCAAGCTGACAATATGGAGCGAAGTCCAGGCCGGAACCGAAGTGGAACTGCGTGTTCCCGCCAGCACCGCCTACGCGACCGCTCGCAAACATTCGTGGTTCGCCGGAAAATTTGCCCCCAGCGCGAAGGCATGAAATAGCAGACCAATCGTGAGCGCCGATATCTAGCAAATGCGAATCCTTGCCGTCGACGACGCTTACGACTAAGAGCACTTGAGCCGGGCCATGGTGTGTGCTGCTGCCCGGCTGGGGACATGCGAAGAATGGCTTCTCGCACAGGCCAGTGAGCGACACTTCGGCTTGCGCGGCATGCGGGAACGCGCCACACTTATAGGAGGTAAGCTGACAATGTGGAGCGAACTGGATGCAGGCACGGAAGTGGAACTGCGCCTTCCTGCCAGCACCGCTTACGGGACAGCTCCGAGAAGTTCGTGATTTTCACAAAAGTTTGCCCCGAAGGCGAAGGCACGAAGGCATGAATTAGGAGACACGTCATGAGCGTCGGCAACTCGCCAATTCAAATTCTGGCGGTCGATGACCATCCTCTCGTCCGCCAAGGGATCGCAGGTCTGTTGGGAGTCCAGCCGGACATGACTTTAGTTGCGGAAGCGTCCACCGGTCGCGAGGCCATCCAGCAATTCCGCACGCATCATCCCGACATCACGCTGATGGACTTGCAAATGCCGGAGATGAACGGCGTGGACGCGCTGATTGCGATTCGCAATGAATTTCCCGAAGCAAAAGTTATTGTGCTGACGACCTACGTAGGCGATGTACAAATTCGCCGTGCGCTCAAGGCCGGCGCTCAAGCTTATCTGCTCAAGAATACGTTACATAAGGAATTGCTGGAGACGATCCGTGCAGTGCATGCCGGAAAGAAGGCGCTTTCCCCAGAGGCCTCGTACGAAGTCGCCGAGCATGCGACGGATGACGCCCTGACGCCGGCAGAAATCGCTGTGTTGCGACTGATCGCAGCCGGCAATGCGAACAAGCAAATTGCCGATCAGCTTTCCATCACCGAGGAAACGGTTAAGAGCCGGGTCAAGAACATCCTTTCTAAATTAGGCGCCAACGACCGGGCGCACGCCGCCGTGATCGGTTTGAAGAGAGGAATCATCGAGCAGTAGTTTTCACCCGCCTGCCTAACGGGCCGCAAAACGGTTTTCGCAGTTCGCGGTTCTTCGCAAGCGCAGGAGCACGACACTTTCTTACGAAGAGCGAACAGAACAGCGATTCTGCCAACTCTAAAGAGTGACGATTCCACCTCTTTCTGGGGTTTCGCTGCGGCTCGGCAATGTCACATGCTTGTAATGACTGGAAGGGTGCGTATTGCGACGGTTATATTCCACATTCGCTGGCGGCTGGCCCGGTACAGGTTTGCTCCTGATGCGCTTGGTTGTCGGTTCCGTACTGGTTGTGCGCGCGGGCTTGCGGTTGTGGGGCGACCCTCCACTTAACATCACAGTAATGTCCGCGGTCCTCCTGGTAACTGGGATTCTCTTGACGGTCGGTTTATGGACGCCCATTGCAGGAAGCTTAGTGGCCCTCGTTGAAGCGTGGAAGATCCTGACGCTACCCGGAGACAGATGGCTTTGGCTGTTGGTGGGAGCCGTCAGCGGCGCCCTCGCTATGCTAGGACCAGGTTTGTGGTCGGTCGATGCTCGTCTCTTCGGATGGAAGCGGGTGGAAGTCCCACCTCGAAAGCCCGTTTCGAACTCTCCTTAAGCTATTGCCCTCCCGAATTTCCTGACTCAAAAGTGGGCTGCGATTCGCCTCCCTGGAGTTTGCGATTTGTCCCGATGTGGGGCTGTGCGCAAATGGAGGCTGGTGGATAATCCGTTCATTGATGAACCAAAGCCTCCCCCTCCAGATTCAAGCCAATGGGGTTGGGCAGGAGGCGGGTTCCGGGATAGGAGGCGTTATGCCTGAGATAGAGAACCTTAAGGACTCGGCTGAGCGTTGTTTCGAACTCGCCAGCTCACGCAACTTCCGGGAAGAGGATGTTGCCTTAGAAGCATTCGAAGTGTTAACCGCCAACGAGTATGACTGCGTGTTGGCACACGGACTCGGCGTATGCCTGTAAGGAGGTTTTATGGATCTGGATCGGATCTACGCCCTGGCAACGAGAGTGAAGCAAAGGCTTCATTGTTCACAGCATATAGCAGAGTACACAGCATCGCTCCTGGCACTGGAGCCCACCGTAAGCAAAGATAGCTTCGAGCTGCTTGTTGAAATCCAAGCTATTCATTCGTTACGTAGCCACTCTGCTATGTAGAGTGATAGATAGGTAGGAGGATGATATGGGGCACGCGGCTGTTGCATTCACAGATCTGGAAGGGCTCGCAGGAACAAGCTTTCCAAGCGTGGGCGGGATCGAAGACCAGCAACTGTATCTGGGATCTGACCTCAGCTCTGAGTACTGCTTCGAAGGCATCATCGGAAAGAGCCCAGCCATTCAGAAAGTGCTGGAGCAAGTCTCCATTGTTGCGCCGACGGATGCCAGCGTCCTGCTCTATGGTGAGACGGGCACGGGGAAGGAGCTGATCGCGCGCGCCATTCACAACCTCAGCTCCCGGCGCGCGCGCAGCTACGTGCGCATGAACTGCGCTGCCATTCCATCCGGACTGCTGGAAAGCGAGCTGTTCGGGCACGAGAGGGGTGCATTCACGGGAGCTCTGATGCAAAGAAAGGGCAGATTCGAGCTGGCGGACGGGGGCTCGCTGTTTCTCGATGAGATCGGCGATATCAGCCTGGAGCTGCAGCCGAAATTACTGCGTGCGTTGCAGGAGCAGGAGTTCGAGCGCCTGGGAAGTGCCAAAACGATCCAGGTAAACGTGCGCATAATTGCCGCGACCCATCGCGACCTTCCAGCCATGATTTGGGAGGAGAAATTTCGCGAGGACCTGTTTTATCGACTTAATGTTTTTCCGATCGAGATCCCGCCCCTTCGGGAACGTCGCGAGGACATTCCACTTCTGGTGAACTTTTTTGTGTCGGAGCTGTCACGAAGAATGCGGAAGCAGATTAACTTTATTCCCCAGCGAGTGATGGAGACCGTGACGAACTGTCCGTGGAAAGGTAACGTCCGGGAACTGGCAAACTTTATCGAACGCGCAGTCATACTTTCCCGTGGCGAGGAATTAGAAGTGCCAACGGCCGAGCTCTTGGTCTCTAACTCTCGCACAGTTTCTGCCCCAGCGTGTGCTTTCCATCAAGCCGAGCGGGAGGTAATCATGGAAGCTTTGAGAGCCGCGTCGGGACGCATAGCAGGCAATGGGGGAGCCGCCGAACGGCTCGGATTGAAGCGTACGACTCTGCAACATAAAATGCGTCGGCTCGGCATCACAAAAGTACAGTACCGATGCTAGTCGGCTTCTGATTATCTGGTTGCTTCAGCAAGCCCCAATAGATTGCGGTTGAGATCTCTCGCTCCCCGAATCTGCTCGTACATAGTTGATCTGCGAGCGGTTCCGAAGCCAAGCAGTGTCTGAAATGCGGCCGCCGGTGTCTTGCGACGGTTGTGCCGAAAGACGAATTCATCGAGGTAAACCTGGAGTTGCTCCTTGCTCACCCCGTGGTAGGTTCCGATCAGCCACTGTTGCAGGTTTCCAATCGCCCGATCGGCGAGCGGGACAGCGGACTTCGCGCCTTGGCGCAACTGCGACCGGAGAGGTTGGCTACGGGCTACATGTTTAAAACCAGCCTCTACCAGACCTGAGAAACTTTTAAGGCCGTCCGTATAGATAGTGGCCCCAGATGCAATGTGCTCGGTGAGAAACGACATGATGGTGATGGCCTTGAAGTCGGGAATCACGCTCATGCGGACTCGACCCGAAGCTCGGCCACGCTTTTCGACCGCCACAAGGACAAGAGCTGCCCTTCGTTGCTTGAGCTGTCGGCTCCCCCGGAGACCCCCTTGAGCAAAGCAATCACACGGTCGCTCAACGGCAGGGCCGCCAGGCTGTTGCCGCACTTGCTCTAGGGATCGGAGTGGGACGCAGTCTCAGGCTGATGTTCTTGAAGAGCATTTCGAACCACTTCACCGTTTCTCAGACCTAAGTCCAGCATGTTTCCTCGACCCGTCGTTGCCAGAATGGCGGCAATGCCCGCATGAGGGCTAGGCATCGGCACTGTAGATTTGACTTCTCTCTAGTAGTTTCAATAGCTTGCGGCACCTGTAGTCTGGTACGCCATCTGCAACGTAGTGCTATCGGAGGCTGAGAAGCCCCCAGCACAAACGGAGACCAAGATGTTGCGAATGCAATTCTATGAACTTCCGGACGGCATAAAGATGCAATTGGAAGGCCGGTTCGTCCGAGAATTTGCCGAGCATGCCCGAACGGTGATCGGACGCTCCGTCGTTCCCTCGAACCTGGTCGTAGATTTGTCGGAGGTGAGTTTCGTCGACGCAGTCGGCGAAGAAGTACTGCTGTGGTTCAAGGAAATCGGGGTGAAGTTTGCCGCCGAGTCTGCTTACTCCCGCCATGTCTGCGAATGTCTGCAACTGCCGATGGATAGCGACCGGTCGGCAGA
>Ga0209656_10002803_pt1 | contig 11298 bp, 11 predicted proteins | sample BogFormECP12_OM2_FD_188239 | JGI IMG/M metagenome (GOLD analysis project Ga0209656, IMG submission 188239) | Bog forest soil microbial communities from Calvert Island, British Columbia, Canada - ECP12_OM2 (SPAdes) (version 2) | ecosystem: Environmental > Aquatic > Freshwater > Wetlands > Bog ... | reverse complement strand
CGTCCTGGCCACGTCGACGGTGTGGGTCAACGGGGCGGCCCGCCCGGCCGAGTTCCCGGTCGGCCCGGACGACGAGGTGGCGGTGCTCCCGCCGGTCTCGGGGGGCGCCCGGTGACCCCCGGGCCGGGCGGTCCACCGAGCGCGGCGAGAATGGGCGCCGTGGTCGACGACGGTGCGGGGGACGACGGGGCGCGGTCCGGGGCGGGCCGGCCGGGGCCCGCCCCCGGGCGGCTCCCGGCCGGCATCGCCGGGCCCCCGGACATGGCGGACGCCCTGGACCGTCAGGACTACCTGGCCGACGAGGAGATGGCCACCGCCTGCTACCTGGCCCTCGCCCTGCGCCGCCCGCTCTTCTTGGAGGGGACGGCCGGGGTCGGCAAGACGGCGGTGGCCGAGGCGCTGGCCGGCGTGCTCGACGCCCCGCTCATCCGCCTGCAGTGCTTCGAGGGGATCGACGCCGCCCAGGCCCTCTACGACTGGGACTTCCCCCGCCAGCTCCTGCACCTGCGGGCCAGCGAGGCGGTCGGCCGCACCGGGTCGGCCGACTCCGTCGAGCACGAGCTCTACGACCGCCGTTTCCTGCTGGCCCGTCCGCTCCTGCGCTCGCTCGAGACCACCCCGAGCGTGCTCCTGATCGACGAGGTGGACCGGGCCGACGACGAGTTCGAGGCGCTCCTCCTCGAGGTCCTGAGCGACTTCACCATCTCGATCCCCGAGCTCGGGACGGTGGTGGCCGAGGTCCCCCCGGTCGTGGTGGTCACGTCGAACCGGACCCGCGAGGTCCACGACGCCCTCAAGCGCCGCTGCCTGTACCTGTGGGTCGAGAACCCCTCCTACGAGCGGGAGGTGGCGATCATCCGCCGCCGGCTGCCCGACGTGACGGTGCGCATCGCCGAGAAGGTGGCGGCGGCGACCCGGGCGCTGCGGTCCGGGGACCTGCTCAAGGCGCCGGGGGTGGCCGAGGCGATCGACTGGGCCGAGGCGCTGATGGCCCTCGGCGCCGCCGACCTGACCCCCGAGCTGGCCTCGGCCACGCTCGGCAGCGTCCTCAAGTACCGCGAGGACGTCGCGCGCGTGCGCGCCCTCGGCCTGCCCCACCTCGTCGAGCGGGTGCCCGGCGGTGGGTGAGTGCGCCGACGTCGTCCGCACGACGGTCGGGGTGGCCCGGGCGCTGCGGCGGGCCGGCCTCAACGCCAGCCCGGACCGGGTCCAGACCTGGGTGCGCGCCCTGTCGGTGCTCGACCCGGTCCGCCTGGCCGACGTCTCGCACTCGGGGCGCCAGACCATGTGCTCGAGCCGGGAGGACCTGGCCGTCTTCGACGCCGTCCTGGCCGACTACCTGTCCGGGCGCCGGCCCGGCCCCGAACCCGGGCTCGTCCTCCACCTCCCGGCCACGGTGGCGTCACCCGACGACGACGACCCCGACGGGGCACCGGGCGACGCCGAGGCCCGCGCCCTGGCCACCGCCAGCCGCCTCGAGCGCCTGGCCGACACCGACCTGGCCACCGTCGGCCCCGATCCCGAGCTCCTGGCCCGGCTGGCCGGCGCCTTCGCCCGGACCGGGCTCACCCGGCGCTCGGCCCGCCGCCGCCCGGCGGCCCGGGGCCGGGCCGACCGCCCGCGCACGCTGCGCCGGGTGCTCGCCTCGGGGGGCGAGGTGGCCGAGATCGCCCACCGGGGGCGTCGACCGCGCCCGCGCCGCCTCGTCCTGCTGGTCGACCTCAGCGGGTCGATGTCCCCCTACGGCGAGGCGCTCTTGCACCTGGCGCACGCGGCGACCCGGCGACCGGCGCCGAGGACCGAGGTGTTCGTCATCGGGACCCGCCTGACCCGGGTGACCGGCCCCCTGTCGGGGGCCGACGCACCCCGGGCGGTGGCCGCCGCCGCTGCCGCCGCGCTCGACCGGGGCGGCGGCACCCGCCTGGGCGAGCTGATGAAGGAGTTCCTCGACGGCTGGGGCCAGCGGGGGCTGGCCCGGGGGGCCGTGGTGGCGGTCGTCTCCGACGGTTGGGAGCGGGGCGACCCGCGCCTGCTCGGCGAGCAGATGGCCCGCCTCTCCCGCCTGGCCCACCGGGTCCTCTGGGCCAACCCGCGCAAGGCCCAGCCCGGCTACGAGCCGCTGGCCGCCGGGATGGCGGCCGCCCTCCCCCACGTCGAGGACTTCGTCGAGGGGCACAGCATCAACGCGCTGGTGGCCCTGGCCGACGCCATGACCGGGCACGCGGCGCCGGACCGGCCCGGCGGACACACCGCGACCCAAGGAGGCATCGATGCGCGACCTCGGTGAACGCCTGGCGGCCTGGTGCCGCTCGGACACGCCCTTCGCGGTGGCCACCGTGGTGGGCATCCGGGGCAGCGCGCCCCGCGAGCTCGGGGCGACGATGGCCATCGACGCCGGCGGCGAGGTCATCGGGAGCGTGTCGGGCGGATGCGTCGAGGGGGCCGTCTACGAGCTGGCCACCTCGCTCCTGCCCGACGGCGACGCCACCGTGGCCACGTTCGGCATCAGCGACGACGAGGCGTTCTCGGTCGGCCTCACCTGCGGGGGGATCCTCGACATCCTGGTCCAGCCGGTCGGCCCGGACGCCCGGGCCGTCCTCGCCGCCGTCCTCGGGTCCGAGGCGGCGGGCGACCCGGTGGCCCTGGCCAGCGTCACCCGGGGCCCGGCGGTGGGCGCCCGGATGGCCGTGTGGGGCGACCGGGTGGAGGGGACGCTCGGGGCCGAGGGCCTCGATGCGGCGGCCGTCGACGACGCCCGGGGGCTGCTCGCCCTCGGCGGCACCGGCGTGCGCCACTACGGGGCGTCCGGCCAGCGTCGCATGGACGAGGTGGAGGTGTTCGTCGAGTCCTTCGCCCCGCCGCCGCGCATGATCGTCTTCGGGGCCATCGACTTCGCCGCCTCGGTGGTCCGGCTCGGGGCCTTCCTCGGGTTCCACGTCACGGTGTGCGACGCCCGGGAGGTCTTCGCCACCGAGAAGCGGTTCCCCGACGCCGACGAGGTGGTCTGCGAATGGCCGCACCGGTACCTCGCCGGCACGGCCGTCGACGACCGCACCGTCATCTGCGTGCTCACCCACGACCCGAAGTTCGACGTGCCGGTGCTCGAGGTGGCCTTGCGGGGGCCGGCGGCCTACATCGGGGCCATGGGCAGCCGGCGGACCAACGAGGACCGCCTGGCCCGTCTCCGCGAGGTCGGGCTGACCGAGGACGAGCTGGCCCGGCTCTCGGCCCCCGTCGGGCTCGACCTCGGCGCCCGCACCCCCGAGGAGACGGCGATCTCGATCGCCGCCGACATCGTCCGGCGCCGGTGGGGCGGCAGCGGTCGGCCGCTCGACGCCAGCTCGGGCCCGATCCACCGGGACCTCGACGCGTTGGAGGGGTCCCCGGCGTGACGGTGGCCGGGATCGCGCTCGGAGCCGGGGGCGGCCGGCGCTTCGGCGGCGCCAAGGCGCTCATCCGCCACCGCGGCGAGCTGCTCGTCGAGCGGTGCGCCCGCCTCCTGGCCGAGGGCGGCGCCTCGCCGGTGGTCGTCGTGGTCGGCGCCCAGGCCGACGAGGTCGTGGCCGCCGCCCGCTTCGGCCCCGACGTGACCGTCGTGCCCAACGCCGCCTGGGCCGAGGGCATCGGGTCGTCGCTCGGGGTCGGGCTCGACGCCCTGACCCCGCTGGCCGGGGTGGAGGCGGCCGTGGTCGCCCTCGTCGACCAGCCCCAGATCACCGCCGAGCTCGTCGAGCGCCTGGTCGTCGCCTGGCGGGGCGGGGCCCGGGCCGCCGTGGCCACCTTCGACGGGGCGCCCCGCAACCCGGTCGTGCTCGACCGGGCGCTGTGGCCCGAGGTGGCCCGGGGGGCGCGGGGCGACGTCGGGGCGAGAGCCTTCCTGCGGGCCCACCCCGATCTCGTCGTCCCGGTGGCCGGCGACGGGTACGGATCCGATCTCGACATCGACACACCAGCCGACCTCGCCGCCCTGGGCGAGGCCGCAGAGGAAGGAGCCCCGTGCAACTAGAGAACCGATTCGCCGTGGCCGCCCCGGTCGAGGAGGCCTGGAAGGTCCTGCTCGACGTCGAGCGGGTGGCCCGCTGCATGCCCGGGGCCACCCTCGACAAGGTCGAGGGCGACGAGTTCACCGGTCGGGTCAAGGTGAAGGTCGGTCCGATCGTCGTCACCTACCAGGGCAAGGCCAAGTTCGTCGAGACCGACGAGAAGCAGCACCGGGCCGTCATCGATGCCTCGGGCAAAGAGGCCCGGGGCTCGGGCACGGCCAAGGCCTCGGTGTCGACCAGCCTCAGCGCGGCGGGCGACCACACCGACGTCATCGTGCTCACCGACCTCAACGTCACCGGGCGGCCGGCCCAGTTCGGGCGGGGCGTCATCGCCGACGTGGCGACCAAGCTCACCGAGAAGTTCGCCACCAACCTGGCCGCCGAGCTGGCCGGGCCCGCCCCCGAGGCGGCCGAGCCGGCGCCGCCCGAAGAGAACGGGTCGGCACGCGAGCGCGCCGGACGCGACGGGTCCCGGTCGGACGGTCCGGCCGCCGTCCCCACCGTGACGACGCCGGCGGCGCCCGACGACCACGACACCATCGACCTCCTCGAGCTGGCCCGGCCCCAGGCCCGGCGGCTCCTGCCGGTGCTCACGGTGGCCGGCCTGGTCCTCGTCGTGGTGATGCTGCTGCGCCGGGGGCGCCGCCGCCGGTGAGCGCACGCCGGGGTTAGCATCGCCCACGCCCGCCGCCGCCCGCCGGGTACGCCACCGACCGCCGCCAGGAGAGGGAGCACGTGAAGCCTGCCCCGTTCGAGTACCGAGCCCCCGAGGACCTCGACGAGGCCCTGGCCGTCCTGGCCGAGCGGGGCGACGAGGCCAAGGTGCTGGCCGGCGGGCAGAGCCTGGTCCCGATGCTGGCGCTCCGCCTGACCTCCTTCGAGTGCCTGGTCGACATCGGGCGGGTGGCCGAGCTGCAGGGCGCCCGGCGCGAGGACGGGGTGCTCGTGGTCGGGGCGGGCACGGTCGACGCCGCGGTGGGCGCCGACCCGGCGGTGGCCGCCTCGGTGCCGCTCCTGGCCGAGGCGACCCCCCTCATCGGGCACTTCCAGATCCGCAACCGGGGGACGATCGGCGGGTCGCTGGCCCACGCCGACCCGGCGGCCGAGTACCCGGCGGTGGCGTTGGCCCTCGACGCCGAGCTCGAGGTGGCGTCGGCCGCCGGGCGCCGCGTGGTGCCGGCCGCCGAGTTCTTCGAGGGGACCTGGACGACCGCCCTCGAGGGCGACGAGATCCTGACGGCGGCGCGCTTTTCGGTCTGGGAGGGCCGCTGCGGGTTCGCCGTCGAAGAGCTCGCCCGACGCCACGGCGACTTCGCCGTCGCCGGGGCGGCCGGCGGGGTTGCGCTCGACCCCGACGGGACCGTGGTCCGGTGCGCGGTCGCCCTCATCGGCATGGAGTCGACGCCGGTGCGCGCCTGGCGCGCCGAGGCGGCCCTGGTCGGGACCAGCCCCGGACCGGCCGAGGTGGTCGAGGCGGCCCAGCTGGCGGTGGACGGGATCGACCCCCCGGCCGACGTCCACGGCTCGGGTGCCTACCGCAAGAAGGTCGGTGCCGAGATGGTGCGGCGCATGCTCACCCGGGCGCTCGAGGAGGCCGCACGTGTTTGAGACCACGGTCGAGATGGACGTCAACGGGAAGCGGTGGGCGGCCGAGGTCGAGCCGAGGAAGACCCTGGCCGACTTCTTGCGCGAGGACTGCGCCCTGACCGGCACCCACCTCGGCTGCGAGCACGGGGTGTGCGGGGCGTGCACCGTGCTGGTCGACGGCCGGGCCGTCCGCTCGTGCCTGATGTTCGCCGTCCAGGCCCAGGGTCACGAGGTGACCACGATCGAGGGCCTGGCCGGCCCCGACGGCGAGCTGAGCGCCGTGCAGGAGGCGTTCCGGGCCGAGCACGGGCTCCAGTGCGGGTTCTGCACCCCCGGCTTCGTGGTCTCGGTCACCGACTTCTTGGCCGAGCACCCGAACCCCACCGACGGCGAGATCCGCCAGGGCCTCTCGGGGAACCTCTGCCGGTGCACCGGCTACCAGGGCATCGTGCGGGCGGTCCGCCGGGCGGCCGCCGGCGGGTGACCGCCCGGCGGTGACCGAGGGCGCCTCGGGGCCACCGGACCCCGGCACCACCCTCACCCACCTCGACGGGTCCGGGCGGGCCCGGATGGTCGACATCACGGCCAAACAGGTGACGGCTCGCCTGGCCGTGGCCCGCTGCCGGGTCGTCGGCGCCCGGCCGGTCGACCAGGTGCTGGCCGGGGCGGGTCCGCTGGGCGACCTGGTCGAGGAGGCCCGGGTGGCCGGCGCGCTGGCGGCCAAGGCCACGTGGCGGCTGATCCCGCTGTGCCACCCGATCCGGATCGGCGACGTGGCCGTCCGGATCGAGCCGGGACCGGTGACCGAGGTCACCGCCACCGCCACCGCACTCGACCGCACCGGGGTCGAGATGGAGGCGCTCACCGCCTGCGCGGTCGCCGCCCTCAGCCTGGTCGGGGCGTGCATCGGCGCCGACCCGCTCGTCCACCTCGAGGACCTGGCGGTCGTCGAGAAGTCCGGAGGCCGGTCGGGGACCTGGACCCGGCAACCCGACGGCACGGTCTCGCGGGTGGCCCCGCCCGAGCGGTAGGGTTCGTCGCACCCGGCGGACACGCCGGGGCTGCCCCGAGCCAGCGAAGTCCGGTGCGATCCCGGCGCTGTCCCGCAACGGTGGTCCCCTCCCCCCAGGGGGGGCGAGCCCGGTCGCCTGCTCGGAGCTGACGACGCGAGTCCCCGACGGAGGGGCGAGCTCGTGCGGCCGCCGCCACCGACCGTGACGAGCCGGTCACTCCCTCGGCCTCCCGAGGAGGACGGCATGGGAACGACCCGGGGGGCCGACGTCGGTCACGCCCTGAGCGCGGCGGAGTGGACGCGGGCGGTCGCCATGGCCGCCGTGATCGTCGTCGTCAACCTCGCCGGGTGGGGCATCTTCGCCCTGGCCGTCGCCCCCCACCACTTCCACTACAAGGGCCTGGGCCTCGGGCTCGGGGTGGCCCTCACCGCCTGGACGCTCGGGGCCCGCCACGCCTTCGACGCCGACCACATCTCGGCCATCGACAACACCACCCGCAAGCTCATGGCCGACGGGAAGCGGCCGCTCGGGACCGGGTTCTTCTTCGCCCTCGGCCACTCGACCGTCATCATGGTGGTCGCCGTCGGCCTGTCGATCGCCGCCCGGGCCGTCTTCGGCGCCGTGGTCAACCCGCACTCGGGGTACGAGGTCGTCGGCGGGGTCGTGGGCACGTCGATGGCCGCGGGGTTCCTCTACCTGATCGCCGGGCTCAACGTCGTCGTCCTGGCCGGGATCGTCACGGTGTTCCGCGGCCTTCGGGCGGGCCGCTACGACGAGGCGGAGCTCGAACGTCAGCTCCTGGCGCGCGGGCTCATGTGGCGGTTCTTCGGTCGGTTCATGCGCTCGATCACCAAGACCTGGCACATGGTCGTCGTCGGGATGGTCTTCGGGATCGGCTTCGACACGGCCACCGAGGTCCTCCTCCTGGCGGCCACCGCGTCGGCCGCCACCCAGGGCCTGCCCTGGTACGCCGTCCTGGCCCTGCCGCTGCTCTTCGCCGGGGGGCTCACCCTCTTCGACACGCTCGACGGGTGCTTCATGAACTTCGCCTACGGGTGGGCCTTCGCCCGGCCGGTCCGCAAGGTGTACTACAACCTCGTGATCACCGCCCTGTCGGTCGCCGTCGCCTTCCTCATCGGCACGATCGAGATCGTCGGTCTCCTCTCGAACGAGCTGCACGTCCACGGTGCGTTCTGGGACTTCATGGCCAATTTCGACATCAACCGTGCCGGCTTCGCCATCGCCGGACTGTTCGTCGTCGTCTGGGGTGGCGCCATCGCCTACTGGAGGCTCGGCCACCTCGACCGCCACTGGGCACCTCGCCCGGCCGGTCCGGGTGCGGGCGACCCGGCGTCCCCCCGGTGAGCGTCGGGCGGCGGCCGGTGACACCGACCGGGCCGCCTTGACGTCAGACGACGACGTTGACCAGCTTGGGCGGCCGGACCACCACCCGGGTGGGCGCCCGCCCGGCGAGGGACTCGACCACCTTGGGCGAGGCCAGGGCCAGGCGCTGCGCCTCGTGCTCGGCGATCGAGGGGGCAACGTCTAGGCGGTCGCGGACCTTCCCGTTCACCTGGACGACCATGGTCACCGTCTCCTCCCGGACCAGCTCGGGGTCGAAGGTCGGCCACCGGGCGGCGTGGACCGACGAGCCCTCGCCGTGGGTCCGCTCCCACAGCTCGGCCGTGACGTGCGGCGTCATCGGCGCCAGCAGGAGGAGCAGGGTGTCGCGCGCCTCGGCCAGGACCTCTTCGTGGGGGCCTCCGGCGATCCGCACGTAGGGACCGAGGAGGTTCACCAGCTCCATGCAGTGGGCCACCGCCGTGTTGTAGGACCAGCGGTCGATGTCCCCGGTCACCTGCTCGATCGTCCGGTGGACGGCCCGGCGCACGGCCCGGTCCTCGTCGGTCAGCCCGTCGATCCGCCCGGCCGCCTCGGCCGCCATCACCAGGCGCCAGAGGCGGTCGAGGAAGCGCCCGCACCCGTCGATGACCTGGTCGGTCTGGGCCGTCCAGTCGACGTCGTCGGTCGGCGGCCCGACGAAGAGGTGGAACAGGCGCAGCGCGTCGGCCCCGACGGTCTCGTAGTAGGCGGACGGGGCGATGAGGTTGCCCTTGGACTTGGACATCTTGGTGCCGTCCATCCGGATCATCCCCTGGGTGAAGAGCCGGCGGAACGGCTCGCGCCCGAGGCCGGGGGCCAGGCCCACGTCGATCAGCGCCCGGGTGAAGAAGCGGGCGTAGAGGAGGTGCAAGATGGCGTGCTCGATGCCCCCGATGTACTGGTCGACCGGCATCCAGTGGCGGGCGGCCGCCGGGTCGAAGGGCGTCCCGGCCGAGAACGGGTCGCAGAAGCGCAGGTAGTACCAGCTCGAGTCGACGAAGGTGTCCATGGTGTCGGTCTCGCGGGTGGCCGGGCCGCCGTCGATGGGACACGTGGTCGCCAAGAACGAGTCGTTGGTGGCCAGGGGCGACAGGCCGGTCGGGAGGAACTCGACGTCGTCGGGGGCGAGGACCGGCAGCTGGCCCTCGGGCACCGGGACCGCCCCGTGGTCGGGGCAGTAGACGATCGGGATGGGGCAGCCCCAGAAGCGCTGGCGCGAGACGAGCCAGTCCCGCAGCCGGTAGTTGACCTTGGCGGTGCCCAAGCCCTCAGCCACGAGCCACTCGATGGCCCGGGCCTTGGCCGTGGGCACGTCGAGGTCGTCGAGGAAGCCACTGTTGATCTTGCGCCCCGGGCCGGTGTAGGCGCCCCCGCCGTCCTCGTCCCACCCCGGCGGCGGCTCGACGGTGCGCACGATGGGCAGGTCGTAGGCCTGGGCAAAGGCCCAGTCCCGCTCGTCCTCGGCCGGCACGGCCATGATGGCCCCGGTCCCGTAGCCCATCAGCACGTAGTCGGCCACGAAGACCGGCACCGGCTGGCCGTTGAACGGGTTGATCACGTGGCTGCCGGTGAAGGCGCCGCGCTTGTCGAGGGGCGCCCCCTCGGCGGTCCGCTCGATCTCGGTCTCGGCCGACGCCCGCCGGCGGAGCTCGTCGACCGCCTCGCGCTGGGCGTCGGTCGTGAGCTCGTCGACCAGCGGGTGCTCGGGGGCGATGACGGCGTAGGTCATGCCGAAGCTGGTGTCGGGGCGGGTGGTGAAGACCCGGAGGGCGAGCGGCGCCTGCTCAGGCGGGCGATCGGCCACCACCAGGTCGAACTCGGCCCCCTCGGAGCGCCCGATCCAGTTTCGCTGCATGATCTTGACCCGCTCGGGCCACTCGAGGTCGTCCAGGCCGGCCAGGAGCTCGTCGGCGTAGGCGGTGATCCGCAGGAACCACTGCTCGAGGTCGCGCGTGACGACCAGGTCGCCCGAGCGTTCGCACGTCCCGTCGGCCAGGACCTGCTCGTTGGCCAGGACCGTCTGGCACCCCGGGCACCAGTTGACCGGGGCCTCGGCCCGGTAGGCCAGGCCCGCCTCGAAGAACCGCAGGAAGATGACCTGGTTCCAGTGGATGTACGCCGGGTCGTGGCTCTTCACCTCCCGACGCCAGTCGTAGACGGCGCCCAGGCGGGTGAGGGAGTCCTTCAACTCGGCGATCCGGGCGTCGGTGAAGCTCCGGGGGTGGGTCCCGGTCTTGATGGCGGCGTTCTCGGCCGGCAGGCCGAACGAGTCGAACCCGAGCGGAGAGAGGACGGCGTGGCCGTGCATGGTCTTGTACCGCACGACCAGGTCGCCGAAGGTGTAGTTGCGGACGTGGCCCTGGTGGGCCGGCCCCGAGGGGTAGGGGTACATGCACAGGGCGTAGAAGGGCGGCCGAGGGTCCTCGTTGGAGACCTCGTAGGGGCCCTCGTCCCGCCACCGCTGCTGCCATTTGCGCTCGACGCCGTCGACGTCGTACTCCCGAGCCATCGCCTGATCGTACTTGGGCCCCCCGGGAGCTCCGGTCCGACGGCGGCCCCCACCGGGCCGTGCGGCGCCGGGCCTGACGCGGGGCATCATGGCCACCGGAGCCGAGACCGTCGACCCCGTGAGGTGAGCCACGTGAACCCGAAGTACACCGTCATGCTCGACCGGTCGGTCGGCCGGTTCGTCTACCCCCTGCACCGCCGCCTGTACACCCTCACCGGGGGAGCCATCGGCCACCGCTCCGGGCTCGGTCCCGTCCTCCTCCTGACGGTAACCGGGCGCAAGAGCGGCCTCCCGCGGGTCACCCCGCTCCTCTACATGCCCGACGGGGATGCCTTCGTCGTGGTCGGTTCGAACGGCGGGCGCCCCGACCCGCCCCAGTGGCTGTTGAACCTCGAGGCGAACCCCGAGGCCACCGTCCAGGCCGGGCGCCAGCGGGCGGCCGTGCGGGCCGAGATCCTCGGCGGCGCCGAGGCCGAGGCGATGTGGCCCCGCCTGGATCACCACTACCCGGGGTGGCGCTACTACCAGTCGCTCACCGATCGGGAGATCACGCCGGTCCGGCTCGTCCGGGCCGAATCGGCGCCTTCCGGGCGGGCCGACCGAGATCGGCCGGGCTGAACCGGCCGCCCGGGCGGCCCATCACCGGCTGATATCCTCAGAGGCCGACCTCGGGGGCGTAGCTCAGTTGGTAGAGCGCTTGACTGGCAGTCAAGAGGTTCGAGGGTTCAAGTCCCTTCGCCTCCACCAAAACCGCAGTTCAGAG
>Ga0209656_10002802_pt1 | contig 11299 bp, 9 predicted proteins | sample BogFormECP12_OM2_FD_188239 | JGI IMG/M metagenome (GOLD analysis project Ga0209656, IMG submission 188239) | Bog forest soil microbial communities from Calvert Island, British Columbia, Canada - ECP12_OM2 (SPAdes) (version 2) | ecosystem: Environmental > Aquatic > Freshwater > Wetlands > Bog ... | reverse complement strand
CTTGGTCAGCCCGATCGCCACGGTGGGGCCGGCGGCCAGTCGCGTCAGCAGGTCTTCGGTGGCGTTGTCGAGCTCTGCCTCATCGACGCTGCGATGGATCAGGCCCCAGTCCGCCGCGGTTGCGCCGCTCACCTTGTCGCCGAGCAGCAGCATCTGTTTTGCGCGCGCCAGACCGACGAGCCGGGGCAGCAGCCAGGTGGACCCCGAATCGGGGCTGAAGCCACGAGCCAGGAACGGCTCCCAGAACACCGCGTCGGCGCCGGCCACGGTGAAGTCGGCGGCGAGGGCCAGGTTGCAGCCCAGGCCGGCCGCCCACCCGCGGACGCTGCACACGACCGGTAGCTGAATCGAGGAGACGAGTTCGATCACCCGGTGGGCGGTGTGTGGAATGCGGCGCACGAGATCACCTGTGCGCGGCCGGGCCTCTCCGCCGCTGTTGGCGGCCACCCAATCGGCGCCCGCGCAGAAGTCGTCGCCGGCTCCGCGGATGTGCACCGCGCGCAGCGAGTCGTCGGTCGCGGCATCGGTCAGGGCGCGGACGAGGGTCCCGATCATCACCTGGCTCAACGAATTGCGCCTCGCCGGCCGGTCGAGAACCACCCGCAGCACCGCGTCGCTGCGGTGCACCGTGACCGAGCCTTGCGCCGCAGACGGCTCGACGTCTTCGCTCACCGTTGAATCGTGTCCTCTCTACCTATACGGTGACCCATACAGTAGGCAATACGATTGCTATTCTGTACAACCTAGCAAGGAAAGGCTGGTGGCGGAACGAGTCGCACCGGAAGGAACACCGTCCATGACCGCCGATGAGGTGACCGGCGAGGCTTTTCCGCGGTTCGGCGAGCGACCGCTTGCCCAGACGACCGCGGCGGCCGCGGCGATTCGCCGGCTCTCCGGGCTGCTGCTGTCGCTGGAGCATGACAACCCCACGGTGGGCATGATGCTGGACCGATTCGCCGAGTGGGAACGCGAGCTGGCCGCCGCGGCGTCGCCTGACGCGGCACCGAGAATCGGTCCGGAGGCGAAGGACACCCAGCGGCTGTATCTTTCCCACGCCTTCGACATCGGCGGGTTCAACCCGTGCTTTCCGGAATACCGGTTCGACCACCTCGGCGCCGACACGGCCTCGGGCACGGTGAGCTTTCCGCTGGTGTTCGAGGGACCGCCGGGGTTGGTGCACGGCGGCTTTCTCGGGGTCTTCTTCGACTGCGTCACCCAGCATCAGAACTGTGCCGCCGGGCTCTCCGGCAAGACACGCTCGCTCCACGTGAGGTTCCGCCGTCCGACACCGATCCTGACCGAACTGCGATTCGACACCGTCCGGTCGGAAATCGCGGGGGGCATCGGCTCGACGGCTCGGCTGATCCTCGACGACGAGGTGCTTTGCGTTGGCGAGCTGACGACGCTGGCGTTGCCTCCCGGCAAGCTCGCCGGATACCGATACGCCAAGCGGCGGACAAGGAGTTCCGGATGACGACAAGCTCGGGGCCTCGAGACGATCGGGTTCTCTTTGACTCCGATCCCGGCCAGCGGATCGCCACGATCACGCTGAACAACCCCCGGCAGCGCAATTCCTACGATGCCGCGATGCGTGACAGCCTCGCCCGCTGCCTGGATCGCGTTGCCGAAGACGACGATCTCACCGTGGTGCTGCTGCGCGGAGCGGAGGGGGTGTTCAGCACCGGCGCGGACATGAACAACGCATACGGGTGGTACGGCGAGCGTCCCGACGACGAGAAGCCCTCGGCCGGGAGCCGCCCGAGCCAGCGGCGTCGTCTCAGCGTGGACCGCAAATCGTTCGCCTTCTACCACAATTTCATGGGCTTCCCCAAGGTGACGGTGGGCGAGATCAGCGGCTTTGCGCTCGGCGGCGGATTCGAGATGGCGCTGATGACCGACATCTCGGTCGTCGCGCGCGACACCAGGATCGGCATGCCCGCGACGCGCTTTTTGGGCCCGGCGCTTGGCAGTCTGCACATGTTCTTCCACCGTCTCGGGCCGGTCCTCGCCCGGCGTCTGCTGCTCACCGGCGACGTCATCGAGGCGGCCGAGGTCGAGCACCTCGGCATCTTCACCGAGACGTGCGAGCCCGGTGTCGTCACGGCGCGGGCGCGGTACTGGGCGGAGAAAGCGGCCAGGATGCCGGCCGACGGGGTGGTGATCGCCAAGGAGGCGTTTCGTCTCGTCGAGCAGAGCCAGGCGTACCAGGGCGAAGAAGTCGCCAGCTACCTGTTCCACGCCTTTGGCACGAACCTGCAGTTCGCGCCCGGCGAATTCAACTTCGTCAAGACCCGGGCGGAGCACGGCACCAAGGAGGCGTTCCGCCTGCGCGACGAGCACTTTCACGTGCCGGAGCCCAAGCCGCGGTAGCCGCGGGCGCGCGACGCGTGGCCGTCGGCCCGCGATCGGGCGGTCGTTCAAGGGAACGCGGCTACCGCGAGCTGCGCGTGCGTCGCGGGGCGGGTGGCTTGGTCGCCTTCGCGCCCCTTTCGATCAACCTGTCGTCGATCAACCTGTCCGCATGGTCGAGGATGCACTCGAGGCCGTACTCGAAATTGTTCTCGTCCGCGGCGGCGATGTGGTGACCCTTCGCGCTGAGTTTGGCGATCAGGGGGGTGGTCTTCGGATCGATCGCCGAGGGCTCGTCGATCTCGTGGCCGCCGTTCCCCGACGCCCGCGTCTTCTCGGAGAGGCGCTCGAGGACCACCGACCCGCGAACGTGGACGGACACCGCCGAGTACGTGTCGAACGCGTCCTCCGGTGACAGACCCGCCTCCACCAGGCTTGCGATCGCCTTCTCCATCTCCTCGACTCCCAGCCGCCGCGCCTTGTCGCTGAGCGCGCCCCGGATCAGAATCAGATCGCACAGGATCGGGCTGCTGAGAAAGGTCTTACGCATCATGCGGGCGTGGTTGCGCAGCGACTCGCGCCAGTCGCTGGCCTCGACGTAGGGCGTCGCGAAGACGTACTTCCTCAGCGCGCGGTCGGTCATCGCGTTCAGCAGGTCGTCCTTCTTGCGGAAGTACCAGTAGATGCTCGTCACACCCACACCGAGGTGCTTGCCCAGCAACGGCATGCTCAAGTTGTCGATGGAAACCTCGTCGGCGAGTTCGAATGCGCCGTCGATGATGTCGTCGGGATTGATGGACCCGCGTTCGCGCCGCTGACGCTTTTCGGTGGTTGCCTGTTTAGCCACGTTGGGCCACCTCCGTCACCTGTCAACCTTACCGGTAAGCATACCGTTTGGGCACTCAGCAAAGTCCGTGGCGAGATTTGCGTGTCCCGCCCCGGGGCGCCCGCGTTCAGTTACCGTAACAACTATAGTAAGCTTTCTGATAAATTGTCGTGAGGAGAGGCTGTGCCGTTCGAAGGTGATGTCCTACTGGTGACATGTACAACGCATTGCGGAAATATGCTCGAAAACAGCTACGTCAACGGCGAAGTCGTCCGCATGGACGGCGCGCAGCGATTCCAGCCGCGCTGACGCCTCGCCGCAGCGCCATGGATCTGGGCCTGAAGGACGCGACCGCGGTGGTGGTCGGCGGTGGCCGCGGAATGGGTCTGGCCACCGCACGCTGCTTCGCCGAAGATGGTGCGCGGGTGGCGATCGTCGGCCGTTCACGACAGGTCACCGAAGACGCCGCCGGGGACTTGATCCGTCGTGGCAGCCCGGATGCGCTTCCACTGGTCGCGGACATCCGGGATGTCGGGCAGGTCGACACGGTGTTCGCCGAGGTGGGCGCGAGGTGGAACGGCGAGCTCAATGTGCTGATCAACGCTGTCGGGCCGGGCGCGGTGGGCACCTTCGAGGACCTGACCGACGATCAATGGCGACAAGCCGTCGACGACGGCGTGCTGGGGATGGTGCACTGTGTCCGGTCGGCACTTCCACTGCTTCGCCGGGCGGCGTGGGCCCGGATCGTCAACTTCTCCGCGCACTCGACGCAGCGGCAAAGCGTCATGTTGCCTGCCTACACCGCCGCCAAGGCGATGGTGAACAGCATCTCCAAGAACCTGTCCTTGCTGTTGGCAACGGATGAGATTCTGGTCAACGTGGTCTCACCGGGCAGCATCGCATCGGAGTCGCTGGTCGGTTGGGCGTCGTCGGTGGGTGTCGACGGCCACGACCCCTATGCGCTGATGGACGCCATCGCCAAGCACTTCGGCCACCCGGCTCACCTGCCCCGAGCCGGCCTGCCCGACGAAATCGGCCCTGTCGTCGCCTTTTTGGCTTCGCGACGCAATTCCTACATGACCGGCGCCAATGTCAACGTCGACGGTGGCAGTGATTTCACCTGAGCGTTACCCACGCTGCAAAGGAGCTGATGATGCCGAAGGCGACCGACGCGCGTGCGTGGGCCCACACCGCGCTGAGAGGGATCGGCGACTCCCTGTACACGCCGTTTTCCGGAGTCGACGGGGACGACATCGATTGGGACGCCTACCGCGCGCTCGTGCGCCACTGCGTCGGCGATCTGCGGCATCCGATGCTGTGGGTGACAAGCGGTGTCGCGGAGTTCTGGTCTCTGACGATCGCCGAGCGCAAGCGGCTGTTGGAGGTTGCCGTCGACGAGGCGCGGGCCATCAGTCCCGACGTTGTCATCCAGTCGTGCACGGCAGCGCTTTCGGCCAAGGACTGCCTCGAACTGACACTGCACGCCCAGGAGTCCGGTGCCGACGTCGTCTACATCCAGACGCCGATGATGGAACTTCACGCCGGTGAGGGCGTTCTGCGGTTCTTTCGCTACATCAGCGATCGCACCGATATCGCGCTGGGGATGTTCAATTCGCCGTCGTCGGGCTATGTCCTCAACGCCGCCGAGAGCGCACGCATCGTCGAGGAGATCCCGGCGGTCTGTGCGACGAAGGAGGGCGCGTTCCGGCCGGCGAACAGCCGCCTGCTCCACGAGTTGGCGCCCGAGCTGGTCATCTGGGAATGCGACACGACGGTGTACCGCGCGGGGTGGCTGCGTGCCGGCATTGTCGGGCCGGCCCAGCTCGGCACGGCGGGCTATCTCTACGAGACGCCGCGGCGGCGAATCCTCACCGAGTACTGGGACCTCATCTGGAACGACAAGCTCGTCGAGGCCATGGACTACGCCGTCGAGTCGGGTCTGGACCAGTTCGGCGTCGACATCCGGTCGTGGTTCACCTGCTATCCGGGACGTCCGGACTACTTCACCCACTGGGGCGCCGCGTTCAAGTACGCGGCGTCGGTGCTGGGCCTGCCTGTGGGCGACTATCCCGGTTCCCGTCCCCCGCAGGCCGGCCTTCCGTCCGGGGCACGCGACCAGATCCGGGCCGCCTACCAGCGCTTCGGGCTCATCGAGCGGTGAGCGGCCGCAACGCCCACGCCGTTGCGGAACACGCTACCGATAGGTATACAGTATGTACACACAGTGGCCCCGCCCGAGGAGGCGCCGCACGCGAGCGGAGACTTCGATGCACGAGTCGCTGCTCCGGCCCGATGTCATCGAGGGGATCATGAGCTTTTCGAGAAGAGATCACCGAGATTTCCGCCGCTTGGCCCACCGGCAGGCAGTGGCGTGACGACAATTTCCGGTACCGGAAAGGATGATCATGGGCGGTCTTGATTACCAGGCCATCGACGTCGACAACCATTATTACGAGCCGCTGGATGCCTTCACCCGGCATCTGGACAAGAAGTTCCGCCGCCGTGGCGTGCAGATGGTCAGCGACGGGAAGCACACCCAGGCGATCATCGGGGACCGGGTCAACCGGTTCATCCCGAACCCCACGTTCGACCCGATCATCGTGCCCGGCTGCTTGGACCTGCTCTTCCGTGGCGAGATACCGGAGGGCGTCGACCCGGCCTCGCTGATGAAGGTCGAAGAACTCGAACTGCGCCCGGAGTACCGGAACAGGGCCGCCCGGGTCGCGGTGCTCGACGGCCAGGACATCGAAACGGTCGTCATGTTCCCGACCTTCGGCTGCGGTGTCGAGGAGGCGCTCAAGGACGACATCGAGGCAACGATGGCGTCGCTGCATGCCTTCAACCTCTGGCTCGACGAGGACTGGGGCTTCGACAGGCCGGATCACCGGGTCATCGCCGCGCCGATGATTTCACTGGCCGATCCGCAAAAGGCCGTTGCGGAGGTCGAGTTCGTTCTCGAGCGTGGCGCAAAGGTTTTACACGTGCGGCCGGCCCCCGTGCCGGGCGTGCCCAAGCCCCGCTCGCTGGGGCATCGCGACCACGATCCGGTCTGGGCCCGCCTCGCGGAGGCCAATGTGCCGGTGGCATTTCATCTCGGCGACAGCGGATATCTGAAGATCGCGGGCATGTGGGGCGGCAAGGACAGGTTCGAGGCCTTCGCCGCGCCCGATCCGCTGGACAAGATCGTTGTCGACGATCGCGCGATTCACGACACCATCGCGTCGCTGATCGTCCACGGCGTGTTCCACCGTCATCCCGGGCTGCGCGTGGCCAGCATCGAGAACGGCTCGGAGTGGGTGCATCGGCTGGCCAAGCGGCTGAAGAAGGTGTCGAATCAGCAGCCGCGATGGTTCCCCGACGATCCAGTCGACACGTTGCGCCGGCACGTGTGGGTGTCGCCGTACTACGAGGAAGACCTGTCGCTGCTGGCGGACAGGATCGGCGCTGAGCGCATCCTGTTCGGCTCCGACTGGCCACACGGCGAAGGGTTGGAGTCACCGCTGGCGTTCACCGATGAGCTGACCGGATTCAGCGAGGGTGATGTGCGCAAGGTCATGCGCGAGAACGCGTTGGAGCTGTTGGGACTGAAGGTGGCGTCGGCGGCATGACGTCGGGGGACCGCCGATGACCGAATGGACGCTGGGCGCGGTCCTCGACGCCATTGCCGAGGTGATCCCCGACCGGCTCATGACGGTATGCGGGGATCGGCGAAGCACGTTCGCCGAATCGGCGGACCGGACCCGCCGACTCGCGAACTTCCTCGTCGACAACGGCTTCGGCGCGCATCGTGAACGGCAGACCCTCGACCGGTGGGAGTGTGGCCAGGACCGCGTCGCGCTGATCATGCACAACGATCTCTACCCCGACATGGTGATCGGGTGTCTCAAGGCGCGCGCGGTCCCGGTGAACATCAACCACCACTACACGCCACGCGAGATCCTCGAGCTCCTCGAATATGTGCAACCGCGGGGCATCATCTATCACCGGTCGTTGGGCGCGCGGTTCGCCGACGTGCTGCCCCCGGGCAGCACCGAGTTGTTGGTGTCGATCGACGATGACAGCGGGGCTCCGCAACTCCCCGGCGCGGTGACCCTGGACGACGCGTTGGCCCGGGGGAACATCGACCACCACGTGACGGGTTCGCCCGACGACCTGATCATGATGTGCACCGGAGGCACGACCGGCCGCCCGAAAGGTGTGTTGTGGCGGCAGAGCGACATGTACGTGGTGTCGATGGTCGGCGCGGACCACGCGTCGGCGGCCGAGATCCACGCGAAGGTGCGCCAAACCGGGCCGCCCTGGTTCGCCGTTTCGCCGCTGATGCATGCCGCGGGCATGTGGACCGCGTTTGCGGCGATCATGAACGGCACGCCGGTGGTTTTGTACGACACCGCGACCAAGTTCGACCCGCGGACCGTGTGCGAAACAGCCGAACGCGAGAGAGTCGGGATGATGACGATGGTCGGTGACGCCTACGCCGGGCCGCTCGTCGAGGAACTGCGGCGGCATCCCTACGACTTGTCGTCGCTGTACGCCATCGGCACCGGGGGTGCCGCGACAAACCCGAAATATCAACGCGCGCTGCTGGACTGCCTGCCGCGGATTACGCTCATCAACGGCTACGGCTCATCGGAGACCGGGAACATGGGTTTCGGGCACAGCCGGCGCGGAACCTATCGCGACACCTTCGAATTCAGGACCGGCGGTGCGGTCGCCTCCGCGGACCGCACCCGGTTCCTGCACCCCGGTGAGCGGGAGGTCGGCTGGGTGGTCAGGACCGGGCGGATTCCGCTCGGTTACTTCAACGACCCCGAAGCCACCCGCGACACCTTCCCGGAGATCGACGGCCGGCGGGTGGTGGTGTCCGGAGACCGGGCGTCCGTCGAACAGGACGGCACCCTCCGGTTGTTCGGACGCGATTCGCTTGTCGTGAACACCGGCGGTGAGAAGGTGTTCGTCGAAGAGGTCGAAGAAGTTCTGCGGGCTCACCCCGGCGTCGCCGATGCGCTCGTGGTCGGCCGGCCGAGCCAGCGGTGGGGCGAGGAGATCGTGGCGCTGGTCGCGTTGCACGGCGATGTCGACGTCGCCCGGGAGCTGCTCTACACCCACTGCACCGCACAGCTGGCGGGTTTCAAAGCGCCCAAGGAGTTCATCTTCGTCGAGCGGGTCCGCCGGCTCGGCAACGGCAAGGCGGACTATCGCTGGGCCAGGTCCGCCGTGGCACGGCATGCCCCCGCTCGGGGCCTGACCGCGCGATGTCGAATGATGAAATGACCCGTAAAGCCATGAAATGACCCGTAAAGCCGTGACATGACCCGTAAAGCCATTGACTGCCTGGTCAACGTGCACTTCGGCGAATCCGAGAGTCAGCCGACATGGATGCTCAAGGTCAGGGACGACTACTTCAAGGGCCCGCGGTCGATGTTCGAGCCGGTCGACATGTCCGAGCTGCTCGACGAGATGGATGAGCAGGGCGTGCAGAAGGCGGTCCTGATGGACTCGCTCGCGAAGCCGTCGACGACCGCGCGGAAATTCGTCGCGGCCAGGCCGGACCGGTTCGCGTTGGCGATGGGCGGTGTCAACCTGTTGCGTCCGATCCCGTCGCTGAGGGAATTGGCTGCGGTCGTCAAGGATCTGCCGGTCGTCTATGCCGTTGTGGGACCCAGCTTTTGGGGTGACGGGCAATACCCGCCGAGCGACGCCGTCTACTACCCGCTGTACACCAGGTGCGCCGACCTCGACCTGCCCCTGTGCATCAACACCGGACTGCCCGGACCCCCGATCCCCGGCGAGGTTCAGCACCCCATCCATCTCGACCGGGTGTGCGTGCGGTTCCCCGAGCTCCGCCTCTGCATGATCCACGGAGCCGACCCGTGGTGGGACGTCGCGATCCGGCTGATGCTGAAATACCAGAACCTTCGGCTGATGACCTCGGCCTGGTCACCCAAGCGCCTGCCCGAAAGCCTGCTGCACTACATGCGGACCCGTGGTCGCGACAAGGTGATCTACGCGTCGGACTGGCCGGTGCTGCGGATGCGCCGCGTCGTGCCGGAGGCCGCGGCGCTCGATCTGCCCCCCGACGTGCTGGACAACTACCTCCACAACAACGCGCACGAATTCTTCTTCGGCGCCCGCGGCGCCGATGCGGAACACGAACAGGAGCGGTGAATGGATCGTTACGAATTGCGCAGGGAGGACTACAGCCTGTCGAAAGACCAGGCGGATCTGCAATCGTCGTATGCGAAGTTCTTCAAGACTCACTGCTCGATAGACGCTGTTCGCGCCGCCGAGCCTGCAGGCTTCGACAAGAGCCTCTGGGAGCGACTGTGCGCGACGGGCGCAACGACGATGGCACTGCCCGAGTCCTGCGGAGGAGATGGGGCGAGCCTGGTCGACCTCACGCTGGTGGCCGAAGAGATCGGGCGGTCGCTTGCGCCCGTTCCGTGGATCGATCACGTCTGTGCCGCCCGGCTGCTGGCACGGCTGGCAGCGCTGGCATCCGACGCGGACTGCACGCCCGGCGTTGTCGGCGGCGAACGGCTGGTCGGACTCGATCCGCACGTCGCAAGCGTGACCGGGACGAGGCTGATTCCCACCGGCTCGATCGCCGATGATCTCATCCTGCGCGACGGGGCGGAGGTGGTGCGCCTGACATTCGCCAGCCGCCCGGCCAAGGTCGACAACATCGGCAGGCTGCCGATGGCATGGGTGGATCCCGGGGCCGACGGCAGCCGCACGGTCCTGGCACGCGGGGCTGCCGCCCTGGCGGATTACCAACGGGCACTTGATGAATGGCGTGTGCTGACCGCTGCGGCACTCGTGGGTCTGGTCGAGGAGACGATGATGATCGCCGCCGACTTCGCCAAGACCCGATACACGATGGGTGTGCCGATCTCGACCCTGCAGGCCATCTCGCATCCGCTGGCCAACATGGCGATCGTTGTACAGGGCGGACGAAACCTCGCCAGACGCGCCGCGTGGTACCTCGACAACGAGCCCGATGAGCGGCCCGAGCTGGCGGCGTCGGCATTTGTGTTCATGGCCGAGGAGGCGGCCAGGGCGGCGACCATGGCGGTCCACATCCAGGGCGGACTGGGCGTTTCGGTGGAAGCCGCGGCCACCGCGTACCTTGTGCGCGCGAGGGGGTGGCCGCTTGCGGCCGGCGATCCCGGCGCCAGCGCTCAGCAGATCGCCGACATCGTTGCGTCGCGCCAGGCACGGGGACGGGAGTAGGCCGGTGGATTTCTCCAGAGTGGAACTGTCCGATGAGGATCGCGCGTTTCTCGACGACGCACGGTCCTTTCTCCGCGCTCATGTCACCGAGGACGTCAGGCGTCGCGATCGCGAAACCGGCGACAACTTCGACGAAGGCGTACACCTCGCCATGGGCGCGGACGGCTGGCTGGCCGCCGAGCTGAAAGCCGAATCCGAAGGCGGCCTCAACCGGGTGCGGCGTCGCCTGTGGCACCTCGAGAAGCGACGGGCTCACGTGCCGTGGGTCACCTGGGGCACGACCATGATGGTCGCGCACTCGGTGGAGAAGTTCGGCTCCCCCGAACTGCGGGAAGAGGTCTTGCCGGGCGTGCTCACCGGGCACGTCAGGCTGTGTCTGGGCTATACCGAACCCGAGGGCGGATCCGACGTCGCGACATGCAAGACACGCGCCGTGCGCGACGGCGACGGCTGGGTGGTCAACGGATCCAAGATGTTCACCACCGGCGCGCACAACTGCCAATACGTCTTCCTCATCACCACCACCGACGCCGAGGCGCCGAAGCACAAGAGCCTGACGATGTTCCTGGTGCCGCTGGACTCGCCGGGCATCGAGATCCAGGGCATCCGCACCGTGGACGGCGATCGCACGAACATCGTCTACTACAGCGATGTCCGGGTCGACGACAAATACCGGCTCGGGCCGGTCAACGCGGGCTGGACGGTGCTGCGCGAGCCGCTCAACGTCGAGCACGGCGTCGTCGATGCCCATGCGGACGGCCTGCAGGACGTGTCGATCATGGCTCATCAGGGTGGGTTCATGGTCGACGCCGTCGACACCGCGGCGGCATTGGTGGCCAGGGAGAATCCGGACGGCCGACGGGCGCTCGACGACGGATCGGTGGCATATCG
>Ga0209656_10002800_pt1 | contig 11308 bp, 7 predicted proteins | sample BogFormECP12_OM2_FD_188239 | JGI IMG/M metagenome (GOLD analysis project Ga0209656, IMG submission 188239) | Bog forest soil microbial communities from Calvert Island, British Columbia, Canada - ECP12_OM2 (SPAdes) (version 2) | ecosystem: Environmental > Aquatic > Freshwater > Wetlands > Bog ... | reverse complement strand
CGGATTCAACTTCAGCTTCACGCCAAAATCGCGCACGCTCTGACTCGGTTCGATAAAGGTTCGTCCGACGTAGTGATTGCGAATTAATCCGAAACGGAACGGGATTCCGCTCTCGGCTGCATATCCTACTCCCGCGGTCACGCCCGAGTCTGGCACCGGGACGACGAGATCTGCCTCCACTGGCGCTTCGCGCGCCAACTGCCGTCCCAGTTCTTCGCGGCTCGTCTGCACCGCGCGGCCAAAAACCACGCTGTCCGGACGGGAAAAGTAAACGTGCTCGAAGATACAACTCGACTGCGGCGCGGCGGTGGAATAAAAACGCGACGTAATTCCCTCCGGCCCCACAACAATCAACTCACCCGGCTTCACATCGCGCTCGTAGGTGGCACCAATCAGATCGAAGGCGCACGTTTCCGAGGCGAATACGATCGTGTCGCGTTTCTGTCCTTCCAGAGCCGGAATCCGCCCCATGGCTAGGGGCCGGAAGCCGCGCGGATCGCGGGCGGCTACGATCCTGTCCGGACTCATGACCACCAGCGAAAAGGCACCCTCCACGCGCCGCAGCGCGTCTGCAATCGCCTCCGGCAACGTATGCTCCCGCGAAAGCGCGATTAGATGGACGATTACCTCGGTGTCGCTGTTCGTCTGGAAGATCGAACCCTGACGCTCCAGGCGGCTACGAACCTCAGTCGCGTTCACCAGGTTGCCGTTGTGCGCCACGGCAATCGATCCCTTATTCGACCCCACCAAAATCGGCTGTGCGTTCAACAGCGCTGAATCGCCCGCCGTCGAGTAGCGCGTGTGCCCAATAGCCAGAGTCCCGCGGATCTTCGACAGCACATCCTCGGTGAAGATATCGGCCACCAGGCCCATCGCCTTATGCACTCGCGAGGTCAGGCCGTCAGAGGTAACAATCCCCGCCGACTCCTGCCCGCGATGTTGCAGCGCATGCAGGCCCAAGTAGGCGAGCTTCTCCGCTTCGGGATGAGCGAAGATCGCCACGACCCCACACTCGTCATGGAATTTATCAGAAACCAGCATTTAGCAACTAGCCTTTAGCTCAACCCCTACGAAGCCCGGCACCTCAGTTTCCGCCCACGAGTTCTGGATCAGTCCGCAGAGACGATTCCAACGAAGATTCGTAAGTCTGATTCAAATCCGATACCTCCGCGGATACAACGCCCTGCCCATCCAGGGAAATCTCCAACCTTCCAGAGATCGTCTCCCCAATCACATCCGCAGCAATTCCAAGTTCAGCGGCTACATGTTGGATTCGAGAAACGTTTGCCGGGTCGCATGACAGCACAATGCGGCTTGCATCCTCTCCGAACAGCACAAATTCCGCCGGCAAACCGTTCGCTGCGAGGTTCACGCGCGCACCCACGCCCTTCGCAAACCCCTTTTCGGCCAACGCAACGGCCAAACCGCCATCGGAGCAGTCATGTACCGATTCCACCAATCCTTCCTGAATCAATTGGATCACTGCTTTCTGCAAAGCGGATTCCTTCTCCAGATCGAGTTCCGGAGGATATCCCCACAACGCGCTCAGAATTTCTTTGGCGTATTCCGACGAACCGAACTCACTCTCCACGTCCGTGATATCGGCCGCTTCACCCGCGCGCAATAGCACGATCGTGCGTCCACCAGCAGCGAAGTGCATCTTTGCGGCCTTGTGTACATCGTCCAGGATGCCCACCACTCCAAGAACCGGTGTGGGGTAAATACCTTCGCCCAGCGTCTCGTTATAGAAGCTGACGTTGCCCCCGGTGATGGGAATCTCCAACTCCTCGCAGGCTTTGGTGATGCCGTCGATGGTTTGCGAGAACTGCCACATGATGTGCGGCTTTTCGGGATTGCCAAAATTGAGGCAATTGGTGGCGCCTACGGGAGTCGCTCCCGAACACGCCACTTTGCGCGCGGCTTCTGCAACCGAGTGCATTGCGCCTAGCCGAGGATCGAGATAGCACCAGCGCCCATTGCCGTCGAGCGCCATCGCCAGGCCGCGTTGCGATCCTTTGATGCGAATCACGCCCGCGTCGCCCGCACCCGGAGCCTCGACCGTGTTGGTTTGCACCATGTGATCGTATTGCTGCCACACCCAGCGCTTGCTGCAGATGTTCGGGCTTGCAAGAAGCCGCTTCAGATCTTCTGTGAAGTCGCCGCCGACGCCGAGCTTGATGTGTCGTGGCAGTTCGCGCGGCACGGCCGGTTCCCACCGGGCGAGCGGACGCTTGTACAAGGGAGCGTCGTCGGTGAGCGCTTGATTCGGAATCTCGGCAACCGCCTCACCGTGATGTAGAACCCGCAATTTGTTATCGGTCGTGACCGTGCCAATCTCGACTGCATCGAGTCCCCACTTTTCAAAGACCCGGAAGACTTCCTGCTCACGGCCCTTCTGGGCGACCAACAGCATGCGCTCCTGCGATTCACTCAGCATGATCTCGTAAGGAGACATGCCGGTTTCGCGCTGCGGAACGCGGTCCAGTTCGATCTCGATACCGACACCGCCGCGTCCTCCCATTTCGCAGGTCGAGCAAGTCAATCCGGCGGCGCCCATATCCTGAATGCCGACGATCGCTCCGGTCTGCATGGCTTCGAGACAAGCTTCGAGTAGCAATTTTTCCAGGAACGGATCGCCAACCTGGACATTGGGTCGCTTCGCTTCCGAGGCCTCGCTGAATTCTTCACTGGCCATGGTCGCACCGTGGATGCCGTCGCGTCCGGTTTTGGCACCAACGTAGATCACGGGATTGCCTTCGCCGGCAGCACGTGCGTAAAAAATTTCATCCTTGCGAACCAGGCCCAAAGCGAAAGCATTCACCAGCGGATTGCCGGAGTAACACGGCTCAAACTTCGTCTCGCCTCCCAGGTTGGGCACGCCGAAGCAATTGCCGTAAGAAGCAACACCGCCGACCACTCCTTCGAGAATGGAGTGATTCTTGTGGATCTCAGCTTGCATGGGGACAGCCGCCATCAGCTGTCCGGCTGTGATTGGTCCAAACCGGAGCGAATCCATTACCGCAACCGGCCTCGCTCCCATGGTGAATATGTCACGTAGAATTCCGCCCACTCCGGTCGTTGCCCCCTGGAAGGGCTCGATGAACGACGGGTGATTGTGGGATTCGATCTTGAAGGCGCACGCCCAGCCGTCTCCGATATCGATAATCCCCGCGTTCTCTCCCGGACCTTGCAGCACTCGCTTGCTTCGCGTCGGCAAACGCTTCAAGTGCACGCGCGACGACTTGTAGGAACAGTGTTCACTCCACATCACGCTGAAGATGCCGAGTTCGGTGAGAGTCGGCTCGCGCTGCCCGAGAAGCTGTTTGATCTTTTCGTACTCATCAGGAGTAAGGCCGTGCTGCCGGAGGATATCCTGCGAAAAGGCAGAAGTGATGGCGGTCGTCATGGAGAGATTCTATTGTCGCATCTGCGGGAGAAGCCGTCATCCCCATTTGTTAAAGATTCAATTTTTCAATCGTGCAGCCGTTTCCGGTAATATCCAGCCAGATGAAGTCGATCATTGTGGGAACGGCAGGGCATATCGATCACGGCAAAACCGCGCTGGTCAAGGCTTTGACCGGGATCGATGCGGACCGACTGGAGGAAGAGAAGCGGCGAGGCATCACCATTGACCTGGGCTTCGCCCATATGGACTTGCCGGCCCCGAATGCCGGGGAAACGCTGCGGCTGGGCTTTGTCGACGTTCCCGGACACGAGCGCTTTGTGCGCAACATGTTGGCAGGTGTCGGTGGCATCGATCTGGTATTGCTGGTAATCGCTGCCGATGAAGCGATCAAGCCCCAGACGCGGGAGCACTTCGACATACTGCAACTGCTAGGCACCCAGCGCGGCATTACGGTGCTCACCAAGTCTGATGCGGTCGATCCTGAGACACTTGAGGTCGTGCGCCTGGAAGTGGAAGAGTTTCTGCGTGGAACGTTCCTCGAAGCACCCAAATCCCCCATTATCGCGGTGAGCTCCCTGACTGGCGCAGGACTGGATGAGTTAAAGCAGGCAATGTTTGCGAAAACGGCCGAGATCCAGCCTAGGGACGCTCGCGCAATCGCCCGCCTGCCGATCGATCGTGTGTTCACTATGAAGGGGTTTGGGACCGTGGTGACCGGAACGCTGGTGGCTGGGACAATTCGCCGAGAAGAGGAGTTAGAAGTCTTTCCCACGGGGCAGCGCGTTCGTGTGCGCGGCGTGCAGGTATATGGACAGGCAGCAGACGCGGCCATTGCCGGTCAGCGGACCGCGTTGAACCTCGCAGGGGCAAGCACGGAGGACTTGTCCCGCGGCATGACGCTGACACCTCCTGAGACATTTGAGACGACCCGACGCGCAGACGTTTCGTTGCACCTGCTGGCTTCGGCAGCGCACCCGTTGAAAGACCGGGCCCGCGTGCATTTTCATTCGTACACCATGGAAACTGTGGCGGAGGTTTCGCTCCACGGAACGAAAAAGATTGCGCCCGGCGAAGAAACTTTTGCACGGCTCAAACTTCCGGAGCCGGCACTGCTGCTGCCCGGAGATCGTTTTATCTTGCGGCAGTTTTCGCCGGTAATAACAATTGGCGGCGGTATCGTGTTGGACGCTGCGCCGATTCCACGCCAGCCGGTGCTCGACGATTTCCTGAAGGTCCTTGCGGGTGGTAACGCCGAAGAAATTCTGAAAGTACGGATCGCGCGGGCGCATGAGGAGGGAATCTCGATTTCGCGGCTAATTACTGAGACCGGTTGGACAAAGAGTTCTATCGACGCTCAACTAGCGCAGGCGACGAGGGACAATCGAGTTGCGCGGATCGGTGAACTGCTAGTTCATTCCTCCGCGTTGGAAGCATTAAAGCTATATATCGTGGAGACGGTTGGGAATTTTCACAAACGGAACCCTCTCGTCCATGGAATCAACAAAGAAGAGTTACGCGAGCGACCGGGAGCGCCAGGCGAAGTGTTTGACGCAACTCTCGGCATGCTGGTCCGTGAGAAGAAGATCGAGGTTGTGGGTGACCTGGTGCGCCTGCCCGGTCATGGCGTGGTGATGAAAGATGAAGAAGCCGAATCAAGAAAGAAGATCGAAGAGGCGTTTGCCTCGGCTGGGCTGAAGGTGCCCGCTCTGCACGACGTGATCGCCGGGCTGAAGATCGACAAAGTACGGGCGCAGAAAATCGTCACGCTGCTGTTACGGGAAACGTTATTAATCAAAATCTCCGACGAATTGGTTTTTCATCGCAATGCGCTGCTGGAGTTGCGGCGCCGCCTGGCGGCGTATAAGGCGAAGTCGACGTCCATTGACGTTGCGAAGTTCAAGGAATTAGCCGGAGTGAGCCGCAAATATGCGATTCCGCTGCTGGAATACCTGGATCGCGAGCGGGTGACGCGGCGTAAAGGAGATGCACGGGAAATTCTTTAGTGACGGATTTCCGCCGACCCCGTCGGATAGAAACAGAATTTGGTTTATCCGTTCACGATCCGCGAAACTTCGTTGCGATTGTTTCAGATTTGTTCTTCCGGAAATTCCAGTTCCAGTCCCAACGGGTCAGTTAGCCGATTCGTGAGGTTGGCCAATCCCGCCAGCATATGCACATCGACGATCTCGGGATCCGAAAAGTGCTTCTTCAGTTCGTCGAAATCGGACTGTGTAATTTCGTGCGGCGCACGCGTTAACTTTTCCACATAAATTAAGGCAGCTCGCTCTTTCTCGTTGAATCTCGAGTAATTTCCAGCCTTGAGGGCACCTCGGTCCTCGGTAGTAAGGCCCGCACGCTTCGACGACGCAACATGATGCTGCGTGCAATAGCGGCATCCGTTAATAAAGGAAATGCGGAGATAAATGACTTCATACAACTTGCGGTCGAGTGAGCGTCCTACGCTGCCGTAGAAGCTTAGAAAACTCTTAAGCATTTCGGGGCGATGCGCCAGCGCCTTTTGCACATTGCCCGGCTTTCCGCGCAGTACTGTGTCATAAATTTCGCGCACCTCGGGAGACGCGCTCTCCGGGGCAATCAGGCTAATGCGTGCCATCAAATCCTCCAAAGTCGTAAGCCAATTCTCCCCATGATAGATGAACCGCGGGCGTCATGCGACGAAGGACTCTTACGTGTTGTCCGCCGGACTACAGAAACAGGCGGGAATGCCGATATATCCGATGGAGCTTATGCCATGAGGAATGTTGGGTTCGCCATGTTTCTGGTTTGCTGGACCGTGCTGGCAGCGGGAGCGCAGAACTCCCCCGATGTGGGGAGCGGGACGACCATTCTTGCCCTGGAACACGCTTGGGATCAGGCGCAAGAAAGCGGCGATGTTAAAGCGCTCGCCGCAATCTTCGACAATTCTCTTATCTACATCGACTATGACGGCAAGCTGTTGACGAAAGCGGAGTACCTGGCGCGGGTAAAGGCAAACAACACCCACATACAGCAGATCGTGGCGGAAGAAATGATCGTGCGAATGTTTGGAAACACCGCAATTGTTGTGGGGTCTTACCGGGTAAAAGGAGTAGACAATGGGAAGCCATATCTGCGGCGTGGGCGCTTCACGGACACCTGGGTGCTTAGTGGCAAGAACTGGATATGCGTTGCTGCCGCGGCAACGCCGATTCTACACTGATGGCGCGTTCCAGCCAGTGGTTGGGATCCGATGTTTTCTTTTCTCGCACCGCGACGTGCGTAATAGGAGATTTAAGATGTGGAAACTGTTCGCTGTTTTGCTTGTGTTGGCGCCTCAGCTGACGGCTCAGGCTAGAACGGCGCTGGACGGCGAGCGAAACAGAATTCTTTCGCTAGAGAACGCGTGGAACCAGGCGGTCCATCAAAAAGACGCGGCCGCCCTAAAGATGTTGCTCAGCAGTGACTTGGTTTACGTCGACTTCGACGGCAAACTCATGGATAGCGCGGCGTATTTGGCCAGCGTTAAGTCGCAGGCAATACATCCCGAACGGATCGTGAGTGAATCCATGAATGTACATCTTTACGGAGCGGTTGCGGTGGTCAATGGGATGTATCGCGAAAGTGGCACGAAGAATGGAAAATCTTACACTCTCCGCGAACGCTTTACGGACACTTGGATCCGCCAGAACGACAGTTGGGTGTGTGTAGCGAGCCAATCAACGTTGGCCAGCCAGTAGGGTGGTAGCTGCTTTTCGACGAGGCGGTCGTAAGTCCTAGGATCCCTCCCTCGCGCCTCATTCCATTCTTCCTGCTACGATCAAAACGATGAAAATCGTGAAAATCATCGGAGCCGGATTGGCAGGCTCGGAGGCCGCGTGGCAGTGTGCACGGCAGGGCGTGAACGTTGAGTTGTTCGAGATGCGTCCAGTACGGTCCACGCCGGCGCACCAAACGGCGGATTTTGCGGAGCTGGTTTGCTCGAACTCTTTGAAGTCAGATTCTGAGAACACTGCTCCCTGGTTGCTGAAGGAAGAGATGCGGCGGGCCGGGTCACTGCTCCTGCGGATGGCGCGGGACTGCGCTGTTCCGGCGGGGCATGCGCTGGCGGTGGATCGAGTCACGTTTGCCGCGAAGGTGACCGAGGCAATTTCAGGTGAAGCGAAAATTACGGTGCGGCGGGGAGAAGTCCGGCGAATCGAGGAGAGTGGCGACCACGTCACTATTGTCGCGACTGGGCCGTTAACCTCCGAGGCGCTAGCTGCGGAAATTGCGCGACTAAGCGTCGGGGCCAGGCGATCAACCATTGAGCAGACGAGTAGTCCAGTTCCAGATTGGTCGGGTCCACAAAGCCCGCATCTCTATTTTTACGACTCCATCAGTCCCATCGTGGAAGCGGATTCGATTGACATGTCACGAATCTATATGGCGGCGCGCTATGACAAAGGTTCGGCAGACTACATTAACTGCCCAATGACGCGCGAGGAATACGATGGCTTTTATGATGCACTTTTGGCAGCGCAATCAGTGGAGGAGCGCGACTGGGAGAAGCTGAATTACTTCGAGAGCTGTTTGCCGATTGAGGAGATAGCCCGGCGCGGACGCGATACGCTGCGCTTCGGACCGATGAAACCGGTGGGACTGAAAGATCCGCGCACGGGACGAATGCCCTACGCCGTAGTGCAACTACGGCAGGAGAATCTGCGGGCGGATTCCTACAATCTGGTGGGCTTCCAGAATCATTTGAAGTTTGGAGAGCAAGCGCGCGTCCTGCGGATGATTCCGGGACTGGAGAACGCGCGGTTTTTGCGCTATGGCCAGATACACCGCAACACCTACATCAACGGACCGGCATTACTGCGGGAGACGCTGCAGATGAAGGCACATCCACGGGTTTTGTTTGCGGGACAAATTTGCGGAGTCGAAGGATATGTCGAATCGATTGCGACCGGTCTGATGGCTGGGAGGCACGCGGCAGCACTTGCTCGTGGAGATGAGCCGGAGGCGCCGCCGCGGGCATCGGCCTTCGGATCTCTGACGCAGTATGTTGCCCAGGCAGACGCGAAGAATTTCCAGCCCGCAAACATTACGTTTGATCTCTTGCCTGCTCTCGGGAAAAAGATTCGAGATCGCAAAGAGCGGCACCGATTGCAGTGCGAACTGGCGCTTCAACACTTTGACGAATGGATGGAACGGACTCGAGAAACCACGGCAAGAGCTTGAGCCACTAAGCCTCTAGGGAACAAGAATCCGGACATTCGCGCAACGATTCCGATTTCTTCAAGACAGTCTGAAGGCTCTAGTCAATGCAAAGTTCTTTGCAACTAACGCCTCGCTAATTGCGTATCCAATAACAGAACCAGGAGCGCGACGGGCTTACCTTCCCTGCTCGGTCGCGTCCAATCAAAGAAGCGCGATGACGTTGCGAGATCTCGTTACCGATGTGGTGCGCACGCTCTGGGCGCACAAACTGCGAGCTTTCCTCACCATGTTTGGCATCGCCTGGGGAATCGTATCGATCGTGCTGATGGTGGCCGCCGGCGAAGGTTTGCGGAAGGGCCAGGAAGAACAATCGAGAACATTAGGCAAAGACGTAATGATCGTATTCCACGGACGCACCAGCCTGCAGGCAGGCGGAACCCACGCGGGACGACTGGTGCACTGGGAAGATCCGGACGTTCCCGTCGTCCAGGCGGAGGCGACGGATTGTGAATACGTGATCCCGGAGTTGGAGCAGGAAACGGTTCTTACCCATAGCAATTTCAACAATGCATCCTTAGAGGTCACGGGGTCGTATCCGCAATTTAGTGAGATTCGCAGTCTCAACGTGGGCCTTGGGCGCTTCTATGACTGGAACGACATGCGCGAGGCAAGGCGCGTCGCCTTTCTGGGATCCGACGCGGCCAAGCAGTTGTTCCCCGGACGCAATCCCGTCGGGGATAACGTCTATTTGAACGACTTTCCCTTCGTCGTAATCGGCGTGATGGAGAAAAAGAAGCAGGATTCCAGTTACGACGGTTGGGATGTAAACAAAATCTTCATCCCATTCTCAGCGATGCGGCGCGACTTTCCTGACAAGCCTCCGGGGACCCCCTCGACGTTCGATCAGTTGCTGGTAACGCCAAAATCATTGGAAGAGCATGAGGCCTGCAAGCACGAAGTCCGGGTCGCGCTGGCCCGCATGCACCGCTACGATCCCAATGACAAGGAGGCCTGTCCCATCTGGGACACGGTGCAGGAAGCCAAGGCGTTCAGGCAGATGACCGACGGCATGAAGTATTTTCTGGGTGCGGTCGGGATTGTGACGCTGCTGCTGGGCGGTCTCGGCGTGATGAACGTCATGCTCGTCGCAGTGCGTGAACGGACCCGCGAAATCGGTGTGCGAAAAGCAATTGGCGCTCCTGCGGGAACCATTCTTCGGCAGTTCTTCGTCGAGGCTTTGATCATCGCCTTGCTCAGCGGGGCAATCGGTCTGGGCGTGGCTTTCGGATTCTGCGCGCTAGTAAACCTATTACCCATGCCAGACTATTTTGCCGGGCTCATTCCAGACTGGACTGCCGGCCTCGTCGCTGCCGGATTGCTAGGAGCGGTTGCGGTGGGTGCGGCGTTATATCCAGCGCGGAGAGCGGCTTCGGTCGACCCTATCGAAGCGTTGCGCTACGAAGCCGGTGGATAGCAGATGCTCATAGAAATCATCCTCGAGGCTTGGGTCGCATTGAAGCGTAATCTGACGCGCAATTTCCTCACCATGCTCGGCATCGTGTGGGGGATTGCGACCGTTACCCTGCTGATCGCCTACGGCAGCAGTTTTCGCAGCATCTTGGTGCACGGGTTCGACGCCTTCGGCAAGAGCGTGGTGATTTGCTGGCCGCAACAGACCAGCGAACAACCGGGCGGCCAGCGCGCTGGCAAGAAAGTTGTTATCGAGCAGGCAGACGTGGACATGATCAAGGCCACCGCGCCGCTTGTGAAACATGTTTGCCGGGAGACCGTAAATCGTCCCGGAATTTCTTACGGTGACCGCATGGTGGGAACGGCCGCGGTTCGAGGGGTTTGCCCGGAATACGGGGAGATGCGAAATGAAGTACCGTCGGAAGGGCGCTGGATCGACCCGGCTGATGAACTGGAGCGGAGGCGTGTGATTTTTCTGGGTGGGCGCACCCGAGAACAACTCTTCAGCGGCCGCCCGGCAGTGGGGGAGACGGTCGAGGTTGGCGGCGTGCGCTTCACCGTCATCGGCGTGATGGCGCGCAAAATTCAGCTCAGCAATTATTTCAGCAGCGACGATGAATCGGCGTGGATTCCCTACTCAACTGCCGGCGATTTGTGGAACACGCGTTACGCGCGGGTGCTGGTGTTCGAGCCGATCGCGCCGCAATTGGAAAAAAAGGCGATGGCGCAAGTGCTGGCTGCGGTAGCGACGCGGCAGAACTTCTCCCCCACGGACCCAAAAGCCTTCCAGATGTTCGGACGCGATGAATTTCGTCCGGTGATCGATGCGCTAACCATAGGGTTGCAAGTTCTGCTCGCCTTTGTCGGAGCCTTAACCCTGGGCATCGGCGGCGTAGGTGTAATGAATATCATGCTCGTCTCAGTCGATGAACGCATCCGCGAAATCGGCCTACGGCGCGCTCTGGGAGCAAAGAAGAGCCACATCAAGCTCCAATTCCTGGCGGAGACTTTGTTGATCATGGTCCTGGGCGGTGCGATGGGCGTGGCGCTCTCCTACCTTATCGCCTGGGCTGTCGGGACCTTGCCGATGATGGGTCCGCTCTTTGAGGACGACTCGGGACAGGGTGACATTCACCTGCGAATTTCGATGATGACTGTATTGCTCTCGAGCACGGTGCTGCTGGTGGTCGGCGTAATCAGCGGACTGGTTCCAGCGTTACGAGCCTCTAAGCTGGATCCGGTTGAGGCTCTGCG
>Ga0209656_10002797_pt1 | contig 11320 bp, 9 predicted proteins | sample BogFormECP12_OM2_FD_188239 | JGI IMG/M metagenome (GOLD analysis project Ga0209656, IMG submission 188239) | Bog forest soil microbial communities from Calvert Island, British Columbia, Canada - ECP12_OM2 (SPAdes) (version 2) | ecosystem: Environmental > Aquatic > Freshwater > Wetlands > Bog ... | reverse complement strand
GGAATGCGCTCAATCACCTCGCCGGACGGTTGGAGAGCCGGGAACAACCCCAGCGTCGCCGGGTCTGGTTCGAGCAGACTCGTCATTCCCGTAGCGCGACAGACCTTCAGAGTGCTTGAGCTACCGTCGCCCACTGCGTATGGCAGATACAGCTCGTTCGGGCCATGCGTTAGTTGGAGCGCCAGCAATTCCCTCACCTGTGGCTCGAAGCCCGTCACATGACACAGGCCGGCGCTGAGCATCGGTAGGTAGGGTGGCTTGCCGCCGTCGAGGGGGTTCGCCCCTACGTCTACGACGTGGGTGAGGCGCGACGGCGAGAGCAGGTCCCGGACGGCGCTCAAATCAGTTGCTCCCGGCGCTAATCAGCGATGAGCCGGCTGCGTCGCACACTCTGAGGGATTGCACAGATTACGGCTAGCTGAACACGGTCTGACCGTCGGCATCGAGCAGATATTGCTCGGTGCCGTGTTCGACCCGCGGGGCATCGCCGGCCAACGCCACCGCGATTTTGTTGCTCGCATTGCGCATCACATCGAAGGTCAACTCGACGGCCTCGGCATCGGAGAAGTGCGCGCGCACCCCGGCGGCAACTCCACGGTCGATATGGCCCGGCGACCAAATCAACGCATCCGCATATCGCAGCGCCCCCTTCTGCCGGTCGGTCAGCAGGCCGGACGCCTCAAAGTGCTCGATGTCGCTGTACAGCGTCTCCGACCCGCCGGCATTCAGTGCCGTCGTCTCGCGCAGCGACTTGCACAATCGGCAATTGTGTTGAGTCGCACCGCGCAGCCGGACCACCTCGGACGTCAGCGCATCGAGGTCGCGCAACCGCGCCACCGTCGGCAGAAAACCGTTGAACACCGCGTCGGACGGGTCGGTGGCGTGATCCCAGGCGACCCGACCATCCACCCATCCCAGGTACCGCTGGCCGACCCCGAGGTTTTCCAGTCCGGCGCGAACTCGTGGGACGAAGTCGGCGATGTACATCTGCACGACGACGTCAAATGTGTTGTTGCCCAACGCAGACCACAACCGTGAGCGCTGCTCGTCGCCGATCATCGAGACGTCGACGCTGAACTGTTCGGCGAAGCCGGCTACCACGGCGTCGGCATCCGATTCCGGGCCGGTCACCGCTGCGTCGGCCGGAAGCGGAGGCAGCCCCAACGTCTGCGCGCAGACGCGCCGCACCAGTCCCGTCATGCGACCGTCGGCCGGCGACAACGCGACCAGCCGGGTCAGCTCGTCGTCACGCACCCTCGCATTATGTCGCCTGGCTCACCGACGACATGTGAAAGTCGGGAATCCGCAGCGATGGCATCGCCGTCCGGGTGACCCAGTCGCCCCACTCCCGCGGCAGCGTGCGCTCGCTGACGCCGGCCTCAGTAGCCCGTCGCAGCAGGTCCAGCGGGCTCTCGTTGAACCGGAAGTTGTTCACCGCCGCCGTCACCTCGCCGTCTTCGACCAGGTAGACGCCGTCGCGGGTGAGCCCGGTCAGCAGCATCGTCGCGGGGTCGACCTCGCGGATGTACCACAGCGTGGTCAACAGCAGCCCGCGCTCGGTCGCCGCGACCATATCGGTCAAGTCGGCATCGCCGCCCGTCATCACTACGTTGTCGGCGGCCACGGCGACGGGAGCCTCGAACTCGACGGCGGCGGCCCGCGGATAGGCCAGCGCGTTGATCACCCCGTCGCGGATCCAGTCGACCCGCTCGATGTCCATCCCGTTGTCGAAGATCGACAGCGTCTCCGACGAACTGGCGGTCGCCACAAAGGGCGTACACGCCAGACCGGGCACGGTCGGATCGGCGTACAACGTCAACGGTAGATCGGTCAGCCGCTCCCCCACCCGGGTGCCACCGTCGAGCGACGACAACGCGGTGCGGCCCTCCTGCGCGCCACGGCCGGTCATCGACCAGGCCAGGTAGACCATCATGTCGGCCACCGCCGACGGCGGCAGGATCGTCTCGTAGCGGCCTTCGGGCAGCTCGACGCTGCGCTTGGCCCAGCCCAGCCGCGTCGACAGCTGCTCGAGCATCAGATCCGTTGGCACATCGGCGAAATCGGGCGTGCCCACCGCCATCCACGCGCTGGCACCGTCGCGTTTGGCGTTGATTTCCACCGAGCCGGTGGGTTGGGTGTAGCGGCGCCGCAGCCCGCGCGACGTTGCCAGATACACCGTCTCCAGCCCGTGCCGGGCAAAGCCGTACAACTGGTCGCTGCCGCGGAAGCCGCGACTCAACCCCCGGGCGACATCGGCGAACACCTCGGGGCCGGTACCCGGCGTCGGCGCATCCCAGTCGGCCGGGGCGCCGTTGCCGCTCAGCAGCGGCGCCGCGTCGCGGGCATCCGGCGCGGACACCGCGGCCGCCTGCGACGCCGCGACCAGTCCCTCGATCACCGACGGATCGACCTCGGACGAGGTCAGCGAACCCACGCTTGCGGTATCACCTTGGCGGACAATGGAAATCACGGTCGTGCTGCGGGCGGTCGACGCGCCGTTGGTGGTCATCGAGTTGTTCGCCCATCGCAGCGACGCCGCGAGGCGGTCGGTGACCAACACGATCGTTTCGTCGGCCCGTCCCCGCCGCGCCGCGGCGTCCAGTGCGATGTCGACCACCTGCTGCGCCCTGATCACTGACCGGCCTCGATGCGGGCGTTGAGCACGTTGACCCCGCGGAACAGCGCCGACGGACAACCGTGGCTGACCGCGGCCACCTGACCGGGCTGGGCCTTGCCGCAGTTGTACGCCCCACCGAGCTGCCACGTCGACGGTCCGCCGACGGCCTCCATCGAATTCCAGAAATCGGTGGTGGTGGCCTGATAGGCGACGTCGCGAACCTGCCCATCCAGGCGTCCGTTGCGGATGCGGTAGAACCGCTGCCCGGTGAACTGAAAGTTGTAGCGCTGCATGTCGATCGACCAAGATCGGTCGCCGACGATGTAGATGCCGTCGTCGACGCGGGAGATCAGGTCAGCGGTGCTGCGGTCCTCGGGGCTGGGCTGCAGCGAAACGTTGGCCATCCGCTGAAGCGGAACGTGGTGCGGCGAGTCGGCGTACGCGCAGCCGTTGGAGCGCGGCAAACCCAGCCGCGGCGCGAACACCCGGTCCAGTTGATAGCCGACGAAGATCCCGTCGCGCACCAGATCCCAGCTCTGGGCGGCCACCCCGTCGTCGTCGTAACCGACACTGGCCAAACCGAATTCGACCGTCCGGTCGGCGGTGACGTTCATCACCGGCGAACCGTAACGCAAGCTGCCGAGCTTGTCGGGGGTGGCGAACGACGTGCCGGCATAGGCCGACTCGTAGCCGATTGCCCGATCGTATTCGGTTGCGTGGCCAATGGATTCGTGGATGGTCAGCCACAGGTTCGTAGGATCGATCACCAGGTCGGTCGGGCCGGGCGTCACGCTGGGCGCCTTGATCTTTTCGGCCAGCTGCGACGGCAGCTGCGCCAGCTCGTCGGTCCAGTTCCAGACCTCGTCGCCCGCCAAGACCTCCCAGCCGCGACCCATCGGCGGCGCCACCGTGCGCATCGAATCGAACCCGCACCCGCCGGTGTCGATGGTGACCACCTCCAGGACCGGTAGCAGCCGCACCCGCTGCTGAGTGATCGACGAACCGAAGGTGTCGGCGTAGAAAGTCTGCTCCTTGACGGTGTTGACGCCGGCAGATACGTGATCCACCCCGTCAGCGGCCAACAACCGGCCGGAGTACTCGTCGAGCACGGCGATCTTGTCGGGGGTGGTCACGGCGAACGGGTCGATCCGGTAGCTCGAGACCCAGTTGACGTCGCGGTACACCGGTTCGGCCGCCAGTTCGATGGGGTCGGTGTTCAGCGCGGCCAGCGTGGTGGCCACCCACACGGCGCGCCGCGCGGTGTCCACCGCGACCGTCGGTGACAGCTCGGCGTGCGAGGCGAATCCCCAGGTGCCGTCGACGATCACCCGGACGGCCAGACCGAGCTCGCGGCTCAGCACGGCGGTTTCCAACTCGCCGTCGCGGAGCTGGATGACCTCGGTGATGAGCCGGTGAATTCGCAGGTCGGCGTGGCTGGCACCGGCCGCGGTGGCCGCCGACAGCGCGGCGTCGGCCAGCTCGTGGCGGGGCAGGGCGAGGAAGTCGGCATCGATCCCCCGGTTCGGTGTCACGACACCCACCGTAACGACAGGCTTTAATACCCTTGTGGACCGCGGGCGCCGATCGACCGTGCTGGCGTATGCGTTGCTGGCCCCCAGCCTGTTCGGGGTGGGCATGTTTATGCTGCTGCCGATTTTTGTCGTGGCGTGGTTGAGCCTGCACCGATGGGACCTGCTCGGGCCGATCCAATATGTCGGAGATGCGAATTGGCGCTCGGTGCTCAGCGATTCGGCATTCGGCAATTCGCTTCTGGTGACGCTGCTTTTCATCGCGATCGTGGTTCCGGCTCAGACGGTACTCGGGCTGTTGGCCGCATCGTTGTTGGCACGCGATCTCCCCGGGAGCGGGCTGTTCCGCACGATTTATGTGCTGCCTTGGATCAGCGTCCCGCTGGCGATCGCGGTGCTGTGGCGCTGGATTCTGTCGCCTAGCGACGGCGCGGTGAGCACCGTGCTGGGACATCGCGTTGAATGGCTCACCGATCCCGGCCTGGCGCTGCCACTGGTCTCGGCGGTGGTCGTGTGGTCCAATGTCGGCTACGTCGCGCTGTTTTTCCTCGCCGGCATCCTGGCGATCCCGACGGATGTCAACTCCGCGGCTCGCATCGACGGGGCCAACGCCTGGCAACGGTTCTGGCGCATCACCTTGCCGATGCTGCGGCCTACCATGTTTTTTGTGCTAGTCACCGGAGTCATCAGTGCCGCCCAGGTTTTCGACACGGTGTACGGGCTGACCGGCGGCGGACCAAAACGCCACACCGATTTAGTCGCACACCGCATCTACGCCGAGGCATTCGGGGCCGCGGCGGTCGGCCGTGCCTCGGTGATGGCGCTGGTGCTGTTCGTCATCCTGGTCGGCATCAGTGTCGTCCAACATCTCTACTTCCGTCGACGGATCAGCTATGACCTCACCTAAATCACCCTCCGCGGTTCTGGTTTACGCCGGCCTGACGCTCGGCGCGGTGATCACCCTGGCGCCGTTCGCTCTTGGCTTGCTGACCTCATTCACATCTGCGCACCAGTTCGCGACGGGCACACCGTTGACATGGCCGCGGCCACCGACGCTGACCAACTACACCGGTTTGGCCGGCGCGGGGTTCAGTCGCGCACTGGCGGTGACCGCATTGATGACGGCGACGAGCCTGCTTGGGCAGCTGAGTTCGTCGGTGCTTGCCGCGTACGCGTTCGCCCGACTGCGTTTCCCCGGCCGCGACGCACTGTTCTGGGTGTACCTGGTAACGTTGATGGTGCCGTACAGCGTAACCGTGGTGCCGCTATATCTGATGATGGCGCAGCTGGGACTGCGGAACACGTTCTGGGCGTTGGTGTTGCCATTCGTTTTCGGCTCGCCGTACGCCATTTTCCTTCTGCGCCAACACTTCCGCGCGATTCCGGATGATCTGATCAATGCCGCTTATCTCGACGGCGCCAATACCCTGGATGTCATCGTGCACGTCGTGATCCCTTCCAGCCGGCCCGTGATCGTCACGCTGATGCTGATCACCGTGGTATCGGAGTGGCATCACTTCATGTGGCCGTTGGTGATCACCAGCGGCACCAAGTGGCAGGTGCTGACGGTGGCCACCGCCGCGCTGCAGTCGCGCTACAACGCCCAGTGGACCCTGGTGATGGCTGCGACGTTCGCGGCGATCGTGCCACTGCTCGTGTTGTTCGCGATCTTCCAGCGACACATCGTCCGCTCGATCGTCGTCACGGGGCTGAAATGAGGCGCCTCCGGTTCTCCACACTGGTCGCAATCGGATGGGTGCTGATCGCCGCATTACTGGTCGGCGCGGAAGTGCTTTTGAACGTTACGGCGATGCCGCCCAGCGGCAAGACAGTCGTAACTGTTCGACTGTGGGACCAGCAGGTCGCCAAGGCGTATCGGCAATCGTTCGCGGCGTTCACCCGGATGCACCCCGACATCGAGGTGCACACGGATGTGGTCTCGTACTCCACATACTTCAACACGCTGCGCACCGATGTCGCGGGCGGTAGCGCCGACGACATCTTTTGGATCTCCAACGCCTATCTCTCCGAATACGCCGACAGTGGCCGGCTGATGGACATCGGCGAGAACCTCAGGACGAGTGCCGCGGCATCGTGGGAGCCGTCGGTGGTCGAGCAGTTCACCCGGATGGGGACGCTTTGGGCAGTCCCCCAACTAACCGACGCTGGAATCGCGTTGTACTACAACGCTGATTTGCTCGCCGCCGCCGGTGTCAACCCCGCCGACCTGGCGGCGCTGAGGTGGAGCCCAGACGGGGGCGACACTCTGCGCCCGCTGCTGACTCGGCTCACCGTCGACGCCAACAGACGCACCCCGGCCACACCCGGTTTTGATGCCCTACGTGTCCGGCAGTGGGCTTACAACGCGGCCAACGATGCGCAGAGCATCTACCTGAACTACATCGGTTCGGCCGGAGGCGTGTTCCAGGACGGTGATTGCTTTGCGTTCGACAACCCCGGCGCGATCGAGGCTTTCAGCTACCTGGTCAGGCTGATCAACGATGACCACGTTGCGCCGCCGGCCTCGGACACCAACGACAACGGCGACTTCTCCCGCAACCAGTTCCTGGCCGGCAAGATGGCGCTCTTCCAGTCCGGCACCTATAACCTGGCGGCGGTGGCAGCCCAGGCCAACTTCCGGTGGGGCGTGGCGATGCTGCCTCAAGGCCCAAAGGGTCGAGTCACCGTCACCAACGGCATTGCCGCGGCCGGTAACGCCGCGTCCGCGCACCCGGACGCCGTGCGCCAGGTGCTGGCATGGATGGGCAGCAGCGAGGGCAATCAATATGTGGGCCGCCATGGCGGCGCCATTCCCGCAGTGCGGTCTGCCCAGGGCGCGTACTTCGACTACTGGGCTGCCAAGAAGGTCGACGTTAGGCCGTTCTTCGCGGCATTGAATGGAGCGCAGATCGATGCGCCTGGTGGCCCCAGCTTCGCCGCCGGAAATCTGGTCATCAAGCCGTATTTCGACGAGATGTTCATGCGCCGAAGCGACGTGTCGACGACCCTTCACCGAGCCCAACAAGCAGCCAACGCCGCGACTTGTCGCTAGCGGCGCCTAGTGGCCCAGTGGCACTTCCAGTGCGATCGCGGCGATGCACATCGCCGCGGTGAGCGAGAGTGCTAGCCAGTCGGCCAGTTTCGGCCGCGCCGGGGCAGCCGAGATCTGACCGGTGCCGCCGCGCGCGGTGATCGCATCACCCATCTCGTCGGCGCGCCGCAGTGTCACGGTGATGGCCGCGGTGATCAGGTCGATCAACTCCAAGGCCCGCCGCTTGTGACGAGCCCGGCGGGTTGACGCCACCGGCCTGGGCCGCAACCGCCGCGCGGCGTAGAGAATCCGGAATTCATCGATCATCATCGGGAAGGCGCGCAGCGCGAGCGCCAATGCGACGGCCCACTCGTCGACCGGGATCCGCAACAGGCGCAGCGGGCGGCCCAAAGTGGCTACCGCCGGAGCTATTTCGGCGACATTGGTGGTCCACGACACGATTGCTCCCAGACCCAGCAACACGATCGACAACGTAGTGATCCGTAGGAAATTCAACAGGCCACCGAATCCGATTGGCACGCCTGCCAATTCGACCACCGGACTGCCGCCGGCAAACGCCGCGGTGATGGCGCCTAACGCCACCAAAAACCACAGCCAGCGCGGTACCGACGGTAGCGCACCTCGTGGAATGCGCGCCATCCGAACCGCCGTCAGCACCAGAGCCGCCACCAGCCCTATTGCGATCCAGCCGGGATAGAAGGTCAGCAAGACGGAAATGCCGAAAACCACCAACAGTTTGGTACCGGCCCAAAGGTCGTGGATTGCCGACGTGCCAGGCACGGGACGGAGCAGCACCACCGCGCGGGTCGGGCGTTCGTCGCGTGTGGTCACGCCATACCTCCCGCCGTCGCGGCAGCGGGCTCCAGCACGCCGTTGCGTAGATCCAGAGTGCGCGGGCACAGCTCTTCCAGTCCGGCGAAGTCGTGGGATATGACCACGACGGTCAGCCCCTGCTCGCGACGCAGTTCTTCGAGCAGGCGCAGCAAGCCGCGTTGGGTGGATGCGTCCAGGCCGGCCAGCGGCTCGTCGAGGATCAATGCCCGCGGCGAGCGCGCCAGCAGTCCGGCCAGTACCACCCGGCGCATCTGACCGCCGCTGAGTTGGTCGATGCGCCGCTTGGCCAACGTGCTGTCCAGTCCCACCACGGCGAGCGCGGTTGCCACGCGTTCGCGGTCCTTCGGCGAAAAGCCTGCCGCCGAAGCCACTTCCAAGTCGACTCGGCTACGCATCAGCTGAAGCCGGGCCGCTTGGAACGACAGCGCCACGGCGCCGACTTGTTCATGGGTGGGTCGACCGTCAAGCAGGCAAGTTCCCGTCGTCGGCACCGTTAGCCCGGCCATGATCCACGCCAGCGTCGACTTTCCTGAGCCGTTGCCGCCGTGGATAAGCAATCCATCACCCTGGTGCACTGCGAAGCTGACATCGCGTAGCGCGGCCTTCGCCCACGGAGTCCCGCTGCCGTATTCGTGCCCGACGCCCGCCAGTTCCAGCACCGGTGCGCCGGAGTCATGTCCCGGCGCGGCGGTTGCTGCCGGCGCTGCCGTGGTCTCGACCATGTCGGTGTTATCCGCAGAACCGCTGAGATTGACTACGCGGTCAGCAGAATCGGCTTCGTTGTTGTAGTGGGTGATGTGAACCAACGCTGTCTGGTGCCGTTTCTTAAGGCTGGACAGCACGCCCAGCAGCGCATCCCGTCCCTGCTGGTCGACCATGCTGGTCACCTCGTCGGCGATGAGCAGTGCCGGCTCGCGCGCCAGTGCGGCGGCCACGGCCAGCCGCTGCAGTTCACCGCCCGAGAGGCTTCCGGTGTCGCGTTCCGCGTGCGCGTCAAGTCCAACCTCGCTCAGCAACCGGCCGACGTCGATCGCCGTCCCAGGCGGCAGACCCCACACGACGTCGTCGGCCACCCGGGTGCCCAACACCTGGCTTTCCGGATGCTGCATGACCACCGCGGTGCCGCCCAGCCTGCCCAGCCCCACCGCCCCGGGTCGGTCAACGGTGCCCGACGTCGGCTGCCGGCCGGCCAGCATCAGCATCAGTGTGGTCTTGCCTGAGCCGTTGGCGCCGGTGATGGCCAGATGTTCGCCCGGGTGCACGTCCAAGCTGAGCGCGGACAGCGCGTCGTGGTCGGAGCCCGGATAGCGGAATCGCACCTGGTCCAACCGAACTGGGACCGGCGCGATGGGCGCATTCTCGACCGGTGCATCCAGTTTGTGTACATCGGGGATACCGCGCATCCGCTCCAGCACGCGCGACAGCGCCCACCAGCCGATCAAGGACACGACCATGACGGAGACGATGCCGTGGGCGAGCAACAACCACGGCCAGTAATGCAGCGCCACGGCGAGGAACCACTTGAGACGGTCGGCGGCCAGTTCAAGGCCGACCGCTATGGGCCTGCTGGACGGGAAGGTGTGTGCATTCGCGAACCGCCCGATCGCCGTCAAGACGGCCGAAGTCCCATCGAAGTTGGCGGTGATGGCGGCGAATATCAGGTGCCGCAGCCGCGCCAGTGCTGCCAACGCGGCAACCGAGACCCCGCCGAGAAGTGCCCCAGCGACGAAGGAAGCGACGATCACCGTCCGGGTGCCCAGGCCCCTGCGTTTGACGACTCCGGTAAGGCCGCCGATATAAGCGCTGTGCACAACTGCCATCAAGCCGCCAAGACCCGCGATCAGAAATGCGATCACCCCGGCTGCGACCACCGCGGCGATCAGCGCGCGGATGCGATACCGGTAGGCCAGTAGCCCCATCGGCACCATGCCCAGCAGCGCCAATCCGCCCGCAAAGGGAACGATCACCGCGATGATCGCGGTCGCGGCGCACAGTGCCGCCATGACCGCCGACTGCGCGAGTTCGCCGGGTCGTAGCGATCCACCCCCTCGGGGCGTGGTCGCAGGGCTCGTCGCGCTCATTTCATCGATTGTGCCAGCTGTCCGTGATGTTCCCCGTCGCGAATGTGGCGGGTCACTCGAGATTGCACCATCGAAATTAGCCGGTTACGTGGTCTACATAGACCAGCTATGCAACTATGGACGGATGACTTCATCCGCCACCGCCGATCGGGGCGCGGCCGGGGAGGCCGGCGCCGGTCTGGGCGCGGATCTGCTCGCCGTCGTCGCCCGGCTAAATCGCTATGCCACCCAGCGCATCCAAATGCAGTTGCCGGCCGCGCAGGCCCGCCTACTGTCGACCATCGACGCCCAGGTCGAAGCACGGATCTGTGATCTGGCCGCCGTGGACCACTGCTCACAGCCGACGATGACCACCCAGGTGCGGCGGCTCGAAGACGCCGGCCTGGTCACCCGGACCGTCGACCCGTGCGACGCGCGGGCCGTCCGCATCCGGATCACGCCCGAGGGGATGCGCACGCTCAACCGCGTGCGAGCCGACCGGGCTGCGGTGATCGAACCGCAACTTGCCAAACTTGAGTCCGCGGACCGCCAGACGTTGGTGGATGCCGTGGCCGTACTGCGCCGAGTCCTCGAGGATGCCGCGCCGGCCCCGCGACCGGGCGCATCTCGGTAAGGGCTGGTCGCGGGCGAGCCTCGCCGGCGCCGACGTGCCTCCTGCGGTTCTCGTTGCATGATGGCGGGTAGAGAACCGTCACACGACCCAAGATAGGTGGGCGCGGAAGCGGAAGGGGGCGGCTATGCCGACGGAAGCATTCGCTTCCCCTCTGATCGTCTGGTTCGGGCCCAAGAAATACACCTTCCCCGTCGGCCGGGACGTGACCATCGGCCCCGACAGCCGGGCGGATATCCGTATCGACGGCACGGGCACCTCCACCTCGCCGACCCGCGTGGTGCTGCATCACAACGGCAGGCAGTGGATAGCCGTCGATCGCGGCGAAGGCGGCATCTACGTCGACGGCGTGCGAATGTCCACGGTTTTCATCCATGACGGCAGGGCGATCACTCTCGGCGATCCGCAGCACGGCCCTCGGCTGGTATTTCAGCTCGGCCCACCGCCGCCACCGCCACCGCGGCCACCCTGGGGTGGACCGCGCCCGGAAATGCGGCCTCCACCCCGGCCGCCGCATATGCGGCCTCCACCGCCGCCGCCGCCGCCCGAGATGCGACCCGCGCCGCCGCCCCCCGTTGTGCATCGCGGACCCGGCCA
>Ga0209656_10002796_pt1 | contig 11321 bp, 16 predicted proteins | sample BogFormECP12_OM2_FD_188239 | JGI IMG/M metagenome (GOLD analysis project Ga0209656, IMG submission 188239) | Bog forest soil microbial communities from Calvert Island, British Columbia, Canada - ECP12_OM2 (SPAdes) (version 2) | ecosystem: Environmental > Aquatic > Freshwater > Wetlands > Bog ... | reverse complement strand
TGCTGCAGCGGAACCTTCTCTACACCGGTGTCACGCGCGGCAAGCGCCTGGTCGTGCTGGTCGGGCAGAAGAAGGCTGTCGCCATCGCCGTGCGCAACGTCTCCGGGAGGCGGCGCTGGTCGAAGCTCCGGGAATGGCTGCAGCCCGCGACGGAAGACCAGGGAGCGATGCACGCGAGTTGATCATGGCAGTCGCGGATGTCGATAACACCAGGCGGAGGATTGCGCGTGGCCAAGTGCAACTCGAGTAGCACGGCGACTAGGGTCGACGCCTGATCACGAACTGCTCCTGTGGGTGGGAAGGGGATGTAAGACGCTCGCACCTCCGATGGCGGGTTTGCGCCCATGCCGGTCGTTCCAGGCCGCCTCGCCGTCGCTCGAATGCAGACGTTCGGCCAGATGTGGCGGTAGCTGCTCAGATGTCGGCTGCAGCTGGGAAGCGGACGTAGCGCAGAATGGAGCCTCATCATGCGTCGAGATGCACGACGGGCGCGCCCTCAAGCTGCACGTCCATCCGGCGATATTGAGGATCGTAACGGTGCCGTGCAGCTGTTGCGCCCTCCGCGCTCCCTTCCGATGCAGGCCCCTCGGAGGCCGATTTTTCTTGACTGAAGCTTAATTTTTTAGCCTAATCCCAAAATTGGCGCGGGCCAGCGACGGCCCCGCTCAGCTGGCAAAAATGCGCGGCACGCTCTCGACAATAACCAGCCCTGCTAGACTTTAGCTCAGCGAGGTAATGCCACGATGCTACGCATGATTAAGACGGTAAGCGGATTCCATTCCGACAAGAGGGGCGTGGCAGCGGTTGAATACGCGCTCATGGGCGCGCTGATCGCAGCCGGCATCGTGACAGCGGTGACAACGCTGAAGACAAGTCTAATCACAACATTCGGTACCATTTCTAGCGCTCTGTAGTCGTCGTCTTCCTGCCCCTCTTTCGGTCACTGAGCTGCGTGCAAAATAGCAGCCGCGGCTTCACCCGCAGCGCGGCAGACGTTGGCTCCAGCTCGTTGCCTCTGTTCGCGCTGCCAGTCCAGTTCGGTCAGCGGCACGTAACGTTTAGTTCCACGCCAGTAGAGTGAGAGATGAGACGGCAGGTCCTTCGCAGCGTTTGGGCCGTCTTTCGAGATGACGACGGCCGGCTGGTGATCATCGAAGCCTATCCGGACGCTGACATCGCGCCCGTTGAGTATGACCTGGGCTTCCCGAGGCCCGGTCGCTACGTCTGGGCGCAGGCGATATACGGCGGACAGTTCGTTGGCGAGCGCTTCCATCTATGCGATGGCGGCGGGCGGTGGGGCGATCCCCTGAGGTGGCCATCGGGCGATGCGATGCTCTGGCTTACCCACCAGTGTAAGGCGCGCGCCTACCATACGCGCTTGGCGTGCCAGCGCCACTTCCTGGCGAAAGCAGGGTGCCGAGACGGCCGCGCCCAGTCTAGCCTGGATTTCTCATACGCAAGAGGTGCATCGGGGCTGAGAATCTGAGAGAATCGTTGTGTCGCAGCGATTTCTCCACGATCCAAGGTGGGCCTCGGTCTGGTGCGCCGCTTCGCGGACTGCTTCATCGATCGGCGCGACCCTCGCTATGTCGAGCATCAGCTCGAGACGCTGGTGGGGCCGCGCATCTTTGGCCTGCCGTTGGGGTATGAGCACCTCAACGATCATGACGAACTTCGCAAGGACCCAACGTTTGCGGTGCTGGCGGGCAAGTTGAGCCCGGTGCTGCGGACGGACTGCGAGCCGTTGGCTGGCAAGAGTACGCCAATCGCCTGGAGCACACGCCCCGGCGCCATGCTTCGAAGTATGGGGTCACCGGACGATTCGTTCAAAATCGTACGCTAGCGGGCGATTTGCTTACTGATTGCCTTTGGGACGGGTTCTGAAAGAGGGTTTTGAAAGGGAATTTGCTAGCATTCGGCGACTCGCGTGGTCAGTTTCGCAAACGAGCGTTTGCGAAAGGCCCCGATTCCACACGGCTTTCGCCTTAGCGGGCTATTTTGAGCAAATCGTGCGTCGGGGCCCATCTACTGCCAGCACGGCCCGAACGGGATCTCGTCGTCGAACTTCGGCGTAATGCCATCGTTGCCACTCGCTTGCTCACGTTTTGCATGCTGTTCGGAGGAGCGCGCGCGTCGTCCTTCCTGGCATCGAGGGAGGTCAGCGTGCCGTTGTATTGCGTCACATGGATCTCGGTGCTGTAGCGGTCGGCACCGGACTGGTCCTGCCACTTGCGGGTGCGCAGCGCGCCTTCGATGAACACCTTCGCGCCCTTCGTGAGGTATTTCTCGACGATCTCGCCGAGGCCCTCGTTGAAGATCACGACGCGGTGCCACTCGGTCCGCTGCTTGCGTTCACCGCTGTTGCGATCCTTCCAGCTTTCGCTGGTAGCGATGCTCAGCGTGACGACACGCCCGCCGTTCTGCATGACGCGCACTTCGGGGTCGTTGCCCAGGTTGCCGATCAGCTGCGCCCGGTTAGCCTGACATGATGTCGTTCCGTCATTCCCTCGTCAGGGAGGTCGCCGGCACCGTGCCGGCGCCGTTTCCTCGGGTGCGGTCTGGAGAAACCGGGAACGAGACCGTCCGCCCCCGAGCGCCGCGGGCTTGGTGCGGGAGCGCAGGCGCCATCGCGCTGGGCGATGACGCCCGTCGCGACACGGCAGCGGTGCGAGCCGGAGGCGCTGCACAGGCCGGACCCGTCGCGTGCGCGACGGGTGGCCATGCAGCGGGGATGCGGAAGCGGGCTGCAAGGAGCCCTTCCCTTGCGCCGCGCCGGCGGCGATGCGGTAGCTCAGCTTGTCGGCTCTCCTCCCTGCTCTACGTGCTGCTCCCCATCCAATCTCCCGCGCGATGTCCCTTCGTTACTCGTGATCACGACACCGAGGTCTGATCGGCCCGTCCCGGCGCGAGCGCCGTCGAGTGGCTGCGACCGTCGTCTCGTACGTTGCGACATCGCAGCCGACTGCGCTTGATCCGCTCGCGCCATCTCTCATCGCGGTGCCTCCAAGTTGACCGCCACCGGCAGGCTGCTGGCGGACTAGGAGACAAGTCCGGGCAATGCCACACTCGCGAACAGCGTCGCTCCGAACAGCAGCGCGCCGAAGACAATCTGAGTCGATTGTGCGGCGGCCTTCATGCCGATTCTCCCCTTATGGTCTTCTCGATCGAAGACCCCTTCCCGCCGCCGCGGTCGCGACGGTGCAGCAAGGGCGTGCGGAGCACGGGACTGCTCTTGCAGCTCGCACCCTTGCGGCACCGGAGGCTCACACGGCACGATGATTTCATCCGTTGCGAGGTCGAGGGGGATTGCCATGAGCAACAGAAGCCGCGCGGGTGGACATCACCCTCCCCTCGCCTTCAAGACGTCGTTCCAGTCCTCGCCGATTTCTGGACGCAGCCGCTCAACTGGAACGCCTAGCCCGATCGCGATCGCAGCCAGCTGCAGCGCGAAGCGATCGCCGGCGACATCAGCATCGGTCGCCGTAATCAGCCGTGCGACGCGTTGAGCTGCAGCGGTACGCACACGCCTTCAACCGCTGCCGTCGTTCCCGGGCCGATCCCGCCGCCGGTGGCCGTGTAGAGCGTGTCGGCGCGCAGCTCCTCGAGCGCTGCCAGACTGAGCTCGTCGATCGGCGCCTCGGTGATGACGACGCGGCACGGAACGCGCTGCCCGCTCGGAAGCCGGAACAGCGACTTGCGACCACCCGTCAGCGAGCCTTTGAACGCGGGCCCACGGACTTCGATGTGGGTGACAACGTCGCCGGCGCGATGGGCGAACCAGGCACTGCCACGATAGCCCTCGCGGACCGCGTCCTGGTCAGCCGCCGCCTGCAGCACGGCGTCAGGCAGGCAGCGGGTCTCGGTCAGGTAGCGCCAGGCGGGCGAGCCTCTGTGTAGCCGCGGACGGCCATGCGATCGCTCCGGCAGCGGACGGTCAGGGTCCCTCCCCTTCCTTTCCCGCAACACCGTGGGAAAGCTTGGCGGAACTCCCACGAAGCGACGCAGGAGCTGGCGGACCTGACCGAAGTTCAGACGCGGGTCGAGGTGCTGCACGAGGTCGAACACGTCGCCCTTGGCAACGCCCTCCGGGTCCCACCAGCCGCGCCCATCGTGGTTGATGATCAGGATCGCGCCGTCGGCGCGGCGGTATTTGAGCGCGTCGTGTGCTCTCTTTCGGGTCGAGCTTCCATCCTGGGACGGCGCTCTCGAGCAGGACGGCGCAGTTCACACTACGGAGAAACAGCGCTAGCTCGGCGTCATGACCGGACATCGCACGGTGCTCCTGATGGCGACTGGCGGGTGATCCGTCCGAGGCTGGCTCGGCCGTCTTCTTCACCACGCCCTGATGCGGTCCTCCGACCGCGACGCGGACGCGGGGCAAGGGCGCCGCAGGCGGCCGCGTAGCGGCATCTCTTACGGCGCGTCCGGCGTAAGCGGTAGCGCTTGCCGGCCTCTGCTTTGTCGGCTTCATCGCCCAGGTTCTGCGCGATCGCCTTGCGAACGGCGCACGCGAAGTCCGGCGAACTGGCTACCGGAGGTCGAACACCTCAGCGATCGAGCGGTAGGCTTACCCGCTCCGGTGCATGCAGGCCATCCGCTCCGGTGAAACCTCGGGTTTCGATCAGGCGATCGCCGCACGTGCGAGCGATGGCGGCGATGAAGCCGGGCCTGAAGCTGCTTCTGGGCCGACTCCGGCTCACTCTGCCCGCCCAGCCGCCGCCCAAGATCAGCACCGGAGGCGTCCCCGAGCAGCCTCCCGGTAGTGCCGACCTTCCGGACCTCAGGCCAGCCAAATCAAGGTGTTGCGGGGTTCGCACGCGGCCGAATCCGCGGAGTTAGGGTGGTCGCACCTATGCCAGCGTGCTTCGCGTCCCCTTTCATGGGGCCGTCGCCTGCCGCGCCAAGGCGGTAAATTCGCCGTGCTCGGCGCTGAGGCGGGGCGGCATGGGTCCCACCGGGGTTCTGCTGGCTAAGCTGGACGTTCGCTAGGGTTGGGCACTTGGCGTTTCTGGGTGGGGACTCCGGCAGGTCAGCCTGCTCTGGGGACTCTGGCAGTGACCGACGAGCTTCTCGGCAGGACCGGGGGTCTCGATGGGTGGAGAAGTAGGCCCCGATCGGTACCTTCCACCTTCGCCGCCGGATACACCGCCATTGCCAAGCGCAGGTTCTCCGTGAACTTGGCGCGAAAGTTGTCCATTCTATTGAACCCGTTGCCGAACTGCTTCTTCAGCGCGACCCACGAGACCGGTCTTGGACAGGTCAGTGCATGTAGACGGTAGGCAAGCCAAGCGTACACATCTAGCGCCATCGAGTTGTTGTTGATGGCCCGGATGGCCGCCTCCTCCAGAGGCACTGGGTGCTTCTGTAGATGTTCGAAGAAGCCTTGGGACAAAGTTGCGGTTTCTGTGAACAACGTTCCCTGCGTTTCGCTGCCGCTCGGCTCGAGGAAGATCGCGCTGTCAACGATGGCCTGTTGCCTCATCCCGCGTGCCCTTAAGCCGGGCAATGCGATGTTGAACGACAGTTTGCACCTACTAATCCGTTCCGCCTGTTCCTTGACGCCAGCAATGCTCTTTCCGCCTTGCGGTATACCCATTCTGGCGAGCCACACACGTAGGCTTCGCCCGAGCTCGACCTCGCGGCGGCCGGTCTGCAATGCTTCGCTCTGAAGGTAGAGCATGATGAGGCGTGCACGGCTTCCATAAGGCACCCCGACGGATTCCGGCTTCCCAGACGACCCAGGCCTCATTCCTGGCTCTACGATCAGGATCACGCCTTCGGTTTCAATCTGCCAGCCTTCCGTGTCGGCGAGGCGCTTATGCGGCAAGCCAGCTTGGCACCACCCGCTGAAAAGGTAGCCAATCCCGCTATCTTCATTAGCCATGTACGCTGCTGCAGCCTCAACCTCCCGTCGGTCGAGGTCGAGCTTCAATGCAACCTGTTTTCCATGCAACTCGATGACGTTGTGTAGTTCACCCATGCCGCGACTGTAGGGGGCGGTTTTCGAGTCTGTCGTCGGGGACTTTGCCAGGGGCAGGTACTAGAGGAAGTATTTGGACTCTTCTATTTGGGAGAGGACTTCCAGAGTCCCCACGGACAAGCTGACCAAGAGGCTGATCTTAAAAGACTTCAACAAAAGTCTCCGCCTCCTAGAGTCCTCGGGACACGCTTCCACAGTCCCCGCACCGTCAGGGGCCGCTTGTCGGTCCATTCCTTCTACAGTCCCCAGGCAGTCTCCCCGACTCGGGTGACTTCTAGATCAGCACTTAGCGCGAGAAGAAGTCGAGCTACGCTCGTATTCGGCAACCTTCCTCCCCGAAGACGCTTCCTCCGCGGTTGCGCCGGTCCGCAGGTACGGTATCGATACCTGCGCATGCGCCCGGACGGCCACGCCAGCAAGCTTGCCGCGCCCGGTGGTGGTCGGCGGTATGGTAGCGCGCGACGTGAACAGTTACCCGGTGTCGATCAACGCCGATACCGGCGGTTGCGTTGGTTGGCCCGCGCGTCCGGCTTTATCGTCGGCTGATCACTTACGCTGCTGGCTCGTCCGCGTCCGAGGCCGACATGCAGAAAGCGGTCAGGATCCCGCTGGGCGGACGAACGCCGTCAAGCAGCCAAGCGGCGGCCGCGTAGGAGGTCGTGATAACCAAGCCTTCCGGCAGGCTGGGATGTCGGAACAAGACGACGTCGGCCTTACGGTTCCTGTCAAGGCGAACGACGTGGGCGTCGATGTCCGCCCTCGGGCCCGGCCGGAAGTCGGCTATATTATTTGTAACCAGCAGGTGGACACGCCCTGCCAACGCAAGATCGAGGATCGCAGCGTCCTCGGCGTCCTTCATGGGCTGCACTCCGCCGCCAAGGACCACGTGCAGGCTGTCGGCGTCTAGAGTGGTGGCCTCGACAGCGTTCCGCGCAAACTCGGCTTCTGGCCCGGTCAGGCCGTTCTCCTCGAGCACGCCCTGCAAGGTGTCGAGCATTGCGGGGGAGATCAGCGGCTTAATGGGACCCAGGCGGCAGTGCCCGGCGAATACGGCATCGGCGATCCGCTGGCTGGTTGTGCCCGCCCTCCCCCTCACTGCGCCAAGGTAGTTGGCCACCCAGACATTCACGTCCAAGATGACGCGGAGCTCCACGCCTCAAGCCCCTTTGGGCGCAGCCACTGGGACCTGGGTGGGAAGGGCGGGCTGTTCCTGGTGGGCGCGTCGGTACTTTGCGACAGCCCGGACCGCCTCCTCGGCGATCGCTTCCTCCGGGCCCAGATCCACCGGGGAACGCTCGACCAGGCGCTTCTGGAGCATCTCGTTGCTAACCTGGGCGACCGCTCTCGAGAGCAGGACTGCAAGCCGGTTCTGAACGTCCGTCCCGTCTTCGGCCAGCAGAAGTCGCACGTTACGCCGGGCCGCGGAGGGAAGGAGTGCTCCGAGCGCGGCCGCACGCGCTGCAGCTTGGCTTTGGCTCACTCCGTCGCTGCGCGCGATCTCCTTCAGGCGCTCGACCAACTCTGGGTCGGCCACGAACGACATGGTCATACCGGGCATCGTCTGTTCCAGGGCATACAGGTCCAATAGAACATATAGGTCCTATTATCCTGGCGGGCAACGCTCGTTAGCGAACTGAGCGCGACATCAAATGCGGGTCATGGAGCGCCTGGCCGTCATTCTGGTCCGGGTCCTGTGGTCTGAGGCCGCCAACTCATCCGGGCAGAATCCTCGCCAGACAGTCGTTCGCAAACGCTCGTTCATTGTCTTGCTGAGCACAACTCGCCCCTGCAGCTACTCCGAGCCGGGACAGGGAGCACTGTCGCTTTCAGCACCTCGATCGCTGGCCCAACTGCTCGCATACACGCGCCGTCGTAGCCGAAGTTCGCCCGAGGGTCGAAGACGGCGTCACTGTGCCGGGCTACTCACCCTGGGTCCTCTAAAGGAGCCACCCGTCTGATAGGCTCATCCGTCCTGTCGGGCGCCAGCAGGCAGACCCTACTCGGAATCAGCCCGATGAGACGTCTCCGTCGCCGTGATCGCCCGGTCCAGCGTTTCTTATCTCTCCGCGTATGCCGCGCGCTTCAGCTTGTATCGTGGCTGCTAGCGCGCGGAGCTCGTCACTCGCAGCCATCGCCTCGGTTGCAGCGAGCAGCAACGAGAACAGCCTTTCTACGGCGTCGCGGAGCTGTTTCACTTGCGGGCGCGGCGAACTTCGGCGGGGTGGTGTTGGCTCCTCCGTCAGCGGGGGGCGAACGTCATTGCGGCCGCTTTCATGGAGGTCGGTGCCAGAAACGTCGCTGTATGCTGAGGTTGTCTGAATAATCCGGCGGGCGTCGGCTAGAGACAGGGCCCCATCCCCGTCTACTGCAGTGAGCTTCGTTTCGAGCGATGCTCTTCCCTGCCCGTCCGCACGTGTCCACGCCATATAGAGCTCATAGACGGTCCGCATATCAAGTCGGTCGATCCACGCCGTGAGCGTCGGTGGGATATCCGGGATGATCCTGAAGTGCTTGAGTCTGTGCTCCGGCAGGTTCACCACCAACGCGATCTCTTGGTTTCGCTCCCCGGCCTTCGTCATCAGCTCGATCACCCGGCCGACTGCACTGTTGGGAAGCTCAGCGCGGTGCTGATTCTCGATCACCTGCCTGGCGAGCCTTTCCTCCCCTTCCCCGCCCTCGATGAATGCCGGGATGGTCGGCAGGCCGGCGATTTGTGCCGCCCGCCAACGGCGCTCACCGTGAACGATGCGCCATGGCTTGCTTTCGCCCTTCCGCAACAGAATAGGTTGCAGCACGCCCCACCGCTTCATGGTGGCCGCGGTGGCTTTGAGCCCCGATTCGTCGATGTGACGGCGCGGTTGGTCGGGGTCTGGCTCAATGTCCGACACGGGAATCTGTCGCGGAGCGCCACCGCTGGTGCCAGGCGCTCGGTTGGCGATGCCGGCAAGGATGTCGTTTCCGAACGTGTTACGTCGGGGCGTCTGTACCATTGGTCCAGGCCGTTCTCTTTATGTTCTAGTGACTATAGAAATGGTACAGCCCATGGACGATGCTATGCCAAGTCTATCTGCATCCGGTTGGCGATTTCCGACAGGACTCCACGGATCTCGGCGGCGGCCTCGCGACAGGCAGTCCCAGGCATCTGCCAGACAGGTCCGCGCCACCCAGCGGCGCGTCCGTAGGCGTCTCGTTTGGTTACGGTAAGCGGGAACAGTAGATTCGGCAGCTGTTCAGCAAGCTGGTCGAACAAGGCGCGCTCGCGAACGCTTCGGCGGTCAAATTTCGACACCAGCAGACCCAGAAAGTCCGGCCGGCGACCAAAGGCCTCGTCGATACCGTCGATGGCGTCTAAGAGCCGCTGGACGCCTTGCAGCGAGTAATCCCCGAGCTCCACAGGTGCGATCACGGCATCGGACGCCAGTAGCGCCGCTACGGTTCGCATACCGATTTGTGGCGGCGTGTCGATGACGCAGACGTCGAATGGCGCACCGGCGAGGTTGTCGCGGAAAGCGAGTAGAGGAGGGGTGTCGCGGCTCAGTTCCACATCCAGAAGATCCGGCGTCGCGGGGCTGAGGGTGATGGGGTCCTTGCCGTCTGTGATGAGGCTTCCCGGCTGGAAGAGTTGGAGTGCCGGTATTGCTTGGTTGTGCTCGCTGAGCGTCGAAGTCGCGTTGGCTTGGCGGTCAAGGTCGACCACGAGCACCCGCTTTCCGGCGTCGGCGAAGAACCAAGCGGCGTGGCACGCAAGGGTGGTCTTACCCGTTCCACCCTTCTCATTCATCCATGTGATGATTTTCACGTGGCCCCCTGGCGCGCGTGCTCTTGCACCAGGATAGCGGCAAGAAACCGCCATCGCAACCGCGCGCGCGTACCAGAGACGATGCTCCCACCGCCGTGGCGCGTCACCTAACAGGAACAAATTCAAGCGGGTGCATTCGGCAACGCGATCCCATTTGGACCACCACGCGTTGCGAGCGAGCATCCGGTTCCGTATCGCACCGGTCCATGTGAGTCCGCGGCACGCCGGCCTGAGGGAAGCGTGCGATAAGTATGAAATTGAGGGCGTGATTCTCGAACAGGTCGCCTGCTCGAGATAGGCGCCGATGGTGGGCGTAGTTGGCGTGCCGCCAAGCTGTTTGAGCTGGGCGGGATGGACGCGGCGGTCCTTAGCAGTGTTCTTGGCGTCGCGCTTGAGACTATGGCCGCCGAGCAGGTCGGGATCGTAGCCGGCGGCTGCGCTGCGGCGCTTGACGATGTGGGCGATGGAGCCGGGATCAACCGCGTGCTCGCCGACGACATGGTTCGAAAGCCAGTCCGCGGGCGCGTCTTGCGGCCGCGGGGTCACCCAGATGCGGCGGGAACGCCGGACCCTCGGTGATGCTGGAACCAGGCGCGGACGGAATCCGGGGTTGGCGTCGCTGGGCCGGTGTCGGCTTGCGGCAGGGCGGCCGGCGAGGGAGACCCCGGTCTGACCGCCGCCCGGGGCCGCCAGCATCCGGGACCAGGCTTATGCCGACGCACCTGGCGGGCGCGGCCGGGCCCGCGCGCGGGCCTCTGCGGCGCGCGGCGTGGCCGTAATCTGCCCACGGGAGGAGCAGGGGGATAAGGGCGCCAGGGAGAACGGCCAAGGGCGGTAGGTGCTTGGTCGAGCCAGTCCCAGGTCGCCGGGAACAGCATCTCGAATCCGACGATCAGCACGACCGGGCCCAAACCACAGAGAGCAAAAGCCAGCAGCTCCATGAGGGCGTCCCGTTGCGTGGTGCTGAGAACCTCGGCCAGCGACGTGGCCGATCGGATGAGGGAGGAGCCGAGAGGCCTTCGTGCCGAGTGTGGGCAGGGACTCGCGTACGGCCCAGAAGACCAGCAGCAGAAAGACGGCGCCAAGAGCTACCCTGACACCAGCGGGAGCTGGAACACCGCCAGGATCGCCTGAAGGAACATCGCGGAAAGCACGAAGGGCATTGCGCACCGGGATTTCGGTGCCGTTCCACAGCATGCAAAGCGAGGTGTTCGTCGCGAGCAGCGCCGTGTCATGATGACTAGTTCGGGGGAGCAATGGGGGCAACCGCCCCCCGCCGTGCTCCGATCGGACGGTTCACGCGACATACCGACTGACAGCACGTATGTTTCGCGCATGTCATCGATCGCCAGGGACCTGGCTGAGCTCCTCAGCACCGTGCAGCGTCCTGGGGACTTTTTCGTCGCCGGCACAGTCGAGTTCCGCGCGCCAGTGCTGGATGTGGAGGGGGTCGGCCGGTTGGCGTTGCCGCTGCTGCCGGCGCAGGCTGCGGAGCTCGCCGCCGCGGCGGAACCCGCTCCTTATGGCCGCGGCGAAGAGACG
>Ga0209656_10002795_pt1 | contig 11323 bp, 8 predicted proteins | sample BogFormECP12_OM2_FD_188239 | JGI IMG/M metagenome (GOLD analysis project Ga0209656, IMG submission 188239) | Bog forest soil microbial communities from Calvert Island, British Columbia, Canada - ECP12_OM2 (SPAdes) (version 2) | ecosystem: Environmental > Aquatic > Freshwater > Wetlands > Bog ... | reverse complement strand
GCCGTGTCGGCATACTGCCAGCGGTCGACCGCATCGGCCCACCGCTCGGCATCGGCCGGCCGCGCCGTCAGCGCGGCCAGCAGCGAGGCGAGTACGGCGGCCATCGGGTGTCCCTCGATCCCGCCCCACTCGTCCAGCCACCGAAACCAGCGCAGGAGCGTGGTGATCCGGCCCTGCCGGTAGGCCGGCACCGCGACAGCGCCCATCAGGCCAGCGGCGGCGTCAGCGTCTTCGGCAGCGATGGAATACTCCAGCGCCTCCTCCGGCAGGCCGTTCCGCACGCACCACCCGGCGGCGCGGCGGCGCAGAACAGGGATCAGCTCCGGCTCCTGGCGGCGCAGTTCGGCCAGCAGCATGTCGCGGAACAGCTGGTGGTAGCGGTACCACTCGCTGTGCGAGTCCAGCGGCACCAGCAGCAGGTTCGACCGTGCCAGGTACGCCAGGGTCGCGGAACCCCCGGGCCGGTCAAGCACCGCCTCGCACAGCGGGCCGCACAGCCGCTCCAGCACCGCGGTGCGGGTCAGGAACACCCGCTGCTGCGGGGAGATCCGCGCCAGGAACTCCGACTCCATGTACCCGTTGACCAGGTGGTGCTCGCCGGTGAAGGAAGCTACCGAATTCCCGAGCGAACCCCCTTCCCTCAACGATAGTGCCGCCAGGTACAGCCCGGCCGGCCATCCCTCGGTCCGCCGGTGCAGCTCGGCCATGTCGTCCTGGCCGAGCGTGACTCCCGCCGCGCGCACCAGCGATGACGCCTCGACAATAGTGAGCGCCAGGTCGCCAGGGCCGATCTCCATAACCTTGCCTTCGGCGCGCAGCCGCGCGATCGACAGCGGCGGCGCGTCGCGCCCGGCCAGCACCAACTGAGAACCGCTAGGCACATGGTCGGCCAGCACTGGCATCGCGGCCAGGCATTCCCGATCGTGCAGCACGTGCACATCGTCTAGGACCAGCGCCACCGGCGAGGTCATCGACGCCAGCGCCGAGCCGAGCCTGGGCACCACCGAGCCGGGCACCGAGCTACCAGGGGAGGCCAGCGCATCGAATACCCGCTCGTCGATCGGCTCGACCGCATCGAGCGCCTCGGCGACATAGGTGAGCAGGACCCTCGGGTCATTGTCCCGCTCGTCCAGCGACACCCACGCGAACGCCTGGCCGTTGCGCTCGGCCCACTGCGCCAGCAGCGTCGTCTTCCCGTACCCGGCCGGCGCCACCACCGACATGACCGGGAACGACCTGCCCTGCGTGAGCCGGTCAATCAGGGCCAGCCGGCGCACGCTGTCAGGCCGGACCACGGGACGGCGCAACTTCGACGCAGCGAACTCGACCGTAAGCCAATCCGCAACGCGCCGTAGCTCCGGCCGCCGGCGCAAAACGTCCTCGTCCATGCTGCAACATTCCCACAGGCGGTCTGTCCCCCCAAGGATCTTCCGGACCTGCGATCAGGTCAAGCGCCCCAGCGGATTCGCCACGCCACGGTGACCCCAGCAGGCACGCAAACCAGATGAGAGCGCAGCACGCGGGAAGCATTAGCGGCAGTGAAGAAGCCGTGTTCGATCTCAAACTGACCACGCGGCGGCCAGACCGGGGACGCTGCCGGGCCTGCACGGCCGCCAACATCCCGCTGCCTGCTTGGTACGCGCGGCGCGCCGACACGATTGAGGGTGATCTCCCAGCTGCCGCCGGGACCGCGATGTCCTGGACATGTGAGACCGGCCCTTTCATGCCGTTAGGGGGATGCACCTGCAGACCACACGACGTGCGATCGATGGCGTAGGCGAAGACGAGAGCGGAGCCAAGATGCCCGAACCATTGCCCGAGTGGACAGCTCGACTACCCGCCACGGGACCTTGAGCGGGGCATGACCGGCGGGCGGCGAACCACCTCACGGGCGACCCGGATCGGCGTCCAGGACAGTGACGACGATCTGCCACTGGGGCGCGCCGCTCAAGACGGGGGCGGTCCGGCATCAGGACGCCTTCCGCCGGGGCGAGACGGGAGGGACGGACATGATCCTTGACCTGGTCCTGATTGGCGTGGCCATCGCATTGGATCCGCTGCCGCTGACGGCGTTCCTGGTGGTGCTGCCCTCAGAGCGGGGCATGCGAAAAGGCGCAGCGTTCGTGTTCGGGTGGCTCGTGTCCCTGGCCATCGTGGTCACCGTCACGGTGCTGGCCACCGGCAACAACCCGCCCCAGCCGAACACCGCCCCGTCGCTGGCGGCGCTGGCGGTCAAGATCGCCATCGGCGTCCTCCTGGTCGCGATCGCGGTCCGGCACATCAGAAGGAGAGGGCGGCCGAAACCGCCGAAGAAGCCGCCCAAGTGGCAGGCACACGTGGACAGCATGTCCACGTGGTTCGCCATGGTCCTGGCCCCGACGTTGCAGCCCTGGGCGCTGATCGGCGCGGGCGCCGCCACGGTGGTGGAGGCCAAGCTCTCAAGCTGGGAGAGCTACCTGGCTCTGTTCGGGTTCTGCGTCCTGGCCTCAGCGTCCTACCTGGCCATGGAACTCTATGCGAGTCTCAGGCCGCACAAGAGCCAGGCGCTGCTGGCCCGGCTCAGGAGCTGGATCGACGCCCACACCGACCAGGTAATCATCCTCGGGAGCCTGATCCTGGGCCTCTACCTCATCGCGAAGGACATCTACCTGATCGTCAGCTGAGAGTTCCCGAGAGCAACGAGCACCTGCTTCAGCTACTTAGCTGAGCACGGGGATGAGGCAGCTTCCCATCATCGGCCCAGGCCCGGGAGAGTCTTTGCGGCCGGTGTCCCAGCCGCCGGGCGGGCCCCAGGACGCCCGGCCGTGCTCATCGTGGTGACGCAGCACGCAGGACGGCGACGGACCGGGGGCCGACGGTTACCTGATCACCAGCGCTGCGTGTGACTGCCCTGGCGGGGGCGGCGGGGTCGTAGCTGTCGCTCTCGGCCTGCCACTGCGCGCCCGGGCGCGTTTCGGGCAGCACGAAGCCGAGGGGCTTCCACCAGGAGTTCACCAGGACCAGGAAGTCGTCGTCGATCAGCGATCTACCTCTCTCCTCCGCCCGGGTCCACACAAGACGCCGTTGTCCCGCCAGCATTCCCGACTGCCTGGGCGTTACACCCGCCGTCATCCACCGCTCCCGGTCTCGGACTGCATCGCGCCCTCCGGGCGAGCATTGACGTCGGCGAGAACGCCAGTCTCCCGGCGGGGGCTACGATGCTGGCGTGCGGACGCCGATCAGGAACCCGCCGGACCCGATGTACGCGGAGTTCGAGGGACACCGGACGATGATCTGCGACCGGGTGCGCACCGGCGCGTTCCGGCGGGCGATCGAGTCGGTGGTGCGCCCCGGCGACATCGTTCTCGATGTCGGGGCCGGCAGCGGCATCTTGAGCGTGTTCGCGGCGCGGGCGAGTGCGGCGCGGGTCTACGCGATGGAGCGGACCCCGGCCGCCGTGCTGGCGGCCGGGCTGGCCGCCGCGAACGGGGTCGCGGAGATCATCCGGGTGATCCACGGCGACATCACCGACGTCGAGCTGCCCGAACGCGCCGACGTGATCGTCTCGGAGTGGCTCGGCGGGTTCGGGATCGATGAGGGGATGCTCGTCCCGGTCATCGTCGCCCGTGATCGCTGGCTCAAGCCGGGCGGGGTCATGATCCCCCGCCTGGTCACGGCGTGGACAGCGCTGGTGCACGACCGCTATCTCGCGGAGACGGCGGCGTTCCTGCGAGACAACCCGTACGGCCTGCGGTTCGATGACCTGCTGGAGAAGACCGTCAACGAGATCTTCTATTCCGGCACCTTCCGGCACCTCGCGGCGGGGGACAAGCGCTCCGATGCGGCCCGGCTGTGGACCACGGACGCGGCCCTGATCCCGGTCCGGCAGGCGCGGGCGCCGCACCAGGCCGAGACGGTGCTCCCCGTCCGCGCCTGCGGAACGGCCAACGCGCTCGCGCTGTGGTTCAGCGCCCAGCTCGCGCCCGGCATCGCGCTGTCGGTGGGACCCGGCGATCCGCCGACGCACTGGGGGATGACCACGGCCCCGCTCCGCTCGCCGGTGGACCTCACGCCCGGCATGTCCGTCCGCGCCAGGGTGCGGACCGCCCTGGCCCGGCCGGCCGGCACCTGGACGAGCTGGGCCATCGCGCTGCCAGGCGCCGGCTGGGAGGAGCACGACGAGCAGGCGGTCTGGGGGGAGATCGATGACTGAGCCATCTCAGCAGCCCTAGGGACACCCGGCGGCCGGGGAACTCGGCAGTCGAAGTGATCACTCGCCGGCTGACGTGACACCGCATCCCGCTACTGCCGCCTATCCTGGCAGCGGTTTATAGCTGGCCGGGACCAGGCTTACCCGCACGTTCAGGCCGTTCAGGCCTGCGGTGTTGAGGTCCTGGCGGAGCGCGGCGAGGCCGGGGGCAGGATTCGGCCCGGTGGCCTGGATCAGCACCTGATCGCTGGTGGCGGTGACGCCGGTCACCGACCAGCCTGCGCCGCTGGCCCAGTGCTCGGCGACCGCTTGGACGTCGGTTTGCCGGATGCTGGTCTGGTCGATCCGGTTCGAGCTGATGGTCAAGGGGACGATTACCGCCAGCAGGAGGGCGGCGATGACGGCGACGGCGCCGCGATAACGGGCGGCCGGGGCGGCCGGCTGGGCGGAGGCGCGGCGGACCCGGTACAGGGCCATGACGACGATGCCGCTGGCCAGGATGGCCGTGACGTTGGTGGTGAACAGCAGGAGCGCGGCCAGCGACTGGCGGGGGGCGCCGGATTCGAGAGTGAGGCCGACGACGGCCAGCGGCGGCACCAGGGAGATGGCGATGGCCACGCCCGGCAGCGTGTCGGAGATATCAGACCGGACCAGGGCCACCGAGCCGACGGCTCCGGTGGCCAGGGCGGCCACCAGGTCGGCGACCTGGAGGGTGGTGCGGGCGGCCACCTGGGCGTTGGTGGCGGCGACAACCGGGTAAGGGACGAGCAGGCCCAGCAGCCAGCCCACCGCGACCACGGCGGCGGCGCCGGTGATGACCAGCAGCAGGCACCGGCGCAGGTTGGCCCCGTCGCCGAGCACCACGGCCAGGACGATGCCCAGGATCGGGGTCATCAGGGGGGCGACGATCATGGCCCCGATCACGGTGGCGGTCGAGTCGCTAACCACCCCGGCGGACGCGATCACCGCCGCGAGCGGCAGCAGGAGCCAGAAGCGGCTCAGGCGGCGGTTGCGTTCGGGGCCGTCGAAGAAGAGCTGGTCGCGCATCCGCGTGATGTCGTCCGGGGCCAGGCCGGTCACCAACGTCGTTCCTCCGGCTCCCTGCCCCGGCCTGCGGGGGACATCACAGCCCCTTCATCCGGCGTCAGGCGCCGGTTTCGGCCATCTTCTGCTGGGCGTCGGCGATGGCGCCCTTGAGGGCCTTGACGTGGTGGCCTTCTGCCTCGCCGACGACTTTCTTGATGGCGCGGGTCACGGCGGGTTCGACTTTGGCGGCGGCCGAGTGGGGGTAGGCGACGATCAGGCCGGCGCCGCCGACCGGGATGGTGGCCCCGGCCTGTTCCTCCAGTTTGCTGGCGGTCCTGTGGTGCAGCAGCTTGCCGGCCCCGGCGCCGATCACCGCGCCGATGGCGGTCGCGGCCAGCAGCGGGGGCGCGAACAGGCCGACCGCGAACCCGACCGCGCCCAGGCCCGCAGCGCCCTCGCGGACCATGTGGTCGGTCTGCTCCACCGACAGCTCGCCCTTGAGGTCTTTGCTGACGACCACCGCGCCGTGCAGGTAGCCGCCGCTGGCCAGGACGGCCTCGTAGTCGTCGCGGGCGGCGTCTTTGGACAGGTAGCCGCCGATCAGCACGTCGGTCGTTTCGTCATCGAATTTCATCGGGTGCCTCCTCCAGGGCCGGTCTTATTGTGAGAGTCCGTGCGCGGCGTGGCCGTGCTGTTCGGCCGCGTGCAGCTCGTCCTCGTCCTGGGCTGAGGGATGCGGCTTGACGTCGAAGGTGACTTTCTTGACGGTGCCGGTGAACGCGAACGGCTTTTTGTCCGCATAGCTCAGGTCGACGACGCCGCCGTTGTCGCGGCCGATGTCCATGCCCGCGTAGGCGGAGAAGCGGATCGGGACCGTGTGGTCCATCCGGCCCTTGCCGACGGGCCGGTCGTTGATGTACAAGGTCACGTCGCCGCCGGTGGCGGGCTTGGCCGCATCGGCCGTGAACTCCATCCGCACGGTCACCTCCCCGGCGGGCAGCGGTTCGTCGGCCTGCTGCCGGTAGAGGAACACGCCCATCATCGAGTAGGTGTGGGTGAGCTTGCCGTCGGCAACCCACAGGGAGAACCCGCCCAGGTGGTCGGCCTCGGCCACGATCACGCCCTCGGCCCCGCCGGCCGGGACGACCAGGTCCGCGCTGATCGCGTAGGAGTGGTTGTAGATCCGCGGGATCATCCCGGACATGACGTTCTGGACATCGCCCCGGTACTCCACCGGGACCGCATCCGGTATGGGCGGAAGGATGCCGAAGAAGGCGGACAAGGTGGCGAGCAGGGGGAGCACCTTGTACTTCTCCGCCTCGGCCCAGAACAGATCCTTCAGCTCGGCGACCTTGCCGGGATGCTCGGCGGCCAGGTCGCGGGCCTGGGTGAAGTCGTCGGGCAGGTAGTACAGCTCGGCGGGGTCGGCGTCGGGGTCCCACACCCCGGGCGCGTAGGGCCGCAGCGCATCGGGGGTGATCACCCACGGGATCCGCGGCGTCCTCATGGCGAGCCACCAGCCGTCCTTGTACATGGCCCGGTTGCCCATGGTCTCGAAGTACTGCTGGGTGTGGCGTTCCGGCGCGGCCGGGTCGGTGAGTGAGTCCGCGAAGGACACCCCGTGGAACGGCTCCTGTCCGATCCCGTCGACCTCGGCGGGGGCCGGGATCCCGGTGATGTCCAGGATCGTCGGGCCGACGTCGATGGCGTGGGTGAAATGCGAGCGCAGCGCGCCCGTGTCGGTGATCCGGGCCGGCCAGTGGATGACCATCGGGTTGCGGGTCCCGCCCAGGTGCGAGCCGACCTGCTTGCCCCACTGGAACGGGGTGTTCCCGGCCCACGCCCACGCGGCGGAGTAGTGCGGATCCATCATCTGGCCGCCCCAGGCGCCGATGCCGCCGTACCGCTCGGCCAGCTGCAGCTGCATCTCATCGGACAGCGGGATGCCGTTCTGCATCGTCAGCTCGTTGAACGAGCCGGTGATCGTGCCCTCCATGCTGGCGCCGTTATCCCCCCAGATCCAGATGATCACCGTGTTGTCCAGCTCGCCGAGCTCATCGATCGCGTCGATGACCCGGCCGACGTTATGGTCGGCGTTCTCGGAGAACCCGGCGTAGACCTCCATCTGGCGGGCGTAGTAGGCCTTGAGCTTGTCCGGGACATCGTCCCAAGCGGGAAACGCATCGTCGCGAGCGGTCAGCTCCGCGTCGGCGGGGATCACGCCCAGGTTCTTCTGCCGGGCGAAGATCTCCTCGCGCAGCCGGTCCCAGCCCTGGTCGAACTTGCCCTGGTACTTATCCGCCCACTGCTGCGCCACGTGGTGCGGGGCATGGCTGCACCCGGTGGAGAAGTAGACGAAGAACGGCTTGCGGGCGTCCTGCCCCCGGACTCCGTGCAGCCACTCGATCGTCTTATCGGCCATGGCATCGGGCAGGTAGTACGGGTTCTCCTCGTCGTAGAAGCCTTCGGGGGTGCCGATGATCTTCTGGTTCTCGGCCAGGCACGGGTCCCACTGCCCGGCATCCCCGCCCAGGAAGCCGTAGAAATAGTCAAAGCCCCACCCGTTCGGCCACCGCCCGAACGGCCCGGCCGGGCCCTGCTGCCCGTCCGGGGTCAGGTGCCACTTGCCGAACGCCGCGGTGCTGTACCCGTTCTCCGCCAGGATCCGCGGCCACGGCGTGCAATCCCGCGGCACCGTCGCCGTGTACCCCGGGAAGCCGCTGGAGAACTCACCCACCGACCCGAAGCCGACCGCATGGTTGTTCCGCCCGGTCAGCAGCGCCGCCCGGGTCGGCGAGCACAGCGCGGTGACGTGGAACCGGTTGTACCGCAGCCCCCCCGCCGCCATCCGCGAGTAGTTCGGGGTGTCGATCGGCCCGCCGAACGTGCCCGCGTTGCCGAACCCGGCATCATCGATCAGCACCAGCAGCACATTCGGGGACCCCGCCGGAGGCTCGGGATGCCCGATCAGGTTCCAGTCAGGCTCCGACCCCGCCAGCGTCTTGTTGCACACCCCCCCGAACGGTGGCCGGCGGATCGGCAGCTTCGTGCGATCAGGCTCACTCATCTTCTTCCCTTCGGTTCAGAATCCACCGGGCGCCGTGATGTTGCCGGTGTGCGGCCGTAGCGGTTTACCGTCCTAGGCGGCTTGCAGGTTCGCGCGGCTGCCGTAGGCGCACAGCCCGTACAGCGCGACCACGTCCATCGCGATGATCGTCAGGGACCAGAACGGGTAGGCGGGAATGAAGAACATCTGGTCGATGGCGCTGAGCCCCAGCACCGCCACGGCGAACCAGCGCGCCAGCTGGTTGCCCGCCAGCACCCCGGCTGCCGCCGCCAGCTGCAGCACGCCGATGATCAGCGTGATCCAGCCCCAGGTCCGCAAGCTGCCGAACACGTAATGCGCGTCGGCGGTGAACACGTGCGAGTTGGCGATCGCGGCGATGCCGTAGATCAGGTTGAAGAAGCCGATGATCACCAGCAGCACCGACGCGAAAAAGACCAGGCCGTAGCCCTGGCCTTCCGTGTGGCGCCCGCTCATGCCCCTGGCTGGTTGGGTTGACGTCATGGTGACCCCTATGTTGTCCGAATCGCTCGCCGTAGGGCACCAGTCCATCTCGCGCCGGGGCGAGTTCCATCGTCCCGATGGGATGAAAGACCGGGCAGTCATCCCTCCATGAGCCCGAGCTCACGGGACCGGCCGATCGCCGGGAGGCGCGGGGGCGTTGGTGCTCAGCCGATCCGGCACCAACATGGGGCCGCGGATCTGTCGCGCTCGGGACAGCCCGGTCCAATCTGGGGCTGCGCCAGATGCGCTCTGCCTCTGTTCATCTCGTCTTCATCTCGTCTTCATCCCGTTGGGACGATGCGCGCTGCCCCGCTCGGCCGCAGAGTGGGGCCGTTATGCAGCGAACGGTGCCGCACTCGCACGAGGTGATCCAGCCCCGGAACGTAAGGCACCGAACACTAGCGGACTGATCAGGTGCGGTCAGCCCGGGAGTAGTGCCCAGCCCAGCTGTGGCGAAGGAGGCAGATGTGACGATCGGTAGCCAGCCTGCCCATGACTGGACCGTAAGTTCCCCGGCGTCGGCCCGCCCTGCTTACCGGCCTGGGCGGAAGGAGTGGCCATGACCGTGAAGACTGCGGATGCCGCGTCAGGAAGCCCTGCGGCGCGGACATCAGGTAAAGGTTCACCGGGGGCACGGACGGTGGAGCAGCTGAGTCGTGCGGACCGGGCGGCCCAGGGTAAGGATGCCCGGGCGGTGGCCCCGCTGGAGTCGCATGCGGAGTTCGCCCCGGCCGGGTCGCGGGATCCGGTCGGGCTGCTGTTGGGGCAGGCGGCGTCGCGGGTGCCGGAGCTGGTGCCGGTCCGGCACGGGCGGATGCTGGTGTCGCCGTTCACCTTCTACCGGGGGGCGGCGCTGCCGATGGCGGCGGACCTGGCCACCACGCCCGCGTCGGGGCTGCGGGTGCAGCTGTGCGGGGACGCCCACCTGTCCAATTTCGGGGCGTTCGCGTCGCCGGAGCGGAACCTGGTCTTCGACGTCAACGACTTCGATGAGACCCTGCCGGGCCCGTTCGAGTGGGATGTCAAGCGGCTGGCGGCGAGCCTGGCGGTGGCGGGCCGGGACAACGGGTTCCCCGCCAAGGCCCGCCGCAAGATCGTCTTGGCGGCGGCCGAGAGCTACCGGACGGCGATGCGCGGCTTCGCCGGGCAGGCGTTCCTGGATGTGTGGTACGCGCACCTGGATATCGAGCAGGCCATTGGCAAGTTCCGGTCCCAGATGAAGGCGAAGAGGTTCAAGGAGGCCGAGAAGCTGCTGGCCAAGGCCCACACCAAGGACAGCACCAAGGCGCTGGGCAAGCTCACCACCCTGGTCGAGGGCCGGCGGCGGATCATCAGCGACCCGCCGATGATCGTCCCCCTGGAGGAGCTGTTCAGCGATGTGCGGGCCGACGCGATCTATGACGAGCTCCGCACGGTGCTGGGCAAGTACCGCCGCACGCTGCAGTCTGACCGGCGGCACCTGTTGGAGCAGTTCACGCTGGTCCAGGCGGCCCAAAAGGTCGTCGGGGTCGGCAGCGTCGGCACCCGCGCCCGGATCTTGCTGATGGACAGCGGAGACGGGGTCGAGCCGCTGTTCCTGCAGGCCAAGGAAGCCCAGATCTCCGTCCTGGCGGAGTATGCCGGGCGCAGCCAGTACGCCAACCAGGGCGAGCGGGTCGTCGCCGGGCAGCACCTGATGCAGGCCGAAAGCGACATCTTCCTGGGCTGGACCCGCGTGCCGGGCCCGGACCAGGTGGACCGCGACTTTTACGTGCGCCAGCTGAAGGACTGGAAGTTCTCCGCGCCGATCGAGCTGGCGATCCCCTCGGGCCTGAGGGTCTACGCCGGCCTGTGCGGATGGACCCTGGCCCGGGCGCACGCCCGCTCCGGGGACCGCGTCGCCCTCGCCGCCTACCTCGGCGGCTCCGGCGCATTCGACCAGGCGATCGCCGACTTCGCCGAAACCTACGCCGACCAGAACGAGGACGACTACGCCGCGTTCCAGGCCGCCGCCAAAGAAGGCAAGGTTGAAGCGACCACCGAGATCTAAGCCGCACCCAGGTCCGCCTGGGGTGACGCAGCCTGGTGGCCGCGATCCAGCCGGGAACGTACGGGAGAATATGGAGGCAGCGCCATGGCAGCAGTCACTGACGATATGGACGCCGAGCACACCGCGGCGCTGGGACGCCGGTACCTGATCAAGTTCGAGGAAGATACCCTGCGGCCGCGGCCGCTGTGGATCCGGCTGATCATCGAGTTCCTGGGCACGTTCGTGCTGGTGACGGTGGCGGCCGGGTCGGGGGTGATCAATCATTACGTCGGCGGCGGGCCGATCAGCCGGACCGCCGCGGTGATCGCGCCCGGCGCGGTGGTGATGGCGATGATCTACGCGTGGGGCCCGCTGTCGGGGCTGCACATCAACCCGGCGGTGACCTTCGCCTTCGCCAGCCGCCGGGTGTTCCCCGCCGCCTGGGTGGTGCCGTACTGGGTCGCCCAGTTCGCCGGGGCCATCTGCGCCGCGCTGTTCCTGCAGGCCATGTTCGGTGACGTGAGCGCGGGCG
>Ga0209656_10002794_pt1 | contig 11324 bp, 8 predicted proteins | sample BogFormECP12_OM2_FD_188239 | JGI IMG/M metagenome (GOLD analysis project Ga0209656, IMG submission 188239) | Bog forest soil microbial communities from Calvert Island, British Columbia, Canada - ECP12_OM2 (SPAdes) (version 2) | ecosystem: Environmental > Aquatic > Freshwater > Wetlands > Bog ... | reverse complement strand
GTAGGTGGTGGTAAGAGTCGCTGTTTCAGGTGCCTGCCCCCCAAAACCTGGTCCAGTCTTAATGGGAATCGTACAACTGGCAGAGAGCCAGGGAGCGATTCATGCGAAAACGACCCAGACCGGACCAGATCGCGGCTATCCTCCGCGACTTCCAAGCCGATCTCGACGCCGGCTTGAACATCAACCATGCCTGCCGCAAGGCCGGGATCGGACCCACCACCTACTACCGCTGGAAGGCCCTCCAGGAGGACCCCGTATCGAATGAACAACTTCGCATAGCCGAACTCGAATCCGAGGTCGGCCGACTCAAGCTCTTGGTCGCCGAGCTGGCGCTCGACCGCCGCATGCTCCAGGAGGCCTTGAAAAAAAAGCCATGACCGCCCCCCGACGCCGACTCATAGTCAAAGAACTACGTGAACAATTCCACGTATCACAACGTCGCGCGTCTCGGGCGCTGGATCTGGCCCGCTCCAGCCTCCGCTACGCGCCCGTCCTTGGCGATGAACAGGCGGCGTTGGCTCGACGGATCGAGGAACTGGCCGGGGCGCACCCGCGGTACGGCTACCGGCGGATCTGGGCCCTCTTGGATCGCGAGGGCTGGTCGGTCAACAAGAAGGCGGTTCGTCGCATCTGGCGTCAGTCGGGGCTGAAGCTGGCCAAGCCGCAGGCCGTCCCCAAGCCCCGCCGACCGCATGGGCAGGATCGGAACGCCTGTCATCTCCGGCCGTCGCGTGGGAAGGACGACGTATGGACATGGGACTTTATCTTCGATCGTACCAGCGACGGCCGTAGCCTCAAGTGGCTGAGTCTCGTAGATGAATATACTCGTGAATGCCTGGCGTTGGAGGCGCGACGAGGCATGACAGCCGAGGACATTCGGATCATCCTGGCCGAAGTCGCGGCGGGGCGCGGCGGCCCGCCGTGTCGGCTCCGTAGCGACAACGGCCCGGAGTTCGTGGCCCAAGTGGTGCGTTCGTGGCTGGAGGGGACGGGTTCCGGTCCGCTGTACGTGGCACCGGGGAGCCCCTGGCAGAACGGTTACGCGGAGTCATTCCATAGCAAGGTTCGCGACGAATTCCTAGACCGCGAGGAGTTCGAGAGCGAACCGCAGGCCCGAGCGTTGGGCGCGCTCTGGAAGGGGGAGTATAATACGGAACGCCCGCATAGTTCCCTGGGATACCGAACACCGGCCGAATTCTCGGCGACTTGCGAGAGGTATGTGCCTATCGAAGAAGACCCGCCCGATCCCTCGTCTACTGAATGAACGAACAGGTGACTCCCATTATCACTGGACCAAGAAATGGGGAGCAGGCCAATCCCGCAATGATGGCCGCTTGATTGCTTCCACTGATGCCCCGTCCTCTGTTCAGCATCGGAGCGCGTTCGTGCTCCACATCCTGGGCCGTGTAAACCCGCTCTTCCGTCATGCCTGCGTGTCCGCCGCGCACAAGCGGCGGCACATGACGTTTGTTCCCGCCGCCGAGGGACTGGAGCATCGCGTCCTCCTTACGATTACCAGCCAATTCGCATATTTTTCCGGGGGCGTTCTTATCGATGGAGCATCGACCCCACCTAATCCTACTCACACCATTAGTCAATCAGCGTCTTTGTCCGGCACCGTTAATATTAGTCCTCTCACGATTTCCCTGGGTGACACGGTAACGGTTCCGAATAAAGCGGAGAGCGGTTCATATTCATTATCATTGCAGTCTACATTTTCGCAATCCAGTCCCAGCGGCGATGCTGGTTCAATAGCAGTGTCCACGTCAATTGACACCACAAATTCAGTCAACTATCAGTCGGCTAACAGCATTGGGTCAGATTCGATTACAGGGACCGCTTCTCATGATTCTATTCTTACATTACATTATACCTTTAACTCGAATACGGCCCCAGAGAATTTCCTAGAAGTCATACCGAATTATACTGGCTCGATTGGCGATACGTTTTACTTTTTCCGCGCCTCTGGCGTGTACACCTTTCCAGTAAAACAGTACAATCGGTACTATATTGAAATATCAGCATCTTCGTCGCATGAAAATTCAGAAATTAGCGTTTTTGGTCCCGATCCTGGTGCCAACATCACGGCATCGGGTAGCCTTACCTGGCAGGTAGGCACTGTCCAACAGCCCACTCTCGCGATGAATTCCGCCGCGCTTTCGCCCGACGGCCAGAATGTTAACGCAACGTACACAATCACCGGCAGCGACCTCGCATCTGCGGGGACGATCGATTTCTACTGGGCGACGGGACCGAACCTCTCCAATAAGCTCGGGACGGCGAGGAAGGTTCCCACCAATACGAAGGTCGGTTCATATACGGCCAGCACGTCAATAGCCAGCCTTGGCACACGCCCGGCGAATGCCACCTACATCCTCGCCGTCGCTGACTCTCCGAATGCCGATGCATCCCACAACGTGGTATCGGTGAAGTATCCGCCGTTGTCTGGCATCGTCATGGACATGGCGACGACCACCGATTCCACGACCGTCACGGCTACTTATGACGTAAATACTCTGAACATCACCCAGCCGCTGACGTTCAACATCTTCCGGTCCGCGAGCAAGACAGCCTACAGCTCGGCCGACCTAATCGGGACCGATACCCTGAGCAAGACTGACACGGCGGATTTGTCGGTCGGGCACCACCAGGTCAAGCTGGGTGTCTACTACGCCTCGGACATGGCACCTGACCCGCATCTGCCTTTCATCATTGTCGTAGCAAACCCTGGGAAGACCATTCAGGAGCAGAACTACGCCAACGATACCGCTTACTTTCAAAAGTTCGTTTTGGGCATCGTTAGTCATGGATATGTTCCGCTCCTAGACGACCCGCTTGGGGTCACCCAAGCTTGGGAACTCGACATGGCCAGCGACCTTAAGAAAGTGGATGGCTATGATGCCACGATCGCGTTCAATTGGGTGTTCGCGAGCCGAGACATGAAGTCAGGTCAGGCGATTATCGCTGGTACGAATTTAGCCAACCAAGTTGCATCTATCGCAAAGGTTTTTGAGTCTCGACACCCCGGAGACGTGGTTGATATGCACTTTATCGGCCACAGCCGCGGCTCGGTTGTCATTAGCCAGGCAATACAGGATCTAATGGGAACATAGCCACACATTATAATGGGATCATTTATTAGAATGACTATGTTAGATCCGCATCCCGCGACAAATTACCCGAATCGAGTGTATTACAGTGCTAGCATCGTTGCGACCGCGCTCACTCTCGAAGAGACCTACCTCGCCTTCCAAGCTGTCGCAGTTGACCCCCCAGTAATCGTGCCGAGAGCCGTCAACTACGCTGAGGTTTTTTTCCAACACACGCCTGTAGGGAAGTTCGGGCTTACTAACACCGAGAGTCTCCTTAACCTTTGGGGACAAGGAAACGATGGTATTATAATAAATAATTCATATTCTAGCATACACTACCATGAGTTAACATCGCAGACGTTCGCCGGGATCGGAACTATCGGACACTCCGAAGTTCACGAGTATTATCAAACATTCATCGGTGACCAAGGCATTAGTCTTACATATAGTTAATGTTACAGTTTAACCTCCCGGCATGGCCGGAAATAGAAACAGCAACAGTCCTATCGCGATGACCAGCAACATGGTGATGAGATAAGACCACTTTTTATTATAGGGCATGTCGCAGCAGACGAATTCCACCTCGGTTCAAGCTTGATCACTAGCACGGTCTTCGAGCGTTTGCAATCGGCGAGAGCACGGGCCAGCTCGGGCCGGGCGCTGCTTGGCGGCGGAGAGATTCGTGAACGGAAAGCGGACAAGAACGACGTCGCCTGGCTTAAAGGCGATCATAGATGGCGTCATCGTCGTTGTCCCATGCCGCGGCCAGCGCGGGCATCTGGGACGCGATCCATTGGTCGTGTTCCGCGCGCTCGCGGGCGAAGGCGGCCAGGGCTTCGTCGATGATGTCGGCCTGTGCGCGTCCTGACGCCGCGGCCAGGCGGGCGACCAGGGCTTCCTGGGCATGGCTGAGGCGGAGGTCAGGCATGGGTTGCTTCCGGGCGCATGATAGATCAATCATAGCAGCAACCGGGCAACATTCAATGCGATTTCATCTCTCCATCGGCGCGGATGGCCATGTTCCGGGTTGCCGTTGCCCTAAAACAAGCTCAACTGGCGTGGCTTTTCCCGTGTAACGCGGTCGCGGTGCGTCGGCTTGGGCCGGGCGGGAGCGGGGAGCGTGAGCAGGATTGGCTCGGCCTGGGTGATGGGTGCGGCGGGGGCATCCGGCTCGATGGTGGGCTCGGGGAGGGGCGGGTCGATCCTCCGGCGGAGGCGGGCGGTGACCGGCTCCTCGGCGGCAATGCGGCGGGCGGCGGCGCGCTGCGCGGCCGGCTCGATGCTGTGGGCGGATTTGAGATGCTTGATCCTCTCGGCCAGTTCGCTTGCCGGCGGCAGCGGCTCCGAGCCGGGTTCCGGGGTGGCGCCGGACAGGGCGGCCTTGAGCCGGTCGCGGGCGGTCGTGAGTTCCCAGGTACGCCCCGTGGGCGAAGGGCTGGCCGAGGCGGGAATCGTAGTCGCGGAGCTGGCCTTGGGCGATGGCCAGGTCTTGAGCCGCGGCGGCGGCCTGGCTGTCGTAGCTGCCGATCAGCCGGTCAAGGGCATTCAGGACGGCGCGCGGGCCGTGCGACTCGCGGGAGAGGTAGGCGTGACGCATGACCTGGCCTTCGAGGTAGGCTTCCGGGGCGTCGAGGTGGTGCAGGACGATCCCGAAGGCCAGGCCGCGATAGGCGCCGAGCGGAAAGCGGCGGGTCTCATGCACCTTGTCGGGCAGGGATTTCAGCCGGTGGCCGAGCAGGTCGATTGCGTCCTCGCGGCTGCATAGGCGGGTGCCGATGGCGACCGCGTCATCGGCGTGGGCGGCGGCGGTCGCCATGTCGGCGGCGAGGCTGGCGACGCGGCGCTCCAGGCGGGCGATGGTCGCGGGCAGGTCGCGGACGTTCCTGCGCGCCAGGTATTGCTCGTCGGCGTGGTTCTTCCGCAGCACCGCCAGCTTCTGGATCTCGGCGTCGGCCTCGGCCAGCGTCAGGACGGCGGGATTGCCGGAGGCGATGGCCTTGACCTCGGCGTAGCTGAGTTCCTGGCCGCCGATGTCCTCGGCGCGGCGGACGCCGGACTGGCCGGACATCACCTGGGCGATGAAGCGGGCTTTAGTCTCTAAGGCTTGCCACATATAGGCGTCGAAGCTGCCCTCGGTGACGTAGCGGTAGATCGCCACTTCGGCGTTGCCATTGCCCTGGCGGAGGATGCGGCCTTCGCGTTGCTCGACCTCGGCGGGTTTCCACGGGGCGTCGAGATGGTGCAGGGCGGCCAGGCGTTTCTGGACGTTGGTGCCGGTGCCCATTTTCGTGGTGCTGCCGATCAGCACGCGGACGCTGCCGCTCCTGACCTTGTCGAACAGGGCTTGTTTCTTGCCGTCGCTGTCGGCGTCGCCGATGGCGGCGATCTGCTGGCGCGGGATGCCGCTGGCGGCGAGTTTTTCGATGATGTCGTCGTAGACGCCGTAACCCCAGGGCGTCGGGTGTACGCCGAGGTCGCAGAAGATCATCTGCGTGCCGCGCGTCGCTGCCGTGCGCTGCCAGATGGCGGCGACGCGGTCGGCCAGGGCGTTGATCTTCGAGCCGGGGAAATCCCCGGCGGCGTCCGAGAGCAGCCGGGCGTCGAGGGCGAGTTTTCGGCCATCGGTGGTGATCTTCAGCGCGTTATCTATGCGGGGATCGACTTTCTCGTTGCGCAGCGTGTCATAGCGGATGACAAGCAGATTTTGCTGGTGAGCCTGCTCGTCCGACATCGGGCAGGCGACGATGATCGCCTTGCCGGTCTCCAGCTTTGGCCGGGGCAGGTCGAGCATCTCCGGCGTTTGCACGTCGGCGAAGGCGCGGAACATCTGCTGGAGTTCCGGCAGGTTGACGAAGCGGGCGAAGCGGCTGCGGGGACGCAGCGACGCGCCGTCGGGGGAGATCTCCATCGATTCGACCACCTCGCCGAAGGTGGCGGCCCAGGCGTCGAAATGGTCGAGGCCGCGGCTTTTGAGCCCCTCGGGGTCGAGGAAGCGCTGCATGGTGTGCATCTCGACCATGGTGTTGCTGACCGGCGTGCCGGTGGCGAACGTCACGCCGTGGCCGGGGTGCTTGCCGTGCAGGTAGCGCGATTTCATCAGCAGGTCGAAGGCGCGCTCGCTGCCGCCGGTCTGGATGCCGGCGACGCGTTCCATCTTGGTCGGCGTCTCCAGGTTCTTGAAGTAATGCGCCTCGTCAACGGCCAGGTCGTCGATGCCCAGCTCGTCGAACGCCAGCCCGTCATCCTTCTTGTCCTGGGCCGCCAAGTCTTTCAGGCGTTCCTCCCGCTTGGCCTTCTGCTTCTCGATGGTTTTGATGAGGTTGCGGCTGCCGCGCGAGCTGTCGGAGCGGGCGGAGTCGCGGAGCAGCTCGTCGTATTCGGCGATCTGCTCACGGAGGAAGGCGGCCTGGAAGTCGCGGCTCATGCCGATGCGCTCGAAGCTGCTGTGGGTCGTGATGATGCCGTCCCATTCGCCGCTGGCGATGCGGGCGGTGAGGAATTTGCGGCGCTCCTTCGTGAAGTCCTCCTTGGCGGCGACCAGCAGTTTCGCATTAGGGTATAATTGCATGAACTCGCGGCCGAATTGCTCCAGCATGTGATTGGGCACGGCGATGACGGTCTTGTGGGCCAGCCCGGCCTGTTTCTTCTTCATCGTCGCCGCGGCGACCGTCCAGGTCTTGCCCGCCCCGACGGCATGGGCGAGGAGCGTGTTGCCGGAACTCATGCAACGCCAGATGGCATCCTTCTGGTGTGGCCGCAGCTCGATGGCCTTGCTCATGCCGGGGAAATCGAGGTGCGAACCGTCAAACAGGCGGGGGCGGAGATTGTTGTAGGTGTCGTTGTACAGCCGTACCAGGCGTTCGGTGCGGTCGGGGTCGGCGAAGGCCCAGGCTTTGAACCGCTGCCTGATCAGCGCCTGCTTCTCGCGGGCGGCCAGCGTCGCCTCCTGGTTGACGACGCGTTCCTCGCGGTCGCCGTTCATGACCGTGTCGTAGATGACGGGGGTTTTCAGGTTCAGCGCCTGTTCGAGCAGGGTGGCGCCGTTGATGCGCGGCGTGCCGTATTCGCTGGTGGCGGCGACCGACTGCTCGGCCTGGGTGCCGGCGTCGAGGGTCCAGATGGCGTCCTTCTTCAAATGGCCGACCTGGATGGACGAGGGGGGAACGCCGAACAGCCCGGCGGCGAAGTCGCTTATGTCGGAGACAGGTACCCACGGCGCACCGAGGTTGCAGTCGATGTCGCCCGGGAGCACGTCCTCCGGCTGCACGGCACGGAGTGCTTCGGCGTTGCGGGCGTAGGCCGGGCCGGCTTTCCCGGCTATCGCCAGCTTGTCGCGGACATTGCCCGACAGATAGGCGTCGGCGGTCTGCCAGCTATGCGTCTCCGGGTCGCGGTAGATGAGATTGCCGAGTTCCTCGATGATCCGCTGCTCGGGCTGGCCGTACAGCGTGGCGATAAAGGGCAGATCGACCAGGCCCTTGCGGTCGAGCGAGACCAGCAGCCCCTCCTCGGCGCTGGCCACCGAGGTGACGGACGGGGCGGGGCCGACGACGTCGCGCTGCATGATCGCCGCCTTCGCCGCCTTGCCGGTCACCTCGTCGTAGTCTTCGAGCGCCATGACCAGCATGGCGTCGGGGTCCTCGCGGAATTTGACGGTGTTGGGCATGCGGCGGATGACGCCGCCGTCCTTGGTCTCGGTGAAGGTGGTTTTGTTGATCGGGCCGTATTGGCTCACGAACAGGTCGTAGGCGCGGTTGAGGTCGCGGCGGGCGGCGTCGCGGTTGGCCTCGGGCCAGCCCTCGTTCTGGGACTGGAGTACGCGGCGGGCGAGGTCACGCAGGCCGATCAGGGCCGCAATCTTCCGGGCATTGGGGGTGCCATCCGCCCTGAGCAGCACGCCGCAGTACGTGACCGGCAGCCCCTGCCCGTCCTCTACCTGGCGGATGACCTTGTCCTCGCCGATGAAGAAGCTGCCCTCGGTGACGTGACGCTCCGGGGGCGGCGGAGGCGTGAAGGCGGGGACGGGCGGCTCTTTCTCGACCGGGGACGCTGCCGGGGCAGCAACGGAATCGGGCAGGCGGCGGATCGCCTGGCGGAGCTGGTTGGCAAGCTCGCCGGTGGATTCGACGCTGTAGCCGGCGGAGTAGAGCCGGTCCTGGCGGCTCCAGGCGCCTAAGACCATCTCGGGATGGTTGAGGAAATAGCGGTTGATCGGGATGTCGGCTCCGTCGATGGCCAGTGGCGAGGTCTCCAGCCAGGCCGGGTCGGCGTGGTTCGCCGGCTCGCCGGGGGCGCGCTTCTTGAGAAACAGGATGTCGGTGACGACCTTCGTGCCTTCGCGTTGGAACGCGTCGGAGGGCAGGCGGATCGCCCCGAGGAAGTCCGCCCGCTCGGCCAGGTCTTCCCGCGCTGCCCCGTTCTGCTTGTCGAGCGTAAAATGGCTGGTGACCAGGGCGAGGACGCCGCCGGGCTTGAGCGCGTCAACGGACTTGGCGATGAAGAAATCGTGCAGCGCCAGCTTCTGGCCGTGATAGTCGAGCTTGACGTCGGCAAAGGGCGGATTGCCGATGACGGCGTCGACCTGGGGCAGCTTCGTGTCGCGGAAGGACTCGATGCGGATGTCGGCGTCCGGGTGCAGGGCGCGGGCGATGCGGCCTGAAATGGAATCCAGCTCGACGCCGATGAACCGCATCCCCTCGGAAGCCATGCCCATGAAGTTGCCGGTGCCGCAGCCGGGTTCGAGCACGGTGGCGTCCGGCGGGACGCCGAGGCGGGCCAGGGCGGCGTGCATCGCCGTAATGACGGTTGGAGATGTGTAGAAGGCATTGAACGTCGTCCGCTTCGCCGAATCGTACTCCTCGGGGGAGAGGAGGGATGTCAGCTCCTCGCCCAGGGCTTGCCAGGTCGCGTCCTTGTACGCGCCCCTCACCGGGTCGGGGAAGATCCCCAGGGCGACCGCGCCGAAGCCGCCGAAGCGCGCCAGCGCCTGCCGCTCGTCCGGGGTGGCCGGCCGCTGCTCGCGCTCGATCCGTTGCAGCGTCTTGATCGCCGCGATGATGTCGCGGGCTTTGGCTTTCTCGCCGGTGGCGGCCTGTCCGCCGTAGCCTGGGCGTTGGGGGACCTGTCCGCCGTAGCCTGGGCGAAGGGGGATGCCGGGGGTGGGGGATGTTGTCGTCGTGATGCCTTCCATGGCGTGCTCTCCGTCTCCTTGGGTTTCCGGCCCCGCAACCGGGGCCTGACGGCACGCCAAGGAATCAGCCCCAGGCCGCAGCGAGCCTGCGAGCGGTCCGGTCAAGCGGGCAATGGGGCGGGGGCCCCTGTTCCCGCTTGACCGGAGCGGCGGGCTGATTACCGTGCCGTCGTCCAAGGCCACGGGCGGGGGCGGAGGAGGCAGGAGATCGCCGGGGGAGGCGGCAGGCGTATCCCGCTTCTCCGCGGGTTCGGCCAGGGCGGACGGCTGACGCTGCCAGGCCGGGAGGGCGAAGGGGAGAAGTGACTGGCCGGATGCGGCGCGGCTGGCGGTTACGCGCGCGGCGTGGGTCGGCGGATAAACTCCATCGCCGCGTCCAGGGAAAGCGTCTCCGTTTCGGTGCCGTTCGGCTCCGACGCGGAGGGCAAACCGTCCAGGCTGTCCCGCAGGTCCTGGATCGCCATCTCCAGGGCTTCGCTGGAAATCCGGCTCGGGTCGAGCCCCGGGTTCGCCTGCCGGAGCTCCTCCATCCAGGCGTAGTGGGCGGCTCTCAGGTCGATCGCGCTGTCGTTCATCGTCGCCAGCAGCGTCCGGCTCGCCCGAAGCTGCTCGTGCAGCGCCGGGTATTGGTGCTGGAGAAGTTCCAGAATGATGGCTTTGTAGTGCATCGCGGTTTTCTCTCGGGCGAGAGGCGTCGTCGTCGCGTCGCCCGTCCGTGCCGCCGGAGCCGGGGGCGAACCCCGGCAAGAGGGGGGTGGAGGGTGCCATGACGGGAGCGACTACCTATCGCGTTTGGCACAGTCGTACAAAAATTTATTGGGAGAGCAAAGGGTTTTTTGGCGGGCGGGTTTCTTCAGGACGGGGAAGCCCCTTCTCCCTTTCGCTCCTCCGCTTCCCCGAGGGGGACGGGAGGGGGAATCCTTCACGGGGAGAGCGAAGCGACAGGCCGCTTGGAAGCTATTTGCCGGCCTTACCCCCCCACAGTTCAGCTTTTGGGGGGTGAGGGCGAGCAAAAACCATACACGCTTCCTTCAGCGAGCCGAGAGCGGCCGGCATGAACGGCGCGAGGTACTCCGAGCGGCGGGCGTGACGGTCGCCGGGGAGCGTCCAGCGCCAGGGGGCGTAGCCCGTGGCCGAAGGCCAGCCCGAAGGGCCGAGATACGGTTAGCGAGCGGGCGAAGCACCCGACCCGGCAACGCCGGGAGACGCTAATAGAGGTATGCAGGGAGGCGGTCAAAATCGGCCATGGATGGCCATAGGAGGCGAGGAACGGAGTCGGGCGTGGTGTGTGTTTTGTCGGTCTGAAAGCCAACGCCGCTAAAAACGGCATTTGCGGAGCCGGGCGGCTTATCCGTCGGTAGGCATCGACCTGGGCTATGGCAATCGTATAATATTTCGCTGTGAGCGCCGAATTTCTCTGCGGATCGGGGTTCCCCCGCTTGGCGCGGCGACCTGTCACCAGAGGACACCGAGATGGAATGCCCCAATTGCAAGTCGAACGATGTGGAAACGGGAGTAGAAGTTACGACTCCGTGGGAAAAATTGGGCGCCCATCGGCAACTATTCCATCCAAGACACGGCTGGAGTCTCGCTTTCTATTTCGGAACATGGGCCACAAAGTTGTTGTTTTCAAAAGCATATAAATGTAAGAAATGCACTCACGTCTGGCGCGTATGGGGATAATGCCGATCTTCGCCTTTTACTAATATTAATATACATAATTTGATATTGAAATACTATATGATACAATATATAGTTATTTAATAATCAATAAATGCATATAAAATGAACAAAGATTGCCATAATGCAACGAGACCGTTCGAACTTGCTTGCGGAGCCGCTGTAGGGGCTGAAGCAGCGTTATTAGCAGCTGATATTCTCTTCGGTGAGGGCCTACTCAAATCTTGGAAGGTTAAGGCGGCTGTAGGGGCTATAGCTGTAGGTACTGGACTGGCAGCCGGGTTCTTAATCAACAAGTGGTGCAATGGCAAGCCGGATCACCTCGTTAGGCTGACGGATAGACAGAAGCAGCGCTACCGGGA
>Ga0209656_10002793_pt1 | contig 11325 bp, 9 predicted proteins | sample BogFormECP12_OM2_FD_188239 | JGI IMG/M metagenome (GOLD analysis project Ga0209656, IMG submission 188239) | Bog forest soil microbial communities from Calvert Island, British Columbia, Canada - ECP12_OM2 (SPAdes) (version 2) | ecosystem: Environmental > Aquatic > Freshwater > Wetlands > Bog ... | reverse complement strand
TCTCTCCAGAGAGAAGGGAAGCAATCAACGACGCGACCCAGCCGGTGAGGATCTAACTGCTTGCGGCGTGGAAAAACACCGCCTTGACGGAAAGAAATTCCCCTGCAATCTCAGTAACGTCTAGGCTTCTACATGCGAGGCCGCAGGAGAAATTCGCCCGTTATAAATGTCATCAGCTCGTTTCAGGGCTTCGGTGATGTTCTCGCAAATATTTTCTGAGCCGACGTGGCGGTCAAAGCCCGCCTCCCTCATGAGCGCCTCGGGTTGTGGGCGCGCCCCGCACAGCAGCATGGAACGGCCGCTCTTCTGCAATTGATCCGCAAGATCCTCCAGCGCAGCGATGCCGGTGGCGTCTATGGCCGTCATATTGCGCAACCTTAGAATTACGATTGGGGGGAGGGAAGAGATATGGTCAGTGACGGCGCTGATTTTATCGGTCACGCCGAACAAGAAGGGGCCGTGAATGCGATAGACGGCCGCGTAGGCCGGGATGTCTTTGTCCTGCAGAATATGCGCGCGGCCATCCTCAATGTAATCGTCAGTCACCTTGGACACCGTCGTTGTCAGCGAGATCTTGCGGATGAAAGTGAACGCGGCGAGGATCATACCGACTTCCACGGCGAGCGTCAGGTCAGCAAAAACCGTGAGGCTCAGGGTGAGCAGCCAAACTGCAATGTCGGCGCGGCTCAGTTTCAATATTTCCGGGATTTCCCCCCAATCGCCCATATTGTAGGCGACCATGAAGAGAATTCCTGCCAGGGCGGCGAGCGGCAAGTCCTTCACCAGAGGAGCAGCGAAAAGTATTACCGCCAAAAGAGTGAGGGCGTGGATCATTCCGGCGACAGGGCTCTTGGCGCCTGAGCGAATATTGGTCGCGGTACGGGCAATTGCGCCGGTCGCTGGCAAACCTCCGAATAATGGAGAAAAAATGTTTGCCACACCTTGTGCTATGAGTTCAACGTTGGGATTGTGTTTGTCATGACTCATGCGATCGGAAACCACTGCAGACATCAAGGATTCGATTGCACCCAGCATGGCGATGGTGACTGCGGGTGAAAGCAGGTGCAGCAGCAAGCTCGGCTTTAGCGCCGGTACAGAAAGATGTGGGAGACCGCTGGGGATGCCTCCAAAGCGGGTGCCGATGGTTTCGATGGGAACCTGAAATAGCGCGACAGCCGCGGTGGCCCCGAAACAAACGACAATCGCGCCGGGCACTCTCTTGAAATAGCGAACACAAATAATCATGATCGCAAGACAAGTGATCCCAACGATCGTCGCGGCCCAGTTCAGGGTGTAAAAATTCTCCGCGATCGCGCCCATACGGTGGAAAAAGTCGCCTGGAACGTGTTCCATGCGCAGTCCGAAGAAGTCGCGGATCTGCGTGCTGGCGATCAGTATCGCGATGCCATTGGTGAAGCCGACGACCACGGGGCGGGGAAAATACTTCACCATTGCCCCCACGCCGGTTACCCCCATGATCACCAGGAGAACGCCCGCAAGCATGGTGCAGGTAAACAGTCCATCGATACCGTAGCGGGAGATAATTCCCAACACAACGACAACGAAGGCGCCCGTTGGCCCGCCAATTTGCGTCTTGGAGCCACCGAGCGCGGAAATCAGAAATCCGGTAACCATCGCGCAGTAGATCCCTGCTTGCGGCGGAACTCCTGAGGCAATCGCAAATGCCATCGCCAGGGGCAATGCTACCAATCCGACGGTGACACCCGCGATCAGATCGGCGACAAACTTTTCAAAGCTATATTCGCGAAGAAGGATGACCGACTTTGGCAACCATGCGTCAACCGTGGAACTCATACTTGGGGACCTGCCTCCGTACGCCGGTCCTTAAATTGTAACAGGCGCAGGGCAGGTAATCAGGCTGATGGGACAGGAAAGTTCGCAACTACAACCAACTGCGGTCTCAGAAAGAGGCTTGCGCGCTGGATAAATCTGCCGCTTTGCTTCGCTTCTCTGCCGGTTTCCAACGGAGGACTGGTTTACGTGCGGCAGCAACCTCATCCAGGCGGCGGATCCTCGTGTTGTGGGGTGCCGTTTTGACCAGTTCGGGAGTGGCTTGCGCTTCCGCGGCAATGCATTTCATCGCGTCAATGAATAGGTCACACTCCTCTTTCGATTCGGATTCGGTGGGCTCAATCATCAAAGCGCCGGGCACAATCAGGGGGAACGCGGTGGTATAGGGATGAAAGCCATAGTCGATCAGGCGTTTGGCGATGTCAGTGGTGTTCACTCCGTTTTTCTTTTGAATCGCGTCGCTGAAAACCACTTCGTGCATCGAAGGGCGCGTGTAGGGAAGATCGTAGACGCCTTCCAGCCCTTTGCGGATGTAGTTCGCATTGAGTACCGCGTCCTCTGTTGCCTGGCGAATTCCTGGGCCGTAAGCAAGAATGTAGGCCAGCGCACGAACGAGAACGCCAAAATTGCCATTGAATGCTTTCACTTTGCCAATCGATTCCTTGCGATGGAAATCGAGCGTTAATTTCCCGCTTTCTTTTTCCACAAGTACGGGAACGGGCAAGTAGGGTTCGAGGATCTTCTTCATCGCCACGGGACCTGCGCCTGGCCCGCCCCCGCCGTGGGGCGTCGAAAATGTCTTGTGCAGATTCAGGTGCATCACGTCCACGCCGAGATCGCCAGGCCGTGTTACCCCAGTGAGGGCGTTCATGTTGGCGCCATCCATGTACAGAAGTACGCCTTGGGCGTGCAGGATTTCTCCGATTTCGGGGATTTGCTGCTCAAAAATGCCGAGCGTCGAAGGATTGGTTAGCATCAGAGCAGCAACATCTGAAGTTACGTGCTCGCGCAGATGGGCCATATCGATTTGTCCTGCGGCGTCCGACTTTATGTTCTGGACTTCGTAGCCAGCAATTACTGCAGTGGCCGGATTGGTGCCATGCGCAGAGTCGGGGATCAACACTTTCTTGCGCGGGTTGCCGTGTGCCTGGTGATAGGCCCGGATTAACAGTAAACCAGTCAGTTCGCCCTGTGCGCCCGCCGCGGGTTGCAGCGTGACCACATCCATGCCGGTGATTTCGAGGAGGCATTTTTCCAATAGCTGGAGAATTTTCAGGCAGCCTTGCGAAAGCTCTTGCGGCTGGTAGGGATGCTCGGTGGCAATGCCTGACAGGCGAGCGACGTACTCGTTCACGCGGGGGTTGTACTTCATCGTGCAAGAACCCAGCGGATACATGCCGAGATCAATTGCATAGTTCCAGGTAGAGAGCCGGGTGAAGTGGCGGAGTACTTCGATCTCGCTGACCTCAGGGAACCCCGCTACCCCCTCACGGCGATACGATTCGCCAAGGGTCTTCGGCGCGTCCGCCGCCGGGACATCGAGTGGTGGCAGATCGAAAGCCCGTTTTCCCGGAGAGGACTTTTCAAAGATAAGTCCCTCGTTCTGCACGATATGCCGTACTGCTTTCTTGATGTGATTGCTCATCGTTGACTTGGCTGGCGGAACCCGGGGACGGCTCCAACCACTTCCTCCAGTTTTATAGTGGCTGCTCCAGAGCGCGTTTTATGGTTGCCGCAAAGCGCTCAATCTCTGACCGCGAAGTTGTTTCCGTGACACAGACCAGTGCATGTTTCGTCAGTTCGGGATAGGCCGTCCCCAGAACGAAAGGACCTACAATCTTTTCTCTGAGCAATTCGTCGTTGATCATTTTTACCGAGCGGGGGAGTTCCACCGTGAATTCATTGAAAAACGGCGCGGTAAAAGTGCGCCTTACGCCAGGTATCTTTTCCAGTGTTTTCAGTGCGAACTGCGCTTTGGAAAGATTTTGTTGGGCCAGTTCCCGCAGACCTTCTTTTCCAAGCAAAGTCAGGTGGACCGTGGCGGCAAGGGCGCAAAGCGCCTGATTCGTGCAGATATTCGAGGTTGCCTTTTCGCGACGGATGTGTTGTTCCCGGGTGGCCAGCGTCAGAACGAAGCCGCGCCGGCCTTCAAGATCGGTTGTCTGTCCCGCCAGTCGTCCGGGCATTTGACGAACATATTTCTCGCGCGAGGCGATGACGCCGACGAACGGCCCGCCGTAGCTGGGAGCCAAACCAAGGCTTTGCGCCTCCATACCCACAATGTCCGCTTCCGAGGGAGGCCTCACAATTCCGAGAGAGACAGCTTCCGTTACGGCGACGACGAGAAGCGCTCCACACTGGTGGGCGGTCTCTGCCAAGGGCGCCAAGGTCTCGATGGCCCCGAAAAAATTCGGAGATTGTACGACAACCGCGCAGACATCCTCTCTCAACGCAGCTTGTAGGCCTTTGGAATCGAGAGTTCCTGCGGCGGTATAGCCAATCTCTTCGACTCTCAGCCCGGAATTCTTCGCATATGTTTTCAGCACGTCCCGATATTCAGGATGGAGGGAGCGCGCCACCAGAACTCGCCGGCGATTCGTCAAGCGCTCGGCCATCAGCACCGCTTCTGTCGCCGCCGTCGAGCCGTCATACATCGAAGCATTGGCAACTTCTTGCCCGGTGAGCTGGCACATCATAGTCTGAAACTCGAAGATGGCTTGCAGCGTGCCCTGGGAAATCTCAGCCTGGTAAGGCGTGTAGGAGGTGAGAAACTCTCCGCGCTGCAGAACCGTGTCGGTCACAACAGAGCGAAGGTGGTTATACACCCCTGCGCCCAAGAAACTCGTGTACCCGACGGAGTTTTCCGAAGCGCGCTGTTGAAAATAGTCGATAACTTCCGTTTCAGACATGGCCGCCGGTAAATTCAACGGCGCGTTCAACCGATATGCTTCAGGAATTGTCGAGAACAGATCTTTGATCGATTTCACGCCTACCGCGGCGAGCATTTCTTCGCGCTCGGCGGGGCTCTTCGGCAAGTAGCGCATCAGGCCGACGCTTCTTTCTGCTTTTCTGCGATGTACGATTCGTAGGCAGCCGCGTCCATCAAGGAATTAAGGTCGGCGGGATTGCCGAGCTTCACTTTGATAAGCCAGCCGGCCCCATGGGGATCGGTGTTAATCGTTTCGGGTTTATTCTGCAGTTCAGCATTTGCTTCGGTTACTTCACCGTTGGCCGGGGCGTAGATTTCGCTTACGGCCTTCACCGATTCCACGGAACCAAATGTCTTGCCTGCAGTGACTTTCGCGCCCGCGGCGGGCAGTTCAACGAACACCACGTCGCCCAATTCGTGTTGAGCGTAATCGGTGATACCGATGGTGGCCGCATCGCCTTTCGCGGAGATCCACTCGTGCTCTTTTGTATAACGATATTGCGTTGGATAAGTCATTCCAACACCCCCTTGCTTAGACTTGGACCGCTTCCATCTTACTGGGCGATGGCCTTTTTAGGCCGTTTATAAAATGGAGTTGGGACAACTTGCGCTCTGCATTTTTGCGAACGAATCTCGACCGTGATGACTGTGCCGAGAGCGGCGAGCGCCGGGGGCACATAGGCGAGGGCGATGTTCTTGCCGAGCGTCGGTGACGGAGAGCCACTGGTTACCACCCCGATCCGTTCACCTGCTTCGTCCATGCAGGGATAACCGTCACGCGCAATTCCGCGATCCACCATCTGGAGCCCTACCAGGGTTCTCGTGAGGCCAGCGGCGCGTGCTTTTTCCAATGCGGACCGCCCGATAAATTCGCCTTTTTCCATTTTGCAGTAGCGATCTAACCCACATTCCCAGACGTTGATTTTGTCGCTGATCTCGTGCTCGTAAAGCGCCATCTTGGATTCCAGGCGTAGTGTATTCCGCGCGCCCAGTCCGCAGGGAACGATGCCGAACTCTTTCCCGGCCTCGAGCACTTCGTTCCAGACCCGTTCACTGGTAGCGACGTCGGATGGCAGGTAGATCTCGAAACCATCTTCGCCCGTATAGCCTGTCCTGGCGATAAGCACACTTTTCAGTCCGCAGACCGTGCCGTGTGTGAACCAATAGTTCTTCACCGCATCCAGGTCAGCATCGGCGAGTTTGCGTAGGACCTCTCGCGCTCTGGGCCCCTGGATGGCAAGTTGTGTGTAATGGTCGCTCAGCTCTTCAACCTGGCAATCGAATGACTTCGTATTTTCCCGCACCCAGTTGATATCCTTCTCGCGCGTGCCAGCATTGATTACCAGCAGGAAATCATCCTGGCCCAGGCGGTGCACGATGACGTCATCGACGAAAGTACCCTCAGGATAGAGCATTGCGGAATAATGCGCCTGGCCGATGGCCAGTTGCGAAGCATCGTTCATCGTGATGTGCTGAACGGCGGCGACTGCGCCAGCGGGATGTTTGCCCCTGCGTACGCGGATATCACCCATATGACTGACGTCAAATAAGCCCACCCATCCGCGGACGGCCTTATGCTCCGCGACCAGCCCCCCGCTGGAGGGATACTCCACGGGCATGTCCCAGCCGCCGAAATTGACCATTTTCGCGCCCAAGCGGCGGTGCACCGCATGCAAAGGCGTTTTTCGAAGTGCCGAATTTATGGGAGAGGTTCCGGAGTCCATTCCGATTGCTCGGGCAAAGGGGATGTTAGCATGCGAGGCAGTTAGCGTCAAAACACGCGCAGCCTTTGTCAGCCTTTGTGGGAAGTGTGGCCGCTTAGTACTTAGAGACTTCCAGCCCAGGTCACTCTTGCCGGTATGCTACCGCTCAGGTAGAGTTTTTCTCGGAGGCGCACATGGCCGCCCGGCAGCAAGTAGTCTGCGTACAGTGTGACAAGGCGGAGAGATACTGCACTTGCGAAAAGTACTGCACCATCTGCAAAGGCCAAAACAACGTCCGGCTATGCGTGGATGGGTTGTACTATTGTCCAGATTGCCGTGAAGCTTGTGATGTCGCGTTAGCCACTAGCCCATAAACGTGCCAACCTACCCCCAGACGATCCTCCTTCAGATGGACGCAGATGTGCGTCTGGCCGCGGCCGCGGGCGGCGCCGCACGATATTTTGCCGACAACGCCGGGATGGAAAATGAAGCGATTCTCAATTTGCAGGCCGCGGTGATGTCCGCCTGCAGGCATTGCTTCCACTGCCACAGTTCGGCGACAAGTTGCGAGATTATTCTGCTGCGATTCGAAGATCGGCTGGAAATCGATCTCTCCTTCCCCGGGAAAGAAAGCCCGGAAGGCAAGCAGAAGCCTATCCTGCCGGGCGTCGATGAGGTACATTGCGAGTTTTTCGAAGATTCCGCTCGTTTGCGCCTGATCAAGTTCCTGGGGAACGGCTCACACACCGATTAGCCGGTTGAACTTACCAGGCGCAACTCTACTCACAACTTGAACGCGAAGGTGTTTTTCTTGATCAGAGAGGTCATCTGATCGTCGCTGACACTCATGTCAATCAGAACGCGGTCACCAGAGGGAGACACACTGGCTTGGTCGAGGAGTTGCCCCAGTTCCGGATTGTCTTTGGTGGCTTGATATTTCTTGTACAGCAAGCCGGCCTGCATCAATTGGCTCAGCGTGTTGGCGTCCTGGGAGGAGCCGCAGACAACTTGGAATTTCCCTTCGATGCCACTGCTCGCCGTAGCCGAGATAATCATCGATTGCATGTTCTGGATCAGTTTTGCCGCTTCGGGAAACTGCTGGACTTCCGGAGCGAGCTGCCCAAGCGCAAGCCGGGTGTAACCCGGATCGAGAACGGCCCAGATCATGCCAGAGCCGTTGGCTTCGTTAATCAGGTTGAACATCTTCTCGTTACGCAACAGTCCGTCTTGCCCCCCCGAGCGGATTTCAATCATTTTCTCAAGAAGTTGGCGGTGGCCGAAGGCAGCCTTGCTGGAATCGATGAAAAAGAAAAACAGGTCATTCGGCCCTGAGCCCGAGCCGAATGCGTACAGGGTGAAACCTCGAACATTGGTAGTCGCAAGCTTTTGTTGCTTGAAATATGCCTCGGTAGATTCGGGATTGTAGCTCCCCATGGCGATTCCCACGATCATCTCGCTTGACGGGATGTCCGTGGTGCCCCCACCCTCTTTTTTTGCCATGGTCTCTGGCACTAGCCCCCAAGCCAGTTCATCCACCTGGCTGTTCGGATCTACTCCCGCAGAGGCCAAGAACTTTTCAAACTGGCGGAACCGCTCGGGGAGCATCTGCTCTTGCAGCGCGGGGTACCATTTCATCGTGCGAGCTTTTTTCAGGTCGGCATAGGCAAACTCCCCGACTTCCTTAGGGAAAAGCCCGATGGTATCGGCGCCGATGCCGCCTGCTTTGACCGGTTTGGCAGTCGCAGAAAGCACAACCAGCGCGGCACAAACCGCCAAAATCCGAATCGTTATCGACATACACTTCATGAAGTGCTCCTTTCGAGGGGCAGGGCAGAAACTCTATTCTATGATACCAGCCAGGGGCTAACCGAGGCGTTTGCGCAGTTCGTCAACCCGGCTTTTCATCGACGCCACATAAACAGCGTCTTTCAAGCCATCTAAATTAATGTCCACATTTGCAATGGCACCTTTCGCACCCGCTATTGCCATTAGACGCGCCACATGCAGATCTGATTTCATGGATGGCGCGGCGATCGCTTCCAATTGTACCAGGCGTTCGTGAAGAGCAACCGCCTTCTCGGCGACGTCAAGAGGAACTTCAGCAGCGCCTTTGGTGGCTTGCTGGATGGCTTGCTCGCGCGCCTCGGCCTCCCGTGCACTTCCGTGAGAAAGTTTGCACGCGGCCATTACGGCATCGTAGGAAGAGGCGTCGTGGTCAATTGCTGCTGCCAATTGCTCTGCTGTCTTGTGCAGCGCATCGAGATGTTCCGAGAGTTTGTCGACTTGCAGCACTGGCGATTTTTTCTTGCGGGACAGGCCGGCAACCATCTGCCCCAACGCCGCGGCCATCGCGACCGCGTAGGCAGCGACGCTGCCACCTCCCGGAGTGGCCGTAGGCTCGGCCACAGCCTCTAGGAACGGCCGGGCAAGGCTGGTCAGTTTCCCGTCTTTTGCTTCCGCCGGTGTGCCCGGCAGGACGGCCGAAAGCTTGTTCTCCAATACCTGGGACGGGGAGAAATTCTCCAGTTGTAGAAAGAAATCCGCAGCCATCTCAATGGCCTTCTTAGGCACCAGGCCCACGATTTCACTGCCGACCGGTAGGACCCCGTAGCGTGCAGCTTCTCGCTTCACCATCTCATAGACGCGATGCATGGGGGTGTTCTCGAAGTCCGTCAGATTGATGGAGACTTGTACTAGATTGCGCGCTTTCAGTTCGACGCCCATGGATTTCACATAACGGAGTCCCCCGCTCGAGAAGCGAATGGCTTTCGCAATTTTATTGGCAATACTGATGTCGGAGGTATTCAGATTGACGTTGTAGGCGATCAAAAACTTCCGTGCACCCACAACGGTCACACCCGCCGTTGGGTGCAGCTTGGGCTCGCCCACGTCTGGCTGACGATCGTGGTTTTTCTTCATTTCCTCCCGCAAACCCTCAAACTGACCACGGCGCACGTTTTCCAGATTGACGCGTTCCGGCCTGGTGGCGGCCGCTTCATAGAAAAAAATGGGGATACGGTGGCGCTTCCAGATTTCATTGCCAACGCGGCGGGCCAGAGCAATGCAGTCTTCGATGGTCACACCTTCAATTGGAATGAACGGGATTACATCGGTTGCGCCAACTCGCGGATGGGCTCCCGTGTGATGGTTCATATCGATCAGTTCCATCGCGCGGCCCGTGCCGAGCACAGCCGCTTCACCAACTGCTTCAGGATCGCCTGCCAGCGTGATGACGGAGCGGTTGTGATCGCCATCCATCTCGCGATCGAGAACATAAACGCCGGGAACGCTACTCATGGCCCGGACGATCGCGTCAACCTTCCCTGGATCGCGTCCCTCTGAAAAATTCGGCACGCATTCAATCAATCGTTTCATCGTCAGCTTTTGCCTCATGAATGGACACAGGGTTCCGCGCCATTCCAAATTCGAGCTGCTTCAATCCTGCATGTGCATGATCGCGCCGCGCTTCATGGTCATCCAGCAGCGGTTCATTCCAAAATAATAGGGAATTTCGCGATAATCCTCCACTGTGAAGACAGCCAGGTCTGCTTGCTTACCGGCTTCGAGAGAGCCGATGCGCTTGTCGCGCTTCAATGCAAACGCGGCGTTGATCGTGGCAGCAGCAATCGCCTCTGCTGGAGTCATGCGCAACTGCGTGCAAGCGAGGGAAAGAATCATTGGCATGCTCACCGTGGGGCTGGTACCGGGATTGTAGTCTGTGGCGAGCGCGACGATGGCGCCAGCCTCGATCAGTTTCCGCGCAGGGGCATGCCGCTTCCACCCCAGGTGAAACTCACAGCCGGGCAGGAGCGTTGCCACGGTGCGCGATTCCGCCAGCCGGCGGATATCACCGGAGTTAACGTTCTCGAGGTGGTCGCAACTCGCTGCGCCAAGTTCCACCGCCAGTTGCGCCGCCCCGGTTCGCGACAATTGCTCAGCATGTAAGCGGGGCACAAGTCCGTGTCGCTTGCCCGCAAGCAAGATTCGTTTGGCTTGTGCCCGCGTGAAGGCGCCGCGGTCGCAGAAGGCATCACAAAACTCGGCTAGGCCTTCCTTCACCACTTGGGGCAGCAATTGATCCGTCAAAAGTCCCAGATAGCGTTCCGCTCCGTCAGGCGTATCGCGATACTCGGTGGGAACTACATGTGCGCCCAGGAATGTTGAGACTATTTCTAAGGGCTGTTCTCGATTCAGTTCCCGGTGCAGCGTCAGGATTTTCAGTTCGCTCGCGACGTCCAGGCCATAACCGCTTTTTGCCTCGACGGTCGTCGTCCCATAGGCAGCGAATTCTTGAAGTGCGGCGCGCGCCTGGCGCTTCAGTGCGTCGGAAGTGGCGGCTCGGAGTTTTCTCACCGAATTCAGAATGCCTCCGCCTTCACGGGCGATCTCCTCATAGCTCGCGCCCTGAATTTTTGATTCGTATTCATCGGCTCGGCTTGCGGCGTGGATCAGGTGAGTGTGCGAGTCAACAAATCCCGGAAGAATCACGCGCCCGGCAACATCGATCTTTTCTGCCCGCTTTGCGTCTTTGCGAGACTCCACGCGGGCACGAGTGTCAGCGGCGACGACGAGGCCATCGCGAAGCAGCACGGCCCCGTCTTTGATGATTCCGAGTCTGGAAAGAAGTGCGCCTCTGCGTGGACCTCCGGGGCGCAGTGTCAGGAGTTGCGAAGCACCTGTGATCAATAGGCTGTCACTCAACGTGTTGCTATTCTGTCAGATTCGGTGATCGATTGCATTCAGGCGCCGACAGCCTTGCCCTGATAAGCCGCGAGAAAGACATCCTTCACAAAAGTCTCGATCGGAGTGGGCGTGGTAGGCTCTCCCGACCGTGGCCCGGTTGCCGCAACGAGCCCATTGTTCATCCCCTGGAACATTTCG